>ERZ773059.1137-NODE-1137-length-13442-cov-6.341301_pt1 | contig 13442 bp, 8 predicted proteins | sample MGYA00580514_ERZ773059 | MGnify/ENA primary metagenome ERZ773059 (study PRJEB29015, sample SAMEA2737981) | human oral metagenome | biome: human oral; feature: human-associated habitat; material: dental | place: China | collected 2056 ...
AATATTAAAAATAGAATAAAAGGTAATAAAAATGAAAACAAAAATTATATTAACAGTTGGCTGTGTTGGTAAAACTTATGTAGATTCAAATTATATAAATATATACGATTTTGATAAGCATACTTTGGACTATAAATATGATAAGACAGGATTCGAGCACCTTTCTAACGAAGAATTTAAAAGTATTCCCGGAAGAAAAATTAAAGAGAATTGGTTTGAATTGTATATGGCTGACTGGTGCAAAATTATAGATTCCAATAAATATGATGTGGTAACTGGATGGCTACAAGATGATGCTATTGAATACTTATTAAACAAAGGTTATGAATTGGAACTCATTCTTGTTGATGTTAAAAATCATGAAAATGTTTACAAAGAAAGGTCTGTTCAAAGAGGAAATAATGAAAATTACTGGAACAATCTAAAATCTTATTATAACTCAACACTAGATAAATATAAAGATAGAAAAGATATGAAAATTACAATATTTACTAAACCTTTTTATTTGAGTGAATATTTACTATTCTCTGGAACAATCTTAAAAAGAACTAACAGCTTTGGCCATTCATATATAACTAAAACAAAAGAATTAGTAGAAAAAGAATTTAAGACTCAAAATGAATATTTACTCCCAATATTCACTTCTTTTTACTCTCAATTAGTTTTAACTTCACTTGCTTCTAATCAAGAAATAACTAAAGAAATGGTTCATGAAGCATGGTCAATCGCTATAGATAATGATAACCCAGATAAAATCCATTCTTCTTTAATTCCTTTTGAATACTTATCTGACTACATACAAGACTTGGACCAATATTATGTTGAAAAATTAACAAATGTTTTAGAATATTTAAAAGAATTGAAATTAGTAATAAATCAAACAAGGAAATAAACATATGAAAACAAAAACAAGAATAATTTCAGCTTTTCCCTGCTTAGGAAAAACATCTTTAACTCAAAAATATAAGAATATATATTTTGATTTTGAAATATATGAAAGTAGAGCAACTAAAGGAATGACTCAACTCCAAAAATTTGAATTTTTCAAAAATTGCGCTAGAAATATTCAAATTCTTTATGAGACTGGATTTTATGAAGTAATCTTTATTACTGATGATGAAAGATTACTTAAAGAATTAAGAAAATTGAACTTAGAAATAATCCATGTCTTGCCAAACATAAATAATAAAGATGATTTGCTTGAATATAAAGAAAGAGTTATTAACCGCTCAGGAATAGAATGGCTCAATAATATTTTACTACAAGATATAAATGAGTTACCTAATAAATTACTAGATATAAAAAGACTTAAAGAGAAAATATATTTTGTTAAGCCAGGAAAATATATTGAAGATTTAGTTCCAAATATAAGGAGACTTCATGATGAAGAATAAATTATGGTCTAGGAAAAAACTAACTCAAATGCTTTATCAAAGGTGATTATAATTCATATTATAACTACAATGCAATTGAATTTGTTCCTAACACCTATTATGATGTCCTAAAAACTGAAGCTTTATATAAATACTCAACTATCTAATTTGAGCTATATAACTATAGCTATTTTTCTTTTTGTAAAAAATATTAAACTTTTTCATTTCATTTAATCACTAATAACTAATTTATTGTAAATTATATAACTTTCTGACTATTTCCAATTGACAATGAATTAAAGATTTGTTATAATAGTAACAATAATTACTAAGAAATGTATAGCTAAAAAGACTTTGATATTTGTTAGGAATATTAAAAAATAGAATAAAAGGTAATAAAAATGAAAACAGGGGGTATTACATGTTCGATTTACAATTATTAAACAAAGTAAACAAGGTAGAGAAACAGACAGGTCAATCGTTACCTAGTTTATTATCTAAAGTTCCTTTGGGAAATGTACTAACAGCTTTTAAGGAATTACAAGTTGCTGACTTAGTTGAGATGGTAAACAGTGTGCCAATATCGAAACTCACACATGGTCTAACAATTATCACTCCGGACGAAATCTCTCAAATTCCCCCCGAAAAGTTAAAAATTGTACTAAAACAAGGAAATATGTTCACAGTAGAAAAACTTCAATCTAAATTCGGCAGCAGAAGTGTCATTATTGCAATAAATAAGCTATCTAAAGATGAATTGAAGTCTTTACTTGAGGAAGATAACTTTGATGTCATGTCAGGTGTAATCGAAAACTTAGCATATGCCAACGGGTATATCTGATGTCAACAAATAAGCCTTGGACTCGTCAAAAACTAACTCAAATGCTTTATCATGGCTTTATTGGTACAATAGCAGACAATTCTGTTGAAATCGGATGGATTTTATGTTTTAGCCTATTGGCTGATAAATCTTTAGTGGAAAGAATAACAATACTATTTGGAGTAAATGATGCTTTTTGGGTTATATTATCTTCCACTTACTATACTGCAAGAACTTCTTTGACTGCTATATTACCAAAACTAATTGAAGAAAAAGGAGAAGCTATTGAAAGTAAAATTATCAAGAATCATATATACTTATTTTACTTAATGCTATTACCTTCTGCTATTGCTTCTTTTATATTCTTGCCTAAATTACTAATGCTATTAGGAGTATCTTCAAATGACTTCCCACTTTATATTCCTTATTTCCAATTGTCTATTTTATCAATATTGATTGCCGCTCCATGGTCAATCTTTATACCTGCATACCTCAGAACAAGAGGTAGAAGTAAAGAAGCTGTAATTTTAGACCATTCAATTGCTTGGAGCATGATTGCTGGAATATTCATTACAACTCACATTTTTCATCTAGGAGTTAATACAGCACTAATAGTAAATATTATAACAAATGCTATCCCTTTATATTGGTTCTTATTTAATAAACCTATTCCAAACTTCTTTAAGAAAGGCTTTGAATTTGACTTCAAAGAAATTAAACGCTCTTGGACAATTGTAAAATGGGAATTGATAAGAAGAATGGCTCCAAGAGTATCAGCTATTATTGGAGTTGCTTTAATGATTACTATAAACCCAATTTATGCTGGAGTTAAATATTGGATTAGTAACTTATTCACTTTTGTTGAAGGCTGGATTGATGCTATGGCTGGATTATTAAATAGCCATGTTTCTCGAAATGTTGGACTAAAAGTAAAAATACCACAAAAAGACAATGAATATATTTTTATAAAAGCAACTATTGGAACTATCTTAACTATTATATTTATATACTTTTGCTCTAAATATTTACTATGGTTTCTACCAGAATCCATTTATAATGAAGTATTAAATCCTTTAATCTACATATTTGCTTTATTTGAATACTTAACAAAATTGAGATACTATATGTGGCTATCTATTAGTAGGTCTTATAAAATAGAATTAAATGGTAAAGCTCAATTATTTTATGCTCTACCAACAGCATTTTTAACACCTGTATTGTTATGGCTCTTCTTACATAAATTAAACTTAGGTATAGAATATATATTTTTAACAAGTGCTATTATTGGAATAGTTCAATGGCTACTAACTGAAATATATTTTAGAAAGAATTTAAATAAACCTACTACAAATAAGCTATCAACCAACACTAACTAAAATCAGATAAATATAACTAAGAAAAATCATCTACTAACACTAGATGATTTTTTATTTGTTCTACTATAACTTACTCATTATGAAATACTTAAATCATAAATGCTATTACTAGAGCAAATCCTTAAACAAAATGCTAAACTCAAAAGTAAAATGCTATAACTAAAAGTGCAAATAAATCATCTATACATTGCTCCATAAAATTACTCCATTAACGTTTCCCAATCCAATACTCAAAAACAAAAACCGAAAACCAAAAGCAAAATAACTACTATAAAAGACATACTTATTTTATTTGCTCTATTAGTATCACTTGTTCCAAAAATGCTATTACTAGAACAATAACTAATAGCAAAAATGCTAAACTCAAAATCAATCGCTATATATTATCCTTAATTACCTATAATACATATGTTAATATATAAATTATTGTCTATATATACAAACATAGAACCTCCTAACTATGATAAATTTATTAAATGCAAATATTCCAAATATACTAAACTAAAAAGTAAAAACCAAAACCTATAGCAAAAATGCTGTAACTTGTAGCAGAAATACCGATACTTAACATTACTTCATAAAATTACTCTATTAGCATCTCCTAACAAGAAACTTAAAAGCAAAAACCAATAACTCAAAGCGAAAATCCTTTACTCATTATAATTGCTCCATTAACACTAATACTTATTCATGGATTAAATAATGTATTGCTTGTTTTTATTACTCTGTTAATTTTGCTTAAAATCAAAATACTACTATTTAACTCTCAATACTACTTAAATCCAAAATCAAAAAAAAGAAAATTACTAGCTATAGCTAACTCGCTAAATTTATCCATCTAATCAATGCACACAAACTTAAAAACAAAATGCTAAACTCAAAATCAATAACCCAAAGTAAAAAATGCCATTACTCATTATTGCTACTTATAATTACTCTATTAGTGTTACTTATTCTAAAAATGCTATTACTAGAGTAAAAAACTAACTCATAAATTATAGCACCACTCGTTCTCTACAATTACTTCATGAACATTGCTTAATCTAATAATTGAAAGTAAATTGCTACAACTTAAGCTAATCAAAAAAAAGAAAATAGTTAGTTATAGCTAATTCGCCTGATTTATCATCTTCATCAATGCACTTATGCTCAAAAGTAAAATATTAAACTTGTAAGCTATAACATTACTACAAAATCATACTTATTTTATTTACTCTATTAGTATCTTCCAACACAAATCGAAAAAGTTAAATTCTATTACTTAAAGTTGAAATACCACTACTCAACTAAATCAATAAAGAAAATTACTAGCTATAGCTAACTCACTAAAATCAAAAAAAGAAAAAACTACTATATATAGCTAAGCAAAAAAACAAAAAAGAAAAAAGAACCACCACTCATGGCCACCCCTGCCACCACCACTCACCACTCGAGCACTACCCACTCCCCCACCACCACTACTGCTAACGCCTCCCTCCACTCCGCTACCATGGATATACTAGTAATCTATCCTAGTTATTCTCCATTTAGTCATTCTATCATATAGTCACTTATCCACCTAGCTATATTACTTCCATAGTCACACATTTATCCAGTAGCACAATTCTTTATAGCGTATCTACATTAAGTTAGTACAACTATCTTTTCTCGGCTGACTCTATTTGATACTATGAACTCATTTTAGCTATATATACTAATTCATAATCATTGGTTCACCATTTACTTGATTTATCATTTCATTGATTCATCATTTACCTGACTATACTTACTATTACTCTGTAACACATTACTCATCATTCTTTAGTTAGCGATACCAACCGAGTTGCTATCGCTTCAGTACACCGTGATACTCATTTCCATTAGTTATGCTTGTCTAGTTACACGGTGTACCAGCTCTCTCATATACATAGTTAGCAATTCATCATTAAGTGTAACGTTACATTCGGTATTGTTACTTAATGTGATTTGTTCGCTATGAGAGAGCTAGAGCGTTGAGTGAATTAGTTAATAGTTGCAGTAGTAACTATTAACTAATACTAAATTATTAGTAACGGTAGTTACTAATAATTTAGTGCTCACTCCACGCTCGGCTAGCATAGTAATTAGTAACGGTGTTACTAATTAGTTCCACTTATAACTTATTCAGTGAATAAGTTTATAGTGGCTATGCTAGCAAGCTGCACTGCCGTTATTATAGTTTTAACTATAATAACTTATGGAGTAAGGCAAGAGTACTTATGACTAGGCCGAGGTGAACAACAGTGAGACGAGTTGGTTAGAAGTTAAGCTTGGCTTATGTAGTGCCCTTTAGGGAGCAGTGCAGGGTGTAAAATACACATTAGTGGTATTTTCTCAAGTGCTTTGGCAGAAAATTTTGCATAAAAGTGAAGTAAATTAAATGATATAATACATATAATATATATAACGAAAAATACTGAAATAAAGTAGATGATATTATTAAATCAAAGACATAAAATTTTCATATATTTCGTGATAACGGGATATAACGTATTTAACGAATTGTCAAAATATAATATGACACACGAGTTAGAGTGTTTTCAAAAATTTTTCAAAGGAGAGTTACAATGGTAGACAAAGCAATCAAGTGGGCATGGGACGATGATGAAGAAGAAGTTGATTTATTGTCAACAGGTGAAGTTCCAAAAGGTTTGCAAAAGATAGCACCAGAAGAAAAGATTGAGGGATTAAGTAATAATGAGATTAAAGAGCAATTATTAAGTGGCGATTTAAAGTTACCTAAGGAGTTCCGTTCTACATTAGATTTAGGTTTAAGTGAGTCAGAAGAAAGTGAGATTAGAGCTAAGCATAGGAAGTATGAGGATTGGGCTTATGAGAGTGAGAGAGATTATATAGATACAAGTGATAGCAATAAGTCAATTCATAGTATAGTAGAGAATGACTCAGAAGTTAGTGAATCAGATATAGAAGAAGCAAATAATCTATTACAGAAGCGAATAGACAGATTGAAATTAAAGCAAGTTACTAATGAAGCGACAGATGAAGTTATTATTAGTAGTAGTGGAATGAGTTTAAGTGATTATTTAAATAAGACTTATTTACGAGGTAATAAAGGACGTAAGCGTAAGCGAGAGTTCAATCGTAGGGAAGAAGATATAGCTAGGTTAGAAAGCAGAAAGAATGACCCATTATATGCTAAGGGAGTAGTTAAGCATTTAGAACAAGTTGAAAGACGAAAATTAGCTAAGGTGAAACAAACGCAAGCAATAAGAAAAGCGTATAATAAAGATAGATATACTAAGATGAGTCCAAACGAGAAGCAACTATTGAAGTCATTAGGAATGACGGAGCAGGAGTTAATTAGTCAAGTTGGATATAACAGTATATTAGATGAAAAGGATAAAGCAAGATTGTTAAGTGAGGGATATTTTGGAACTAAGACTATTGATGGTATAGGAGTTAAACAGCGTTATACTACATTAGGTGACATACAGATTTTAGAGTTCTTATATAGATTTCAAGTAGCAACTATAAATATATTATCTATTGCTTTAGATAAAGGAAGAAGTGCTATTACAGGTCAATTGAATAAAATGTATAACATGGGATTAGTTGAGAAGCTCCCGTTAGAAGGTAATTTATATATTTGGGGATTAACTAAGTTAGGACAAAGTATAATTACAGATGATGATAGAGCTCCAAAGCGACCAAAAGTTAAGGGTGTAAGTCAATTATTAACAATCAATTATGTAGTAGCATGTTTGTATAGTAATAAGATAAATGCTTTAAATTTAGAAGATTATCCGTATTACGGTAGAGAGTTTCAAGGACAAATGGTTAAAGGAGAAGATATAATCCCAGAGCGATTTTTCAGAAGTTCTTTATATAAGGAGTCATTTAATTTAACTGGCAAGTATCATATGAAGTCAAGTGTTAATACACAAGTATTAGACAAGGGAGAGATTTTGTGGCGTGAGTGGGAATTGCATGGCAAGAAAGGTATTTCACCAGAATTAGTTCCTGGGCAAGAATTTCTTTATTTGTTATATAGCTCAGAAGCATTTGACAATAGTTATGTAATACCAGATTTAGTAGTACGTAGACCAAGATTAAGCGATGGTTCACCTCAGAATATTGCTGTTGAGGTAGAGAGAGCGAGCAAAAGCATTTCTGAATATAGGAAGAAGTTAATTGCGTACAAGCAAGATAAGAGAGTATATAGTAAAGTAGTTTATATAACAAGTAATAAGAGTACAGTAGAGAAGATTATCAAAGCTGCTGAGTCTATTGGATTTGAAGATTATGACATAGTACCGTTTTTAGATGTGAATGGTAAGAAAGTAAGAGTAGATGACCCATGGGCATTATAAAAGGAGAAGAATATGGCATTACCAAAGTTAGATAGTTTATATAATTCAGACAATAAGAGTTTATTGCCGAATCAGATAGAAACAGATTTCCCGCCAAGTCCTAGTGCGAATGAGTTCGGGAACATGATAAATGACTGGACAAATACTGGTTGGATAGGAATGTTTCATTTAGACATGGTATTAAGTTATGCAATAGAAGAAGGTGCTTCGGATATTCATTTGAATGCTGACAAACCTGTTGCATTTACGGTATTAGGGCAAATAGTTAAGAAGCATGAGTTCCCTATACCAGACAATATTTTAATGGAAGATTTAATGAAAGGAATTTTAAATCACCAAGCACAAGGTAAATTTGTGCGTGACTTAGATTATGATGCTTCTTATGTAATTAAGAGAGGGCGATATAAAGGGAGAAGATTCCGTGTATCTGTATATAAGAGTTATGGTTCAGATGCTATAGTGTTTCGTACAATTACAGATGAAATTCCGACACCAGACCAATTAAACATTGAGCAAGAAGTTAAGAGTTGGTTTTATCAAACATCCGGTGCAATCTTAATATGTGGGCCAACAGGTAGTGGTAAAGCATTACATATAGATACATTAGTTCCAACACCTACTGGAATGAAGCGAGTAGGAGATATTAAAGTTGGTGATAAGATTTTTGATAAGGATAAGAATATAACTGTAGTATTAGCGATTCATAGTGCTTCAAGAAAAGATGTATTGTATCAAATAACTTTAGACAATGGAGAGAAGTTTAAAGCGAGTGGTCCTCATGAATGGGTAGTACATAATAACAAAGGTTTATTATCATCAGTAACAACAGATGAAATCTTTAATAAATTTGAATATGAGTATTTTATTCCTAAGCTCAATTTTCCGATAAGATTTTACAAAGGTTATACTGTTGAAGAAAGGAATGAGTTATTATATGGTAAAACTGGAAATTCTGAATTGGAAGTTATTATGCTAGATGAGTATGATGATGAAATTGTAGAATTAGCGAACAGTTTGGGTTATTACACATATTATGAACATGACAAGTTAGTAATTAACAAAACCAAGAAAAAACGATTAACAAGAATAGTTAAGATTGAAAAGATAAAAGATAATTACAAAGATTATTTTTGTTTTGAGGTAGATAGTGAGAGTCATACTTATTTAATTGGTAATACATTTACGATTACTCACAATAGTACAACAATGGCTTCAATTTTAAGAGAGATTCAATTAACACAAGCAAAGAAAATCATTACGATTGAGAAACCAATTGAAGCAATATTCCCCGATGATGGTAAAGCGTTAGTAGTACAAAGAGCCATTCCCGAAGATTGTGTAGATTTTGAAATTGGATTAACTGGAGCAATGCGACAAAATCCCGATTATATCTTAATTGGAGAAGTTCGTAATCAATCAGAAGTTAGTGAATTTTTAAGAGCTGCAGAAACTGGACATTTAGCAATGAGTACAATCCATACAGTAAATAATGTAACAACATTAAACCGTATTCGTTCATTATTTAGTGGTGAAGAGCAACGTAGAATTTTAGCTACATTAGGTGATGTTTTGCGTGGAATTGTAAATCAGCAATTAGTAATGACGAAAGATGGTACTGGAAGATTTGCAGTAAGAGAAGCATTAACAATTGATTATAAGATTAGACGATTGATAGCTGAGGATAATTTCCAAGCTATAAGAGATTATCAAGAAGAAAATGGAAAGACAATGGAGCAACAATTAGCAAAAGCTGTTTTAGCGGATAAATGCACATATGAAGAAGCGCGAAGCAAAGCACCTGACCAAATTTATTTTGACCATGTTTTTGAAGAATATAGCAAGTAAAAGGAATGATTTTTCATTCCTTTTTTAAGCTGTTTTAAGCTGTTTTGCTGTAGAGTCGATACATTTATCGAAAGTTGGATTTTACAGCGATAGCGTGCAGTGAGTGACGATATAACATGGTCAAAAATGATTATAAGTGGACAGTTTTTAATGAAAGTTTTTTGAGTAAAATGTGGAAAAGTTAGCGATATATAAAGAACAAAAAGGAATAATATAACTATAAGGAAATAGTAATTTATGGCAAAGAGCTCTAGTAGCTCTTTTTATATATTAAAGAAAAAGGAGTACAAACAAGTGTCATTAAAAGATTTAGGTAATGTAACATATTACAATTTAAATAATGAAATCAACAGACCTATTAACGGTTCTATTATGTTAAATAAAGATAAAGAAGCGTTAAAAGCATTTTTCAAGGAAAATGTTAAGCCAAACTATTTACGATTCGATTCATTACAAGACAAGCTAGATTATTTATTAGAAAATAATTACATTGAAAAGGGATTTTTAAACAAATACTCATATGAATTTGTTATTAAATTGTTTAAGTTTGTATATAGTAAGGATTTTAGATTTAAGTCATTCATGGCTGCATATAAATTTTACAGTCAATATGCAATGAAAACAAATGATAATACTAAGTATTTAGAAAGTTTTGAAGATAGAGTTGCATTTAATGCTTTATATTTTGCTAATGGAGATGAAGAATTAGCATGGAGTTTAGCAGATGAATTGATTAACCAACGTTATCAACCAGCAACACCATCATTTTTAAATGCTGGAAGAGCAAGACGTGGTGAGTTTATTTCATGTTTCTTGTTAGATGTAACTGACGACATGAATAGTATTGGTAGAAGTATTAACTCTGCATTACAATTAAGTAAATTAGGTGGCGGAGTTGGAATCAACTTGTCAAACATTCGTGAAGCAGGTGCAAGCATTAAAGGATATGAAGGAGCTGCTTCAGGTGTAGTACCTATTATGAAAATGTTAGAGGATAGTTTCTCTTATGCTAATCAATTAGGGCAAAGACAAGGTGCTGGTGCAGTTTATTTAAATGTATTCCATCCAGACATTATCGCTTTCCTTTCAACAAAGAAAGAAAATGCTGACGAAAAAATTCGAGTTAAGACTTTGTCATTAGGATTAACAGTGCCAGACAAGTTTTATGAATTAGCAAGAAATGATGAAGATATGTATTTATTCAGTCCTTTTGATGTAGAACGTATCTATGGTGTACCATTTGGGTATATTGATGTAACTAAAGAATATGATAATTTAGTAAATAATGATAACATTAAGAAATACAAGATTAAAGCTAGAGATTTAGAAATGGAAATCTCTAAACTTCAACAAGAATCTGGTTATCCATATGTGGTTAACATTGATACAGCCAATAGAGCAAACGCTGTTGATGGTAAAATCATTATGAGTAATCTATGTTCAGAGATTTTACAAGTACATAAACCAAGTAAAATTTTAAATAATCAAGAGTATGAAGTAATGGGTTCAGACATCAGCTGTAATTTAGGTTCTACTAACGTATTGAATTTAATGGTTTCACCTGATTTCGGTAAATCTGTTAGAACAATGGTTAGAGCATTGACATTTATTACAGATACTTCTGACATTGATGTAGTACCGACTGTAGCAAAAGGAAATAGAGAAAAACATTCAATTGGATTGGGAGCAATGGGATTACACACATTCTTTGCTACTCATCATATGAAATATGGTTCACCAGAGTCAGTTGAATTTACTAATTTGTATTTCATGTTGTTAAATTACTGGACATTAGTTGAGTCTAATAACATTGCTATTGAACGTAACGAAACATTCTATGGTTTTGAAAAATCTAAATATGCAGATGGTTCTTATTTTGACAAGTATATAACTGGAAAATATGTACCACAATCAGAGAAAATGAAAGATATGTTTGATGGTATTTATATTCCAAGTGTAGGAGATTGGGAATATTTAAAAGAGTCAGTAATGAAATATGGTTTATATAATGAAACACGTTTAGCAGTTGCTCCAAATGGAAGTATTAGTTATATAAATGATGTATCTGCTTCAATTCACCCAATTATCCAAAGAATTGAAGAACGACAAGAGAAAAAGACAGGTAAGATTTATTATCCAGCTAGAGATTTAAGTAGTGATACAATTCCATATTATGACTCAGCATATGACATTGACATGAGAAAAGTTATTGATGTTTATGCAGCTGCAACAGAGCATGTTGACCAAGGATTATCATTAACACTATTCATGAGAAGTGAATTACCAGAAGGTATGTATGAATGGAAAACTGAAACTAATAAAATGACTACAAGAGATTTGAGCATTTTGCGTAATTACGCTTTCAAAAAAGGTATTAAATCAATTTATTATGTAAGAACTTACACTTCTGACAATTCAGAAGTTGGTGCTAATGAATGTGAATCTTGTGTTATTTAAGGAGTTAGAACAATGGATAAAAATTATAAATATTATAAAGCAATTGACTGGAACTCAATTGAAGATGAAATTGATAAATCAACATGGGAAAAATTAACTGAACAATTTTGGTTAGATACTCGTGTTCCATTATCAAATGACTTAGATGATTGGAGAAAGTTAAGTCTAGCAGAAAAAGATTTGATTGGTAAAGTATTTGGTGGATTAACTCTTCTTGATACAATGCAATCAGAAAGTGGTGTAGAAGCAATTAGAAATGATTGTAGAACTCAACATGAAGAAGCAGTATTAAACAATATACAATTTATGGAAGCTGTTCATGCTAAGTCATATTCTTCTATTTTCTCAACATTAAATACTAAGAAAGAGATTGAAGATATTTTCGATTGGACTAACAATAACGAATACTTACAAAAGAAAGCTAAGATTATTAACGAAGTTTATGAAAGAGGTTCAGCATTAGAAAAGAAAGTTGCTAGTGTATTCCTAGAATCATTCTTATTCTATTCAGGTTTCTTTACTCCATTGTATTATTTAGGTAATAATAAAATGGCGAACGTAGCTGAGATTATCAAGTTGATTATTCGTGATGAGTCAGTTCATGGAACATATATTGGTTATAAATTCCAATTAGGATTTAATGAATTACCAGAAGAAGAACAAACAAAACTTAGAGATTGGCTTTATGAATTATTGTTTGAGTTATATGAGAATGAAGAACAATATACAGAGATGTTGTATGATGAGTTAGGTTGGACTGATGAAGTTAAAACATTCTTACGATACAATGCTAACAAAGCTTTGATGAATCTTGGGCAAGACCCATTATTCCCCGACAGTTCAGAAGATGTTAACCCAATTGTAATGAATGGAATTTCAACTGGAACTTCTAATCATGACTTTTTCTCACAAGTTGGTAATGGTTATCTATTAGGACAGGCAGAAGCTATGAAAGATAGTGATTATGACATTTAACAAAAAGAAAAAAGATGAGTAAATCTATACTCATCTTTTTTAATTTATTGGATATGTAACCCAGAAGTGGTGTTTACTAATTTCAGATTGCCAGAATTGAATGATAGATAATACATTCTTGTTGGTTAATTTGATTTGAAATAAGATTCCAATTGAGCAGAATGTAATAACAGAAGCAACAGTAATAATTTTTTAAAATTATTTTTTAATGTCAAGCCTTTTTTATATTTTTGGTAAAGATATTTAA
>ERZ773059.1141-NODE-1141-length-13375-cov-14.309384_pt1 | contig 13375 bp, 10 predicted proteins | sample MGYA00580514_ERZ773059 | MGnify/ENA primary metagenome ERZ773059 (study PRJEB29015, sample SAMEA2737981) | human oral metagenome | biome: human oral; feature: human-associated habitat; material: dental | place: China | collected 2056 ...
AGGGCGGCAGGACCCCGCACCGCGGCGAGGGCGGCGCCCGCGTCGCGCGCCTGCGCCCGCCGTCACGGGTCGCGGTCATCACGGCCCTCGAGCAGGCCGATCTTCTTCCGGCGATCGTGTTCGTGTTCTCGCGCGCCGGCTGCGAGCAGGCCGTCCACCAGGCCGTGGAGGCCGGGGTCGACCTGACCACCGAGTCCGAGGCCGCCCGGATCCGCGAGATCATCGACCGGCACACGGCCGAGATCCCCCGGAGGGACCTGGGGGTGCTCGGGTTCCGCAGCTGGGCGCACGCCCTGGAGCAGGGCGTGGCCGCTCACCACGCCGGCCTCCTGCCCGTCTTCAAGGAGACCGTCGAGGAGCTCTTCAGCGCCGGACTGGTCAAGGTCGTCTACGCCACCGAGACCCTGGCCCTGGGCATCAACATGCCCGCCCGCACCGTCGTCCTGGAGTCCCTGCGCAAGTGGAACGGATCGGCCCACGTGACCCTCAGCCCCGGGGAGTACACCCAGCTGACCGGACGGGCGGGGCGCCGCGGCATCGACATCGAGGGGCACGCCGTCGTGCTGGCCGCCGACGAGGTCGAGCCCGCCTTCGTCTCCTCGCTGGCCTCCCGGCGCACCTACCCGCTCGTCTCGGCCTTCCGCCCCACCTACAACATGGCGGTCAACCTGCTCGGACGCACCTCGCGCGCCCGGGTCCGCGAGGTGCTGGAGTCATCCTTCGCCCAGTACCAGGCCGACCGCGGAGTCGTCGAGCTCGCCGCCCAGGCCCGCAGGAAGCGCCGGGCGCTGGCCGCCCTGGAGGAGCAGATGAGCTGTCACCTCGGCGACGTCCGAGAGTACATGCGCCTGCGTCAGCGCATCGCCGACGCCGAGGCCGAGATGTCCAGGCGGGGCCGCACCCAGCGCCGCAACGAGACCGTGCGCACCATGAGCTCCCTCGGCCGCGGCGACATCATCATCCACCGCAAGGGTCGCCGTCACAAGCACGCCGTCGTCCTGGATCAGGGCGTGGACCGCGCCGGCGCACCCGTCCTGACGGTCCTGGGAGAGGACTCGCAGGTCCTGACCCTGTCGCCGGAGACCACCCCCGAGGGCGTCCTCAGAGTCGGCTCCCTCAAGGTCTCGCCCGGCGTCGACGCGCGCAGGCCCCGGGACCGCGACCGCCTGGCGGAGCGCCTCCTCGAGGCCCTGCGCTCGGGCAACGTGGAGCACGCCCGGATCCGGCGGCGCCGGCGCCGAGGCGGCGAGGACGAGCGGGCCACCGGGCGCCTGGAAGAGCTGCGCCACCAGATGCGCGCGCACCCCTGCCACGCCTGCCCCGACCGCGAGGAGCACGCCCGCACGGGACGCAAGTGGCTGCGCGCATCCGCCGAGGCCGACCGGCTCCAGGCCCGGGTGGACAGGCGCACCGGCACCATCGCCCGCCTCTTCGACGCCGTGTGCGAGGTGCTCACCGAGCTGGGCTACCTCGAGCCCGTCGACCGCGGCCACCCGGAGCGCGAGCTGCGGGTCACCGACGCCGGCCGGGTGCTGGCGCGCGTCTACGCCGAGCGCGACCTGCTCATCTCCGAGTGCCTGCGCTCCGGCCTGTGGGAGGGGCTCGACAGCGCCGACCTGGCGGCCGCGGTGTCGGCATGCGTGTACGAGCCTCGGCTGGCGGTGCAGTCCATCGGCCTGCCCGCGGCGCCGGGCTCCCGCCTGGGGGCGGTACTGCGCCAGGAGATCCACCTGTCGCGCTCCATCAACGACCTGGAGGCCCTGGCCCGGATCGAGTCCTCCAGCGGCGCCGAGCCCGCGCTGGCGGGCGCTGTGAAGGCGTGGGCCGACGGCGCCGACCTGTCCGAGGTCCTGGAGGCCTGCGAGCTGACCGCCGGCGACTTCGTGCGCTGGTCCAAGCAGCTCCTCGACGTGCTCGGGCAGCTCGCCTGCCTCGTGCCCGCCGAGGACGCCGCGCCCGAGCGGCGGCGCGCGCTCACGGCGCTGTCCGCCAGCGCCGCCCGGGCGAGCCTGGATGTCAACAGGGGAGTGGTGGGCTGGTCCGCCGTGTGACCGGTATGACCGGAGCACGACGAGCGCGGCCGGGATCGGACCGAGCACAACCGGGGCGCCCTGCCCATGGGGCGTACGCACAGCGCGCGGGGACGGCGGGTAGTCTCGCTGTGGCCGGGCTCCGTCCGGAGCCGCCTCACCACGACAGGACACCCGCGCCCCATGTCAGGTTTCTTCGCTCTTCTCGATGACATCGCCACGCTCGCCAAGCTGACGGTCTCGACCCTCGACGACACGGCCTCCCTGGCCGTCAAGGCATCGGCGAAGGTCTCGGCCGCCACCGTCGACGACGTCGCCGCGACGCCCCAGTACGTCACCGGCATCACCCCGGACCGCGAGCTGCCCATCATCAAGAAGATCACGCTCGCCTCCCTGCGCAACAAGCTTCTCATCATCCTGCCCGTCGGCCTACTGCTGACGGCGGTGGCACCGGCCCTCCTGCCGATCGCGCTCGTCATCGGCGGGGCCTACCTTTGCTTCGAGGGCGGCGAGAAGCTCCTGGAGCGCCTCCTCCGCCCCGGCCGTGCCGCGAAGAGCGTCGGGGACGAGGACCCGGTGGACGAGGCCTCCGTCATCAAGCGCGCCATCACCACCGACTTCGTCCTGTCGACGGAGATCATGCTGCTCGCGCTGGCCGAGGTGCAGGGGGAGTCCTCCACCAGGCGCGTCATCGTCCTGGTCATGATCGCCCTGCTCATCACCTTCGCCGTCTACGGGCTGGTCGGGGCGCTCATCAAGATCGACGATGCCGGCGCGCACCTGGCCGGCCAGGGCCGCACACGGGTCTCGCGCCGTCTCGGGCGCGCCGTGGTGTCCTCCGCGCCGGCGCTCTTCACAGGCCTCGGAATCGTCGGCACCGTGGCCATGCTGTGGGTCGGCGGACACATTCTGGCGACCAACCTGGCCGAGGTCGGACTCGATCCGCTGCACCACGCCATCGAGTGGGCCGAGGCTCTCAGCAGCAGCCCGGTGCTGTCCTGGATCGCGGGCACCGCTGTCTCCTGCCTCATCGGGACCGCGGTCGGCACGGCGCTCGCACTGGCCCGGCACGGCATCGAGCTGGCCGTGCACCGCCGCAGCAGCACCTGAGGCGGTGGCACCCGATACCCCTATGCTTCAGTCTGTGACAGCGTCCAAGCGCACGAGCGACAGACAGCGCACCGAGCACACCGCCGGTCCGGCCCCGAGCAGGCCCGGCCGGCTCCGGGTGCCGCGTGCGCTCGTTCCCGTCCTCGCCGCCGCACTGGGGGGCCTGGCCGTGACCGCCGCCTTTCCGCCGATCGGCCTGTGGTGGGCCGCGCCGGTCGGCCTCGCCATGCTCCTGGGATCCTTTCAGGGGCGCGGCGTGAGGGCGGATGCAGGTCTGGGGCTGGTCTTCGGGCTCGCGTTCTTCGCGCCGCTGCTGCACTTCACCGCCGTCGCCATGGGCAACCCGATCGGGTGGGCCGCGCTCACGCTCGTCCAGGCCCTCTACACCACGGCTCTGGGGGCCGCGTGGGCGCTGGTGAGCCGTGCGCCCGCCCTGGCCCCGGGCGGACCGGCGGGTCGCACGGCAGCGGCACGGGCGGCGTCCTTCACAGTGCTGTGGTGCGGCGCGGAGGAGCTGCGCTCGAGCTGGCCGTGGGGCGGTTTTCCCTTCGGCCGACTCGCCTTCGCCATGGCCGACGCCCCCATGCTCCCCTTCGCCGCCTACGGCGGCTCGATCGGCCTGACGCTCCTGGTGGCGCTCACCGGCGCCTGCATGTTCGAGGCCGTTCACGCCGTCCGCACCCGGGCTCTCCTCACCGCGCTGGTCGCGGCGGCCTGTGCGGGCCTGGTCCTGACCGCTCCGCTCGCCCTGCCCGTCCCCGGCGCCGCCGAGGACGGGACCTTGAGAGTAGGCGCCGTCCAGGGCAATGTCGCCAAGGACTTCGAGGACGCCTTCAACCGCGCTCTGGAGGTCACCGGCAACCACGCCCAGGCCACCGACCAGCTCGCCGCCGACGTCGGGAGCGGCAGCCTCGACGTCGTCATCTGGCCGGAGAACGCCGCCGACCTCGACCCGCGCACGCACCGCGCGACCGCCACCATGATCGAGTCCTCCGCCCAGGCCGTGGGTGCCCCGATCATGGTGGGCGCCGTGCTGTTCGAGGACGACGTGCGCTACAACGACATGGTCGTGTGGTCGCCCGGCCGGGGCGCGGGCCCCTACTACCGCAAGCACCGGCCGGTGCCCTTCGCCGAGTACGTCCCCCTGCGAGACCTCGTCGGGCGGCTGACCTCCGAGGTCGACCGGATCGGCACGGACATGGCCCCGGGGACTGGACCCCAGGCCCTCACCATCCACGCCGCCCGACAGGATCGGGACGTCGCCCTGGCCATGGGCATCTGCTTCGAGGTCGCCTACGACGACGTGCTGCGCGAGGGCGTGCGCCAGGGCGGCGAGCTGATCGTCATCCCCACCAATAACGCGAGCTTCCTGACCTCCTCCGAGGCCGCCCAGCAGCTCGCCCAGGGGCGGGTCCAGGCCGTCGTCCACGGCCGCAGCGTCGTCCAGGTCTCGACGGTGGGCATCACCGCGATCATCAGCCCCGAGGGCGTCGTCGAGCAGCAGACCCGGCCCTACACCCGGGCCGCCCTGGTGGCCGACGTCGGCCTGCGCACCTCGACGACGCCGGCGGACACTCTGGGCGACTGGCCGGGACACGTCCTGTGCGGCATCGCGGCGGCGCTGCCGGCAGCCGGTATCGTGTCCGGCGCGATGCGCCGTCGTCGCCCCGCTGGAAACCGCCGGCGTTGAGACCCGTCCGCCAGAATCGGAGAACACAGCTGTGAAGGCCCTCGTCGTCATTCCCACCTACAACGAGATCGACTCCCTGCCCGGGGCCCTCGACCGCGTACGTGGGACCGTGCCCGAGGCCCACATCCTGGTGGTCGACGACAGCTCCCCCGACGGCACGGGCGCGCTCGCCGATGCGCGCGCGCAGGCAGACGACCGCATCCACGTCCTGCACCGCACGGAGAAGAACGGTCTGGGGCCCGCCTACCTGGCCGGCTTCTCCTGGGGCCTCGCCTCGGGCTACGAGCTGATCTGCGAGATGGACGCCGACGGCTCCCACCGCGCAGAGGACCTCGCCCTGCTCATTCAGCGCGCGGAGATGGCCGATGACCCCGACCTCGTCATCGGCTCGCGCTGGGTCTCCGGCGGCGCCACCCGGGGCTGGGACGCCAAGCGGGTGGCCCTGTCCCGCGGGGGCAACCTCTACATCAACGCCATGCTGGGGCTGCGGGTCAAGGACGCCACGGCCGGCTTCCGCGTCTACCGGGCCTCGATCCTGCGCCGCCTGGACCTGGGCAGGGTCGAGGCGCTCGGGTACGGCTTCCAGGTCAACATGACCAAGCTCGTCGCCGACATCGGAGGACGCATCGTCGAGATGCCGATCACGTTCCTGGAGCGCAAGGCGGGCCAGTCTAAGCTCTCCGGCGGGATCTTCACCGAGGAGCTGAGCCTGGTGACCAAGTGGGGGCTGGCCAAGCGGGGCGGGCAGCTGGCCGAGGCGGCCCAGAAGCTGGGCGACCGCATCGGCCGGGCTCAGAGCAGACGCCGATGGACCGGGCCCTCGCGCCGGCGCTGATCCCGCTCGTGCCGGCCGGCGCCGTGCCGTCGTCCGGCGCCCGCGGCCGGTGCTAGAAGCGCTGGCGGTAGATCTCGCCCGAGCGCAGCATCTCGAGCCGCTCATCGAGGAGGACCTTGAGGTCGTCGATCTCGCGGCGTTCGAGCAGCATGTCCCAGTGAGTGCGGGGAGCCTTCTTCGGCTCATCGGCCTCGGGCTCCTCCTCGCCCCGCAGCGCGGCCACCTGACCGCACTCCGGGCACTCCCAGGTCTGGGGGATCTCAGCCTCCAGCGCCATGGGGACGACCACGACGTGCGCGAGCGGGCACTCGTAGCTGATCATCTGCCGCTCGGCGAACTCGACGCCCTCCTCGGACTCCATCGACTTCGCGCCGATGGTCATGCCTCGCAGTGCGCGGTCTGCCATGCTGTTGCCCCTCTCGTACTCAGTACTCGTGCCGGACACGCGACGGCCCGTACGGCACACCGGCCTCAACACCGGCAGGCGCCCTGACATTCCCGGTGGCGGGTGCCGGCGCCGAGCGCGTCCGGGGCAGGAGTCTACCGGGCGGCGCACGCCGCCGAGAGGACGAGGGCGCGCGCAGGCGCAGCGGCGTCCGGAGCCCGCGCGGTTCCATGTCGCACCATGTCGTCGCACCATGTCGCTCCGTGCCGCTCCGTGCCGCGCTCCCCAGGCGGCATACTGTCCCCATGGCTACCAAGCGCATCGGAATCCTGACCGCCGGCGGAGACGCCCCTGGACTCAACGCCGCGATCCGCGGCTTCGGAAAGGCGGCGATCCAGGAGCACGGCTGGAGGCTCATCGGCTTCCGCGACGGCATGCGCGGCCTGGCGGAGAACCGCTTCACCGAGCTCGACGGCGCCTCGCTGTCCGGCATCCTGACCACGGGCGGCACCATGCTGGGCACGAGCCGGGACAAGGTTCACCGCATGGTCGTCGACGGCGAGTCCCGCGACATGATCCCCACGATCGTGGAGAACTACGCCCAGGACGGGCTCGACGCCCTGGTGTGCCTGGGCGGCGGCGGAACCGCCAAGAACGCCAGACGGCTCATGGACGCCGGCCTCAACGTCCTGCACCTGCCCAAGACCATCGACAACGACATCGTCGAGACCAACACGTCCTTCGGCTTCGCCACGGCCCTGGAGATCGCCACCGAGGCGGTGGACCGGCTCCACTCCACCGCGCACTCGCACCACCGCATCATCCTCACCGAGATCATGGGGCACCGGGCCGGCTGGCTGGCGCTGGGCGCCGGGATCGCCGGGGGAGCGGACGTCATCCTGCTTCCCGAGATCCCCTACACCGTGGAGGCGATCGCGGACAAGATCGAGCGCCGCCGGGCCCACGGCTCGACCTTCTCCGTGGTCGCGGTCGCCGAGGGCGCACTGAACGTCGCCGACCGCGAGGAGATCACCCATGCCGAGGCCCTGGTCAAGGACGCCTCCTCCCCGGAGGCCAAGGCCGCGGCCAAGCGCGGCGTCAAGCGTCTGGAGGCCTCGCACCGCGCCAACACCTTCGCCCTGGCCGAGCAGCTCGAGGCGGCCACCGGACTGGAGGCGCGCGTGTCCATCCTCGGCTACGTCCAGCGCGGCGGCACCCCCAACGCCGCCGACCGGATGCTCGGCACGCGTCTGGGAGTCGCCGGAGCCAATGCGATCGCCGACGGCAGGTTCGGCGTCATGGTCGGCGACCGCGGTCACGGCACCGAGCTCGTCCCGCTCAAGCAGGTGGCGGGCAAGGTGAAGTACGTGCCCCGCGACCACGAGTGGATCCGGGCCGCCCGGGCCGTCGGCACCGCCCTGGGCGACTGACCGCCGAGATCGGTCAGCCGACTTCGCAGAATTCTCAGAAGAACGGGATGAGGTCGCGCAGGCTGGCCACCACCGCCGTGCCGTCCACCGCGTCCCGGAGGGTGAGCACGGTGCCGGGGGAGACCAGGAGCGCGGCATTCATCCCCGCGCCGGCGGCCGCGACCGCGTCGATGGGCCGGTCGCCGACGCACAGCACCTGGGCCGGGTCCAGGTCGTGGCGCCGGGCGAGCAGCAGGTTCATCTCCGGACTGGGCTTGCGGGCCGGCCCGTCGGGGGCGCAGACCATGTCATCGAGGTCGAGCCCCAGGACGGTGACGAGCATGGTGGCGCTGGCGCGATCGCGGTGGGTGGCCACGAGATTGAGGCCGCCCTTCTCCCAGACCCGTGCGATGAGCTCGCGGGCACCGTCCATGACCGGGGCGGGGCGGGTGCGCCACCGCGTCTTGAGCTCCTCGTAGGCGCGCTCCAGATCGGCGCGCGGCACTCCACGTGAAACCGAGAGCGACTCGATGGCGTGCGCGATCGAGTACTGCGTCAGGGCACCGATCTCGCGCAGGTGGGAGGGAGCGGTGTCCCCGTAGGCCGCCCGGCTCAGGGCGCGCACCACCTCGGGGTAGGTGTCGATGAGAGTTCCGCCCATGTCCCAGATGATGTGCCTCATGTCAGTAGTGTCCCCGGATGCGGAGCGGATGTCAGCGCTACTGGAGAGCCGCCGGAGGGCGATCTGTCGGAGAGGGCGAGACGCCTCCGTATTAAGTCGACTGTATGAAAACTGTTAGGATCTGTTCTCATGCACCGATCCGTCAGCGACACCCGGCCCTCGCCCGCCACTGGTCCGCCCCGGCGACGCACCGCGGGAGGCGGGGGAAGCGGCCGGGCGCGTCGAGCGACCAGCCTGGGCCGGGCGCTGCTCGGCTCGCTGATCCTGGCGACGGGGCTGTCCCTGTCCGTCGAGGTGACGGCTGCGGTCTCACGCGTCACAGGCCTGGCCCCCGCGGCGGGATTCATCCTGCAGGCGGTGCTCATGAGCGCCGTCGTCGTACCCGCGATCCTCCTGCTGCGTCGGCGAGTGGATCGAGCGCCCCTCGCCGGCCTGGGCTGGTCTCTTCCAGCCGTGCGCGCGTGCCTGGTGGGGGCGGGTGCGGCCGCCACTGCCAGTACGGCGACCTGGGTGGGTGCGTGGCTTCTGGGGTGGATCACGGTGGTACGGGTGGATGCAGGCGCTCTGGCGATCTTTCTCGCAGTCAACACCGTGGTGCTCACCGGTTACGAGGCCCTTCCCGAGGAGCTCAGTGTGCGCGGCTATGCCTGGACCAGTCTGCACGACGGCTGGGGCTCAGCTGTCGCCACCGTCGTGACAACCGCGCTCTTCGCACTGAACAGCGTGCCCACCGGCCTCCTGCAGCGGGTCTGGGCGATTCTCCTGGGGAACGAGACGGAACCGATCGCACTGGCCCCCAACGGCACACCAGCCTTCTTCTACATTGGTCATCTCGTCTGCTTCAGCCTGGTGCTGATCGCGGCACGACGCCTGCCGATGTCGGGCGCACTGGCAGCACCGATCAGCTTCCACCTGGTTTATCTCACCGCCAACCGCGTCGCCCTGGGAGGCCTGAGCCGGCTCGGCTCCGGCGTGAAAATCGAGCTCGCCAGCCCCGACGTAGCGGTCCTGGCCCTGGTGCCACTGGCGCTCTCCGGTCCGGCATTCGTCCTGCTCAGGAAACGGCTGGAGGCTCGGGCGGTCAAGCGAGGCGCAGACGAGCCCGGTTCAACGACCGGCTCATGAGACCGGCCAGGCGCGTGTCCGGTTGACCGACCGATCTGAATACCGGTTTTCACCGATAATGTACATTATGTCATTACGGGGGAAAGGCAGGCATTGGATCGCCGATCCACCGACGAGTGCGAGTCAGCGCCTCGGCGACGAGGTAAGCGTCGTGTGCGCCAGACGGCGGGCCGTCCACGCCGCCCACAGCGCGCTTCCGGCGACGATCATGGTGAAGCCACCCAGCGGCCACAGCACGACGGCGGCGAGCCCGCTGCTCAGCACCACCATGAGCGCTCCGACGACGAACGCGATCGCCGACCACACCAGCGCGGTGCGCCACACGGGCTCCAGGGCCCTGACGCTGGACGAACCGAGCTCGACAGAGCTCATGCGGCTCATGCGCATGTGCACGAACACCGCGGGCTGCCCGTCCGCATTGTCTCGACCGGCCTCCAGGTCGCGCGGCGCTTCGATCGGTGTCCCATCGGCGTCGATGTAGGTCACCGGGACCCTGTGCGCCCTGTCCTGCGTCGTCATGGTGATGACGGTATGGGTCCGACCTTCAGCGCTCCCCCGCATCACCTGTGAACCTGCTGAGACGTTCAGCGATGCCTGGGGCATCAGGGACGGGCACGACCGGGCGCTGCAGAGGCGTCTCACCGGCCCGTGGCCGTATGGTCGGTGCGTGTCCTCCGTACCGCGCCCACGGGCCTTCCCCACCGCCGTCTTCCTCGGCGACTCGGTCACCACCGGGTGGCGGGCCGTCACCCACCCGCGCAACCGGTGGAGCTCCCTGGTCTGCGAGCACCTGCGATGGCGTGAGACGAGTCTCGCCTCCGACGGCATGGGCTTCTTCGCCCGCCGCGGAGGGCACCTGCCCGGGGGCGGCCGCTCCCCGTCCTGCCGCGACGCCACCTGGCTCGAGACGGTGCTGCGCGCGGAGCCCGACGTCGTCACCGTCAGCCTGGGCCTGAACGACGCCGCCTTCCTGCCCTCCCAGCTCGATCTCGTACGGCAGGCGGTCGACCACACCCTGTCGTTCCTCGCGACGCGCCTGCCCGGCACCCCCGTCGTCATCGCCCCCTACTTCCCGGCGCTCGGCACCGGACCGCGCTTCGGCGTCGTCAGACGCATGGTGCACGAGCGGGCCACAGAGCTCGGACTGACCTCGACCGATGTCATGAGCACCGCGATCAACGGAGAGCCGGACAGACTTTCGATGGACGGCATCCATCCCGACGACGCTGGCCACGCCGCGATCGCACGTGCCATGATCGGCTACTATGAGGGTTTTGTACCCGCGTTGTGCCACATGTGACCTCGGCAATCCTGCCGCACGGTGCCGCGGTCCTCACCAGACGGCGGGGCCCTGGCATAGGCTTAGGCGGCACTTGTCTGATAACCCGAGGAGACGATGATGAGCTCGCGCCGAGAGCCGACCCTGGCTGACGTCGCCCAGGTCGCAGGCGTCTCCTTGACGACAGTCTCCCGCGTGCTCAACAATCGCGGCTACCTCAGCCAGGGGACAAAGGACCGCGTCGCCGAGGCGATCGCCGAGCTCAACTACCGGCCCAACCAGGTCGCGCGGGCGCTGCACGGCAAGTCCACGCACACCGTCGGGGTCATCGTTCCCACCGTGGCCCTGCCCTTCTTCGGCCAGGTGGCGGCCGAGATCGAGAACGCCCTGGCGGACCACGGCTACCGGATCCTCGTGTGCAACTCGATGGGCCGGGCGGACCGGGAGCGCGAGTACCTCGACCTGCTCGTCTCCCACCGCGTCGACGGCATCATCTCGGGCGCCCACAATGAGACCCTGCCGGAGTACCGCACGGTGCGCATGCCGCTGGTGACCGTCGACCGGCTCCTGTCCCCCACGATTCCCAACATCGCCTGCGACAACGAGACGGGCGGGCGCGTGGCGACCGAGCACCTGCTGGCGCGCGGGGCGCGCAGGCCTGCACTGCTCACCTCGCGGTCGGGCCCGCACAACCGCCGTGAGGCCGGCTACCTCGCCGTGCTGCTCGGGGCCGGAATCGAGCCGGTCGTGCGCACGGTCGACTTCCACACCCCGGACTCCGAACGGACCGAGCTCATCGAGGCCGGCCTGGACTCCATGCCCACCGGCGTCGACGCCGTCTTCGCCACCGACGACCTGACGGCGGCCGCGGTCCTGGAGTGGGCCCGCAAGCGCGGCCGCAGCGTGCCCGAGGACTTCAAGGTCATCGGCTTCGACGCCACGGCCGCGGTGCGTCGGGCGCTGCCGGGGCTGACCACCATTGAGCAGCCGATCGCGGACCTGGCCACGTGCGCCGTCGACGTCCTGCTCGGGCAGATCGACGCCCGCGCCGCGGGTGCCGAGGCCGGCGGGCCCGACGCCTCGGCGGTCCTCTCCCCCGCTCCCCTGCCCATCCGGCTCCTGGCGGGCGCCACGACCTGAGGCCGCCGGCCGGTCGCCCGACGACGGCGGTGGCCCCCCAGGACCGGGGCGGGCCACCGCCGTGGCGTCGGACGAGGAGGTCAGGAGGCCCCGGCCGCCTCGCCGACCGGCTCGGAGGCCTTCTCCTCGGCCCCGGCGGCCTCGACGACGTAGAGCGGGTCGCCGCGCTCGACATCGCCGGTGCGCTCGTCGACGATGCCGGCGAAGGATGCGGCGTTGGAGACCACGATCGGTGTCACCGTCTCGTAGCCGGCCTCCTTGACCGCGGCCCAGTCGACATCGACCAGGACCTGGCCGCGGCGGACCTTGCTGCCGGCCTTGACCTTGGGGCTGAAGTGCCTGCCGTCCAGCTCGACGGTGTCCATGCCGACGTGAATGAGCAGCTCGACGCCGCTGGCCGAGCGCAGCCCGTAGGCATGGCCGGTCGGGAAGGCGACGAGCACCTCGCCGTCGACCGGGGAGACGACCGGCCCCTCGGCGGGCGCGACCGCGACGCCCGGGCCGAGCATGCCGGAGGCGAAGGTCTGGTCCTTGACCTCCGACAGGGAGACGGCGCGGCCCTGGACGGGAGAGGCCACGGAGAGGTCCTCGGCGGCCTCCTCCGGGATCTCGACATCGGCCTGCTCCGCCAGGACCTCTGCCTCGAGGGCGGCCTCGTCAACGTCATCGGCCTCGCCGGAGAGCGAGGCCCTGCCGCGGGTGGAGCCGTAGGCGAAGGCGGCGGCGAAGGCGATGACGAAGACGACGGCCTCCAGGAGGAGGTACTTGGGGATGTCCGCGGCGACGATCGAGGCGAAGCCCATGAAGCCGGCGGCGCCCAGGGCCTGGGAGTGGATGTGGAGCAGGGCGACCGAGGCCCCGCCGAGGGCTGCGACGCCCATGCCGATGTAGAAGGGCCAGCGCAGACGGAGGTTGACACCGAAGATGGCCGGCTCGGTGATGCCCATGACGGCCGAGGCGCCACCGGCGCCGGCCAGGGCCTTCATCTTGGCGTCCCTGGCCTTGAAGAAGACGGCGAGCGTGACGGCGCCCTGGGCGACGTTGGCCATGGAGGCGATCGGGAAGATGAAGGACCCGGGGCCGCCATTGGCCATGTCGGCGATGAGCGGCAGCTCGACCGCGGGGAAGGACTGGTGCAGGCCGGTCACCACGATCGGGGAGTAGACCAGGCCGAAGAGCGTGCCGCCGATCGGGCCCAGGGTGTTGTAGGTCCAGGCCAGACCATCGGTGATCAGGAACGACAGCTGACGGGTGACGGGGCCGACGACGACGAAGGTGAGGAATCCCGTCGAGAGCAGCGTCAGGAGCGGGGTCAGCAGGAAGTCGGTCGTCCCGGACAGCCGCTTGTGGAGCCACTTCTCGATGACCGACAGGATCCAGGCCACGCACAGCACCGGAATGACCATGTTCTGATAGCCGATCTTGTCCACGTGCAGGCCGAAGAGGCTCCAGTTGTCGACGGCGCTGGTGATGTCGCAGCCCTCCTGGCCGACCACGCACTTCGTCGTCCCCTGGAAGATCCAGAAGTTCGCACGCGCCGTGTCATCGCTCATGGAGCCGGCCGGGAGCAGGGAGGTGGAGACCATGGCGGCGCCCATGGCGGCGCCGAGGTAGACATTGCCGCCGAAGCGCTTAGCGGCGGAGTAGCCCACGAGCACGGGCAGGAAGGCGAAGGCCGCCGAGGAGATCA
>ERZ773059.1149-NODE-1149-length-13308-cov-3.462160_pt1 | contig 13308 bp, 9 predicted proteins | sample MGYA00580514_ERZ773059 | MGnify/ENA primary metagenome ERZ773059 (study PRJEB29015, sample SAMEA2737981) | human oral metagenome | biome: human oral; feature: human-associated habitat; material: dental | place: China | collected 2056 ...
GGCCATCATCCAATCCCGCCACGACGATCCGGCAGACCCGCCCGTCACCGAAACGCTGCCACCGCAGTCTCCCGACAATCCCACCTTCCGCACCCGGCGCGGCGAGCTGCAGGGGCGCACCCCCAACCAGCGCAAGTACCTGAAGAACATCCTCGGGCACGACCTCACCTTCGGCATCGGCCCGGCCGGTACCGGCAAGACCTTCCTGGCAGTGGCCTGCGCCATCGATGCCCTGGACCGTGACCAGGTCGAGCGCATCATCCTCACCCGCCCGGCCGTGGAAGCCGGCGAGCGGCTGGGCTTCCTGCCCGGCGACCTCACCCAGAAGATCGACCCCTACCTGCGCCCGCTCTTCGACGCGCTCAACGAGCTGATGGGCCCCGAGCGCGTCGGCAAGCTCATCGAGCGCCAGCAGATCGAGATCGCTCCGCTGGCCTACATGCGTGGCCGCACGCTGTCCAACGCCTTCATCATCCTGGACGAGGCCCAGAACACCACGCCCGAGCAGATGAAGATGTTCCTCACCCGCATCGGCTTCGGCTCCAAGGCGGTCATCACCGGCGACATCACCCAGATCGACCTGCCCGCGCCCCGCAAGAGCGGTCTGGTGCAGGCCCAGCGCGTGCTGAAGAACGTCAAGGGCATCGCCTTCAACCGCTTCGAGTCCGGCGACGTGGTGCGTCACCCGCTGGTGGCCCGCATCGTCGAGGCCTACGAGAAGCACGTCGAGAACCGCAAGCGCACCGATGCCTGATTCCGACACGCCGCGCCGCGCCCGCCGCAACCCTGCCGTCAGCGCCGGAACCCCCAAGGCCGCAGCCACCCGAAGCGGCAGCCCTGTCGCTGACCCGCGTGCGCCCCACCGGCTTTCACTCCAGATCCAGTTCGACGACACGGTCGACCCGGCCGAGCTGCCCGCCTCCCGCCCGCAACTGCGCCGCTGGGTGCAGGCCGCCCTTGAAGCCGATGCCGAGCTGGTGCTGCGCTTCGTCGGCCGCGAGGAAAGCCGGCAGCTCAACCACCAGTACCGGGGCAAGGACAGACCCACCAACGTCCTGACCTTCGACTACGCCCGCGAGCCCCTCGTACAGGCCGACATCGTCATCTGCCTGCCGGTGCTGCAGGACGAGGCCCACACCCAGAACAAGCCGCTGCGCAACCACCTCGCCCACCTGGTCATCCACGGCGTGCTGCACGCCCATGGCATGGACCACCTCACCGACGAGGAAGCGGCCGAGATGGAGTCCCGCGAGATCGAACTGCTGCACCGGTTCCGCATCGACGACCCCTACCGTCTGCCGGACGACTGACACCCCCATGCCTCGCTTCCTCGGCCGATTCCTGAAGAACCACCGGGCAACGCTGACCGCACTCGCTCTGGGCATCGCCCATGCCTTCACCTTCGCCCCCTGGGGCAGCGACTGGCTGGAACTGCTGGTACTGACCGGCTTTGCCGGCCTGCTGCTGTCGGCCATCGGGCAGCACGCCCAGCAGCACGGTCATGCACACCGACGCCCCCCTCCTGGCCCCTTCCGACTGGGCCTGCTGTTCGGCATCGGCTGGTTCACCGCCGGCATCGGTTGGGTCTACATCAGCATGCACCACTATGGCGGCGTGGCCGCCCCGCTGGCCGCACTGGCAACCCTGCTCTTTGCCACCTATCTGGCCCTGTATCCGGCGCTGGGCGCCTGGCTATGCAGCCGCCTGTGCCGACGGCAGCTTGATGCCACCCGGCACCTGTCCGCCTGGCGCTTCATCCTGGCCTTCGGCGGCGCCATCACGCTGGCCGAACTGGCCCGCGGCTGGGTCCTCACCGGCTTTCCCTGGCTGGGCATAGGCTATGCCCACGTCGAAGGTGCCCTGGCCGGACTGGCGCCGATAGGCGGTGTCTACCTGATCACGCTGGGCGCCGCACTCACCGCCGCCAGCCTGGCCGTGGCGGCCCACCGGCTGCTGGCTCACCTGCGCCATGTCCGTCGCAACAGCCTGGACACGCCCGAGAACCTGCGTCCGCAACGCAACCTGCGCACCTCACGCGCAGCCTCCGCACTGCCCTGCCTGCTGGCCGCCCTGGGCGTGATGGTGGTAGGCGGCGCCCTGCGCACCAAGCAATGGAGCCACCCCACCGGCAAGTCGATCTCGGTGAGCCTGCTGCAGGGCAACGTCCCGCAGCAGATGAAATTCGACCCGGGCCCTGCTGCCCTGGCTCGCCAGCAGTACCTGGAAATGATCGAGGCCAACCCCGCCGACCTGGTGCTGCTGCCTGAGACCGCCTGGACCACGCGCTGGGAGGCCACCGAGCCCGCACTGCAGCGACGCCTGCACCGTTTCCTGGCCAGCACCCACAGCACCGTGGCCCTGGGCCTGCCGCGTTTCGTCCAGGTCCACGAGAACAATCCCCAGGGTGCTCAAGCCAGCCGCTTCACGGGCGCCCCCACCGAAGCGCATGACAGCGAGGCCTCCGAGGCCGTTTCGGACACACCGCCCCCGCCGCCCGTCTGGCAGGTCAGCAACAGCGTGGAAGTCTTCACCGCCGAGACCCTGCCCGATCCGCTCACGGCCGACACCCAGCACACGCCGGTCCGCTATCACTACGACAAGCGTCACCTGGTGCCCTTTGGCGAATTCATCCCCGAGGGCTTTCACTGGTTCATGACGCTCATGAACATCCCGCTCGGCGACCAGGCCCGCGGCCCCGCCCAGCAGCCCCTGCTGCCCATCAGCAGCCAGCGCATCGGCTTCAACATCTGCTATGAGGACATCTTCGGCGAAGAACTGCTCTCGCAGGTGAAAGGCACCCGCAACGGCAAGGGCACGTACACGGGCGGCGCCACCATACTGGCCAATCTCACCAACCTCGGTTGGTTCGGCAACTCCCATGCCCTGCCCCAGCACCTGCAGATCGCCCGCATGCGCGCGCTGGAAACCGCCCGCCCCATCATCCGCGCCACCAACACCGGCATGACAGCCGTCATCAGCGCCCGCGGCATCGTCCAGATCCGCTTGCGCCCGCACGAGACCGGCACGCTGAAAGCCACCCTGCAGGGACACACCGGCCTGACCCCCTACGTGCGCCTGGGCGGCAACGCCCCCGTGCTGGGCCTGTCGCTCGCCCTGCTGGCCATTGGCACCCTGCCTTCCCGGCTCCGCTGGCCCGGCGCCGCTGCCCGTCGGAAAAGACGGCACCGCAGGCCCTGAGCAGGCCGGCCACACCCTGGATCTCCATCGGGAAATCCCCCACAGAGGCAATGCTGCGCCGCAACAAAACATGCGATCATTGCCTCCAGACATTTCCAACCGGAGGAGATCCATGTCCAACCCCACGCCGCGTTCCGCCCCGCAGGGCCGTCTGGCCGGCAAGGTCAGCCTCATCACTGGCGCTGCCCAGGGCATCGGTGAGGCCACTGCCCTCAAATTCGCGACTGAAGGCGCCATCGTCATCGTCTGCGACATCAACCCGGCCGGCATCGAAGCCGTGGTGCAGCAGTGCCGTGCCCTGGGTGCAGAGGCCGAAGGCCACGTCATGGATGTCACCGACCGCGCGACCATCGACGCCGTCGTCGCCAAGGTCCAGGAAAGGCACGGCCGCATCGACGTGCTGGTCAACAACGCCGGCATCACGCAGGACGCCCGGCTCGTCAAGATGACCGAGGAACAGTTCGACCGGGTCATCGACATCAACCTGCGCGGCGTCTTCCATTGCAGCCAGGCCGTCGCCCCCGGCATGATCGAGCGAAACAGCGGCGTCATCCTCAACGCCAGCTCCGTCGTCGGCCTGTACGGCAACTTCGGCCAGACCAACTATGCCGCCGCCAAGTTCGGCCTCATCGGCTTCACCAAGACCTGGAGCCGCGAACTGGGCCCGAAGGGCGTGCGCGTCAACGCCGTCGCCCCGGGCTTCATCGCCACGCCCATTCTCAATGCCATGCCCGAAAAGGTGCTGGACGGCATGAAGGCCCGCATCCCGATGGGCCGCCTGGGCAAGCCCGCCGAAATCGCCAACGTCTACGCCTTCCTGGCCAGCGACGAAGCCAGCTACATCAACGGCGAGGTCATCGAGGTCTCGGGCGGCATCTCGCTCTGACCGGCCTGCAGCGGAAGCGCCACAAGGTGCCCCCCGTCCAGGTCCCCCGTCACGGTCGTGCTACGCAGCACCTCCTGACGGGATCAGAATAACGGGAACACTCCGACCAGGTCCTCGACCCACGCCCCATGTCGCAGGCTCATTCCGCCTCCCCCCAGAATGCCGCCACGGGCGAGTCCGCGCCCTCGCGTACCGCCCGCATCCGCCACTTCCTGCACCAGCGCCTGCGCAAGACCCACCGCATCCCGCACAAGAGCCTGGAGTTCGCCTGCATGCTGATCGGTGCCACACTGGTGGCACTCACCTCACTGGGCTTTGCGGAACTGGCCGATCTCGCCCTGGACTGGAATGCCCAGTGGACGGCCCGCCACCCGCTGGCCGCCTGGATCATGCTGCCGCTGGGCCTGGCCGCCCTGGCCTGGTACACCCCGCGGCACGCCCCCTTCGTGGCCGGTAGTGGCATCCCGCAGGTCATCGCCGCCATCAGCCTGCCCTACGGCCCGCTCAAGAACCGCCTGGTCACGTTCTGGCGGACGCTCGCCAAGATTCCCCTCACGCTGCTGGCCATGCTGATCGGCGCCTCGGTGGGCCGCGAAGGCCCCTCCGTGCAGGTCGGGGCGGCCGTCATGCTGGCCTGGGGTGATATCTGCCGCCGCCACGGCATCGCCTTCCGGGGGCTCACCGCCAACGAACTGATGGCCACCGGTGCCGCCGGCGGCCTGGCCGCAGCCTTCAACGCCCCACTGGCCGGCGTGGTCTTTGCCATCGAGGAACTGGGACGCGGCGTGGTGCTGCACTGGGGCCGGCGCGTCCTGCTGGGCGTGCTGGCCGCCGGCTTCATCCTCGTGGCCATCAAGGGCAACAACCCCTACTTCCCCCAATACGCCGGCGCCACCACCGTGCCCGACATGGCCCTGTGGGTGGGGCTCTGCGGCATCGTCTGCGGCGTGCTGGGCGGCATCTTCGCGCGGCTGCTCTTTCGCGGCGCCGCCAGCTGCGTGCCGGCCTTCCTGCGCGGCCCGGTTCGTCGCCATCCCGTTCTGCTGGCCATCGTCATGGGCCTGCTACTGGCCGCCCTGGGCACCTGGACCCACGGCCAGACCTACGGCACCGGCTACCAGATGGTCACCCAGGCACTGGACGGGCACGCCATCGCGCCCCCCGAAACCGGCCTGGCCAAGCTGGCCGCCACCGTCTTCACCTACTGGACCGGCATCGCCGGCGGCATCTTCACCCCAGCGCTCAGCACCGGCGCCGGCATCGGCAGCCACCTGGCCTCGCTCGCCGGCGGGATGGTGGACGAGCGCCTGCTGGTGCTGCTGTGCATGTCCGCCTTCCTGGCCGGCGCCACCCAGTCGCCCGTCACCGCCAGCGTCATCGTCATGGAAATGACCGGCAGCCAGCCCGTGCTCATCTGGTCCCTGATCGGCAGCCTGGTCGCCACCCTGGTCTCGCGCCAGATCCACCCCCGCCCCTTCTACCACAGCGCCGCTGGCCGCTTCCGGCAGCGCATCCAGGAGGAAAGCCTCAGCCAGGAACCTGAACGCCCGAAGTCCTCGGAACCTCCTTCCTGACCTTGAGGCTCCAACCTCCGCCCTCCGATCCCGTATACTGACCCGACACGCATCGGGCGCGGGCGCAGCACGGCTCTGCCTCCACGAGGTGACCTCGGAAGTAACCTCGGCCCAGACCATTCCAGGGAAACGCCATGGACGACGCCATCATCGAGGTACTGGAGCAATACCACGCCCGCATGGAGCGCGAGAACCTCAGCTTCCCGGTCGCAGCCCCCGGCGGGCGCAACAGTGTCAACTTCCAGTCCATGCTGGCCATCGGCCCCGAAACCGGGCAGTTCCTCAACATCCTGGTCCATAGCCTCACCGCGCCACGCATCCTGGAACTGGGAACCTCCTTCGGCTACTCCACCATCTGGCTGGCCGAAGCGGCACGCGCCACCGGTGGCCACCTCACCACCATCGAGATCGATCCCGAAAGATCCGCCCACGCCCTGGACATGAGCACCCAGGCCGGCCTCTCCCCCCTTGTCGACTTCCGGATCGGTGACGCCGTCACCCTCATCGACAACATCCCCGGCCGCTTCGACTTCGTCTTCGTCAACCTTCGGAAAGATCTCTATCAGCCCTGCCTGGAGGCCTTCCATCCGAAGCTGGCCCCCGGCGCCGTCATCGTGGCCAACAACATCGTCCGTCCGGGCGGCCCCGAACTGGAAGCCTACGTCCAGGCCTTGCGCGCCAAACCCGGCATCAGCAGCACCCTGCTGCCCGTCGGCAGCGGCCTGGAAGTCAGCCGCTATCAGCCCTGATTCCGACCCTCATTCCGCCCCTGACCCCGGCCCTGAAAACCCGCCCGTACACATCCCGGACACCCATTTCACAGCCAGGTTGTCAGATCAATCGTCACGCCCGTTCTGATAGGGAGGCATCAGTACCATAGCCGGACGCCAATCCCCGAGGTTGCCCGTCAAAAGGCCTCCTCCCGTCCGCATGATCTCGTTCGCCACCGACTTCGCGGTCGATCCTGCCCATGGCCCGGAAGACTTCCTGCGCGCCATCGCCTCCTGGCTTCTGGATGTCGAACGTACCGCCATTGCAGCCGAACAACTGCAGGCCTTGCACACCGAGACCTCATCCCGCATCAATACCGGCGGTGAACTGCTGCAGACCCTGATTGCACGGCAGCCCGACGCCACAGTGGCCGGCATCCGCTACAGCCGCCAGGAAGAGCACCTGACCTGGATCACCACCGTCGTCTTCTCCCGGCGGCACAAGGCCCCGGGAGATGGCGCCGGCAATGCCGAGCTCCCGGACATCGGCGCCCCGGAAACAGACGCCGTACCGGCAAGCGATGCCTGGCTTGGCATCCGCATCGAATGCACCTCCAGCCTGCCCCAGGCTCACCTGCCCGTCGACCGGGATCCCGCCATCGTCCCTGCCCTGCTGAATGCCCTGGGCGGCGGCCTGGACGGCCCCCTGCGCGTCTCGGATCAACCCCGACTGCTGGCCGGCCACGAACTCCCCCTGGCCGCCGACCTCATCCTGGGCAACAGCGACCATCGCCTGCCCATCGTCTACGTCAGCGCCTGTTTCCAGCCCGGCCACGCCATCGATCCCCGGCGCCTGGCATCCCGGCTGGCCGGACGGGAGCGGGGCCGTGATGGCCCCTTCCCGGCATCAGCGGCCGCTGTTGAGCTGCTTGATGACGGTGTCGGTGATGTCCAGCCGGGGGCTGACGTAGACGGCGTCCTGCAGGATCAGGTCGAACTTGTCGCGCTCGGCGATGGTCTTGATGGCCCGGTTGGCCTTGTCCAGCACGGCGGTCAGCTCTTCATTGCGGCGCTGGTTCAGGTCCTCGCGGAACTCGCGCTGGCGACGCTGGAAGTCCCGATCCATGTCGGAGAGCTCACGCTGGCGGCGGGCACGGTCGCTGTCGGACATCACCGCGCTCTCCTTCTCGAAGTGCTCGGAGGCGGTACGCAGGCGGGCGCCGAGATCCTGGATTTCCTTGTCGCGGCGCGAGAAGTCCTTCTCGATCTTCGCCTGGGCGGCCTTGGCCGGCGCCGAGTCACGCATGATGCGCTCGGTGCTGACAAAGCCGATGCGGGGGCTGGTCTGGGCCATGGCCGGTCCGGCCACGGAAGCCAGGCCGACCGTCAGCGCGCAGGCCAGCGCGGCCCGATGAAGCGTAGCAAAGCGGGGGGTCTTCGGGATGGAAAAGGTCATGGGTAGAAAAACTCGGTTTGGGTTCGATGGAAGGGTGCGGGGCCTGTGGGCACGGAAAGGACCTGCGCCGTGGCTGGGCACCCGGACACTCGACGGGTGATTCTTGCACACTTCAGCAAACTGCATGCGCAATGCCGGGCGCATGGCGCCATGCCTGCGCGGCGGGTGCCCGCCCCGGCAAGGGCCGGGACACGCCGCCGGTTGCGGCCTCGTCAGAACGAGGTGCCGAGCTGGAACTGCACGCGCTGGGTATCGTCGCCGGGCTTGCGCTTGAGCGGGTAGCCCAGCGACAGCTTGATGTCGGCCCCGATGGGCGCGAACCAGCTGATGCCGATACCGGCCGAATAGCGCAGGTCGCCGAAGTCATAGCGATTGTCGAAGACGTTGCCCGCATCGGCGAACAGGAAGGCACGCACCGTCTTGTCGTTGCCGGTGCCCGGCAGCGGGAAGAGCAGCTCGGTGCTGGCCACGAACGAGGCGTTGCCCCCCAGCGCGCTGTTGTCCTTCACGTCGCGCGGGCCCAGGCTGTTAGAACCGAAGCCCCGCACCGAGCCGATGCCGCCGGCGTAGAAGTTCTTGAACACCGGATAGGGCTTGCCGGCGAAGCCGCGGCCGTAGCCGAGGTCGGCCGACAGCAGCCAGGTGTAGTCCTTCGTGACGGGGATGTACCAGGCGTGCTGGTAGGTGGCCCGGTAGTAGGACAGGTCCTGTCCCGGGAAGGTCACGTCGAAGTTGAAGCGCTGCAGACGGCCGCGCGTGGGCATGTAGCCGCTGTCACGCGAATCACGCGACCAGCCGAAGGTGAGCAGCCACGCATCGCTGGTGGTGCCGAACTGGTTCACGTAGTCGATGTAGCGTTGCGGCAGCCCCGTGGTGCCCGGCTTGATCTGGTTCTGCTCGAAGACGAGGCCGAAGCTGAGGCGGTCCAGCTCGGTGTACGGGATGCCCAGCCGCAGGCCCGCACCGGAGGAGCGGATGCGGTAGTCGCCCAGGCCCGAGTTGGAGGCGTTGAAGGTCCGGGAGTAGAGATCCGCGCCCAGGCTCACGCCGTCGTTGGTGAAGTACGGGTCCACGTAGGAGACCGAGGCGGTGCGCTGGGTCTGGCCGGTGTTGATCTCGACGCCGAACGTATTGCCGGTGCCCAGGAAGTTGGGCTCGTTCAGCGCCACCTGCAGGAGCAGCTTGTCGGTCGTGGAGTAGCCGGCGCCAAAGGTCATGTTGCCGGTGGGGCGTTCGGTGACCTTCACCAGCAGATCCACCTGGTCGGGCACGCCCGGCACCGGCACATTGGAGATCTGCACGTCCTGGAAGTAGCCCAGCCGCTCGACCCGGTCGCGCGAGAGCGCAATCTTGTCGGAGTCGAACCAGGCCCCCTCGAACTGGCGCAGCTCGCGGCGGATGACCTCGTCACGGGTGCGCTGGTTGCCGGCAATGGTGATGCGCCGCACGTAGGCACGCCGACCCGGGTCGATATTCAGCGTGTAGTCGACCTCGCGCTTCTCCCGGTCGATGGTGGGCACCGGGTTGACGCTGGCAAAGGCGTAGCCGATGGCCCCCAGGTCGTCGGTGATCCTCTTCTCGCTCTGGGTAAGCTTCTCGCCCGAGAAGGTGTCACCAGGCCTGAGCGCCAGCGCCTTGCGGAACTGCTCCTCACGCCCCAAGGTGTTGCCGCCGAACTTGAGGTCGCGCACCTTGTAGCGCTCACCTTCCCGGATGGTGAGCGTGACGTAGACCTTCTCACGGTCCGGGTCGATGGAGACCTGCGTGGACTCGATGCCGAACTCCAGATAGCCGCGGTTCAGGTAGAACGAACGCAGCGTCTCCAGGTCACCGGCCAGCTTCTCGCGTGAATACTGGTCGGTCTTGGTGTACCAGGACAGCCAGTTGGGCGTGGTGAGCTTGATCTGATCAAGCAGCTCGGACTCCTTGAACACCTTGTTGCCCAGGATGCGGATCTGGGCAATGCGGGCGCTGGCGCCCTCGTCGATGGCCAGCGACACCGCCACCCGGTTGCGGGCCAGCGGCGTGACGGCCGAGGTGATCTTGACCGAATACTTGCCGCGCGACAGGTACTGGCGGCGGATCTCCTGCTCGGCCCGATCCAGCACCGAGCGGTCGAAGATGCGCGCCTCGGCCAGACCGGCCTGGCGCATGGCCTTCTTCAGCGCCTCGGCGTCGAACTCGCGCGAGCCGCTCACGTCGACGGAGGCAATGGCCGGGCGTTCCTCCACCCGTACCACCAGCACCTCGCCGTCACGCGCGAGCTGCACGTCCTTGAAGAAGCCGGTGGCGTAGAGGGCCTTGATCGCCTCGCTGGCGCGCGCCGGCGTGAACTCGTCGCCGACGCGGATGGGCAGATAGCCGAAGACGGTACCGGCTTCGGTACGCTGCAGGCCCTGTACGCGGATGTCGCGGATGACGAACGGCGAGAACGCCAGGGCCTGGGCCGACCACGCCAGGGTGGCCAGGCCGGCCAGCACGACGGCGGCACCGTGGCTGGCCCAAGGGGGGAAAATCGCGTGTTTGATACCCGGTTCCTCGGCGCGAGACCAAGGCAGCCGGAATCGTCTATCGCGCAGTCAGAGATTCTGTGGAAATGACTGTGGCCGGCGCGTCACCCGAACAGGCGGGAGAGATCGTTGAAGAGTGCGACGATCATCAGGCCGACCACCATGACAAGGCCCACCTGCATGGTGACCTGCCGGAAACGCTCGGAAAACGGGCTGCCTTTGAGCGCTTCGAGCGCGTAATATACCAAACGCCCGCCATCGAGCACGGGCACCGGCAGCAGATTCAGCACCCCCAGGCTCACGCTGATCAGGGCCATGAAGCCCACATAGGCAAACCAGCCGATGGCAGCGGACTGCCCGGCATAGTCGGCAATGGCCACAGGACCGGAAAGGTTTTTCCAGGACAGGCTGCCCACCACCATCTTGCCCAGCATGCGCAGCGAGAAGACCGACATCTCCCAGGTCTTCGTGGCCCCGTAGCCCAGCGCCTCGATCGGGCCCAGGTCCACCGTCACCATTTCGAACTGCTGCACCAGACCGGCACCGATGCGCCCCTTGCGCAGCGGCGGTGCGCCAGCGTCCCTGGCGTCCTGCTCGTAGACGAGCTGCGGCGTGACCGGTACGGTGATCTCGCCGTTGCCACGGCGCACCAGCAGCTGCAGCGGCTCGGTATCGTCCGAAGCCTGCACCTGCTGGATGAGCTGCTGGGCGCGCGAGATGGGCTGGCCATTCACCCGCAGCACCTGGTCACCCAGCTGCAGACCGGCGCGGGCCGCAGCACTGCCCTCTTCCACCGAGGCCACCTGCACCAGACCAGCCTTAAGATCCACGCCCAGCGTGCGCGTGAAATCACGCTCCAGTTCGCCGGCCGGCAGGCCGCTGGTGGGGATGCTGCGATGGTGACGGCCATCAGGCCCCTCCACCTCCAGCACGATCGGGCGGCGCTCGACGATCGGATCGATCATCTTCAGGCGCATTTCGCTGAAGGACTGGACGGCATGGCCATCGACCGTCAGGACCCGTTCACCCTCCTGAATGCCGGCAGATGCAGCTGCCGTGCCAGCAGGCGGGGTGGCCAGCACCGGCGCGGGCTCCTGCAGACCGGCCATGCCCAGCACCGCGTACAGCACGATGGCCAGCAGGAAGTTGGCGGCCGGACCGGCGATGACGACGGCAGAACGCTTGAGCAGCGGCAGCCGGTTGAAGGCGCGGTGCACCTCGGCCGGGTCGATCTCGCCGCCCTCTTCTTCATCGAGCATGCGCACGTAGCCGCCCAGCGGAATGGGCGACAGGCTCCATTCGGTCTGGTCCTTGCCGACTTTCCAGGTCAGCAGCGGCTTGCCGAAGCCGATGGAGAAGCGCAGGATCTTGACGCCACACCAGCGGGCCACCAGGTAGTGACCCAGCTCGTGCACGAACACCAGCACGCCCAGGGCAAAGAGAAAGGCAATCAGGGTGGTCATCGGCGCAGACTCCGGCGGAATTCGGGGTATTGAAGGGATGGGGCCGAACGTCCCCACCTCTGACAGATAGGGCATCATGCCGCAAAGCACAAGGCACACGACCTGACCGGATGGTCCGAGCCGACCGGCAGCCACCCTTGCAGGCCGGGCCAAGCCAGGCCCGGCGACGGATCGTCCCCGGACACTCACGCTTTCCGGCCCGATCAGCCGGCTCAGTCGCGCAGTCACTCAGCCACGCAATCGCCCGGTTGCCCGGCGAATACCCAGGCAGCGAAAAACCCGAGCGACGAAAGCGCTCAGGCGGCGATCTGTTGCTCGGCCAGCCGGCGTGCGGTGGCGTCCAGTGCCAGGGTGTCGGCCAGCGAGTTGGGCGCCGCGGGGTTGCCCAGCGCCGTCAGCACGGCCTCGTTGATCCGGGCAATATCGGCAAAACCCACGCGGCCGTCGAGGAAGTTCTGCACGCTCACCTCGTTGGCCGCGTTGAGCACACAGGGAGCACCGCCGCCAGCCCGCATGGCCTCGCGGGCCAGTCGCAGGCACGGGAAGCGCGTCTCGTCGGGCTCCTCGAACTGCAGCGTGCCGGCCGCCACCAGATCCAGGGAGCTGACGCCACTGTCGAAGCGTTCGGGATAGGCCAGCGCATGGGCAATGGGAACCCGCATGTCGGGATTACCCAGCTGCGCCAATACCGAGCCGTCGACATATTCCACCATGGAATGGATGATGCTCTGCGGATGGATGATCACATCCAGCTGCTCGGGCGGCATGTCGAAGAGGAACTGGGCCTCGATCAGCTCCAGCCCCTTGTTCATGAGCGTGGCCGAGTCGACCGAGATCTTGCGGCCCATCGACCACTTGGGATGCTTACAGGCCTGCTCGGGCGTGGCGGCGGCAATTCTCTCCGGCGTCCAGGTCCGGAACGGCCCGCCCGAGGCGGTGAGGATCAGGCGCCGGACGGCGCGGCGAGAGTCCACGCCGGTGGCGCGATCCGGCAGGCACTGGAAGATGGCATTGTGCTCGCTGTCGACCGGCAGCAGCGTGACACCGGACTGGCGGCAGACGGCGCCAAAAAGCGCGCCAGCCATGACGATGGATTCCTTGTTGGCCAGCAGCACCGAGCGTGCGCCGCGCGCCGCCGCCAGCGTGGGCGCCAGGCCCGCCGCACCGACAATGGCAGCCATGACCGCGTCGATACCCGGCGTGCCCGCAACCTCGACCAACTCGTCGGGGCCGACGGCCAGACGGGCCGTGACACCAGCCGCACGCAGCCGTGCCTCGAATCCGGCGGCCGCCTGGGCATCCGACACCGTCAGCACCTCGGGTCGGTGCCGTACAGCCAGCGTCAGCAGCTTGTCGACATTGCGATGAGCCGACAGCGCGTGCACCCGATAGCGGTCGGGATGACGGGCCACGACATCGAGCGTGCTGTCACCAATGGAACCGGTGGCGCCCAGAACGGAGATGGTCTTCATGTGTATGGTTGGATTGAGGCAGGGAACGGCCGCCAGGCA
>ERZ773059.1151-NODE-1151-length-13295-cov-16.634063_pt1 | contig 13295 bp, 8 predicted proteins | sample MGYA00580514_ERZ773059 | MGnify/ENA primary metagenome ERZ773059 (study PRJEB29015, sample SAMEA2737981) | human oral metagenome | biome: human oral; feature: human-associated habitat; material: dental | place: China | collected 2056 ...
CGGACAGCAGCCACCTGGCCCCGCGCAGGGGGGCGCCCGTGCCCGGGCCCGCCCACGCCGCCAGCAGCGCCAGCCACCCGCACGCGCCCACCATCCCGGTGGCGACGTCGAGCGCGGAGGCGACGACCGTGACCCGGGCGGGGACCCCGATCCCCAGGGAGGGCAGGACGCGGGGGAGCGCCCCGACGGCGCCGACAGCGAGGGCCGCCGCGCCGCCGACCAGCAGGGCGCGGCGGTGGCGGTCGGGCCGGGTCAGCAGATCGGTGTCCGCCAGGCGGACCCCGAGGAGGGCGGCGGGCAGGGTGAGGGAGGTCAGGATCGTCACCATGGTGCCGCCGGCCCACAGGACCAGGCTGACGGCCGGGTACAGGGGGCCGCGCAGCATCTCCGCAATGCCGCCGACGACGCCGCCGCCCGCGGCCCCGGCCGTGCCCACGGTGACGCCGCCGACGCTGAGGAACCAGCCGATGTAGAGCATGTAGCCCAGGCACACCGCCGCGGAGAGCCCGCCGATCACCGCCTGCGTCCTGCGCCCGCGCCCCGCGATGGGGCCGGCGAGGACGACGGCGATGAGGGCGTAGGCGCCGATGATGTCGCCCATGAACAGCGCGCCGTGAACGGCCGCGAAGACCAGCATCCACAGGCCTCGCCTGCGGATGAGGCGGCGCGCGCCGGCGATGGCGTCCCGGTGGGCGGCGGCGGTGTCAGTGATGTCGGTGGCGGCGGAGGCACCGGAGCGGGTGGCGCGGGCGGTGGCCGTATCGGCGGCGGAGGCATGCGCGACGGCCGGATCGGCGTCGGCGGCCACGGCGGCGGTCGAGCGCGGGCCCGCCTCAATGCGCCGGCGCGCCATGGTGGCCAGGCCGAAGCCGAACAGCATGGCGAACAGCGGGTAGGAGCGGTGGTCCACGAACGCCGCGCGCAGACCCATCCAGACCGCGTCGGCGCCAGTGACCTCGGCCCTGGTGCGCAAGAGGACCATCCAGAACGGGGCGTTGGCCAGGGCGATGAGCAGCAGCATGAAGCCGCGGGCGACATCGGGGGCCGGATAGCGCACGGAGGCGGGGCCGGTGAAGGACTGGAAGCCGTCGCCGGGGGGCGCCGGAAGGTCATCGGGTGGCGTCGGTGCGCCGGGTGACGGCGCGCCATCGAGTACCGGCGCGCCGGGCACTGGGACTCCCGGCGATGACGGGCTCCCGGGCGCGGGCTGCGCCGAGGGCCGGGCCCGGGTCGGTGACGGGGGCGGCGCCCCGGGCGCCGACGGGGTCTGGACGGTCATGGGGGAAGTCTCTCCCCCTCCGGTCGGGCGAGTCGCCTGAGGGCATGGGCAGAGCGCCCCTGTCCCGGGGTCGTGCGGGTCGCGCTCGGAGAGTGGCGGCCGTGACCGGGGTGAGACGCCCTGTCCCGAGGTCGTGCGGGTCGCGCTCGGGTGCTGCGCCGTCTACCGCGCTCCTTCACCCTCTACTACGCGCCTTTCAATCGTGCAGCGGGCCTTTCTTGTCGAGGTGGCGGGCAATCGCCGCCTCTTGCCGGGGCTCGCCGCGGTGGGATGCTGGCGCGGTGGTGCGGGTGGGGCTCCTGGGACGACTCGGGGCGGGCAGTTGTCCAAATCTGTTGCAAAGGCGCCCCGGGCCGGGATCGGCCGCGGATGAAAGCGCGGAATATCAACGATTCTCCTCCGGTGCTCCGGCGCGATCCGGGCCTTTGCAACAGATTTGGACAAACGACGCCGCCGCGGGCCTCTCGGAGGGGCGCCGAGGGTCGGATGGCGATCTCGCGGGCCGCATCGCCGCCCCGGGCGTCCTTGGCGTGGTGGTGGTTCCCGCGGGGTCCCTGGCCGGCGACCCAGAGGCCCGCGGGAGGCCGCGCCGGATCGTCTGCTGCGCCCCTTCACCCTCCGCTGTACGAGAAGAAGAGGCGTAGCGGAGACTGAAGGGGCGCAGCAGACGGGAAGGGACGTAGTAGTGGACGCGGGCCCCGCCGCTGCGGCGGCGGCGCCGGCTTCAGCGGCGCCTGGCGGAGGCGGCCACGGCGCGGCGCAGGAGGATCTCCAGGGGCCCGCGAGTCCGGCCGCCGTGCTCCATCCAGGCGCACGCGCCCGCCAGAACCGCCCACACCGCGACGGCGACGAACACCCCCATGACTTCGTCGAGAGCCAGCGCGCCCGCCAGACGGAGGGTGCCGAAGACGAGGACGAACAGGACCGTCTGGCCGACGTAGACGGTCATGGAGCGCCTGCCGACCGCGGACAGCAGCCACCTGGCCCCGCGCAGGGGGGCGCCCGTGCCCGGGCCCGCCCAGGCCGCCAGCAGCGCCAGCCACCCGCAGGCCCCCACCAGTCCGGTCAGGGAGTTCAGAGCCGGTCCCATAACGATCATCCATGTGGGCGCGCCCAGCTTCATGTAGGGCAGGGCGCCCAGCGCGCCGACGGCGAGCGCGACCGCGCCGCCGATCAGCAGGGCGCGGCGGTGGCGGTCCGGGCGGGCCAGCAGGCCGGTATCCGCGAGCCTCGCCCCGAGGAGGGCCGCAGGCAGGGCCATGGAGGTCAGGACGGTTATGACCGCCGTCCCCGCCCACTGCGCGAAGCTGTTCGGGAAGTAGTCGAGACCGATCGGTTGAAGAGCGGTGGTGGATGCGCCCGCGGCATCCGCCGCAGCCCCCGCCGCATCGGCGGCGCTCATGGTGACCAGCTCCATGGAGACCATGGAGTAGATCCCCACCGCCGTGATGAACAGGCCCGCCACGAGCATGCGCACCCGCTTGCGCTCCACGATGGTCCCGGCGAAGATGGCGGCGATAATGCCGTAGGCGCCGATGATGTCGCCGGAGAAGATCGTGCCGTGGACGGCGCCGAACAGGATCATCCACAGCCCCCGACGGCGCACGAGCCGGCGCGCGTCGACGACGGCGGCCTCGCGGACCCGGGCCAGGTGGCGCTCGCGGGTCCGGGGGTCGGTGCCGGGCGGCAGGTCGTCCTGGGCCGCGCGCATCGCGGTCTCGATGCGCCGGTGCGCCATGGTGGCCAGGCCGAAGCCGAACAGGAGGGCGAACAGCGGATAGGAGCGCTGGTCGATCAGTGCGGCGCGCACGGCGACCCAGATGTCGTCGGCGGAGGACGGCGTCCTCATGGGCAGCAGCCCCAGCCAGACGGGGACGTTGGCCAGGGCGATGAGCAGCAGCATGAAGCCGCGGGCGACGTCGGGGGCCGGATAGCGCACGAAGCGCCCGCCGGTGAAAGACCGGTAGTCGGGACGCGCGGCGGACGACGCGGGCCGGCGGGGCGCGTACTGGGCGGGCGCGGGACGGTGGGGCGACGTCGGAGGCGCTGGAGGCACAGGGTGAGTCTGAGGGGCCGAAAGGGTTGAAGGCGCTGAAGGCGCCATATGGGGCGGGGCGGCGGTCGGGGTCGGAGCGCTGGATGTCATGCGTCCAGACTCACGCGGCCCGGGGGCGCAACGCCTCCTTCGGGAGGACGTTTGCGGTTTCCATCCGAGGATGGACGCCGTCGGCCGGGCTCCATCGAAAGGACGACGTCGTCGAGCGGCCCGGCCCGGGATGGAGGCGCGGGACCCGGCGAGCACGTAGGCTAATGGCGCCGTCCGCCCGGAACCGGCATTCTCGGGGCGCGAGCCGTCGGCCCCGCTGATGACCGGGCCGCCGGCCCGGTGCCGGCCCCGCCGATGGCCCGACCAGATGACCCGACACCCGACCCGACAAGGAGCCGCAGTGGCGCGCCGACCGATCCCGTCCCGTCTGACCCTCAAGCGCCTCGAGCAGGTCATGGCTTCGTCAACCGTGCGCTACGCCGTCCGATCCGACAAGACCATTGTCTTCAACACCGAGAGCGGCGACGTCACGATCTCCGTCCGCGACGGCCTCCTGCGGGCCGCCGTGACCTGGCACCCCCGGGTGCCGCTGCGCCTGGCCGATGACCTGGCGCAGCTCCTCGACGACTGGAACCGGCGAGCCACCGGGCTCACCGCCGCGGGTGACCGGGCGACGTTCGGCGACCTGATCATCGTCGGCGCGCACAGCGGCCACCCCGTGGGAGCCGGGATCGACAACGACCAGCTCCGGCACATCATGACCGATGAGATCACCCTGTGCATGGAGTTCCTCGCCTTCATGGAGCAGACCTTCCCCGACACCCGCTTCGAGTCCGTGAAGAAGTCCGGACAGGGGCCCGCGCGGGAGCTCGATGCGAGCCCGCGCGACGAGGAGAACCCGTCCGCGTTCTTCCCCGAGAAGCTGACCCGGTTCAGCCTCGAGACGGGCGACGGGCCCCGCCCGTCCCCGGTCACGAACATCCGCCTCTTGCGAATCCTGGCCGGCACGGGGTGGATGGTGCAGCCGCAGGCGGCCAGGGAGGACGGCTACATCACCAGAACCGATGCCGGTGTGCTCGTGGGCTTCTCCCTCGCCGATGGCCACCTCAGGGTGGAGGTCCCCTGGAATTCGCGGGTGGAGAAGCGTGAGGTGCAGCCGCAGTCCCTGCGGGCCACGCTGCGCGCCGTCACCGGGTGGAACGTCGACAGCCGGCTCCTGACCATGATCGTCGAGCCCGACGACGACGCCCCGGGTGACTTGCAAGTCGAGCGCCCGGTCCGGGTGGTCGCCTACGGGATCTGGTGCCTGGCCGCGGGTGTGAGCGACCGCCAGTTCACCGAGCTCGTGGTCGAGGCCGCCGGGGAGGCCGAGAAGTTCATCCGGTACTGCAGGAGCAGCTTCATGAAGGAGGAGGACGACGGCGCGGGCGCCTGAGCCGGCCGGGAGGGCGGCGTCAGGCGGGCCGACCCGCTGGCCGCCGGGCCGCCCGGGGGCGGGGCGTCACAACTCCTGCGCCCACGCGGCCGCCGACGCCCTGATCGCGTCGATGGCGGCGAGCACCCCGGTCATGGTCTTCGCGATCGGATACAGCTCCCGGGAGAAGACGGCGAGCGCCTTGATCCGCGCGGCCGCCTCGCCGATGGCGGGCATCTCCAAGGAGGCGCTCAGCCCGGTCAGGGACAACCTCAGCTTCGCCGAGAGGTCGGCGCCGCCCACCGCGTCCGCCGCCCGGACCATGGCGGCGATATCCGCGTCGAGCCTGTGCCACGCGTCCGAGAAGGACGACGTCGCCTTCTTCAGCGCGCGTCGCCTCGGTTCGAGGCCCTCCGCAATCCGCTTGATCTGGGTGGGCGTGGGCGCCGATCCTTGCGGAACGAGCGCGAACTCCCTCCTCATGACGGTGTTGAAGGCGTCCATGGCCTCGCCGAAGGCGTTGGCGCGCTGTTCGAGGGCGGGCAGGTGCTCCGACTCGATCGTATGGGTCAGTTCGATGAGACCCGGGGCCTGTTCCTCCTCGTCCTCCCACTCGTCCCCGGCATCGTCTGAGCCCCCGGGCGCGGCCGAATCCGCCGATGCGGCCGAATCCGCGGACGCGGAGTCCGCCTCCCTTCGGTCGATCCGCCGAATGAGCTCGTCGGCGACCTTCCGGGCGACCCGCTTGAACTGGCGGCCGCCCGGCTCCAGGTCCTCGAAGGACGTCTCGGGCTCAAGCCACTGGTACTGGTTGATCGTGTCGCGGATCAGCCGCGCCGTCGGATCCGTGCGCAGATCCATCCGGTTCCAGTTCGGCGCATCGACGAGGAGGGTGAGAAGGCCGTTGTAGCCCGCGGCCCGCGTCTTGGTCCGGAACTGGATGAACTCCTCGCGGCACGCCTGGGAGGCCACGTACCGGTTGGTGACCATGGCGAGGAGGAAGGTGGTGCGCTCGACCTCCTGCTGCAGGCGATCGTTCCAGTCGTCGCCCCAGTGGAGGGTGTCCTTGTCGAGAATGAGTTCGATGGGGACGCCCTTGTAGTCGCAGACCTCCTTCACGGCATGGGCGAACGCGGTCAGCATGCCGTCGTGGTAGTCGTCGTCGGCGTGGACGTAGCTGAGGAAGACGGAGGGTATGGGCAGGACGGCGGGTGTGGCGGGCGCGGACGAGTTCGTGGGCGGGGCGGACGGGGCGTCGGACATGGTTGTTGTCTCCTGACTGGGGTCGGCGCTTCGGATGGAGGAAGAAGGAGGGGCGGTGCCGGGCGAGGGGCGGCCGACGCCGTCGGGATGGATCGCGCTCAGCGCCTCGCGGGAGGTCAGGCACGACAGCGGGAGCGCCCACACGTCGTCGGCGACCTCCTCGAACCCGGCGCCCGTGTACGCCACGAAGCCCCGGTGCAGGCCGCCGAACTCGCGCATCGCCCGCAGGCCCCTCAGATCGCGCGGGCCGATGCTGGAGGCGAGCTTGACCTCGACTCCCAGGCGCCTGCCCCGGCCGTCGACCAGAACGAGATCGACCTCCCGACCGGTTCGGCTGTCCCTCCAGTAGAACGCCTCGGTGGTGAGCGCGGCCCAGCCCTGCGCGGCGAGGAACTGGTTGACGACCCAGGTCTCGAGAGTCTGCCCCAGCAGTTCCGGGGAGCTAGCGATGTCATGGCCCGCGCGGATGAGGCTCTCGCACGTGCTCGCGGTGTCGACCGCGTGCCCCTTGGGGGCGCTTCTGCTCGCCCGGGTGATCCCCCCGTGCAGATTGGGCAGCAGGGTGATGAGGAACCTGCGCTCCAGGATGTCGAGGTAGCGGCCGACGGTACGCGGGTCGAGATCGAGCTCCTGCGCGATCCGGGTTCGATTGATCTGGCCCCCGGGCGTGTGAAGGACCGAGTCGAGGACCCTGCGGGCGATGCCCGTGTTCAGGTCCTCCGTGGGCAGCACCCGGTCTCCGAGAATGGCCAGGGTGTCCGCCTGCACCTGGTTCTGCCAGGCGGCGCGCGAGAGGGGCAGGAGGGGGAGTGCGAGGGCGGGAAGCCCCCCGGTCTCGAGCCTGGCCTGCAGGTCGTCGGTCCCGGTCGACGGCGCCCCGGCGGCGGTGAGATCGGCGTCGAAGAGGATGTCGATGAGGCTCGGCGTCTCGGAGTCGGATGGCCCCTGCGCCTCCAGGCCGGTGAACGGGTGCAGGGCGAGCCGCGTCGCCCGCCCGGCCAGGGGATCGGTTCCGGTCATCGTCCCGCGTCCCACCGAGGCCGAGCCCGTCAGCAGGAAGTGATGCCCGGGCGGGAGCCCGTCGACGATCTCCTTGACGGCCACGCTGACGGAGGGCACCATCTGGGCCTCGTCGATGACGGCCGGACGCCTGAGTGAGCGCACCCATTGGAACGCGTCCTCCCGGGCGCGTCCCGCCGCGGCGGGGTCGGTGAGCGACTGGTAGGAGGCGTAGACGCCCGACTCCACGAGGTGACGGGCCAGGCTCGACTTCCCGACGGCCCGCCTCCCCTCCAGGATCGCGACCCGGTGCGAGGCGCGCTCCGCGAAGGTCGCTTCGATGGCTCGACGGCGGTAGTGAGGCATGGGGGAATCATACATTGAGTCTGCGGATCCAACATTCGATGCAGGAATTTTCCGACATCGGATGCATGATTTTCAGGGCACCAGCCTGCGGCGGACCGCGGGCCGGAGCCCGGACCGCTCCGGCCTGCGCTGCGCTCCGCCCGGTGCGGCGCGGCGAAGGTCGGATCCGGCCCGGCGCGAGGACCGCCGCCCCCGGGCCCGGCCCGCGCCGCGCCCCCGGGTCCGGACCGGCGTCTACACTGGTCCCACTACGACAGGGGAGCGCCCCGTCGCCGCGGGCCCGGCCCGTCGTCGGCACCGGCGCTGAGAGTGCGGGAGACCGCAGACCCTCGAACCTGCTCCGGTTCGCACCGGCGAAGGAAGTCGAGATCTCCCCGGCCGCCGCGCCCGGGCCCTCCTGCACACCCGTCCAGGAGAAGCATGAACACCCACCTCACCCGCCGGGCGCTCCTCGGCTCCACCGCCCTGAGCGCCGTCGGCCTCGCCCTGGCCGCCTGCGGCCCGAGCGGAGGGAACTCCTCCGCCTCCGGCTCGAGTGGCCCCGCCGTCACCATCATCACCCACGACTCCTTCTCCGTGCCCGACGACCTCATCGCCGCCTTCCAGAAGGACACGGGCTACACCCTCCAGATCACACCCTCCGGGAACAGCGGCGAACTCGTCAACAAGCTGGTGCTGACCAAGGACGCCCCGCTCGGCGACGCCGTCTTCGGCGTCGACAACTCCTTCGCCTCCCGCGTCCTGACCGAGAAGGTCATCGACACCACCGCCGCCGTCGACCTGCCCCAGGGCGCCGACCAGTACGTCGTCGACAACACCCCGGCCCTGGCCCCCATCGACTTCGGGGAGGTCTGCGTCAACGTCGACACCGCCTGGTTCACCGAGCACGGCCAGACCCCTCCGGCCGCCTTCGAGGACCTGACCAAGCCCGAGTACAAGAACCTCTTCGTCGCCATCAACCCCTCGACGTCGTCGGCCGGCCTGGCCTTCCTCCTGGCCACCGTCGGACACTTCGGCGCCGACGGCTTCGTCCAGTACTGGAAGGACCTGGCGGCCAACGGCGCCAAGATCGACGCGGGCTGGTCCGACGCCTACCAGACCGACTTCTCCGGCGGCGGCGAGGGCGGCGCCTACCCGATCGTCGTGTCCTACGCCTCCTCCCCGGCCGCCACTCTCACCGCGGACGGCTCCGCCTCCACCACCGCCGCCCTCCTGACGACCTCCACGCGCCAGGTCGAGTACGCCGGGGTGCTGGCCGGCGCCGCCAACCCCGAGGGCGCCAGGGCCTTCATCACCTGGATGCTCTCGGCGGCGGTGCAGACCTCCATCCCGGAGAACATGTACATGTACCCCGTCAACCCCGAGGCGACCCTGAGCGAGACCATGCGGAAGTTCGGCGCGGTGAGCGACAAGCCGATCGTCGTGCCGGCCGATGAGATCGCCGCCAACCGCGAGGCCTGGCTGGCGGTCTGGTCCGAGGCCGTCGGCGCGTGAGGCGCAACGGGCGCGGGCCGCGCGCGGGCCGGGCCGAGCGGCTCGGCTGGGCCCTGGCCGTCGCGGTGCCCCTCGTCTTCCTCGGCCTCTTCTTCGCCTGGCCGGTGGCCACCCTCATCGGCCGGGGCCTGGCGCCCGACGGCGCCCTGGACCCGAGCGGCTTCGCCGAGGTCCTCGCCCGCCCGCGCACCTGGCGGATCATCCGCGCCACCCTCGTCCAGGCCGGGCTCGCCACGATGATCTGCGTGGCGGCGGGCGTGCCCGGGGCGCACGTGCTCTACCGGCGCCGCTTCCCCGGGCGCGACCTGCTGCGCGGCCTCGTGCTGGTGCCCTTCGTCCTGCCCAGCGTCGTCGTCGGCGTCGCCTTCCACGCCCTGGTCACCACCGGCGGCCCGCTGGGCGGCGGGGTGCTGGGCCGCAGCCTGGACGGGACGACGGCGATCGTGGTGGCGGCCCTCGTCTTCTTCAACTACGGGCTCGTGGTGCGCACGGTGGGGACCATGTGGTCGCGGCTCGACCCGCGCGCCGTCGAGGCGGCCCGCGCGCTGGGGGCGGGCCCGTGGCGGGCCTGGCGCACCGTCACCCTGCCCAGCCTGGCCCCGGCGATCGCCTCCGCGGCCTCGCTGACCTTCCTGTTCTGCGCCACCGCCTACGGGGTGGTCCTGGTCCTGGGCGGGCCGGGCATCGGCACCATCGAGACCGAGATCTACGTCCTGACCGCCCAGTACCTGGACCTGCGGGCCGCCGCCGTCCTGTCCGTCCTCCAACTGGCGGTTATCGCCGCGGCCCTGTGGGTGAGCGAACGGGCGCGGGCCGCCTCGCAGGCGGCGCTGCGCCTGCGCCTGGACGTGCCGGCCCCCCGCCTGCGCGCGGGCGATCTGCCCGCGCTGGCCCTCACCCTCGCGGTCGCCCTGGGGCTGCTCGTGGGGCCCGTCGCGGTCCTCGTGGCGCGCTCGCTGCGCCGGGCGGGCCGGTGGACCCTGGCCAACTACGCGGACCTGGGCACCACCGGCGGGCGCAACGCCCTGCTGGTCACCGTGTGGGAGGCGGCCGGCAACTCGCTGCGGGTGGCCGTGGTGGCGGCGGGCCTGGCCCTGATGATCGGGACCGCGGTCTCCCTCGTGGTCTCGCGGCGCCCCCGCTCGCGCCGCCTGCGCTGGGGCGTGGCGGTCCTCGACTCGGCCTTCATGCTGCCGCTGGGGGTGAGTGCGGTGACGGTCGGCTTCGGCTTCCTCATCACCCTCGCCCGACCGCCCCTGGCCCTGACCCGCAGCTGGTGGATCCTGCCCCTGGCCCAGGCGGTGGTGGCGGTGCCGCTGGTGGTGCGCACGCTCCTGCCGGCGCTGCGGGCCATCGACCCGCGCCAGCGGGAGGCGGCCGCGGCGCTCGGAGCCGGTCCGGGGCGCATCCTGGCCACGGTGGACGGCCCGCACCTGCTGCGCGCGGGCGGCCTGGCGGCGGGGTTCGCCCTGGCCACGAGCCTGGGGGAGTTCGGGGCGACCTCCTTCCTGGCCCGACCCCGCACCCCCACGCTGCCGGTGGTCCTCTACCGGCTCATCGGATCCCCCGGGGCCCAGAACCAGGGGATGGGCCTGGCGGCCGGCGTCGTCCTGGCGGCGGGGACGGCCGCCCTCATGCTGGTGTGCGAATGGGCCCAGACCGCCCGCCTGCGCCGTCGGAGAAAGGACTCCCATGCCTGAGCCCGTCGTGGACGATCCCGGTCCCGGGCCCGCCGCCCCGCCCGACGCCGGGGCCGCCGCCGCGTACGGCGCCGCGCCTGCTGTCGTCGGGGCCGTCGCCCCACCCGACGCCGCTCCCGAGCCCGACGCCGCCGGATCGGGCGGGCTGCGGGTGGAGGGCCTGAGCGTCGTCTACCCCGCCGGGCGCGGCTCGGACCCGGTCAGGGCCGTCGACGACGTCGACCTGACGCTGCCGCGCGGACGGATCCTGGCGCTGCTGGGGCCCTCCGGCTGCGGCAAGTCCTCCCTCCTGCGGGCGGTGGCCGGACTGGAGGAGATCGCCGCCGGAACCATCGCCTGGGACGGGGCCGACGTCGTGGGCGTGCCCGTCCACAAGCGCGGCTTCGGCCTCATGTTCCAGGACGGCCAGCTCTTCCCCTTCCGCGACGTCGCCGGCAATGTCGCCTACGGGCTGGTCCACCTGCCGAGGGCGCGGCGGCGCGAGCGGGTCGCCGAGATGCTCGAGCTGGTCGGCCTGCCCGGCTACGGGGGGCGGGACGTGACGACCCTGTCCGGGGGGCAGGCGCAGCGGGTCGCCCTGGCCCGCTCGCTCGCGCCGCGCCCGCGCCTGCTGCTGCTCGACGAGCCGCTGTCCGCCCTGGACCGCGCCATGCGCGAGCAGCTGGCGGTGGATCTGCGGCGGATCCTGGTGGAGCAGGGCACGACGGCGCTCTACGTCACCCACGACCACGAGGAGGCGGGGACCGTCGCCGATCGCATCGGCGTCATGGACGCCGGGCGTCTGCTGCGCGTGGACACGCCGGAGGGGCTGCGCTCGACTCCGGGCAGTGAGGCGGTGGCGCGCTTCCTCGGCCTGGAGACCGGGGGCCGGGGGCGGTAGGCCCCGGGCCGTGGCTCCCCCGCCCCCGCGCCGCCCCTTCGCCGAGACCGGCCGGGGCGGACCGGCGGGGGCGAGTGTGTGAGATTGTCCGCGGACTTCGCACCGTGGGGCGGATTGGTTCGGAGGCGACGTTCTGAGGTATGGTGATGGGGCCTTGAACTCTTCAGGGCGTTCATTCTTCCTCACCTCACGATGGGATGAATATATGGGGATCATTGGCATGCCGGGCTCGACCGGCTCGAACTCGCGCGACGGCTCTCCTGCGGATCCGGTCGGTGACCTCGATCGGGCGGAGGAGAAGTACCGCCGGGCCATCGAGGCCGACCCCGACGATGCCGATGCCCTCGGCGACTACGCCAATTTCCTCGCGGATTACCGGGGCGACTACGATCGGGCGGAGGAGATGTACCGCCGGGCCATCGAGGCCGACCCCGGCAATAGCGTCAATCTTGGTAACTACGCCAGTTTCCTCGCGGACGACCGGGGCGATCTCGATCGGGCCGAGGAGATGTTCGAGCGCGCCATCGCCGTCGATCCGGACGACGCCGCCAATCTGACCTCTTACGCAACTCTCCTGAATGATCGCGGTGACTTCGATCGGGCGGAGGAGATGTACCGCCGGGCTGTCGACGCCGACCCCGGCAACGCTATTGTTCTCGGCAACTACGCCGTGTTCCTCATGACCATCCGGGGTGCTCGCAGTCGGATCAAGAAGTTGTTCGACCGCGCCATTGCGGCCGATCCCGACAGCGCCGCTATTCTCAGTGGTTACGCCAATTTCCTCGCGAACATCTGCCATGATCATGATGAGGCGGAGGAGATGTACCGCCGGGCCGTCGCGGCCGACCCCGGCGATGGCGACGTTCTCAGCGACTACGCCGACTTCCTCACGGATACTCGGAAAGATCACGTTCGGGCCGAGGAGATGCACCGCCGGGCCGTCGACGCCGATCCCGACAACACCACTATCCTTGGCGGCTACGCCAACTTCCTCACCAATGTCCTGGGCGATCACGATCGGGCGGAGCAGATGTATCGGCGGGCTGTCGAGGCCGATCCCGATGACGCCCTTGTTCTCAGTAACTACGCCGATTTCCTCGCGGATGCCCGGGAAGATTTCGATCGGGCCGAGGAGATGCACCGCCGGGCCGTCGAGGCCGACCCCGACGATGACTACGTCCTCGGTAACTACGCCGACTTTCTCGTGAGCGCTCGAGGAGATCGCCGCCGGGCCAAGGAGGTCCGCCGCCGAGCCAAGGAGGCCCGTCGTCGGGATAAGGAGGCCCGCCGTCAGGCCAAGGCGGCTCTCAAACGACGCTGACGGTTTCGGAGCGGCGCCCTCGTCCTGACCCTTCCTTCTGCGTCTGACGCTATTTCTCTCTGGAACCAGTCAGGAGGAGCTCGCGCCTGTTCCGAATGCTCCGACGGCGGTCCTGTCCGGCGTCCGACGGACCGGTCCAGTGTCCTGGGCCGACGTCCCCGGCGCGGCCCATGCGGTTCAGGTCGGGCGCACCCTGCACCGTCAACAGACGCGGCGACCCAGAGGTCGGAATGGGCGCGGCGGGGCGATCTTCTGCGAGGTTCGGGCGGGCGGGGTCTTACGACCTGCATCGTTTCGCGCCAGCCCGGCTTGCGGCTCCATCGTCGCCCGCCTTGTTGCCGGATCCGCCCGCCCAACCCGGATCCCGCTGGTCGCCCGGCCTTCGAGAATGCCGCCCGGTCCGACCGGGTCAGGGCTGATCGGGGGATCGGATCCGGGTTCGCAACGACCCCGACCCCGGTGCGGGCCGGGGCCGGTTGTCCGAGTCTTGTCTCCCGGACGCGATTGCCCCCGACCCCGGCCCGGGCGCCCG
>ERZ773059.1159-NODE-1159-length-13253-cov-17.481664_pt1 | contig 13253 bp, 19 predicted proteins | sample MGYA00580514_ERZ773059 | MGnify/ENA primary metagenome ERZ773059 (study PRJEB29015, sample SAMEA2737981) | human oral metagenome | biome: human oral; feature: human-associated habitat; material: dental | place: China | collected 2056 ...
GGAGGCCTCGCGCTCACGCGCGGCCGCGAGTGCGCGCCCGGATGAGGCGGCCGCGTCCTGGGCCGCGGACAGCGCCCGGCCGGCGGCTGCGGCCTCCTGTCTCAGGCGGCCGGCGGACTTGCCCAGGGGGTCGGCGATCGCGTTGACGACGTCCTTGCCGGCCGAGGCCGCGGACTTCTGGAACGCGCTGGCGTAGGCCCTTCCGGCCTCGTTGCCGACGGCGGGCATCTGCCCCTTGACCTCGCCGGCGACGTCCTTGAAGAAGCCCTTCATGGAGGGGACGACGTCGATGAAGACGGTGCCTCCCTTGTACGCAGGCACGGGGTGTTCACCGCCTCTCCACGAAGCGCCGGGAGCCCCTCGCGGGGCGGTCGGGTCAGTTCAGGGCCCAGGGGGTCAGGGCGGCGATGATGTCCTCGGCGGCGGCCAGGGCGGCCTCCCGCCGGATCTCCTCGACGGCCCGGGCGACGGCCGATGTGGGTCTGGGGTGGGTCGTCTTGCCCCCGAGGGCCGCGACGATCAGGTCGAAAAGATCCCACAGGGCCTGCGCCTCGGCGCTCGCCTCGGTCAGGGGGCCGGCATCGTCCTGCTCGTCCTCGGTCTCGGCGGCGGCCCGGGCGATGGCCTCGACCCGGTGGGGGTCGGGGTCGTTGAGGATCGCCGACGTCGTCCGCGAGGTCCTGGGCAGGCCGTCGATGAGGTCGAGCAGGAACGTCCACCGCCGGGCCCTGAACAGGGCCGGGGCGTCGTGGCCCCTGTCCGCCAAGTCCTGGATGATGGGCCTCCGGTACCGACTCAGTCGGTCGCGGAGGCGGGCCCTTCCCCCGCGTCGCCGAAGAACGCCCGGTAGTGGGCGCCGATCTCCCGCAGGAGCACGGTCGCCTGCCGGGCGGTCAGGTGGGCGGTCAGGTGGGCGTAGTCCTCCTCCGACACCCAGCGGCGCAGGGCTGCGGACAGGGAGGCCGCCTGCTCCATGTCGGCCATGAACCGCTCGGCCTCCTCGACGGACAGGCCGAGCGGGTCGGGGAAGGAGACGACCCTGTTGGCGACGCCGAAGGTGAAGGGGGCCGGGTCGGCGGCGCCATCGAGCTTCTTCAGGGCGGCGAGGGTCAGTGTGGGCCTAGCGGCCATGATCGTGGTCCTCCTTGTGGTCGTGGGGCGGTTCAGTCGGCGGCGGGGCCGTCGGGGTCCTCGGACGGGGCGGGGATGAGGGACAGCTCCGTCCCCGGGCCGGGATCGACCCCGGGCCCGGGCTCCGACTCGGAGGCGCCGGCGGGGTCAACGACGGCGACCCCGGGGTCGGGTTCGGGCTCTGCGGGGTCGCCGCCGGCGGCGGGGTCAGGGGCGTCGGCGGCCTGCTGCCAGCCGGAGTACCTGAGCGAATTGGCCTCGGCGGGGTCGTCGGTGGTGCGCTCGACGACCCGGTGGCCGTCGGCGGTGGGGATCTTCTTGGTGAACGTGGGCACGAGCAGGCTCCTCTTAGGGCTGGTCCTCCGCGAGGGGTGGTGGGTCGGGGCGGCGGCCGGGAGGACCGGCGGCCGCCGCCCCGACGTCTTGGGGAGGCCTCAGGCGGCCTTGTCGAAGTCGAGGGCGTCGATGCTCCTGACCGCGCCGGTGCCGCCGATGTAGTGGCGGCACGGAGTGCCCAGGACCGCGTCGGTGAACACCGACAGCTCGAGATCGAACTGCGTCGGGTCGCTGGACTTCCAGGCCTCCTCGGGGATCGTGGCGGGCTTGACCCTCGGGAAGCCGCGGCCGATCAGCCACTCGTTGTCCGCCGGCCCGTCCGCCATGACGGCCAGCAGCCGGTACTCGTCGTGCAGGGGCACGGGCGCCTCGTCGAAGACGACCTCCCCGGTGTTCTTGTCGGCCTTGGTCTGGGACAGGTCGAGGCCGTAGACCAGCTGCTGAAGATTGCGCCGGTAGGGCTCCAGGCATGAGAACTTGATGGTCTTGGGGGCCTTGACGACGTCGGTGCGCACCGACTCGACGTAGCCGAGGGCCTCGACCTCCTCCAGGCTCACATCGACGGAGACCGTGAACCCGTCCTTGGTCATCATGCCGACGGGCCACCAGCCCGTCTCCAACTCCTTGAGCTGGCCCGTCCCCTCGGTGAGGGCGGCGGGCAGGGCGACGGAGGTCGGTGCCATGAAGACGACGACATTCAGGCCCTTGCGGATGTTGCCGCGGTTGTTGTGCTTCTTCTTCAGCGCCTCGATAGTGGTGACGGCCATCAGCGGGTTTCCTCTCAGTCGGTGGGGCGGTAGGTGACGTCGAGGACCATGGAGGCGACCTCGACCTGTTCGTAGTAGGGACGGGCGCCCGATTGCTGGGTGACCGCGACGTCGTCGACGAACCCCGCCGGAGTGTCCAGCGGGCCGGCGCCCAGGGACCGCCGCAGCGCGGACGCGATGTGCGCGGCGCCCCGGGTTCCGGGGCCGGCGGGAGTGGTGGCGTAGACGTCCACGGTCAGCGTGGCGACCGTGTCGACGTACCCGTCGACGACGTCGAGCAGGGCCACGTGCACCAGCGGCATGGGACCCGCGGTGAAGCCGACGTCCAGGACCGTGGTGGTGGGAGCGCCCGTGATGGCGGTGACCGCCTCGCGGATCACCCGGACCGGATCCAAACCGCTCATGTCATGACTTCCTTCTCCCCCTGCGGGCCGCCCGGGCGGCCCTGGTGGCGGCCAGGGTCCCGAGGGTGTACGCCCCCGGGATCACGTACCGGAAACCGGCGTGGGCGCGAACCGCGCCGGCGAGGTGCCCGAACTCGACGGCGGCCGCGTACGGCGCGTCGGCGACCACGCGGCCCGACGCCCGCCGGGACTCCCCGCCCCGCTTGGTGACCACGGTCGCGATCGTGGGCTCCACCCGGAAGGACGCGGCGAGCCGGCCCGTCCGGTACGGGGCGGTGAGAGAGGCCGCGCCGGCCACGTCCTGGCCGGCGGCGGTCATGGCCGCCCGCATATCCGAGGAGATGAACAGGGCGGCCAGGCCGGCCCTGTCGACCTCGAAGTCCCTCGTCCTACGGGCCATAGCCGGTCACCTCCTGGTCAGGGCGACGACCAGTCCCAGGGGCCAGGGGGCCGGCGGGGCCTCCACGGCCCAGGCGCCGGCCAGTGGGTGGCCGGGCGGGACCGTGACGGTGTCGCGGTGGTGGATCGGGGCCCCGGGCGGGGCGTAGAGGGAGGCCGAGGCCTCGGGGGCCTCGGAGGCGGCCGGGTCGGTCAGCCCCGGGGCGGCCGAGGCGCCGGGGGCGACCAGGCAGCCGCGGACGGTCACCGGCGCCCCGGGGGCGGCGAGGTAGCCGTCGGGGGTGCGGTGCACGGGCCCGGTCACGGTGACCGGCGTTTTCCACCTGCCGGGCGTGCGATGGCGCCAGCGGCCCGTCACAGGGGTCTCCCGCGGCGGGATGTCGGGGCGGAGAACACCTGCTGACGTCGGCGGCCGCGGCGGATCCCGAGGACGTCCTTCTCCGTGTCGGTCACGTAGATCCCGCCGGGATCGTCCCCGGAGTGCGTGACCGAGGTGGTCAGCGGGCCGGTGGTCTCGGAGTAGGAACGGATCCCCTCGGGGTTGGTGACGACGCGCAGGACCATCGCGGCGACGACGTCCCGGGCCGTGTCCTCCAGCTCGGGGTCCCCGGCGACCCGGGTCGCCAAGGTGCGGTCGAGGCGCTTCAGGACGCGTTCGGCGCGCCCGATGAGGGTGGTCAGCGCGTCGTCGCCGGGCAGGTCCACGGGGTCGAGGAGCCACCCCGCTCTGACGTGCTCAGGGGTTGTCCACGCCATCGTCGTCCTCCCGGGAGGAGGTCTCGTCCCGGACGATCATGAGGAGGTCCTCCTTCTTGCGCGCGCCGGCGAGGTCGACGCCGTGGTCCGCGGCCCAGGCCTGGATCCCGGTGATCGTCCACGACTCGTCCGGGACGACGGCGTCCCCCTCCCCGCCGGGGCCGGTCTCCGGGCCGGTGTCGTCGGCGGCGTCCCAGCAGGCGGGGTTGGTGATGAGGGCGGCGTCGTCGGGGCCGGGGACGCACCCGGCCGGGAGCATCACGCTCCCGGCCGGGCGGTGCACCAGCACCGTGGTGGCGAGCCGGCGCATCACAGGACCTTCGCGGCCATGGCCAGGTTGGCGTTGGCCAGGACGGGCATGGCGATCGCATCCACGTCGATCGACACCGTGCGCGGGGTGCGGTCGGCGCGATCCAGGGACGCGACGATGCCGGGCAGCTGGTCGTCGTCGATGCCCATGTCGGCGTCGTCCGCGGCCAGGGTCTGCCCCCAGAACGTGGCGCCCAGGGAGCTGGCGGCCTCGGCGTCGGGATCCACGGGTGCGGGCAGGAGCAGCAGCGTGTCCTCGGGCAGGACCCGCAGGCGCTTGCCCCCGCGCTGGGTGCGGCGGTCGTAGACCACCAGGGAGGGCAGGCCCTCGGCGTCCAGGATCGCGTTGACCTGGTCCATGGACGCGGCGCGGGAGGCCCCGTCGATCAGCTTGACCTGGAACTCCGTGGCGGCGCGGATCGCGCGGGCGATCCTGGAGGAGACCACGAGGGCGCCGGGCCGCTCCCCGTTGAGGTCGGCGTAGGCGTCGGCCCAGCCGACCAGGTCGTCCAGGATCTTGGCGCCGGACGCGTTCCACAGGGTGGCGGCCGTGACCGTCATGGACGGGTCCCTGCCGAAGTCGTCCTCGGTCGTGAAGTTCTCCTGGTCGATGGTCGCCTTCCCGGTGGCCAGGACGGTGCCGCGCATGCGCTCGGTCCGGTCGGACACGCCCTGGACGCTGCGCAGGGCCTCCTTGAGGACCACGTCGCGCAGGACCTCGTCGGAGGCGCCGCGGGAGCGCAGCTGGAGGTACTCGCCCACCGGCTTGAGGGAGCCGATCGCGGGCAGTTCGATGATGACCCGGCCCAGCCTGCCGGGGGCGATCACCTCGGGCTCGGCGTCGAAGGCCCGGTAGGAGGCCTCCTCCACCAGGCCTGCCTCGCCCTTGGCGAACTTCACCAGCACGTCGGGCACGAAGGTGTTGGGCAGGAACCGGGCCAGCAGGCCCTTGGCGCGCTCGGTCTCCTCGAAGGCGGCGCGCACGAAGCCGGTCAGCTCGGCCGGCTCGATCAGATCAGTCCACAGAGACATCTCAGGCTCCCTTCGGGATGTAGACGCAGGAGGTCAGGTCGTTGCCCGCGGCGGGCACGGCGAAGCCCGTGTCGGGCAGGTTGGCGATCTTGACGCGGACGTGGTCCACGACCGGGACGGCGAGGCGCCCGCGGTCGGAGGGCTGGTCGGTCAGAAGGAAGCCGACCAGCTTGGCGGAGTCGCCCCCGCCGGCCTGGTCGTAGGGGACGACCTTCTTGCCGCTGATCGCCAGAGCGGTCCCCGAGGGGATCACCCGGTCCCGGGTCTTGGCCGTGAAGTCGGCCGGGTCGAGGGTCAGGGTGCGGGCCGCCTCGACTCCGTGCAGCGACCCGAGCCAGGTCTGGTCGCCCGGGGAGACGGACTCGGTCTTGATCTTGGGCATGACGCCCCTTCCTTTCAAGTGATGCGGATGGTCAGGAGCCCTGCGGGGTGCGGGAGCCGAACCGCTCGGTGAACCAGGAGCGGCCGGAGGCCAGGCCGCCCGAGCTCCTCCCCGCGGCGGTGGAGCCGTTGGCCCTGGGGTTCCTCGCCCCGGGGCCCAGGCCGCCGGAGGCGGGCCCGGTCCCGTTCTTCCACTCCAGGAGGGCCTTGGCCCGCTTCTCGATGCCGGTCCGGTCGGTCCCGGTGAGGAAGTCGGCGGGGACGCCCTTGTCGGCGGCGATCTCGGCCCGCAGGGCGGCGGCCTCGGCGGCGGCGGCACGGGCCTCGGCGGCGGCGGTCTTGGCCTCCAGGTCGGCCAGGCGGTCGGCGGCGCGCTGCTCGGCCGTCTTCTTCTCGTCCTCGGCCTTGTCGTAGGCCGCCGCCTTCTTCTTGAGGTCCTCGTAGTCGGAGTACCTGGCCCTCTCACGGGCCAGGCGGTCGCCGATGATCCGGTCGAGCTCCTCCCGGGAGGCCGGCGGGGTCCACCCGGGAGCCCCGTCGTCCTTCCCCTTCCGGCCGTCGTCGGCGGGCGGGGCTCCGGCGCCGGGGTCGGTTCCGGGGGCGGTGGCGAAGCGGGCGAAGCGGGGCAGGGTCCTGCTGCGATGCATGTGGTTTCCTCCAGTGGAGTTCGTGTCCGAGCGCTTGCCGCTGCTCGTGGTGCGGAAGATCCTCCGCCCGCGCCGGCGGCGAAGAACGGAGAACCTGGTAGAATTCGGTCAGAAGCAGGGGGAACCCCGCGCAATCCCCGAAATAACGGGACGTTGGAACGCACGGGCCCTACCCCTGCTTCTTCACGCCCGTGCCAGGTCGATCTCGGTGAGCTCGCCGCGGGCCATCACCCACATGCGGGCCACCCGGTTGTCCGGATTGCGGATGTTGTAGAGCTCCAGCTGGTCTCTGAGTTTGGGGGTGAGCCGGTAGGGGCCCAGGTCGATGACGAACGAGTCCTTGACGACGCCCTTCTCCCGGGCCTTCCTCACCGCCGGCTGGATCAGGTTACGGATCTTCCCGTAGTTCGGGGTGGTCGCCTTGAGCTCGGTCACCGTGTTCTCGTTGGTGAGCCACACGAAGTCGTTGGTGGGGGCTCGACCCTGGCCGGGAATGTAGGGGGAGCGCGGGATCCACCTGACTCTCTCGCCGAGCGCCTCCATCGCCTCGAGGAACTCGATCTCGTGGGGGTAGAGGGCCTCCCCGGAGGTGTCGGAGGCCAGGGCGGCCTGGCGGCGCGCCCACTCGGCCTCGTCCGGCCCTCCGCGGCGGCGTTCGGTCCTGGCGATCCTGCGCCGCGGCCGCCGGGCCTCCGCGACGGAGGGCTCCGGGGCCGTGCTCCCCGTCGAGGGGCTCCCGGCGTCGGCGGCGGCCTCGTCGAGGCGTCTGGAGTGGACGTGCTCGCGCCACTGGTCGAGCGTCGCCGTTCCGCCGGGGGACTGGGCGGCCAGGCGCTTCCACTGCTCGTGCAAGCCGGCCACGATCGGCGGCACGTCGTCGGGTGAGAGGACCTCCTGCGCCTGGCAGTGGCAGTTGTCGTGGTAGGACTGCCCCGCTCCGGCCCTGGCCCTCGACGTGGTGCGCAGGACCGTGTCCTTGGAGTAGACGGCCCCGCGCGAGGCCAGCATGAGGCAGAACGCGCAGGCGCCGGGGCGGGGCACCCGCGCGAAGCCGGTGCCGGCTGCGGCGGTCGCCTCGTAGACCGTCCGGCGCTGGGCGCCCCGCACCAGCCTGTCGACCGACACCGCGGCGCGCCTGGCCGGGTCCTCCCCGGCGAGCGCGTAGCCGGCGACGCCCCGGGCCTGGGCCAGTCCGACGACGTCGAGGACCCTGGGCGCCGGCAGGTCCAGGCGGTCGGCGGCCCCCCTGACGGAGATGAGCGTGTCCGCGGTCGCCGAGGAGGCTGCGCGCCCGTACTCGGCGTGCAGCGCCCGAATGAGGTCGGCCAGCTGGGCGCGGGTCATGAGCGGGTCGGTCTCGAACGCCGCCAGGAGGACCTGGACGGCGCGGGCGGACAGCTCGTTGATCGAGAATCTCAGCGCCTCCCACGGGTCCAGGCCGGTCATGCTCACCCCTCACCGGTGTCCGACGAGTCCCCTCTGCGCTCGACGATGTCCCGCGCCGCCCCGGACACCGACGCGGCGCTGTCGGCGAGGCTCCTCACCAGGGACTCGGTTCGCCGTTCGGCGGCCTCGACCAGGAGCCTCTGCCTGGTGACCCGGTCGAAGCCGAGCAGCTCGTAGGTGACCTCGCTCGTCGGCGGCAGGACACCGGCGGTGACCAGGGTCATCACCGACTGGGCCTGGGCGGCCTTCGTCGGCGTCGAGGCGTCCCGCCACACCGGCCGGATGCCGGCCAGGTCGTCGACCTCCCAGGGGAGCCCCCGGGCGGCCCTGGAGGCCATGGCGGCCAGGATCGCCACCTCGGCCCAGGCGGCCGCGAAGTCGTTCTGGGCGCTCTCGGCCACGGAGATCAGGTCGGACTCGGCGGCCCGGATGGCGTCGGCCGAGGCCGGGTTGTCCTGGATGATCCCCAGATAATTGACGGGGATGGACGACTCGCCGGCGAACATCGTGGCCACGGAGCGCAGCTCGGCGGCGTGCGGCTCCATGGACGCCTGCGCGAACTGGCCCGCCACGGGGTTGGACTCCGAGGTGTTCCCGTTGTCGTCGACGGGGCGGGAAGCGACCAGGAGATGACCGATGATCGACTCCCACCCGGGCTTGAGCTCCCCGTTCTCGTCCTCGAAGGCCTCCATGTCCGCGCCCAGCAGGTAGCGCTGCGGGGCCGAGAAGAACTCGGCGGCGATCTCGGAGCGCAGGAGCGTGCGCACGGCGTGGTCCGTCAGGCGCATCACCGGGCGGGTGATGCGCGAGGTGCCGAACGGGCGGCCCGGCACGGTGCCGTAGGCGACGCACACCACCGGGACCCGCCCGAAGCGGTGGGGCAGGTCCTCCACCCGCCAGTCGCCCGTCACGGTCTGACGGGACATTCGGACCTGCCTGACCGGCGTCCACCAGGACATCTGCATGACCGCGCCGAACTCGTTGCGCACGTCAACGGTCAGGGCGCTGTCCAGGGCGTGCCTGCGCTGGTTCCACGTCCCGGAGGCGTCCGTGGCCGTGTAGGTGGCGATCACCGCCGGCGGCTCCCCCGCCCCGGTGTCCCCCACCGTCACGGCGATGAAGGCGCACCCGTCGCGCAGCGCCGCGGTGTGCGCCTGGCGGGCGCCGACCTCCATGTGGTTGAGGTCGAAGATCTGGCGCACCTCCTCGTCGCTGCGCGCGGCGTCGGGGACCGCGAAGCCCTCGATGTTCAGGCGGGTGGACAGGACGTTGACGGCCTTGGCCGGCCACCCGACCACGGGCATGAGGTCCTCGAGGTCCGGGGGGATGGCGATACCGATGTTGCGGATCCGCTCCTCCCCGTCGTAGTAGCGGCGCCGCAGCATGTTGCGTCTGCGCCGCGCCCCCAGGACCCGCAGCACCCTGTTGAAAGCCGGCAGGTCGTCCCCCAGCGCCGTCGCGGCGTCCCGGGAGTGGTTCGCCGGGTTCGTCAAGTAGGTCAGGGTCATGCCAGCACCCCTCCTCTGCGACGACGTCGAGCGGGCCCGGAGGCGCGGACCCTGCCGGAGTCCAGGACCACCTTGGCTCCCAGCCTCGCCCCGACCATGCACACGGCCAGGTCCACGAGACGGTCGGAGTCCCGGTTGACCTTGCCCAGCGAGTAGCCCCACTGGTTGGGGCGGCGCTTGGCGTTGTGGACGTGGACGCGCAGCGCCGGATCCCCGTCATGGGTGAAGGGGCGCCCCTCGTCGGAGTCGATGTCCATCGCCGTCCTCATCGCCATGTCCGTGAACGCCTGGTTGCGCCGAACAGCGCCGCGAGCGCTCATCCTCATGTCGAACAGGACCGCCGACCCGCCGGCCCCGGGGGTCGCCCACACGGCCACCCTGCGGCGGAAGTCCCTGTGCCATCCCTCGATGGCGTCGGCCCAGTAGAGGGCCTCGGTCGAGTCGTCCCTGGCGGGGGACGGGTCCACGCCGAACCAGGCGACCCGGTAGCGGTCGAAGGCCCGGCGGACGACGGCGTCGACCTCCGTGCGGGGCGCCAGCCAGTCCTCGCCGCGATGGCCGTGGGGGCGCTGCCAGACGCCGAGGACGAAGACGTGCCCGTCGGACAGGCGGCAGGCGACCAGGCCCGTGGCGTCCTGCGACTTCGAGCAGTCCAGGAACATCGCGATCCGGTCGCCCTCGTCGACCCTTCGGGGGGAGGCCAGGGCGTCGAAGCGCTGGGGATCCACCCAGGAGTCCTCGGCCGCGGCCAGGCCGTTGAAGTAGTAGCGGATGGAGTCGGCCACCGGCGTGCGCGGATCCAGCATCTCGCCGTCGAGCCTCTCCAGGTCGGCCCACGGCGCGTCGCTGTAGGCGGCCCGCAGGCCCGCCATCCGCGAGCGCTCGTCGTAGACGTCCGCGTCGGGCGGCGCCTCGATGGAGTCGTACAGGATGTCGTGGCGGAGGGCGCCCGGCCGCTGCTGGACCTGCCACGCCGTGAAGGACTGCTCGGCGACGGAGTCCTCGCCCGCCAGGTGGGCGTTGGTCAGCTCGACCACTCGCGCCTGCACGTACGCCGGGGACTTGCCCGCGTTGCGGCGGGCCACGCGGGAGATGCGGTGCCCGCCGTTGGACGAGGTCATGTGGTGGGACTCGTTGAGGAGCACCGCCGTCGCCGGTGTGCCCTCCATCGTCCTCTCCGAGGCCGTCAGGAGCTCGATGCGGCCGATCGCCGTGTCGATCCGGGTCTTGCCGGGATCCACGTCGTAGTCGTCCGCGAGCGCGGCGGAGACCATGCCCGAGGCGACCTCGAGCAGCTCGCCGGCCTGGGTCGCCGAGTTCGCGGCGACCTGCACCTTGGACCAGCCGCGCTCGACGCCCACGGGCCAGCCGGAGGCGTCGAAGCCGTCGAGCTGGCATGGTCCGCACGCCTCGATCCATGCGAGTGCGGCGCCGAAGGGGTCCTTGCCCGTCCCCTTGGCGCCTCGTTTGACGGCCGAGCGGTAGACGAAGCGCCCCGTGTCCGGGTCGAGGGCGTACCACAGGTACAGGAAGCGCTTCTGGCCGAGGGTGAAGGTCCAGGGCTCCTCGGTGAGGTGGTGGACCAGGTAGTCCTGGGCCCAGGAGATGACCTGTCCTCCCAGGGTCGGGGGCAGGAGGGCGAGGCGCTCGTCGCAGTTCCAGGGCTTGGCGGGGTCTCCGGGCCAGGGGATGGTCATCCACGCGCCCGTGCCGGGGTCGACCCAGTAGCCCGGGGGCGGGTCAGGTGAAGTCGGCTCGCGCACTGCTGATGGGCGTCACGGCGGCCCGCGGGGCGTCGGGCGCGGGGGCGGGCGCGACCTCCCAGCGCAGTCGCAGCATGGACCACGGGTTCAGGCCGAGGCGGTCCGCGTAGGCCATCGCCGTCCTGGCGGCCCTGTGGTCGCCGAGTTCGGCGAGGGCCTTGGCGCGGCAGTAGCCGGCGACCTCGCGGGTCCAGCACTGCTTCTCCCACTGGACGGCCATCGGCGTCGTCCAGGCCCGCGACCAGATCTTGCGCTCCAGGTCGGCCGCGGCGTCGCACGTGGCCTGCACCTGCGCCGCCGTCGCCCGGGCCTTGGCCGCTCGGTCGAGAAGGCGGTTCCGCCGGCGCCCGTCATCCTCTTCCCCGGCCCGTGCCTCGAGCGCCGCCGCCTCGGTGCGCCAGTGCTCGGCGACGGCGAGCATCGGGCTGGACGGCAGGGGCCACGTCGGGGTGCGGCCGTGGCGCCCGTCCGCCGGCAGAGACGTCATCGCGAAGGTGGCGTTGCGCCTCCGCCTCCTGTCCGGGTGCTTGGGGAGCGGTCCCGACGGCATACCCACCACCCCCACGGAACAGCTTCATATCAACGGAAAACTATTACCATCCGAAACGCGGGAACCCGTACGCGGTCTAACACCCTATGCCGCCCGTAGTCGGAAAGACCCCCAGGAGGGGGTATGTGGTCCGGGTCACAAAATTGTCGAACAGGCGTTCGATCACCAGGTGTCCGACGGATGCGGGCGCCGCGGCCGCAGACGAGAGCGCCTGGCGCGCCCCCGAGCGGCCTCAGCCGCGGTCTTGACCGCGTGGCACGACGCGCACGCGCCCTGACCGTTGGCCGGATCATAGCACGCGCCGCCCTCGGCCACGGGCACGACGTGATCGGCCTCGGTAGCGCGACCGGTGCAACCGGGCAACCGCAACCGGCACACGAACCTGTCCCTGCGCAGCACCGCCTCGCGCCACCGCCGGTGCTCGACCGACGACGTCCGCGAAGGACCCGACCGCCACACCATCGCAAACTCCTCCCCGATCCCCGGATCCGAGACGAGGCGGCTACGTCCGCCCCTCCGAGCGACGGCGCTCGCGCTGCTCACGGAACCGGGTCAGCTTCGCCGGCTGCTGGTAGACGGCGTCGAGCAGCGCGCTCATGAAGTTCAGGACGTCGTCACACTCCTCCTCGTCGACCGCCTCGATGAAGTCGCCGTGCGCCATCTCATTGCCCACGACACGGATCGCGTGGGCGGTCTCCTTCATCAGAGGGGAGATGATCCGCTGCTCCTCCAGGGCGTCGATCTTCTTGACCAGGGGGCCGTCGGTGACCCCCTTGTTCTTCGCCACGGCCTCCACCACCGAGCGGGCGAGAAGTATCGCGGCGCGGTAGGAGCGGATCGAGTAGCAGGCGTAGGCCTCGGACGCCGCATCACCGATGGGGGAGGGCACGTCCTCGAACCTCCTCCCCAGCACTGTCGCCGGGAGCCACTCGATGTCGGCGTCGAGCCCCTCGAAGTACTCATCGCACTCATCGAAGTGCCGGTAATCCGCACCCAAGTCATAGGGCGTCTTCGCGACGGAGGCCGCCCTGCAACTGTCGCACCGGTACGCCCGGGTCCAGAAATCCCCATCAGCAGACCAGAACGAATCACCGACCGGCGTCATGTGCGCGCGCTGCCCGCAGTTCCAGCAGACCCTTGAAGCCACAACCCAACAGTACCCCCGGCAAACGCCGGAACCCCGCACCGCGCCCGGTCGGTGCCGGAAGGGCACACGTGTACCGCTGGCACCAAGGATGCAATACGTCACCGCATCTGTCCAGTACCTGGTCGGTGGGCGGCGCGCCGCCCACCAGCCAGGGCGGCGGCGGCCTCGTGGGTCAGCACGTCCTCCCACGCCACCCACACCTGTCTGCCCACGCGCGCGCACCGGACCTCACCGCGCGCCCACCACGACTGGAGCGTGCGGTAGCGCAGGCCGGGGATGCGCTCCAGGGCCTCGACCGCGCGCACCCACTCCACGCCATCGGGCCCCGTCGCGCTCACTCCCCGCCCCCGGCCCGGGCGGCGGCAATCGCGTGCGCCCTGGCGGTGACCCAGTCGTCCTCGCCCATGAGAAGGCCGCAGGCGGGCAGAGTGCAGCGCACCAGCACCTGGGCGCCCGCGGCCGACGGCGGAACCCGGACCAGGGACAGGCACCCGCAGGACGGGCAGCGCACGCCCTCCACGCGCCGCTCGGGCTCCTCCACCGGGAACCGCCTCAGCGCCGCCCGCTCGCCCCCGACCAGGTCGGCCAGCATGTCACCGGCCCAGGACTGCCCAGCCGCCCAGGCCAGGTGCGCATCCAACCACCGGACCAGCACCCGGGTCGAGCCCGGCCCGGCC
>ERZ773059.1163-NODE-1163-length-13222-cov-2.910458_pt1 | contig 13222 bp, 10 predicted proteins | sample MGYA00580514_ERZ773059 | MGnify/ENA primary metagenome ERZ773059 (study PRJEB29015, sample SAMEA2737981) | human oral metagenome | biome: human oral; feature: human-associated habitat; material: dental | place: China | collected 2056 ...
AATGGAAGGTATGGCCTCGCAACGGGCCGATGGTCCCATCGGCCGTTAGCGCAGAAGAGGAATTGTCTGAAGCCGAGGCGTCCAGCGCATGGTACGGGTTCGGGATGTCCGCAGTGCCATCCGCCGCCGACGCATTCAGGTCTGCGTCCGCCGACACGGGGGGCCAGGCCAGCTGCTGCATGCCCAGGCCGGCCGCACGCTTGCCGAACTCGATGCTGCCCGGCAGGATGCCCCACATCGGCCAGTCACGCTCTTCGTGGCGCATCTGCTCGAAGAGCGGCAGCATGCCGCCGCATTCGGCCCAGACAGGGCGGTCAGCTTCAACATGCGCGCGCAACGTCTCGGGCAGGCGTCGGCAGGCCGAGAGCTGCTCGGCATGCAGTTCCGGATAGCCCCCGGGCAGCCAGACAGCATCGCAGGCCGGCAACGGATCGTCGGCCAGCGGCGAGAAGAAGGTCAGCGTCGCCCCCAGAGCCTGCAGAACCTCCAGATTGGACGGGTAGATGAAGGCAAAGGCGGCATCGCGGGCAATGGCGATGGTGTGCCCTGACAGCGGCTGCGTGGCCGGTACGGTGGGTACGGGACCTGCGGGCGGCAGAAAGCGCGTTTTCCAGCGCCGCAGGGTCTCACGGTCCAGACTGCCCAGTACGGTGCCCTCCAGCGCATCGGCTGCGGCATCCAGTTTCTGTCGTGCATCGGCCAGCTCATGCGCGGGAATCAGGCCCAGATGGCGCGCAGGCATGGCGAAGGCCGCGTTGCGGAACACGCTGCCCAGGAAGTCGGAACGGGTGCCCTCGCCGGTGCTGCCGCCCCCCTCCCCAGCGGCCGTGTCGGACGACGGCGAGTCAGGCTGTCGGTGGGCGATGCTCGCCGGCTTCGAATCGTTCCCTGAATGGGCGTCCATCGTCGGCTGGGCAGCGCCGGGGCGCTGGCAGGCGCTGGCCAGCAGCTCGGCATGGCGGGGGCTGGCCACGCGGTTGGCCAGGGCACCCGCCCAGCGCAGGCCGGGCAGCCAGGTCCGCAGGCCGTGGGCCAGGGCACCGAAGGTGCCGGTCATGGACGAGGCATCGATGACGGCCAGCACGGGCAGCCCCAGGCGCTGCGCCATCTCGGCAGCACTAGGCTCGCCGTCGTAGAGTCCCATCACCCCTTCCACGAGGATCAGGTCGGCCTGGCCCGCCGCGTCGTACAGACGCCTGCGAATGTCGTCCTCGCCGGTCATCCACAGGTCCAGGTTGTGGACGGTGTGGCCACTGGCCAGTTCATGCCAGGCAGGATCCAGGAAATCCGGCCCGGTCTTGAAGACACGCACGTCCAGCCCGGCACGGGACAGGCGCCGTGCCAGAGCAGCCACAACCGTGGTCTTGCCGTGGCCGGAGGCCGGCGCGCTGACCAGCACCGCCGGCGCAAGACGGGCGGGCAGCTTGCTGCCGGCAGAACCGGAATGGGAAACAGCCAGTGACATCCGTGGGATCCGATCCGCAGGCGGGGAAGCACGGCGGACAAGGTGTCGGGAAAGAACACAGGCCACGGGCATCCCCGCCCGATGGCATGCAACGAAGTGCCCATGCCGCAGGCGGCACGGACCAGACGCCAGGCACTTGGGAGTGCCTGACATCCGGGGTGTTGGCCGGTATCCGGGCTGACGGCTGGGCCCGATGATCGCCTTCCCGGGCCGGATGGGACGGACGCGCCCATTGAAGGACACGACGCCGCATGACCGGAACCAGTGGCTGCATGGATCATCAGGCTGGACAGGGAAAGGCGCCGCAGGCATGCCCGACAACGCCCGGGCCGCTGTCCACACGTCCGGGCCGACCTGCATGGGTGGCGGGACATGGGCCTTCCCTGCCCGACCGCACGACCGTTGCGGGGGCAGCGCAGGTCAGGCGGACAAGACTGCTTGCCACGATCCACCGTGGCTGCATGCACGCATGCAGACGGCGAACGCCCTCCTGCTTCCCGTTGAACTGCAAGGCGAGGAAGCGCCCTGCGAGCACCAACCGGGCTATTCTACGGGGTCCGGAAAAAATTTTCCGCGTGGCAGCGCCTGCATTGAGCGGGCCTCTTCAGGCGGGGCGACCGGGAGTGAAGCAGGTCAAGCCACTGTCAGCCTGTTTCTGGAGATCGTGCGGAGCCGGGACTGCTCACACGGCATGGAGCCAGTGATCCGGGACGGGCGCCCGTCCCACCCCAAGCAACGACCCGGGCACTGGAAGATACCCCCGGGTCGTGCCTTCACGCGCGTCTAGCGCCGCTCGGCCACTGCGTAGGCAGCCTGCGTGGGCGAGCCGTGCTCCAGCGCCTCGATGTCGCAGCCCTCGTACAGCTCGAAGGGCTGGTGGATCCAGGGGCTGTCATCGAGGTTGCAGACGCAGTAGTCGGGCGTGTAGACCGAGACAGCCTTCTTCCACAGCACTGCGGTGCGCAGCTCGGTGATCTCGGGATGGCGGCTGCGCATGACTGGCAGCAGCTTCTCCAGCGTGACACCGGTATCGACCAGATCGTCGGCCAGCAGCACACGACCGCGCGTGACGTCCTCGGCCGCGCTGATGGTGGAGCCGATCTTCAGCTCGCCCTGCTGCACGACATTGCCGGTGTGGCGATAGGAGCTGGTGGTGAGCACACCCAGCGGCTTGTCGAAGATGCGCGACAGCAGGTCGCCCACCCGAAGGCCGCCGCGCGCCAGCGCGATGACCGAGTCGAACTGCCAGCCGGAGCGATGGATGGAGAGCGCCAGGCGCTCGATGAGGCGATGGTATTCGGCCCAGTCAACGTACAGATGCTGCATGATTCAGCCTTCCTTCCTGCCAGGGTGCCGCAGCACGATGGTCTCTTCGCGGTCGGGACCGGTGGAGATGATGTCAATGGGGGCACCCGACAGCTCGGCCAGACGCTCGACGTAGCGGCGTGCGTTCACTGGCAGGTCTTCCCAGCGGCGTGCACCCCGGGTGTTTTCCTTCCAGCCGGGCATTTCCTCGTAGACCGCCTGGCAGCGGGCGACGGCACCGGCACCGGTGGGCAGGCGCTCCAGGCGCTTGATGTTGCCCTTGGGCGTGGTCATGTCGTAGTGCGTGCAGATGCGCACGGTGTCCAGACCGTCCAGCACGTCCAGCTTGGTCAGGCACAGGGCGGTGACGCCATTGAGCTCGATGGAGCGGCGCATGGCCACGGCATCGAACCAGCCGCAGCGACGCGGGCGCCCCGTGACGGAGCCGAACTCGTGGCCACGCTCGGCCAGGCGCTTGCCGATGTCGTCATGCAGCTCGGTGGGGAACGGACCGCTGCCCACGCGGGTGGTGTAGGCCTTGGCGATGCCCAGCACGAAGTGCAGGTTGCCCGGGCCGATGCCGGAGCCGGCTGCCGCTGCACCCGCCACGCAGTTGCTGCTGGTGACGAACGGATAGGTGCCGTGATCGATGTCGAGCAGCGCGCCCTGGGCGCCTTCGAACATCAGCGACTCGCCCCGTGCCAGCGCATCGGCCAGCAGGCCGGCCACGTCGTGAACCATCGGGCGGATCTGCTCGGCCTGGGCCTGCAGCTCGTCCAGCATCCTGGCCACGTCGATGCGCGGGGCGTGGTAGTAGTTCTCGAGCAGGAAGTTGTGCAGCTCGGCGGCCTCGCGCACGCGCTCGGCCAGCTGGCCGGGCACGTACAGGTCTTCCAGCCGCAGGCCGCGGCGTGCCACCTTGTCCTCGTAGGCCGGGCCGATGCCACGGCCAGTGGTGCCGATGCGGGCGTCACCCCGGGCCTGTTCGCGGGCCTGGTCCAGCGCAATGTGGTAAGGCAGGATGAGCGAGCAGGCGTAGCTGATGCGCAGACGGTTGCGCACGTCGACACCGGCGGCCTCCAGCTCGGCGATCTCGGACAGCAGCGCCTGCGGCGAGAGCACGACGCCATTGCCGATGTAGCAGGTCACGTCATCACGCAGGATGCCCGAGGGAATGAGGCGCAGCACCTGCTTGCGCCCTTCGATGACCAGCGTGTGGCCCGCGTTGTGACCGCCCTGGAAGCGCACGACTCCCTTGACTTCGTCGGTCAGCAAGTCGACGACCTTGCCTTTGCCTTCGTCACCCCACTGGGTGCCGACCACCACCAGATTCCTGCTCATGATTCCTTCCCTGCAAGCCGCCATTGGCCGTGGATGAAGCCGATCGTCCGATCGGCGGAAACGCCGGCCAGGCGCTGGGCATCCTGGCCGGGCAACAATTGCAATACGGTCTCGCCCTGGGCGCGCAGCGTGTCGATGAACGCCAGCAGCGCCGGGTCGTCGGACCAGGGAGCGACGATGATGGCCGGCGGCGTGTGCCGGTCGCGTCGCAGCTCGACGAGTTCCCGCAGGTCGAGCGAAAAGCCGGTGGCCGGGCGGCCGCGCCCGAAGGCGGCACCGATGCCGTCATAGCGTCCGCCGCGGCCCACGGCCCGGGCATGACCTTCGACGTAGGCCGCAAAGCCCAGCCCGGTGTGGTAGCGAAAGCCCTGCACGTCGGCCAGATCGATGGCCAGGGACACCTGTCCGGCATGGCGGGCCAGCCGCAGCGAGCCCAGGACGGCATCCAGTGCGTCGAGATGGGGGGTGGCCTGCGGCCACGAGGCCAGCACGGTGCGCGCACGGGCCATGGCCGATTCGGCCGGGCCGAAGCACTCGGGCAGAGCAAGCAGCGCGGCCGCAGCGGGCTGTTGCGACCACGGGGCAAGCAGCTCGCGCAGGCTGGGCAGGTCGCGGGCCTGCAGCAGCTGCAGCACGGCCTCCTCGTCGACCCCTTCCAGCTCGGCCAGCAGCAGGCTGGCCAGCCCCAGATGGTTGATGTCCAGGCGCACCGGACCCAGTTCGGCCAGTGCCAGCGACTGCAGCAGCAGATCGATGACCTCGATGTCGGCCTCGATGCCGGCATGGCCGTAGACCTCGGCACCGATCTGGATGGGCTCGCGCGAGCCTTCCTGGCCGCTGGGACGGGTGCGCAGCACCGAGGCGGCATAGCAGAGCCGGTTGATGTCACGCTGCTGCAGCAGATGCGCGTCGATGCGCGAGACCTGGGGCGTGATGTCGGCCCGGACCCCCAGGCTCTGCCCGGAGAGCTGGTCCACCAGCTTGAAGGTCTTCAGGTCCAGGTCGCCGCCGCTTCCGATCAGCAGCGAGTCCAGATATTCGACGAGCGGGGGCAGTACCAGCTCGAAGCCGTGGCGACGATAGGTGTCAAGCAGCGCACGGCGCAGACCTTCGAGGTCCTGCGCCGCGTCGGGCAGCAGGTCCGAGATGCCTTCGGGAAGTAGCCAGCGGTTCTTCATGCCAGGGAAACGAAAAGCAGGCCGGCAAGTACCAGCATGAGACCCACGAAACGCAGCTGCCCATCACGCAGGGCAGCCATCTGCTGCACCGCGTTGCGCCAGCCGCCCGGCAGCAACAGGGGCATCAGCCCCTCCAGGAGCAGCACAAGCCCCAGGGCAAGCAACCACGGCGAGACGGCGGGATCATCCATGGGGACAGTGAATGCGGGACCGTGAATCCAAAAAAACACCGCCCTCGTGGCAGGAGACGCATCCGCCCTGCCCTGGGGCCTGGCGGGTTGCGCCGTCCTGGCCGACGAAGGCAGGACAGATGGGAGGGAACTTTCCATCACGCCGTCCCGAAGGACGGGCGTGGCAGAGAACTTACGTTCCTGTGTCTGATTTTAACGGCATTTTTCGTCCGGACACCGGTCCGGCGCATTTTCTTTCGGACTCAGTGCGCGCTGCCCGCCGCAGCCGGGGCTGCGGGTGCTGCCTTGAAGGGCGGCGTGGGCTGGCGACCCGACGCAGCCGGCGCAGGTTCCGCCCCCTGGAAGTAGCGGAAGAAGTCGGACTGCGGGTCCAGGACCAGCATGTCGGCGCGGTCGGCAAACGAGGCGCGGTAGGCTTCCAGACTGCGGTAGAAGCTGGCGAACTCGGGGTTGCGACCGAAGGCCTTGGCGTAGAGGCGGCTGGCCTCGGCATCCCCGGCACCCCGCTCGTTCTGGGCGTCACGATAGGCCTTGGCAATCAGCACCTCGCGCTGGCGGTCGGCATCGGCGCGGATGCGCTCGCCTTCGGCAGCGCCCTTGGCACGACGCTCGTTGGCCACCCGGGTACGCTCGGAACGCATCCGCTCATAGACCCGTTCGGCCACCTCGGGCGCAAAGTCCACGCGCTTGAGGCGCACGTCGACGATGGTGACGCCGATCTTTTCCAGCTCGACCGACATCACCTTCATGACCTGCTTGACCAGGGTCTCGCGCGCCGAGGAGATCACGTCGGCCACGGAGAGCCGGGCAATCTCGTTGTTGAGCGCCGAGCGCAGCTGCCGGCCGATGCGGTCGTCAGCCGCCAGCGGACTGTGACCGACCGACACGAAGAACTGGCGCGGATCGGCAATGCGCCACTTCACGAAGGAGTCGACCTGGATGTTGATCTTCTCGGCCGTGATGAAACGGTCGATCTCGTCACTGTCATAGGTGAGCGTGCGCTTGTCGAAGTAGCGCACGTCCTGCAGCGGCGACGGCAGCTTCATGTACAGGCCGGGTTCGTTGATGACGCGCTTGATCTCGCCGAGGGCAAACACCACGGCGTACTGGCGCTGGTCGACGACGAACAGGCAGGAAAAGGCAAGGACGATCAGCACGCCCAGCGTGATGATCAGCGCGAGCACACGATTCATCGGAGGCTCCCGTCGATGGCGTTGGCGAAATGGGCGTTGTCAGAAAGGACCGGATGCGAGGGAGACGGGCTCATCGGGCATAGCTCCGCTCGCGGCTGCGCAACGCGTTGAGCGAGGCGCCACGGCTGTCGGCGTCCTGCGCGATGCCGTTGCCGCCCGCATTGGCCGGCTGCGGCGTCTGTGCACTGACAGGCGCCTGCTCGACGGCCCGGTCGGCACGCTCGCCCGTCAGCGACGGCTTGCTGCCCTTGCCCTGGTTGCGGTCCAGGATGCGATCGAGCGGCAGATACAGCAGGCTGCCGTTCTTCTGCGAATCCAGATACACCTTGGAGGTGCTGGACAGGATCTGCTGCATGGTCTCCAGATACATCCGCTCGCGCGTGACCTGCGGCGCGTTGGCGTACTGGGTGTAGATCTGGTTGAAGCGCAGTGCATCCCCCTCGGCCTGGGCAATGACCCGGGCGCGGTAGCCCTGCGCCTCCAGCACCAGACGGTCGGCCGAGCCGCGGGCCCGCGGGATGACATCGTTGGCGTAGGCCTGGCCCTCGTTGATCAGGCGCTGGCGGTCCTGGTCGGCCTTGTTGGCATCTTCGAAGGCGGCCTGCACCTGCTCGGGCGGCTGGGCCTGCTGTATGGTGAAGTCGACGATGCCGATGCCCAGCTTGTAGCGGTCCAGAATGGCCTGGGTGAGCGTCTGCGCGTCTTCGGCCACCTGAGCCTTGTCCTCGTAGAGCACCTGGTCGGTGGTGCGCTGGCCCACCACCTCGCGCATGGCCGATTCGGCCACCTGGCGGATCAGCTCCTCGGAGCCCGACGACAGGTTGTTCTGGAAGAGGAAATCGCCCGGATTGTCGATGCGGTACTGCACGGCGTACTGCAGGTCGACGATGCTCTGGTCACCCGTGAGGATGAGCGACTCCTTGGCCACCTTGGTGCGCACCGAGTTGCGATAGCCCACCTCGATCTGGCGCAGCCGCGAGCGATCGACGATCTCGTGCGTCTCGATGGGATACGGCAGGTTCCACTGGATGCCGGCGTCGTGCGTGAGGTAGCGGAACTGGCCAAAGCGCAGCACCGCGGCCACCTGGCCTTCCTGCACGATGTAGAAGCCACTGCCCAGCCAGGCCAGACCGGCCACGACGCCGACGATGGCCAGACCCGAGAGCAGGCTGCGCCCGGAGGGGGCGGCATTGCGGCCACCACCGACGGGCATGCCGCCACGGCCGCCCTGACCGCCACGCTTGCCACCCAGCAGGCCGTTGAGCTTGCTGCTCAGGTCCTGCCAGAACTCGTCGAGATCGGGCGGCCCATCGGACGGGCGTTGCGGCTGCGGGCGCTCGGACTGCCACGGCGAAGGCGAAGCGGCTGGCGGACGCGCCTGGGGCTTCTCTTCCGCGCCACGGGCGCCACCAGCCTCGGGCGACCGGCCGGAAGGGGTCGGAGATGCGGCAGGAGGCGGGTTCTGGTCCTGGCCGGATCCGGCACTTCGGCCCCAGCCCGAATCATCAGGGGTAGACATGGTTTGACTGTACCTTGAAAGGGTGGCAGTTGCCCGAAGCAGGAGGGCGGCGTTCAGGAAGACGGATGATCCGACGCGTCGCCATCAGCGGACGGATCGGCATCATCAAATGCATCGGAGGGGTCGGAAGCGTCGGCGTGGGAGGCTTCTTCGTCGAACCAGCCCGTCTCGTCGACCGCCTGGGCCCGCGCCTGGGCACGCTCCCGCAACAGGTCACGCAACGCATCGACCCCGGCGCCCGTACCGGCACTCAGCGCCAGGCCGCTGATCCTACCATAGGGGTCGAGCCGCACCTCGGGCGCATTTCCAGTCAGATCGATCTTGTTGTAGACCATCAGCTGCTCGACGTCGCCTGCCCCGATCTCGGCGATGACCTGATTGACGGCCTCGATCTGGCGCTCGCGGTCGGGCGAGCCCGCATCGACGACGTGCAGCAGCAGGTCGGCCTCGGCGGTTTCCTCCAGCGTGGCGCGAAAAGCCGCCACCAGACCGTGCGGCAGGTTGCGGATGAAGCCCACCGTGTCGGAGAGCACCACTTCCAGACCGTTGCCCAGGCCCAGACGGCGGGTGAGCGGGTCCAGCGTGGCAAAGAGCTGATCGGCGGCCAGCGCCCCGGCCCTTGTCAGCCGGTTGAACAGCGTGGACTTGCCGGCGTTGGTGTAGCCGATGAGCGAGACGCGCAGGGCCTCGCCGCGCTGACGGGCACGACGGCGGGTGCGCCGCTGGCGGTCGACCTTCTGCAGGCGCGTGCGCAGCCGACGGATCTTGTCGTCGAGCATCCGGCGGTCCAGCTCAAGCTGGGTCTCACCGGGGCCGCCGCGCACGCCGATGCCGCCGCGCTGGCGCTCCAGGTGCGACCACATCCGTACCAGGCGCGAGGCCTGGTGCTGCATGCGCGCCAGCTCCACCTGCAGCTTGCCCTCGGTGCTGCGGGCACGCTGCGAGAAGATCTCGATGATCAGCTCGGTCCGGTCGGCAACCTGCACCTTCCAGAGGCGCTCAAGGTTGCGCTGCTGGATGGCGCTGATGGGGTGGTCGAAGAGGACCAGGCCGATGCGCTCGGTACGCAGCTGGTCGGCGATGCGCTCGGCCGCACCCGAGCCCAGGTAGAGCGCGGGATCAGGGCGATTGCGCCGCAGGACCTCGCGCAGTACCGGCTGCAGCCCGGCCGAACGCGCCAGAGCGTCGAGTTCATCCAGATCGTGAGCCTCCAGGCGTTCTCCCTGGGTGGCCACGGCCAGCAGCGCAGCCCGCTTGGGGTCGGGCGCGTTCGGGTCGTGCTGGCGGGCGACGTACTGGTGCTTCAGTGGGAACCGCCTTCAGACTGGAATTCGATGGCGCGGCTGGGCACGACGGTGGAGATGGCGTGCTTGTAGACCATCTGCGTGACGGTATTGCGCAGCAACACCACGTACTGGTCGAAGGATTCGATCTGGCCCTGCAACTTGATGCCGTTGACCAGATAGATGGACACCGGCACATGCTCCTTGCGCAACTGGTTCAGGAAGGGATCTTGTAATTGTTGGCCTTTGTTGCTCATGGTTCTTCTGAGAGATACGGAAATTCAGGGGGCAGTCCGGGATGCGGCTGGTCTGGGCCATGCGAAGACCATGACACGTCCGAACAGCCCGGGCCTTGCTGCCCCGGGCGCTCCTGATTGCACTTTAACCTATATGGGCGCTTTGCGCATTTTTCCAGCCCTACCGTTGACAACGGCACACGTTCGGGCCGATGAACGGCGAGAAGTTTCGCCGTGGTCTCCTCACTTGCCCCGGTTGGCGTAGGGGTTGGCGCCCGTGCGGAACTCGATGCGCAGCGGCGTGCCCTGCAGCGCCAGACGCTCACGGAACCAGCCTTCCAGGAAGCGCCGATAGCTGTCGCCCACCTTGTCGAGCGAGCTGCCATGGATGACGATGACCGGCGGGTTCTGCCCCCCTTGGTGCGCGTAGCGCAGCTTGGGTCGGAACGGGCCGTTGCGCGGCGGCTGCTGGTGCAGCACGGCCGCGTGCAGCATGCGGGTGAGCTTGGGCGTGGACAGCTTGCGGGTGGCGGCGGCACGGGCCTCGTCCACGGCCTTCATCAGCTTGTCCAGCGCGCGGTTCTTCAGTGCCGAGATGGTGAGCATCGGCGCCCAGTCCAGGAAGTACAGGCGTCGCTGGCATTCCTGCAGGACGTTGCGACGCTCGTCGGCCGGCACGGCATCCCATTTGTTCAGCGCGATGACCAGTGCCCTGCCCGCTTCCAGGATGTAGCCGGCAATGGCGCTGTCCTGCTCGGAGATGCCGTCGGCCGCATCGATCATCAGCACGGCCACGTTGCAGTCCTCGATGGCCTGAAGCGTCTTGACCACCGAGAACTTCTCGACGGTTTCATGCACCTTGCCCCGGCGACGCAGGCCGGCGGTGTCGATGAGCTGGTAGTCGCGGTTGCGATAGCGGAAATCGACCGTGATCGAGTCGCGGGTGGTGCCGGGCTGATTGAAGGCGATGAGGCGCTCCTCGCCCAGCAGCGCGTTGATCAGCGTGGACTTGCCGCCGTTGGGGCGACCGACCACGGCCACGCGGACAGGCTTGCGCTCGTCAGCCTCGGCGTCGCCCTTGCCAGCGGCACCCTCGGCAGCTGCTCCGGTCCGTTTCCCGTTTGCGGGGCCTCCGTCCTGGCCGACCTCGCCGTGTGCCCCCGCGTCCTCAGCGGCCCCATCCGCGGGACCTTCAGCCTCATCAGCCGCGCCGGCATCCGCTTCGGCAGCCTCGGCCAGCAGGCGTTCACGCTCGGCGCGCCAGTCCTCCAGGCACTCTTCCATCAGCGCATGCACGCCGTCCCCATGGGTGGCGGAAATGGGCATGGGCACGCCCAGCCCCAGCGCATGGAACTCGGCGGCAGCCACCGGGCGCGAGATGCCCTCGCACTTGTTGACGGCCAGCACCACCTTGCGGGCGGTGCGGCGCAGCTCCTGGGCGATCTCCTCGTCACGGGCCAGCAGGCCCTGACGGCCGTCGACCACGAAGACGACCACGTCAGCCTCGATGACGGCCTGGCGGGTCTGGCGGGCCATCTGTTCGGCCACGCCGGTGGCAGCCACGGGCTCAAAGCCGCCGGTGTCGATCAGCACGACACGCTGGCCGTCGAGCGTGGCCGAGCCATAGTGCCGGTCACGGGTGAGGCCCGGGATGTTGGCCACCAGGGCGTCGCGCGAGCGCGTCAGGCGGTTGAACAGGGTGGACTTGCCCACGTTGGGCCGCCCCACCAGTGCGATAACCGGTACAGATGGATTCATGGTCAGCGCAGCGCGATGGCCGCGATCGTTCCTTCCTGGGTTTGCACATAGGCCTCGTCACCTGCCAGCAGCGGCGGTGTGGTCAGGGCCGAATCGTCGATCTCGATGCGTGCAAGCGTCTGGCCATCGTTCATCGACAGCAGCGACAGGTTGCCGAAACGGTCACCAAAGAGCAGGCGCTTGCCGGGCACGATGACCGGGGTGGAGACCCCGCGACGCACGTAGCCGTCCTGCCGCCAGACCGTGCCACCGCCCGGGCGCAGCAGCTGGATGACTTCGGAGGCATCGACGATCACCAGATCCTGGTTGTCGGCCGCGATGCCGACGGAGGAGCTGAGCGCCCGGCTCCAGGCCAGCTCGCCATCGGTCGTGCGCACGCAGGCCACGCGGCCCTGATAGGCCACGGCACACAGGTCGGTGCCCATCAGCACCGGCGCCCCCACGATGTCGATGAGGCGCTCCAGCTCGGTGGCCCCCAGCGACGAGGCAATGGCCACATCCCAGCGGGGCACGCCAAAGCGCAGATCCAGCGCCACCAGCTTGGCATTGGGCAACCCCACGTAGACGGTATCCACGTCCGTCACCATGGGCGAACTCTGCCAGAGGTTCAGCAGTGCGGTGGGCGCCTTCCAGCTCCAGCGCGTGGAACCGCCACTGCGCTCCAGCGCCAGCACCCGCCCCTCGATGGTGCGCACGAGCACGGCCGAATCGGCCAGCACGGGCGCGGTGGCCACCTCGCTGTCCAGGCGTGCTTCCCAGCGCTGTTCGCCCTTCGGGGACAGAGCCTTCACGGTACCGTCACGGCTGACCAGCACGACCAGTTCGTCGTCGGCAGCCAGACCGGCAATGGCCTTGCCGGCCTTGAATTCATGCTCGACCCGACCGTCCTTGCGCGACAGTCGCCGCACACGACCTTTCTGATCGACCACCCACAGGCTGTTGCCGCTGATGGCAGGCTGAAAGCCCACCAGGGCATCGCTGCCGCCGGTGTTCTTCCACAGCAGGCGCATGCCCTTCTCGTCGCCCAGTCTGGGCACCGGGTACGGCGGCGGCTCGGCCGCATCGTCACCGAACATCGAGCAGGCCGACAGCGGCAGCAGCGCCGCCCCCATGGCCAGCGAGCCCAGCAGCCGACGACGCGACGGCTGGATCAGCCCGGACGCATCGGCAGACTCGGACGATGCCGAGGCCACACCTTCAGCAGACATGTCGGTGCGAGCACAGGAAGCCCCGTCCGCATGACCGGACAGGAACGAAGCAAACGGGAACGAAGTGCGTGCGCCCCGCATCAGTCAGTCACCGCGTCGAGCTTGTACTGCACCAGCGAGCGCAGCTGGTTGTGCCGGGGCAGCAGTTTCAGCGCCTCTTCCCAGGCCGCCTTGGCGTCGGACGCCTTGCCCTGGGCCGCCAGGATGTCGCCACGGCAATCGGCCACGCTGGCCGCCATCTCGCCCGAGACGGGGCCGATGTTGCCGGAGTCGATGGCCTTGGTCGCTTCGTCGTACTTCTTCTGGTCGAGCAGCAGACCCGCCAGACGCACGCCGGCAATCGGCTTGAAGCCCGGCTCGGTGCTGTTCTTCATGACGCTTTCCAGCGCAGCCACGGCGGCATCGAGCTGATTGGCCTTGGCAAAGGCCTCGGCCGCACGCAGGCCCGCCATGCCCGCGTAGACGCTGCTGCCATAGCCTTTCTGGATGGCGTCATAGCGCTCGCGGACCTGCTCGATCTTGCCGGAGTCGGCCGCCGACAGCAG
>ERZ773059.1165-NODE-1165-length-13206-cov-12.423390_pt1 | contig 13206 bp, 8 predicted proteins | sample MGYA00580514_ERZ773059 | MGnify/ENA primary metagenome ERZ773059 (study PRJEB29015, sample SAMEA2737981) | human oral metagenome | biome: human oral; feature: human-associated habitat; material: dental | place: China | collected 2056 ...
ACGCCGCCTTCGAGGCCGCCGCCTGCATCGGCTGCGGCGCCTGCGTGGCGGCCTGCCCCAACGCCTCGGCCATGCTGTTCACCGGGGCGAAGATCTCGCACCTGGGCCTGCTGCCGCAGGGCCAGCCCGAGCGCCTCGCCCGCGTGGTGGGCATGCTGGGCCAGCACGACGCCGAGGGCTTCGGCGGCTGCACGAACATCGGCGAGTGCGCCGCGGTGTGCCCCAAGTCCGTGCCGCTGGAGGTCATCACCCGGCTCAACCGCGACCTTGGCCACGCCCTGTGGAAGGGGCAGAAGGCGCACGCCTGAGCGGTTCTCGCCGATGCTCTCGCCACCGCAGGGGGCCGCCACCCGCGGGGCGGCCCTCTCGCCGGTGCTCCCCAGGCGGCTGTGACCTCCGGCGCGGGTTGCGATAGGATCACGCGCCGGAGGTCCGATGAGCACGCGTGGCGATGATGGCGAGCCCGCCCGCACGCCCCGGCGCAGGACTCGGCGCAGAGCCCGGCACAAGAGGCGAGCGGCGCGGGGCGGAGGGCTCCGGCCGGTGCTTCTGGCGTCCGGGCTGGTGGTCATCGTGCTGGTCGCCGCGGGGATCTGGGTCGCGCGGGTCCACGCCCAGCGCGACACGGTTCTGCGCGGTGTCACCGTGGCCGGGCACGAGGTCGGGGGAATGAGCCGCAACCAGGTCGTCGGCCTTCTGAGCGACAAGGCCCTCGCCGTGACGGTGACCGTCACCAGCGAGGGCCATACGACCCGCGTCTCCCTGGCCGAGGCCGGGGGAGTCATCGACGCGGCCGCGACCGCCGACGCCGCCATGGCGGGCTCGGGAACCTGGAGGGACAGCGCCCTGTCGCTGGTGGCGGGCCGCTCGGTCCCGGTGAGTACCGCTGTCGACCGGAGCGCCGTCGAGGATCTGGGGCGCCGCATCGACTCCCAGACCGGTGCGGCCCCGGTCGACGCCTCCATGCGCCTGGCGGAGGACGGCTCCGCCTTCGAGGCGGTCTCCGGCGCCCCGGGGCGGGGAGTGGATCGCGGCGCGCTCGCCGGCGCCCTGGAGACGGCCGCCACCAGCCTGAGCGACCAGACGATCGACCTGCCCGCCGTGGACATGGACCCCGCGGTGTCCCTGGCGGACGCCGAGAGCGCAGCCGAGGCCGCGAACAGGCTCATCGCTCCGGAGGTCGCCCTGAGCACCGACAGGGAGACGGCGAGCGCCGAGGCCTCCGTGCGCGCCTCCTGGGTGGAGTCCTCCGTCGTGGGCGGACGGCTGGAGCCGGTCCTGTCGAGGGAGAGGGTCGCCGCGTGGGTCGACGGGGTCGCCGCCTCGGCCGAGCGGGCGCCGATCAACGGCATCGATGATGTCGACGACGCCGGCACCGTGCTGGAGCAGGCCCGCCCGCCCAGGCCGGGAAGGACGGTCACCAATCGCGACGCCGAGACCAGCGCCATTATGGAGGCGCTGGGGACGGGCGCGGCCTACTCCGGGTCCCTGGAGGTCGAGGAGGAACCCGCGAGCACGGACCAGCGCGTGGTGCCGGCCGGCCCCGAGCGCTTCGCCTACCGGGCGGCCCCGGACGAGAAGTGGGTCGATGTGAACCTGACCGACTCCACCCTGACCGCCTACGAGGGGACCACCCAGGTTCACGGGCCGGTCCTCATCAACCACGGCGGCGTCGGGCACGAGACCATCACCGGCACGTACCGCGTCTACCTCAAGCGCGAGAAGCAGGACATGGGCTGCACCCCCGAGTGGCCCTACTGCGAGAAGGATGTTCCCTGGATCGCGTACTGGCACGACGACTACGCCCTGCACGGCGCGCCGTGGGTCGACGAGTTCGGCATCGGCACCGACGAGTCCTCGCACGGCTGCGTCAACGTCCCCGTGGAGGACGCGCACTGGATCTACGACTGGGTCGATATCGGGACGGCGGTGGTCACCCGCTACTGAGCGCCCGCCGGCTGCTGCCGGCTTCCCCGGGCGCCGCTGCCGTCGGCCGCTGCGGCCGTCGCCTCCGCAGCGCCGCCCCGCCCGTCCAGGCCCGGGACGGAGGCCTCGACGCCGCGGATGATGATCTCGATCTTCCGGTCCAGCCCGCCCCGTTCGATCCAGCTCTCATTGGGGGTCAGCACTGCGGGCATGGCGCGAGTGCGGGCGGAGGCGGCGGCGAAACGACTCGCCTCCTCCAGTCCCGTCGGGCGGGCCCTCCGATCCTCCGGGGACTCGGACGCCCTGCCGCCCGCTGCTCCGGGTGGAGACGGGAATGCGGTCTGGTCGGCGGGGGAGCGCATGACCTCGATCTGCGCGTGCATGGTGATGACGGTGTCGCCCACGAAATCGAGGACGATCCCGGCGTCCTCGGGGACCAGGCCGCGGTCGACCAGGGTCTGGTGGGCCTCGGCGAAGAGGTCGGCGAAGAGCTGATGGGCCCAGGGCACACCTATGAGGACGCCGGCCAGTCCCGGGTGCTGTTCGAGCAGATCCCACATGCTTTCGGCGCCGGCGCGTATCTCGTCCTGCCAGGTGGTGCCCGGGTGGGCGAAGTCGGCCTGAGCCGCGATCCGTTCCAGGCAGGCGGCCAGAAGGTCCTCGCGCGAGTCGATCGTGCGGTACAGCCCGGAGACCGCGACCCCCAGGCGGCCGGCGACCGCGGTCAGGGTGAAGTCGGCCACCCCGAGGGCGAGCGCGGCCTCGACCACGTCCGCGCGTGAGAATCCGGGCTTCGGTCCGGTGGGCTTCCCCAGTCGTGTCATGGGCTCACCGTAATCGGTGGCGACGGCGGTTGCCCTCAGGTCGACGGCGGGAGTAAGGTCAGCCTTCGTCAGATCTGAAAGTGTTTCAGTGTTAGGTTGACCATTGGATCGAGGCATTCGATGAGCAAGCAGGCGGCGCCGGAGGCCGACACCAGGGACTCCCGCGAGAGACGATCTCGAGAGGGTCAGGCCGCCATCAAGCGCCTCGGCGCGCCCGTGCGCACCCGGCTGCGGGTGGGGCAGGTCCTCGTCCTGATCTCGGGCGTCCTCGCCGTGGCGCCCTACATCGCGCTGGTCCGGCTCGGCGGCATCCTCCTGGACGCCTACAACGCCGGCGCCGCCCCGGACGGCAGGCAGGTGCGCGGCGTCGTCATCATGCTCGTGAGCGCATACTCCACGCGCCTGCTCCTGTACATGGTGGCTCTGCTCATCACGCATATGGCCGATCTCGCCCTGCGGGATCAGCTGCGCCGCGACATCGTCCAGCGCATCTCCCGCGCCCCACTGGCCTGGTTCTCCGAATCGACGTCCGGGCGGATCCGCAAGGCCGTCCAGGACGACACCACCACCGTCCACACCGTCATCGCCCACGGGCCCATTGAGCAGCTCAATGCCATCGTCACTCCGCTGGCGCTGCTCGCCTGCGCCTTCTGGATCGACTGGCGCCTGGCCCTGCTGGCGCTGTCCACCCTCCTGCTGTACGTACTGACCTACTCCTTCTCCATGCGCGGCATGAATGAGAAGACCGTCGAGATGGATCGCAAACTGGCCGCGGTGTCCTCCACCATGGTCGAGTTCGTCTCCGGCATCGGCGTGGTCAAGGCATTCGGGCGCGTCGGACGCGCCCATGCCGCCTACCTCGACGCGGCCGACGACTTCTCCGCCTTCTACCGGGACTGGGCGATGCCCCTGGTGACCATGACCTGCCTGTCCTTCACGTGGGTCTCGGTCCCCGTCCTGCTCCTGGCCAACCTCGGCGGCGGGGCGCTGCTGATCGGCGCCGGGATCGTCACCCTGCCTCAGGTCCTGGCCACCACCCTCATCGCCCTGGTGCTGCCCGGCGCCCTCCTGACCATCGCGTCGATCTCCTGGTCCTACCAGATGGCCGGCGCCGCCGCGCTGCGCCTGTGCGAGATCACCGAGACCCCCGTCCTGCCCACAGCCGATGCGCCCCGACGCCCCGAGCGGGCCCGTGTCGAGATCGATCGCGTCTCCTTCTCCTACGGGGACACCCTCGCCGTTGACGAGGCCTCTCTCGTCCTGGAGCCCGGCACCGTCACCGCTCTGCTCGGACCCTCGGGCTCGGGCAAGTCGACGCTGGCCACTCTCATCGCCCGCTTCGCCGACCCCGACTCCGGCGCCGTGCGCATCGGCGGGGTGGATCTGCGCGACATGGACGAGGAGACGCTCTACTCCACTGTCTCCTTCGTCCTCCAGGACGCCCAGATCCTCGGCGCAACGGTCCGGGAGAACATTGCGCTCGGACGCCCCGACGCCGATTTGGAGCAGGTGCGCGATGCCGCCCGGATCGCCCGTGTCGATGAGGAGATCACGGCCCTGCCCGACGGGTACGACACCGTCCTGGGAAGAGACGCGTCTCTGTCCGGCGGTCAGGAGCAGCGCATCGCCATTGCCAGAGCCGTTCTGCTGGACACCCCCGTGCTGCTCCTCGACGAGGCCACCGCCATGGCCGATCCCGAGTCCGAGGCCGAGATCCAGGAGGCGCTGAGCGCCCTGGTCGAGGGGCGCACCGTCCTGGTCATCGCCCACCGCCCGGCCGCCGTGCGCGGCGCCCACCGCATCGCCGTCATGGACCGCGGACGCGTGGTCGCCGCGGGCACCCATGCGGAGCTGCTGGACGAGCCCCACTACCGCGCCCTGCTGCGTCAGTCCGGTGAGCTGGACGACGACGCCCCCGGCGGTGACGAGGGCGCCGCTCGCAATGCCGACGCGTCGAGTTCCCCCGCGCCGCACCCGGCCGGCGCCGGCGCCTCCGACGGCACCGGGCCCGGGACCTCCCGTCCGGTTTCCGCGTCCACGGGCCCCGGCGGGGCTCCGAGCTCCCTACTGGCCCGCTTCCACCGACTCATGGACGAGACCTCGTGGCGGCAGACGCGGGCCGGTCTCATTCTGGGCGGGGTCAATGGCGTCGTGTCGGGATTCGCGCTCCTGGCGCTGCTGCCCGCCTCGGTCGCCCTGGCCACCGGCGAGCCCCGCTGGGGACTGTCCTTCGGCGGCTGGCTGGCGGTTCTGGTCGTCTGCGCCGTTGGCGCGGCTGTCACCGAGTTCCAGGGCCAGCGCAAAGGCATGTCCGGAGCACTCGGTTTCATGCACGACATCCATTACGCGGTCGGCGACCAGATAGCGCGACTGCCCCTGCGCTGGTTCACAGCCGATTCCGCCGGGACCATGTCGAGGGCGGTCAGCCAGGAGATGGTCTCTCTGGGGGAGTCCGCCGCCCACTTCATGTACAAGCTCACCTCCACGATCGCCGGCTGCGTCGTCATCGGTATCGGATCGTGGGCCTGGGACTGGCGTCTGGGTCTGCTGCTCGCACTCGCCGCTCCGCTGTTCGCCGGGCTCATCCGCGGTGCGCGCCGCCTGCTGGACCACGGCAAGTCGATCTCCGAGCTCGCCGAGCGCGAGCTCGCCATTCGCGTGGTTGAGATCGCCCGCTGCCAGGGCGCTCTGCGCTCGTGCCGGGCCACCATGCGTTACGGCCGTCTCAGGGCCGCCTTCGACAACGGGGCCCGCGCCTCCAGGCGCAGCCTGTGGTGGGAGACCGCGGGCAACGTCGTCAATGGTGCACTGACGCAGGTCATCATCATCGCCATGATCGTCCTGACGGCGGTGCTCGCAGCCGGCGGTTCCATGGCGCCGCTCGCCGCGGTGGCCACCATCGGCATGTGCCTGCGCTTCACCACCATGCTCGATGACATCGGCGCCTCCGTGATGGCCATGGAGGAGCGCCGCCAGATGATGAATCATCTCGATGCGGTCATGGACGCCGAGCTCATGGCCGAGCCCGAGGCTCGCGCCGAGCTGGGCGAGCCGGGGACCGTCGAGCTCGACGACGTCGTCTTCGGCTACCGGGCCGACGAGCCCGTGCTGAACGGGGTCTCGCTGAGTGTGCCCGCCCGCGGCATGTGCGCGATCGTGGGTCCCTCCGGCAGCGGCAAGACGACGATCGCCAGGCTCATCGCCCGCTTCTGGGACGCAGACTCCGGGACGGTGCGCGTGGGCGGCACCGATGTGCGCGACATGCCGACGGCTCAGCTCATGGAGCAGCTGTCCATGGTCTTCCAGGACGTCTACCTCTTCGACGACACTCTGGCCGCCAACATCCGCATCGGGGACCCGGGGGCCACCGATGAGCAGGTGCGCCGGGCGGCCGATCTCGCCGGCGTCACCGAGATCGTCGATCGTCTGCCCCACGGCTGGGACACCCGCGTGGGGGAGGGAGGGCGCGCCCTGTCCGGCGGGGAGCGCCAGCGCGTGTCCATCGCCCGGGCGCTGCTCAAGCGCGCGCCGATCGTGCTCCTCGACGAGGCCACCAGCGCCCTGGATGCCGAGAACGAGGCCAACATCGTGGCCGCCATGGAGGAGCTGCGGCGCACCTCGACGCTCATCGTCATCGCCCACAAGCTCGAGACGATCGCCGCGGCGGATCAGGTGGTCGTTCTCGGCGACGACGGACGGGTGGCCCAGCGCGGTCGGCACGAGGAGCTCGTCAATGTGCCCGGCCCCTACCGGGAGTTCTGGGAGCAGCGCTCTCGGGCCCATGGTTGGGCGCTTGTGTAAGACGGCCGCGCCCCTTTCGTCGAGATCGGTCCGGTTCCGCGTCGAGATCGGTCGAAACTCGCGTCGAGATCGGTCCGGAGCGGCAGCCGAGTGCCTGCCGGGCGCCGCTGTCATGAGAGAAGGCGGCGCTCCTGCGCGGCTCCTGCGCGCTTTGGTGCTGGGCCCGCTTCGCCTGCGCTGAGGAACCTCGAGATCACGCGATCCGCGTCAGGTGCGACCATGGTGATCACGTCAGAAGTGCGTGGGAACCAACTCTTCTCGACCGAGGACGGGACGTGGCGACGGCCTTTCGAGGCCTCAGCAAGCTCCATGGGTCCGGTGCCGGGACGACACCGGGACGACAGGACCCGCCTGTCCGGTCGCGTCGCTCGAGGCTGTACCTCTGGGGCTACGACCGTGAGCAAAGGTCAGGACCGCGCGAGCCCGCAGGGATGGAAGACTTCCGAGAGTCACTCATCTCAGTGCCCTAAGAGGTTGGTTCCGGGCCGGTGCCGGCTGGCGTCCCGGGCCGTGTCCTGGTCGTCGGCCAAGGCCGACGGCAGCTGGTGACGTGAACGTGCTTTTCCAACACGGACGTACCTTTCTCCCACTCTTCTGAAGGTAAAGCTCAGAGAAATGGGAGAAAGGTAAGTCCGTATGACAAAGGTACGTTGATGTTCCGTCTCGCCTGGGAGCCGCGGGCCCGTCCGGGTATCCCCGAACAAGTCTCGGTACGGAGGCCGGCCGATCTCGGTGGAACGTGGAAGGGAACTGGCGGAGACGGTCGGATGCCGGGCGACCGGGCGCCCGTCCGGGGCTCCTGCGCTGTCTCGATCCTTCCCTGCGGTAGGCGCGCTAGGCTGGACGCTCGTGAGCGACCCCTTGATTCTCGGCATCGAGTCCACCTGCGATGAGACCGGCGTGGCGCTCGTGCGCGGCCGCGAGCTCCTGGCAGACGTCACCGCCACCTCCATGGACGAGTACGCCCGCTTCGGCGGCATCATCCCCGAGATCGCCTCGCGCGCCCACCTGGAGTCCTTCATACCCACCCTCGACGCCGCCCTGGAGGCCGCGGGTGCGGACCTGGGCGAGGTCGACGCCGTCGCCGTATGCGCCGGACCCGGCCTCATCGGCTCCCTGACTGTCGGCATCTCAGCGGCCAAGGCGCTGGCCGCCTCGCTGGGCAGGCCCATCTACGGCGTCAACCACGTCATCGGGCACCTGGCGGTCGATGAGTTGGTGGACGGCCCCCTGCCCGAGCGCTTCATCGGGCTCATCGTCTCCGGCGGCCACTCCAATCTTCTGCGCATCGGGGACATCGCCACCGACGTCGTCGAGCTGGGCGGCACCCTCGACGACGCCGCGGGCGAGGCCTTCGACAAGGTCGGCCGTCTGCTCGGTCTGCCCTACCCCGGCGGGCCGCACGTGGACCGGCTCTCCCAGCAGGGGGACCGCAAGGCGATCCGCTTCCCCCGCGGACTGGCGGCCGCCAAGGACAGGGAGCGCCACCGCTACGACTTCTCCTTCTCCGGGCTCAAGACCGCGGTGGCCCGCTATGTGGAGTCCCTGGAGGATGCCGGGAAGCAGGTTCCCGGCGCGGACGTGTGCGCGGCCTTCTCCGAGGCCGTCAACGACTCCCTGACCGCCAAGGCCGTTCAGGCCTGCCTGGATACGGGCTGCGACACCCTTGTGGTGGGCGGCGGCTACTCGGCCAACTCCCGTCTGCGCGAGTTGGCCGCTGAGCGCTGCGAGGCCGCGGGCATCACCCTGCGCCTGCCGCCTCTGCGCTTCTGCACCGACAACGGCGCCCAGATCGCCGCCCTGGGCTCAGCCGCCGTTCGGGCGGGCGTGGAGCCCAGTTCCATGGACTTCGCCCCCGACTCGGGCATGCCCCTGGACATCGCCGTCGTCCACTGAGCCGGCCTCCCCCCCTCGCCGAGATCGGTTCACTTCCGCGTCGAGATCGGTCCGGTCTCCGGCTCGAAATCGGTTGATGCGGTTGCTGTCGACCGGTGTGCGGGGCTCTCGTCTGCTGTTCGGGCGAGTGCGCGCTCGAGAACCTCCCGTATGAGCTGGCTCCGCGTCCTGCCGCAGGCCTTCGCCTCGCGATCGAGAGCCTCTCGGCGTGAGCGAGGCACCTTGAACGCGATTGTCACCAGTTCCTCTTCCGAGATGCGCGGACGTCCAGGGGGCGCTACGACGAATGCTCCCGGTACGCCCGGATAGTCGCCCCGTTCGGCCGCCTCCGCGAGATGCTCGATATCCTCATCTGTGAGGCGTGCACCGTTCTTTGTCCTATAGACGCTCATCTGTTCTCCTTCCAGATGCAGAGTTCGTCGGCCATCTTTGCTGTCAGTCGCATCGCGTGGAAGATCAGGAGGCGGTTGTCCTCGAGCTCCACGTCCACTATCTCGGTCATCCGTCCGCGCGGGTCCGCACCCGCGGCTGCGTAGTAGTCGGGGGGATTGCATACAGGGGTGTGACTCGTAGTGAGTAGAGCCCTGGAATTCTGAAGAAATGAGGAAATACCGTTGAGCGGTAGACAATTCGCTCCTCCCATGTGAGCTGACCCCCATTGGTGCGTATGGGAGTTGATGAGCCATTTGCGACGAATATTGAGGAAATGCAGGAAAGTTCAGGAATATGACTAGAAAAGGTCTTCCGTCACTGAGGGAGCCTTACTCCCAGGCGCAATCTTCGCGTGTAGCCGTCCTGATCGAAAGAGCGGGCGAGGCGAACGGGCATGGAAGTAGCAGAATCGGCGGACTGGCGGAACCGTTCTTGAGGGGCATCGCGTGCAGTTGCCCGATTGATGTGATGTTCCGATTTCCGGCCGGGTGGGGTCAGAGACGGCGTACCCCAGCCAGGACCGATCTCGGTGCGGAAGTGAACCGATTTCGCGGCGGAGTTCGACCGATCTCGCGGCGGAACTGGACCGATTTCGCGGCGGAGTTCGACCGATTTCGGTGCGGAAGTGAACCGATCTCGGCGAATCGGGCCGGCCTGACGCTCTGTTCGCGCGCTCGACGACGCCGGGCCCCGCACGGCCCGCATGACCCGCACGGCCCGCATGAGCAGGGCGTCAGCCCGAGGCCACCAGCGACGCCACCTCATCGGGCCGCAGCGGGCGACCCGCCCGCACCTCGGCCAGCAGGAGCCGCACTGCCGCCTCGTTGCCGCCCCCGGAGCGCACGGCCGCCAGCTGGCGCTGGTAGGAGGCCCCCGCCTCCAGGGTGGCCCGCACTCCCTCCAACTCGGCCTCGCATCCCAGGTCCGCCGCCACGGGCGCCAGCTCGGTCACCATCCGCTCCACCGTGTCGGTCACCAGCTCCTCGTTGCCGAGGGAGTCGGTGATGAGGATGGCGTCCATGCCGTAGCGGGCCGAGCGCCATTTGTTCTCATCGACGTACCACGCCGGCATGGCGTCCAGTTCCTCGCCGCGATCCAGGGCCCGCGAGAAGCTCTCCACCAGGCACTGGGTCAGCGCCGCGATGCCGGCCAGTTCGGTGAGATTGGTGGCGGCGTCGCAGGCCCGCACCTCGATCGTGCCCAGGCGCGGCGAGGGCCGCACGTCCCAGCGGACCTCGGTGAAGTCCTCGATGACCCCGGTGTGGATCATGTCCCCGGCGTAGGCCTCGAGTTCGTCCCAGGTCTCCAACTGGTGCGGCGCTCCCGCCGTGGGCAGCTGCTGGAACATCATCGCCCGGTTGTCGGCATAACCGGTGTCCAGGCCCGCCCAGAACGGCGAGGACGCGCTCAGGCACTGCAGGTGGGCCGTGCGGGTCAGCAGCGCCCGCAGGATCGGCAGCGCCTTGGCCCGGTCCTCCAGGCCGACGTGCACGTGGGTGCCGAAGATGAGCATCTGATGCCCCCACAGGCGCGTGCGGTCCACCAGCCGCGCATAGCGCTCGGTGTCCGTCACCTTCTGCACCAGGGGGTCGGCGAAGGGGTGGGTGCCGGCGCTGGACAGATCCACGCGCAGAGGCTCGGTCACCGGCAGGAGCCGGTCGAAGGCCAGCGCTATGTCCTCCAGGCATTCAGCCACGGTGCGCCGCGCTCCCGATACCAGCTCGACGGTGTTGAGCATCATCTCGCCGTGGATGTGCGGGTCGGGCCGCACTGCTCGGAGGATCTCGGCCGCGCACTGGCGCAGGTCGAGGCTGTCGCGGTCGATCAGCTGGAGCTCCCACTCCACTCCGAGTGTGGAGCGCTCGGAATGGGCGAAGGGCAGGGGCTGACGATGGACGAGGCGTGCAGACGGGCTCACGGCGGCTCCTCAATGGTTCAGGGGTGGCCGGGACTGTGATCGGACGCTTGACGCGACGGGCGGGCCTTAGGATACGGGGACGTCGGGCTCGGTGCTCAGGGGGGCCGCCTGACAGGGCTCCGCGACGACGACCACGCCGCGCGCGCGCTCCCCGTGCTCCCCGGGAGAACCGATCCGGGTCATGATCCAGGTCTCGTGGGCCTCGCCGCTCGGGCGGACGGCCGAGCGCACGATCTCGGGCGCAACCGGTACGCCGCGCTTGTGGATATCCAGACGGCCGATGTCGCGTTCACGGACACGAGCCTTGAGAGACTTCAGGCTCAGCGGCAGTACCTCGCTCACCCGCCACGAGCGCACGAACGGGGCCAGGTCGGAGTCGGGGAGCTGATCGCCGCTGAGGTAGGCGATGCGCTCGCCCACCGGTGTCGCCCCGAGCCGCTCGGCGAGGTGCGCCACGAGTCCCGCGCGGATCACCGCGCCGTCCGGCTCGTGGATGTAGGCGCCCAGGTCCTCGACGCCGGTCAGCGGCGCGAGTTGGACGGGCGGTGTCGAGGGGTCGTGGCAGTCCGGGTCGCGCAGCGTGCGCGCGATCGGGTGGGCTCCGGGGACGTGCGGGCCGTCCCCGGTCGGCAGGACCAGAGCCGAGCGCCCGGGGCCCTCGACGGCGAGCGGACCGCACCAGATGCCGGCTTCGACGACGTCGCCGCCCACGCTGACCCACTGCACGTGGGCGTCGGCGGGGAGCGCCGCGTGGTCGATGCCCGGCGCGACCTTGATGCCGAGCGCCTCCACGTCGTCGCGCAATGCCAGGATCCGGCCGAGCGCCGGCGACCACTGCTCGGGATCGGCGATACGACGGCCGTCGGCCCGGCGCGCCGGGTCGGCGAAGACGGCGTCGATGCCGCGGGCCGCCAGGTCGAGCTCAAGCGCATCGGCGCACAGCACCTCGACATCGGGGAAGGCCATGAAATTGACTGTCGCCAGTGCCGCCGTCGCCTCGTCGCGCTCGACGGCGAGCACGGGGAGGCCGAGCCCCGCCAGGGCCAGTGCGTCCCCGCCGATGCCGCAGCCCAGGTCGGCCACGCGCCGGGCGCCGGCGCGGGCGTAGCGGGCGGCATGGTGGGCCGATACGGTCAGGCGCGTGGCCTGCTCCAGCCCGTCGGGCGTGAAGAGCATCTGGGAGGCGAATGGCCCGAATTTGGCCTCCGCCCGGGATCGCAGTCGCTGCTGGGTCAGAGCGGCCGACACGAGCTCGGGCGCATGCCCCTGGTCGCGCAGGGACTGGCCCACCGACAGCGCCGCGGATTCGTCGTAGGGCGGAAGCTCGGCGAGCAGGGCCCAGCCCTCGGGCGTGAGCAGGGGGGCGAGGTGCGAGGCGTCCATCGGGCGATCATGGCACGCATCGGGGCGGCGCGGAGCGACGAATCGCCTGAGAGCGGCTACGGTTGTGATGCGCCCGACCGTCGAGGCCGGGGCGGCGGAAAGGAAAGGGGCTCCTCATGAGCGCGGGTAGTCGAAGCGCGCGTCGGATCTGGCTGACCCGAGTGACCTGGGGCATCGCGGTTCTGGCCGCCGTCGTCCTCGTCCTGCCCAATGCGTGGATCCTGGTGGCGAGCGCCGGCCGGGTGAGCGACTACGGTAAGAGCGGGGACACGGCGAAGGCGCCCGTGGCCATCGTCCTGGGCGCGTCGGTATGGGCGCCGGGAGAGCCCTCGCCTTGGTTGAAGTACCGCCTTGAGACCGCCGCCGGTCTGTACCAGTCGGGGCGCGTGGACGCCATCCTGGTCTCAGGGGACAACAGCCGTATCGACTACGACGAGCCCACCGCCATGCGCGACTACCTGGTGGGTCTGGGGATCCCCTCCGAGGCGATCGCACTGGACTACGCCGGGTTCGACACCTATGACACCTGTGTGCGCGCCCACAAGATCTTCGGAGTCGATGAGGCGCTCCTGGTCTCCCAGGACTTCCATGTGAGCCGGGCGGTGGCGGTCTGCCGCGCGGCAGGAGTGGATGCTCGCGGCGTGGGCGACACTCGGGCCAGCCAAGACCGCAGCACTTGGGCGGCCAGTTGGCTGCGCGAGCGCCCAGCAGCCACCAAGGCGGCCTGGGACGTGGCCACGAGGCGCGAGCCCACGCTGGGGAACAGGGAGACCACCGTGGATGACGCCCTGGCGTGGACGCGGGCGAACCGCGGGAAGTGAGGCAGTGAGAGCGAGTCTGATCTCGCGTCGCGGGCGTTTGTTGGCTGCGCTGCACGCCCAGGGCGAACCCGGGTCGCTTTCTTGGCACTCGCGTTGACTGAGTGCTAATCGCCCGCGTACATTCCTCGTCAGGCGCGGGGCCTGTGCGGTCCCGCGGCACGCGCCCTCGGCGCTGACGGACCGACCCCCGCGACGGCGGACCGGC
>ERZ773059.1168-NODE-1168-length-13197-cov-24.016208_pt1 | contig 13197 bp, 9 predicted proteins | sample MGYA00580514_ERZ773059 | MGnify/ENA primary metagenome ERZ773059 (study PRJEB29015, sample SAMEA2737981) | human oral metagenome | biome: human oral; feature: human-associated habitat; material: dental | place: China | collected 2056 ...
TGCCGCGCCCCGCCGTCGTCGCCCTGGCCGACGGGCGGGACTGGGCGCCGTCCTGGCGCAACGAGCCGGTCCAGCGGGAGATCGCCGCCCGGCTCGGCGCCGTGGAGGGCGTGGCCGGCGTCGCCTTCGAGCCCGGCGCCGCCGTCGAACTGCGGATCTTCGTCCGCGTCGAGGTCTCCGGCGCAGCGCCCGCCGTCGCCGCGACCATGGAGGCCTGCCGGCGCGCCATGGCCGACCCGGCCTGGGCCGATCTCGTCGACGCCGTCGAGCTGTGCCCGCTGCCCGAACGTTCTTGAATCGCGCTCGCGGAACCGGACGTGCTGTGCGGCTCCCCGGAGTAGTCTGTGAGCGCCGTTACCCGTCTTTTTGCGCAGGGGCTGCCCGCCATGACATCCCGCTTCCCCAAGGCCCTGGCCGTCGTCGTGCTCGTGCTGGCAACGGCTCTGAGCGGCTGCGGCCCGTCCCCCGGCTCCGACGAGTCCACATCCGCGCCCGGCGCGACTGCGGCGGCGGGCCTCGACCCGCGCTACGAGGAGGGGGCCTTCGGCGCCTGGAGCGCCTCCCTCCACGCCGACGCCGAGGATGCGCGGGCGCTGTCGGAAAAAGACGGGTCCTCCGACGGGGGAGTCCAGGCGTGGGTCGACGAGGACGGGGGGACGGCGGTCTTCGCCCTCTCGTACGGGTCCTACGCCTCGACCCTCACGGCGGTGAGCATGGGGGACGGCTCGACCCGCTGGACCGTCGACCTCAAGGACCACCGCCGCGCCTCGGAGAGCGTCGAGGCTCCGCTGATACTGGGCGACTTCGGCTTCGGCGACGAGTACTGCCTGCCCATGACCGTGCAGAACCACGTCGTGTGCGACAACGTCGGCCTGATCGACATGCGCGACGGCGCGGTCACCGAGATCCCCGAGGTCACCGACTTCATAGGGGTCGGGTCGGGCGAGGCGCGGGACGTCGTCGTCGGCAACCTCGGCGGGAACGCCGTACCGGTGGGCGTGGCCGCGTGGAGCGTCGCGGGCGCGGAGCTGTGGCGCCGCGACGATCTGATCCTGGACCTCTCCTCGGTGGGGAGCACCTGGGCGGTGGCCCGGCGCTCCGGGAGCCAGACCTCCTACGAGGTCGTCTCGCTGACCGACGGCGCCACCCTGTCGAGCTTCGAGCTGCCCGACGGCGGATTCGGCGCCAATCTGGCGATGGCCACCACCGAGGGCGTGCTCACCTTCGGATTCCTCTTCAACAACGGCCCGCAGGCCCAGTACAAGGTCGAGCTGCTCGACACCGGCGGCGGCTCCCTGCGGGTCCTCGCCCCGGCCGCGCAGATCGAGAACCGTCAGCTCTCCATCTCGGCGTGGCCGGAGGAGGTGCTCGAGCACGTCCCGACGCCGGAGACGGCCCTGGCCGGGATCGAGGGCCCCGGCCGCATCCGGTCGCGCGACGACGACTGGTACCGGGGCGACTCGAACACCGAGACCGTGACCCGGGTGGGCGCCCCCGACGTCCCCTTCCCGGGCATTGACGAGCTCGGCCCGGTCGGCGACGCCGTCCTCACCTTCGACACCGACAGCCTCAACGCCTACGCGGCCGCGGACGCCCGCCCCCTCTGGGAGCTGGACCTGGGCGCGCCGGACGCGATCAACTCGCACAGGCGCGTCAAAAGAGCCGGGCGCTTCGGGTTCCTCATCGGGCGGCAGACCGACGGCGGCGCGACGACGGCCACACTGCTCGCCCCCGGCCGCCCGGGGAGCGCGGGGGCCGGCGGGTCGGGGGACCTCACCTGGGAGACCTCGACCGCATCGGGCGCGCCGGGGATCAGCCGCAGCGCCTCGGACTCGGGCGCGGCGCCCGGATCTCCGTCCGCGCCGTCGACGGCGCCCGCACCCGCGCCGAGCGCCAGTATGCCCCCCATCACCGTATCGCCGCCGTCGGGGGGCGGGGCGGTCAGCGGACTGCAGGCCTTCTCCGACGATCTGGCCGCCGCCAACTTCGACGGGATCCGCCAGGCCTGCTGGACGGTCGCGGACTCGACCATGGACCGGCAGTACTTCTCGGCGTCGTCGCGCGCGGGCATCCTCGACGCCATCGCGGGGCCGGGCGAGGCGACCCCCGACGGGGCGCGCTGGAAGGGGACGGCGGGCACCGTCGTCGTCTCCTCCGAGGAACTGAGCTCGCCCTACGCGTGCCCCTCCTACCAGCCGGGCGGGACGGCCGAGGAGCTGACGGCCGACGACGCCCGCCTGCTGTTGACGAGGATCGTCGGGATCGCCGAGGGGAGCCCGGTGCGCAGCGGCGACGACGGGCACTACGACCTCTTCTGCCAGGACTGGCGCACCTTCACGACGCCCGCCATGACGGCGTCGCTGCACATGATGCTGGAGGGGGAGATCACCGTGACCCTCTCCTCCTCGGACGCCTCCTCCCGCCGTTACACGGTGACGAGCACCAGCAATCCCTCCTCCCCGACCCTGGTGCAGAACACGACGAACGCCTCCGTGTGCATGGACGGCTAGGACGTGCCCGGGTCGCGGCCGCGCGGGTCGGCCCGGGGCGCCGTCGTCGGCCTGTGAGAATCGGGACGGACCTGGTACAGTCTCCCTGACCGGCCGGAGTCCGTCTCCGGCACGCAAGCGGAGCAATCCCACCTGGGTCCCCCGCGGGGACCGGGTCATGCGAGGTGGATCCTCGCGGTCGCAGGCGCTTGGGCGCCGGTGCGGCTGTGCTCGCAGGGGCACATGAAGGGCCTTCGCTCGCGTTCCGCGGCGAGGGCCCTCTTCGTCGCGGTGATCGTCACCATCAGGAGTGAGGAACAACCATCAGCGAGCCCCGTATCAATGAACGGATCCGCGTCCCCGAGGTGCGCCTCGTCGGTCCCAGCGGCGAGCAGGTCGGCGTCGTCCGCGTCGAGGACGCGCTGCGACTGGCGGAGGAGGCCGATCTCGATCTGGTCGAGGTCGCGCCCGACGCACGTCCTCCCGTGTGCAAGCTCATGGACTACGGCAAGTTCAAGTACGAGTCGGCCATGAAGGCGCGTGACGCCCGGCGCAACCAGGCCAATACGCAACTCAAGGAGATCCAGTTCCGCCCCAAGATCGACGAGCACGACTACGCCACCAAGATGGGGCACGTCAAGCGCTTCCTCGAGGGCGGGGACAAGGTCAAGTGCATCGTCCGCTTCCGCGGGCGCGAGCAGTCCCGCCCCGAGCTGGGCATCCGCCTGCTCCAGCGCGTGGCCGAGGAGACCGAGGATCTGGGGAACATCGAGTCCCATCCCCGCCAGGACGGCCGGAACATGGTCATGGTCCTGGCCCCCACGCGCAAGAAGGCCGAGGTCAAGTCCGATCAGCGTCGTCGCCGCGAGGAGGCGCGCGCCCACCGCCGCGCCGAGAAGCACGCGGCCAAGGGGGCCCGGAGGGGCTCCCGGGGCGCCCGCCCCGCCGACGCCTCGTAAGACCAGGGCCGCGCGGCCATCACCGCCCCACCGGCAGACCGCGTGGGGTCCGCAGCCCCGGGCATCCGCCCGGCGGCCGAGAAGAGGAATCCAGAAATGCCGAAGAACAAGACGCACTCCGGTGCCAAGAAGCGCTTCCGGGTCACCGGCAGCGGCAAGCTCATGCGCGAGCAGGCGGGCAAGCGCCACCTGCTCGAGGTCAAGTCCTCGCGCCGCAAGCGCAAGCTGTCCAGGGACCAGCCGGTCGCGGGATCCGACCTGCGCCAGGTCAAGAAGCTGCTCGGTCGCTGACCGGTCCACCACCTCAAGGAGTCATCACATGGCACGTGTGAAGCGGGCTGTCAACGCCCACAAGAAGCGTCGTTCTGTTCTCGAGAAGGCCTCGGGCTACCGCGGCCAGCGCTCCCGCCTCTACCGCAAGGCCAAGGAGCAGGTCACCCACTCCGGCGTCTACGCCTTCCGCGACCGCCGCGCCCGCAAGCGCGACTTCCGCCGTCTGTGGATCCAGCGCATCAACGCCGCCGTCCGCGCCGAGGGCATGACCTACAACCGGTTCATCCAGGGCCTGGGCCTGGCCGGCGTCGAGGTCGACCGGCGCATGCTCGCCGAGCTCGCCGTCAACGAGCCGACCGCCTTCACGGCCCTCGTCGAGGTCGCCAGGAAGGCCCTGCCCGCCGACGTCAACGCCCCCCGGGCCTGACGCGACGCGTTCTTGCCGGGTCGATGGCCCGGCGCCCGCTGTCCGACGGCGCCGCCTGCACGGGCGGCGCCGTCGCGTCCTCTAGGCTCGGGACCGTGAGCAACCGACGCGATTCGACCACCTGGCGGCCCGGCGTGGCCCTTCCCCGAGCCGAGGGCGCCCGCGTGCCCCGCCCCGACATCCTGGACAACCCGGACTCGGCGAGGGTGGCGCGCGTGGCCGGGCTCGCCCGGCGCCATGCGCGCGACAAGTACGAGCGGTTCCTCGTCGAGGGCCCGCGGGGGGTGGGCGAGGCCGTCCGCCATGCCGCGGCGCACGTCCACGACCTCTACCTCACGCCCGAGGCCGCCGACCGCCACGCCGACATCCTCGCCCGCGCCCGCGCGGCCGGCCTGTACACGCACACGGTCACGCCGCGGGTCATGGCCGCCATGAGCGCGGACGCGCAGGGCGTCCTCGCCGTCGTGGCGACGACGGCGCTGGCCGCGGGCCCGCAGCCGCAGGAGGACGGCGCCGGAGCGGGGAAGGGCCTGGCGGAACGGCTCGCCGGGGCCCGACTCGTCGCCGTGCTCGCCGAGGCCCAGGACCCCGGTAACGCCGGCACCATTATCCGGACCGCCGACGCCGCCGGGGCCGACGCCGTCGTCCTCGTGCGCGGCAGCGTCGACGCCACCAACCCCAAGGTGGTGCGGTCCACCGCCGGCAGCCTCTTCCACCTGCCGGTGCTGACGGGGGCGGGTCTGGGGGAGGTCCTGGAGGCGCTCGACGGCGCCGGGCTCGCGGTCCTGGCCGCGGACGGGAGCGGGCCGGTCGGCCTGTTCGACGCCGATGAGCTCCTGGCCCGGCCCTGCGCCTGGCTGTTCGGCAACGAGGCCCGCGGACTGGCCCCCGAGGCCCTGGAGCGCGCGGAGGCCGTCGTCTCCGTCCCCGTCCTCGGGGCCGCCGAGTCCCTCAATGTCGCCGCCGCCGCGGCCGTGTGCCTGTACGCCTCGGTGCGGGCGCAGCGCTGAGCCGCTGAGCCGGGCGGGTGCCGAGATTTCCGGAGGGACGGTTGCGGCCGGTGCTGGTTGGCCTCAGGAGTCAGCACGAGGCAGCGGCGGCAGCGGGCCGTTGAGTTCTGCGGGGAGCCGCGTCATCTGCCCGTCCACCATGACCTCGTAGCCGAGCCAGCGCCAGGCATTGGTGCTCGCGCCGATAATCTCTAGGGTCGTGGCATCGCGTACAAGAAGGGCGCCTTTGGGCAGCAGATCGATGCGAATGCCAAAAGGTTGGCCGGTGGTGGCGTCCCACATGTGGACGCCATGGGGGCCTGTGGTGAGGATGCGGGTTCCGTCGGGGCTCCAGACGGCCGAGTTCGTCCGGTCGGTGGTGAGGGTCTGGGTGGTTCGGCCGGTGGTGGCGTCCCACATGTGGACGCCACCGCGTCCTGTGGTGAGGATGTGGGTTCCGTCGGGGCTCCAGGCGGCCGACTCAATCCAGTTGGTGGTGAGGCTCTGGGTGGTTTCGCCGGTGGTGGCGTCCCACGTGCGGACGCCGTTGTCGTCTGTGGTGAGGATGCGGGTTCCGTCGGGGCTCCAGGCGGCCGACTCAATCCAGTTGGTGGTGAGGGTCTGGGTGGTTTCGCCGGTGGTGGCGTCCCACATGTGGACGCCGTTGTCGTCCGCGGTGAGGATGCGGGTTCCGTCGGGGCTCCAGGCGGCCGAGTTCGTCCAGTTGGTGTCGGTGGTGAGGGTCTGGGTGGTTTCGCCGGTGGCGGCGTCCCACATGTGGACGCCATGGGGGCCTGTGGTGAGGATGCGGGTTCCGTCGGGGCTCCAGACGGCCGAGTTCGTCCAGTTGGTGTCGGTGGTGAGGGTCTGGGTGGTTTCGCCGGTGGCGGCGTCCCACATGTGGACGCCATGGGGGCCTGTGGTGAGGATGCGGGTTCCGTCGGGGCTCCAGACGGCCGAGTTCGTCCAGTTGGTGTCGGTGGTGAGGGTCTGGGTGGTTTCGCCGGTGGCGGCGTCCCACATGTGGACGCCGTTGTCGTCCGCGGTGAGGATGCGGGTTCCGTCGGGGCTCCAGACGGCCGAGTTCGTCCAGTTGGTGTCGGTGGTGAGGGTCTGGGTGGTTTCGCCGGTGGCGGCGTCCCACATGTGGACGCCAAGGAGGCCTGTGGTGAGGATGCGGGTTCCGTCGGGGCTCCAGACGGCCGAGAAAGTCGAGTTGGTGGTGAGGGTCTGGGTGGTTCGGCCGGTGACGGTGTCCCACATGTGGACGCCACCGCGTCCTGTGGTGAGGATGCGGGTTCCGTCGGGGCTCCAGACGGCCGAGTTCGTCCGGTCGGTGGTGAGGGTCTGGGTGGTTTCGCCGGTGACGGTGTCCCACATGTGGACGCCGTTGTCGTCCGCGGTGAGGATGCGGGTTCCGTCGGGGCTCCAGACGGCCGAGTTCGTCCGGTCGGTGGTGAGGGTCTGGGTGGTTTCGCCGGTGACGGTGTCCCACATGTGGACGCCGTTGTCGTCCGCGGTGAGGATGCGGGTTCCGTCGGGGCTCCAGACGGCCGAGAAAGTCGAGTTGGTGGTGAGGGTCTGGGTGGTTCGGCCGGTGGTGGTGTCCCACATGTGGACGCCATGGGGGCCTGTGGTGAGGATGCGGGTTCCGTCGGGGCTCCAGGCGGCCGAGTTCGTCCGGTCGGTGGTGAGGGTCTGGGTGGTTCGGCCGGTGGTGGTGTCCCACATGTGGACGCCATGGGGGCCTGTGGTGAGGATGCGGGTTCCGTCGGGGCTCCAGGCGGCCGATCTAGTCCAGTTGGTGGTGAGGGTCTGGGTGGTTTCGCCGGTGGCGGCGTCCCACGTGCGGACGCCGTTGTCGTCTGTGGTGAGAAAGCGGGTTCCGTCGGGGCTCCAGACGACACGAGCAACCATGTTCAGACCCGGATAGGTCATGAGTGTCCGTGGAGTATTCCCTACAGGAGCAGGAGCCGGTGCAATGAGTACCCCATCACCTTCGATGATCGGATGACTGAACAGAAGTTGGGTCCGATGAAATATGGCTCCCCTGATGTCGATATCTGTGAGATTGCATTGACGAAATACTGTTCCGGATAGGTTGCAATTTTCCAGGGACGCCTTGATGAGTGAGCATTTTATAAGGCGAGCTCGCAGAAACGAGGCGTCGGCCGCATTGGTGCGATCAAGACGAACGCGGGTGAGTACCGCATCGTCGAGACGTGCTTCGGTGAATGGAACCCCAGTGAGATCAAGAGGTTCCGCCTCCGTCCCCAGTTCCCAGTGGCGCAGATCAGTGCTTGACAGATTAAGAGCCCGTGTTGAAATGATGGGGAATCTCTTAGATCTGGCGAGAAGAATATAGGCGAGCACCGCCGCGCGAGCCCGTGGGCTTCCCGAGTGCGCAACCTTGGCGAGTCGTTTGAGAGCTCGTTGACAATCGACATCGTTGAGTCCATCGAGGATCTCCCCAAAAAAATTAAGGGACTCCTGGCTCGGACGGGGAATATCCCATGCGGTAAAAGACTCGCTCCTGTCATCGGTGAGGAGGGCGTCTGCCATTGATCTGGCGAGAAAATACTCCAGTAGTGAGGAGTGTGCAAAGGCGAAGTCGTTCCCGCGCCGGGACAGGAAGGTGGCAGTGCGAAAGTCCTGTTTCCATTGAGTTGGCATGCGGGCGGAGTAATCACGTTCCATCTCGGGATGCTCATGAAGGAATCCTAGAAGCCACTGCTCCATCCACTTGGCCGACCATGTGCGTCGTCCCGACACCCAGACCTCTCGGGCGAGTCGGGACATGAGTTGGCACTTGTGCTCAGGGAGGAGCGTGTGCTTACCATCATCTCTTTCCAGCCAACGGTTGACGAAGCGCTCGTACAAATCCACCGAGCGGAAACGACGTCCGTCTGCCAGAGCCGCTTCCACCTCGGGAAGCACCTCACGGATCATGGCGAGAAGGACGGGCTGCTGGGCGAGGGAGTGCAGGTCGTGGACGGAGCGGATGGTGTCGAGTAGGCGGTGAGGGTCGGATCCCGGGACATTGCGCTCCAAGTACTCCAGGATCTGATCCTCATTGAAGGGCAGCATGGTGAGTACCAAATAGTCCTCACCGCGGACGCGCTCCCGATTCTGTCCCGAGAAGAAGGAGAATTCTTCTCTGACGGAACGGAAATACTGGCTCCGGCAGGTGAGCATGAGTCGGATGTCGGAGTTGTTTTCAGGAGCAGCGAGGGTGAGGGTTTGAAGCAGTCCGCGCGCGAGTCTCTGTCCTGCGCCCTCTTCCAGGTGGACGAGAACCTCATCCAGACCGTCGAATACGACAAGGCACCTCTCGGCGGAGATGATTTCAAGTGCGCGATCCACATCGATTGGGGTCGGTGAGCTCTGGCGGAGCATCTGTTCCAGCATGGAGCGCAGGCCGAAATCGGGCAGTCGGTCGACGTCCAGATCTCGCAAATCGAAGTAGATGGGCAGAGGAACGTCCTGCCCGTCCTTACGTCGTGCAAGGAGCTCACGGGTGAGGAGAATTGATGTTGTTGTCTTCCCCGTGCCGAGATCCCCCAGGAGAGCACACAGGCCAGGGTCCTTATCTTCTCGGTTGTTGGCCCATTCAATAAGACGGCCCATGGCGGGAATCGCATTGCGCGATACTACGGCGGCCCGTGCGAACTCAGCCGAATCGCCCCAATCGACGGCCTCCTCGAATGCTCCCACCTGGGCATGCGAAGACACGAAGGTCGTTTCATTGCTGAGACGGGCATGTTCGAAAAGCCTCTGGGCGAAGAAGTCTGGATGCACAAGTTCGTCCGGACGCGCGGGTCCGCCGAGATCGTCGATTTCATTGCACAAGATCCGGTGGATGTGCAATATCACGATCTGGGCGATTTTGCTGCGCGAAGAACTTCCCCGGGTTTCTTGAACAATATGCGGTGCAGCTATGTCGCACGGATCGAACGGGGCGAATGAGGCGCCATCGGGCAGGGCCTTGAGTTTGACAATGACCGGGTGGGGGAAGTGCGAGGCAACACGATCGCGCTCCGCGGATTCATCGAGGTAGTCCGGACTGAGGAGGACGACTGCAGTATTCGCTTCCTCCACCCAGCGATCGAGGGTTTTCTCTCTGTCCTCCCCCGTGGGGATGCCGTCGCAGCGCGTTACGATCAGATCCGCCTTCTCCCTCAGAAGGACGCGCATCTGCTGTTCTATCAATTCAGCCATGTCATTGGCCAACTTGCCGTCCTTCTGACTGAAACTGATATGGATTCTCGCGCTGGGCGCGTAGAGATCGTTCTCAACGACATATGCCTCGACCGTCTCGTCCCGGGAGTGGCGGCCGACCTGGGCCTCGGAGCGCTCGGAGAGCTCCTGGGCGAGGGGATCGGTCCCGGTGAACCAGACGCCGTCCCTCTTCCGTCCATCGAAGACGAACTCCAGTTCATCCCCGGAGACCTTATTGAAACGACTTTTGAACTGACGCAGAGCTCCGCGTGGGTCTTTGCCTTTGAAGAGTGCGAGCACGCTGGTGGTCGATGCCGTGCCATCAGATCCGATCATATCGGCGATGGCGTACGCCTGCCTGGATTGCGCTCCTGTCAGACCGGTGATCTCGTCGAGGCCGCGCCGCACGGCCGCTGCTGATAGTGGTCGTCGGCGGGGCGTGGAGGATGTTGCGCTCACCGGTACCCACCGCGCTTGTCCATACGTCGGATAACGGCGTCGACGAATTCATTGACGAAGCGATCTTTTTGTGCACTTCCTTTGAGGTCTCCGTAGGCCAGAGGTTCGCCGTTCGCCCCACGGAGGAAGAAGATCTGGTGTCTGTCAATACCGTGGAACTCGTAGTCGCCATTGAGGGGGACGTTCTTGAGCATGAGTGGCAGAGTCGGCTTGTGCGGAGTCTTGCCACGACCGGGGACCTCGTGGTCGCGGATGAAGTCGGAGGCGAGAAAGGCGGGACTTACGAGTTGGATGACGTAGTTGCTCTCATCGAACCTCGAGTCGATCTCCTCACTCCACTCCACTCCCGCAAGAATGTGGGAATCCTCCCATCGGGCGAAGTCGTGTCTTTTGACGTTCTTCAGGCGGGGAGTGAGTCGGGAGACCAGATCCTCCTTGAGGACCTGGTCCGCATGCGCCCAGGACAGGAAGAGCTTGACGGCGGGCATGGCGATCCTCCCAGTCGACATCATGACAAGATCGTGACGAGTCTGTCACGGTCGTTCGAGGATGTCAACACTTGCGCCCTTGATGGAGTGCGCTGGTCGCTCATCGGGACTCACCGCTCGAGAGCACTCCGAGCGTCAGCTCCGAGGCGCGCCGGGGCGTCACCCGCTGCTCGTCCCTGGCCCGGGCGCAGGCCATGATCCATGCGCGGGGCAGGCCGGGAACTCGGAGGTCCTCCTCTGGCCTGGCACCCACGACCCGGTAGAAGTCGTCGTCGACGGGGTTCAGGTGCGCGTTCGCTCGTTTCAGGTCGACGCCCGTCTGCTCGGCGGTGTCGGTCAGGAGCGACCAGGAGACGCGGTAGTTCGCCGCCATCGCGATGAGCTCGTCCCTGAAGGGATTGCGCAGCCGCCCCACGACGGCCCGGGGGAGGAGCAGCTCGGCGGCGAAGGCGTCGATCCTCCCCTCCGCCTCGCGCGGGGCCGCGTAGTGACCCGAGGCCTCGTAGGCGTCCCCGGCGACGTGGTGCCCGATCTCATGGGCCGCGGTGGCGCGGCGTCGGCCTGGTTCCAGGTCCTCGCCGATCACGGCCACGCCCAGCCCGGGCTGCGGGGTCAGGGACAGGCCGTCGATCCGGGCCGCCGTCGTACGGCACCACAGTCCGAGCTCGGCGGCCACATCCGCCATAGCCCCCAGGGGGTCGTCCCCAACGCCGAGGAATCTCCGGACCTCACGGGCCAGGGCCCGCGCCTGCTCGGGGGAGCCGATGCCCTCGCCGCCCATGCCCAGGTCGACCGGTTCCAGCAGTCCGTCATCGCGGAGCCGGCACAGGTCCCGCCATGCGCGGTCGAGATCGAGGCCGGCCCTGAAGCTCTCGCACTCCTCGGGCCTGGAGTCCTCGTCCACGGGGTTGGCTGGCGGGCGCCGCCGGTCCTCCGGGGCGTCCCCGCGCATCCGTCCGGAGACTCCTGCCGCCGTCCGTCGCGTGCGGCCGGGAGCGGGCGCCGGCGTCTCAGCACTCGGGCACATCGTGAGCGCGGGCCGCGCCGCGATGCTAGGGTTCCGTGACAGCGGTGAGGATCGTCTCCCGCGCAGGATCGACTCAGGAGGAATGCAGTGCGCATGTGGATGTGTTGCTGTCGGTGCCGCTGAGACGCCGCCCTGCCCATCCCCCTTCACGACCGAGACGAGGTCCTCGTGTCTACTGCCGATTCCTCCCCCATCCCCGCCGACGCCACCCCCGCCGACCGGCCGCTGGTGCGCGTGAGCCACGTGAGCAAGTTCTACGGCGACTTCCAGGCGCTCGACGACGTGTCCCTGGACATCCACCGCGGTGAGGTCGTCGCCGTCATCGGGGCCTCCGGGTCGGGCAAGTCCACGCTGTGCCGCACCATCAACCGCCTGGAGACCATCCAGGAGGGGACCATCGAGATCGATGGCGAGCTCCTGCCCGAGGAGGGCCGCGAGCTGACCCGCCTGCGGGCCGAGGTCGGCATGGTCTTCCAGTCCTTCAACCTCTTCCCGCACCGCACGGTCCTGGACAACATCACCCTGGCGCCCGTGCGCGTGCGCCACCGGCCGCGCGCCCAGGCGCAGGAGCGCGCCCGCGAGCTCCTGGAGCGCGTGGGCCTGGCCGACCAGGCCTTCAAGCGCCCGCCCCAGCTCTCCGGCGGCCAGCAGCAGCGAGTCGCCATCGCCCGGGCCCTGGCCATGGACCCCAAGATCATGCTCTTCGACGAGCCCACCTCCGCCCTGGACCCCGAGATGATCAACGAGGTCCTCGACGTCATGAAGAGCCTCGCCGCCGAGGGCATGACCATGCTCGTGGTCACCCACGAGATGGGCTTCGCCCGCTCGGTGGCGGACCGGGTCGTCTTCATGGACGCCGGCCAGATCGTCGAGGAGGCCCCGCCCGCGCAGTTCTTCTCCGCCCCCGACTCCGAGCGCGCCCGCGACTTCCTGTCCAAGATCCTCAGCCACTGACCGCCCTTCCCCCGCGGCGCCGCCCGCCGGCGGCCCCGCCCCGCCACCACGAAAGGACACGCCCATGGCGACTCCCAACCGACGTCTGTTCCTCAGCGCCGCAGGTGCGGCCTCCCTCGCCGCCGTCCTGGCCGCCTGCGCCGACACGGGTGCCGACGGCCGGGCCGTCTCCTCCTCCTCTTCCTCCTCTGCCAGTGCGGGCGCCGTCGACTACAACACGGTCATCAACTCCGGCCCCGTGGCCGCCGACGACGTCGTCGCCTCCTCCGCCTGGGCCTCGGCCGTCAAGGAGGCGGGCGTGCTCAAGACCGGCGGGACGAAGACCGCGCCGGTCTTCTCCCTGGAGGACGCGACCACCGGCGAGGTCTCCGGCTTCGACACCGCCATCGGCCAGGTCCTGGCCCGCTACATCATCGGCGGCACCAATGACGCCCGCACCCTGCTGGACATCACCCAGGTCACCTCGGACACCCGCGAGGTCGTGCTCGGCAACGGCAGCGTGCAGGCCGTCATCGCCACCTACACGATCACCCCCGAGCGCGCCAAGAAGATCGACTTCGCCGGGCCCTACTACTCCTCCGGCCAGGCGGTGCTCGTGCGGGCCGACGAGAGCAAGATCACCGGCGTGAGCGACCTGGCGGGCGTCAAGGTCGCCGTCCAGTCCGGCTCCTCCTCCATCAAGGCGCTCCAGGAGGCGGCGCCCAAGGCCGAGCAGACCCCGTTCAACGACCACAACACCTGCCTGTCCGCCCTGGAGACCAGGCAGGTCGACGCCTACGTCGTCGACGAGTCGCTCCTGCTCAGCGCCATGCAGGGCAGTGACGCCTTCAAGATCGTGGGCGAGCCCTTCACGCAGGACCCCTACGGCATCGGCCTGCCCCAGGGCTCGGACGCCAAGGCCTTCGTCAACGCCT
>ERZ773059.1169-NODE-1169-length-13190-cov-20.293262_pt1 | contig 13190 bp, 10 predicted proteins | sample MGYA00580514_ERZ773059 | MGnify/ENA primary metagenome ERZ773059 (study PRJEB29015, sample SAMEA2737981) | human oral metagenome | biome: human oral; feature: human-associated habitat; material: dental | place: China | collected 2056 ...
GGAGGGACGGCGGGGACCTGTACGACTGGTACGCCCAGCCCCTCCTCCACCAGTACCCCTTCACCTACCCGCCCTTCGCCGCCTGGGCCCTGGCCCCGCTGACCCGGCTGGGCGAGCGCGGGCTGCAGCTCGTCCTGACCGCCCTGACCCCCGTCGGCGCCGCCCTCACCGCGGGCGCGTGCCTGCGCCGCCTCGGGGCCGGCCGGCGCCTCGTCCTGGGGCTGGCGCCGTGGGCGGCGCTGGCGGCGAGCGAGCTGCTCGAGCCCTTCCGCGAGACCCTCTACGAGGGGCAGGTCAACGCCGTCCTCATGGCGCTCGTGGCCCTCGACGTCCTGGCCGTGCCCGAGTCCTCGCGGCTGCGCGGAGTCCTCTGCGCGGTGGCGGCCTCCTTCAAGCTCACCCCGGCGATCGCGCTCGCCGTCTTCCTCATCCGCCGCGAGTGGCGGGCCGCGGCGACCATGGCGGGAACCGCCGCCGGGATCACGGCCGCCTGCTGGCTGGCCGATCCGGAGTCCTCGTGGCGCTTCTTCGCCTCCGCCATGCTGGACCCCTCGCGCACGGGCTTCGCGGAGTACGCGGGCAACCAGAACCTCAGGGGCACGATCGCCCGCCTGCTGCCCGAGCCCTGGTGGACGCCCCTGTGGGCGGTGTGCGCGGCGCTCGTCCTGGCAGGAGGGTGGCTGGTGTGCCGGCGCCTGGAGCGGCTGCGCGCGACCGACGGGCCGGCGAACTGCGATCAGGGCGTGATCCTGGCCCTGGAGCTGGGCGCGGTCATGGTGACGGGGCTGCTCGTCTCACCGGTGTCCTGGTCCCACCACTGGGTGTGGGCCCTGGAGGTCCTGCTGGCGCTGGGGGCGGCGGCCCGGGCGTGGCGATCGGGCGTCCTGGCCGCGGTCACGGTGGCGGGCGCCGTCGTCATCGGGGTCGGCATCCACTGGAGCTTCCCCTTCCAGAGCCATGCGGAGTTCGCCTGGCCGCTGTGGCAGAAGCTCGTGGGGTCGGGCTACACGTGGTGGGCGCTGCTGGCCGGGGCCGTACTCGCCCGCGAAGCCCGGCGCCGGAGGATCGCGGCCGCCGCGGACGCCGTCGAGGACTCGGAGAGCTCACAGGCCCGGGATGCCGTCCTGCGCGAGATCCGGGCCCGGTAGGTCCGCGCCCTCGAGGCGCAGCAGCCGGATCTTGCGGTCGGTGCCGCCCGCGTAGCCGACGACGGCTCCGTCCGCGCCCACCACCCGGTGGCACGGCACCATGATGCTGATCGGGTTGCGTCCGACGGCGCCGCCCACCGCCCGCGCCGAGCCGCGCCGGCCGGTGAGCGCGGCGATCCGCCGGGCCAGTTGGCCGTAGGCGCGGGTGGACCCGCGGGGGATGGCGAGCAGCTGCTCGCGGACCCGCTGCTGGAAGGCGGTGGCGGCGGGGGCGAGCGGGGGCGGCGCCCCGGGGTCCTCGCCCGCGAAGTAGCGCTCCAGCCAGGTCCGGGCGGCGGCGAGGACGGAGGGTTCCCCCTCCCGCCCGGGTTCGACGGCGGCGTCGTCCGGCAGCCCGGCCCGGTCGTGGGTCTGGCCGTCGAACCAGACGCCGACGAGCTCGCCGCCGTTCGGCGCCCCCGGCCCGGTCCGCGCGGCGATGGTCATGGCGCCCAGCGGAGAGGCGCAGGCGCGCAGATGGATCGCCGTCGTCATCACCCCCTGATCGGCGTCAGCGTAGCAGCGGGGGCGGGCGGCCAGCGGCGCCTCCGGGCCCCGTTCAGGCCAGGGCGGCCAGGACGTCGTCCGTGGTCACCACCCGCGTGTCGTAGCAGCGGGAGAAGTACTCCAGGCCGCCCTCCTGGGTGCCGATGAGGAAGGTCGCGGTGGCGTCGGCGGGAACAACCGTGCGGTAGCCCAGGAAGTAGGCGCCGGCGAGCGTGTGGAGCACGCAGATGTTGGTGTCGAATCCGACGACGACGAGGGTGTCGCGCCCCAGCTCGCGCAGGGTGATGTCCAGGTCGGTGCCGAAGAAGGCGTCGTAGCGGCGCTTGGGGATGATGTAGTCGCCCTCCCCGGCCTCGAAGGCGTCCAGGGGTCGGGAGTCGGGGGTGCCGCGCATGGAGTGCTCGCCCCACAGCGCGAGCTCCAGGTCGGTGCCGGGCAGGTGGGCGTCGCAGGCGAAGACGACGGGCACGCCCGCCGCGCGGGCGGCCCTGGCCAGGCGGACCGCATTGGCGGCCATGTTGCGCAGCGGTTCGGCCACCGGGTTCGGCCCGCCCAGGACGTCGACGACGACGAGCGCGGTGCGGGCCGGGTCGAGCCCGGTGCCGGTCTGCCAGGGCGTGGGCTGGGGAGCGGGCAGGGTCATGACGGGTCCTTCCATTCGGGGCCTTCAGATGTCATGACACTACGCTCCGCGGACTCCGCACGCCAACTCCCGGACTCTACTGCACGGGCGCCGCGGGCACCGGCGGGTCGGCGGCCGGCGTCTTGGGCAGGACCGCGGCGCCCGCCAGGAGCCCCGCGACGATCATGACGCCCAGCAGGAGCCAGAAGACCTGGCGCGTCCCCGCCGTCGTGGCCGCCACCGGGTCGGCCGGATCCGCCGCCTGGGCCGCATTGACGATGGCCGTGGCCACCGCCGTCCCGATGGCCCCGCCGAGCTGCTGGACGGTGTTGAGGGCGGCGTTGCCGTCGGCCTGGAGATCGTCGGGCAGGCCGCGCAGGGCGTGAGTCATCGAATTCGAGATGGACAGCCCCTGGCACACGGGCACCAGCAGGTAGATCCAGGCCAGGCGCGCCGTCCCGCCCCGGACGCCGAGAAGGGCGAACAGGGCCATGGCGGCCGCGCCGAAGACGGCGCCGGCGACAATGGGCCGGGCCGGGCCGAGCCGGTCGAGGATCCGCCCACCGAAGGGCGTCAGGCAGGCGCCCACGACGCACCCGGGCAGCAGGAGGCAGCCGGCGGCGAAGGACCCCGCGCCCGCGCCGACCTGCGCGTAGTAGGGGATGAGGTAGCCCAGGGCCAGGACGATCCCCTGGACGAGGACGACGTAGAGGATCGACAGGGCGAAGGTGCGGTCCGCGAACACGCCGATGCGCAGCAGGGGCGCGTGAGAGCGCCGGGACAGGGCGCAGAAGGCGCCGACGAGCGCCGCGGCGCACCCGGTCAGGACGAGCACCCGCGCACTGGCGAAACCGGCCGTCGAGGCGGCGTTCATCGCCAGGACGAAGCAGGTGAACCCGGCCGCGAGCGCGGCGAACTGCACCGGCGCGAAGGGGACGCGCTCGGGCTCGTGCGCCTCGCGGATGGTCAGCGCGCCCAGCAGCAGGGCCGCGAGCAGGAAGGGCAGCAGGATGAGGAAGATGGACCGCCAGCCGAGGGCCCCGATGAGGTAGCCGCCCAGCGACGGGCCCACCGCCGGCGCGATGGCCGTGATGAGGGTGGCCACCCCCATCATGGTGCCGAGGCGGTCGAGGGGCGCCTGCTTGAGGACGACGTTGAACATGAGGGGCAGGGCGATGCCGGTGCCGACCCCCTGGATGAGGCGGCCCCCGATGAGCAGGTCGAACCGGGGCGCCGCGGCGCACAGGACCGTGCCCGCCACGAAGAGCGCCATGGCCGTCAGGAACAGGGACCGGGTTCTGAAGCGGCGGTTGAGCAGGGAGGAGATCGGCATGATCGCCGCCAGGAAGAGGAGGTAGCCGGTGGTGATCCACTGCACCCTCGCCGTGGAGACGCCGAACTCCGTCATGAGCGCGGGGAAGGCGATGTTCATGGCCGTCTCCACGACGACGCCCGCGAAGGACATGACGCCGATGGCGACGACGGAGAGCACCAGCCGGGCGTCGAGGCGCCGTTGGAAGCCTGTCACGAAGCCGCTCCTCGGGGTTGTGCCGGCCCCGGACCGGCCCGGGCCCGGCCCGCCGAGTCTACGCCCGCGGACCGGGAGTCCGCGGCCTTCGGCGGCCCTCAGCGATAGGCCTCCGAGGATGCCGACTCGTCGTAGTCGGCCACGAGCACCAGCCCGGACAGGGCGTAGGGGCCGCCGATGTAGGGCAGGGCCTGGACCAGGGCGGCGGCGACCTTCTGCCGGGTGCAGCCCGCCTTGATCGCCCCGGCCACGTGCGGGCGCAGTTGGGCGGCGGCGCCGAGGGCGGCGATGGCCACCAGGCTGATGAGCTCGCGGGTGGGCACGTCCAGCACGCCCCGGCTCTCGAAGTCGCCGAAGGCGCCGGCCGTGAGCAGGTGGGGGACGAACTGGCCGAAGGGCTCGGGCAGGGCCGCGAAGACCTCCTTGACCTCCTGGCCGTACAGGGGGGTCTGGATGGCGGCCCCGACCGCCTCGCGCTCGTCGTGGGCGACCGTGCCCGCCGTCGGCAGGGGCAGGGCGATGCCTTCGGCCTCGAAGACCCCGTTCGCCGTGGCGATGGCGTTGAGGGTCTTGGGGAAGCCGATGTACGGGGCGCACTGGTAGATGGTCTCGCGCACCTGGAGCGGGCTCGCCCCCGCCCTGAGGGCCGCCGCGACGTGGGCCTTGAGCTGGGGCAGGGTCTGCATGGCGGCCAGCGCCGTCACCGTGAGCAGCTCGCGCTCGACGTCGGTGAGCACGCCGGTGGAGAAGACCTCCCCGAAGATCTCGTTCTGGAGGATCTCGTAGAGCTCGGGATCGGCGGGGTGGGGCGTCGGCTCGGAGCCGAACAGCCGGGTGTAGGTCTCGCGCGCCTGCGGGGTCAGGGCCATGGGTGGTCTCCTCGGGTCGATGATCGTGACGGGTGTCTGGTGGGAAGGACGACGGGCGGAGCGCGGAGGGGGGCGATTCCCCCGCGCCCCGCCCGCCGGTCCCGTTCACTGCCCGGCCAGGGCGCGGGCCATGCGCACCACGCGCGCGGCCTGCTTCTCCAGCTCGGAGCGGCTCAGGCGCACCGCCGCGCCGGCCCCGCCCTGCAGGGCCGCCAGGATGTCCTGGCGGTCCTCCTCGCAGCCGGGCATGAAGAGCTCGTTGCCGGCCTTGATGGTGGCCGAGGCGGTGGCGCGCGGGTTCTTCATGTCGGTGCGGGTCATGCCGTGGACGACCCAGTCGGTCATGACCAGGCCCTCGAAGCCCCACTCCTGGCGCAGGATGCTCTCCAGCAGCTCGGCGGACTCGGAGGTGTGGACCCCGTTGACGAGGTTGTAGGAGGTCATGATGGCGTGGGGCCGGGCCTCGCGCACGACGATCTCGAAGGACCGCAGGTACAGGTCGCGGGCCGCCCGCTTGGAGACGTGGGAGTTGGAGTTGAGCCGGTTGGTCTCCTGGTTGTTGAAGGCGAAGTGCTTGACGGTGACCCCGCGCCCCGGGTGCCCCTGCACGCCCCGGGTGATGCCGGCGGCGACGCGCCCGGCCAGCAGCGGGTCCTCCGAGAGGTACTCGAAGTTGCGCCCGCACAGGATGGAGCGGTGCAGGTTGAAGGCGGGGGCCAGCCACAGGTGGGCCCCGAAGTGGTCCATCTCGGCGCCCACGAGGTCGCCGTAGGCCTCGGCCAGGGCCGGGTTCCAGGACTGGGCGATGGCGGTGCCGATGGGGATGGCGGTGGCCCACTGCTCGAAGGTCGACTCGGGGACGCGGGGCTCCTGGTCCGAGTCGAGGCCGAAGGCCTTCAGGGACTCCTCGTCCATGAGCTCGGCGAAGAGCCCGCCCAGCGCGGCGCCCAGCGGGAACTTGCCGTCGGCGTCCACGCCCACCTCGGGGGAGATGCGCAGGCCGGCGGGCCCGTCGGGCATGACCAGCGAGGGCAGGCCCTCGAAGCGGGTCGTCGTCTGTCCGGCGGCGCCGACGAGCGCCTCGGAGGCCTGGCCGATGATGGACTGCTTGTCGGCGGTCTCGGCGTACTGGCCCAGGACGATGTAGGCCAGCTCCTCGTCGCTCAGGCCCTTGACGAAGTCCTGGGCGTCGGCCAGGTCGACCGGCTCGCAGCGGTCGGCCCGGCGCAGGGCGGCGGGCTCGACGCTCAGGCGCTCGACGTCGTCGGGGATCTCGACGACGGCCGGGGAGGGGGGCCGCCAGTCGGTGAAGCCGGGGTCGCCCAGGGCGTCGTGCAGCTCGCGCACGACGGCGGTCTCGGCCAGGTGGACGACGGCGGCGGGGACGGTGTCGCGGCTGGAGGTCCCCACGCGCACCACGTAGTCGCCGGCCTCCAGGACGGTGGCGGCCCGCGCCTCGTCGTAGGAGGCCAGGTCGGCCAGGTCGAAGGAGACGACGACCTCCTGGGCGGCGCCGGGGGCGAGCTCGTCGGTCTTGCAGAAGCCCGCCAGCGCCTGGTAGGGCTGGTCGAGCCGGCCGGCCGGGACCGAGACGTAGACCTGGACGACCTCCTTGCCCACGTGCCCGCCGGTATTGGTCACCGTCGTCGTCGCGCTCACCTCGGAGCCGGAGACGGAGACGACGGGCGCGCCCAGCTCGAAGCTCGTGTAGCCCAGGCCGAATCCGAAGGGGAAGAGCGGGGCGGTGGCGGTGGAGTCGAAGTAGCGGTAGCCGACGTAGACGCCCTCGCGGTAGTGGGTGTCGTCGGGGTCGCCGAAGTCGCCGACGGCGGGGTAGTCCTCCCAGGCGGCCCAGGTGGTGGACAGCTTGCCGGAGGGCTGGGCGCGGCCGAGCAGGACGTCGGCGAAGGAGTCGCCGATGGCGGCGCCGAGCTGGGAGACGATGAGGATGTTCCTCACGTCCTTCACGGGCGTCAGGTCGACGACGCCGCCGACGTTGAGCACCAGGAGGAACTTGTCGAACTTGTCCTGCAGCGCGCGGATGTCGCGGATCTCGGAGTCGGTGAGCCCCACGTCCCCGGCCTCGGGGCGCCGGTCGTTGCCCTCGCCGGAGTCGCGGGCGAGGACGTAGACGGCGGCCTCGCCCCCGCCGTCGAGCGGGATGTCGAAGGCGGGGGCCGGGTCGGCCAGGCCCATGCCGTAGATGAGGGCGGGCACGCCCGCCTCCTTGGCCCTGGCCTTGATGTCGGCGACGAAGTCGGCGTGGTTGGTCTGGGCGACCTCGTCGTAGGCGTCCAGCCAGGCCTTGGTGGTCAGGGTGAAGCCGGCCCTCTCCAGGCCCTCCTCGATGGTGACGACGTGGCGGGAGTTGACGTCGCCGGAGCCGGTGCCGCCCTTGATGGTGCGCCGCGCCCCGGCGCCGTACAGGGCGAGCTCGCCGGGTCCGGCCAGGGGGAAGGACCCGTCGGAGGCGAGCAGCACCATGGACTCGGGGGCGTTCTCGCGCACGGTGGCGAGGTGGTCGATCTCGTACTGGTTCAGCGGCACGTGGAGCTCCTTTGCCGATGTCGACTGCTGACGGGGCGCCCCTCGTCGGGCGGCCCCGGCACTGAAATATACCACTTGGTTGAATCCCCGTCCAGCCCCGGCGCCGCCCCCGTCGCGGTCCGGCCCGGGCCTCACCGGCGGTTGGGGATGCGGCGCAGCCACTGGTCGAGCGAGTCCATCTCCTCGGCCGACGCCCCGACCAGTCCCAGGACGCCGCGCAGCCGCGCCGGCGCGATGAGGCGGCGGAAGGTCCGCCGGGCGGTGTCCTCGTCGACGCCGGGGGCCACCAGCCCGCTGCGCCGGATGACCTCCATCTCCATGGCGTCGAGCGCGTCCAGGGCGGGGGCGAGCGCCTCGCGCGCCCGGCCCTCCTGGGCGAGGAGGTGGCCCACCGTGCAGTCCAGGCTCAGGACGTCCTCCAGGTCGGCGTCGGTGCGCCCCGACACCCGGGGCTCGCCCACGCCCCGGGCCGTGAGCGGGCCCAGGACGTCGTCGAGCCAGCAGATCGCGTCGGCCACCCAGTGGCGGGTGCGCTCGGGGACGGCGCCGGCGGCGTTGAGGCCGGGGGCCGCGGTGGAGAATCCGTGCTCGCCGTAGGCGTAGACGTGGCTCTCGAAGGTGACGCCGGAGCGGCCCAGGGCGGTCAGGAGGGCCAGGGCGTCCCCGACGGGGGTGAGGGTGTCGTCGCGGGACTGGACGTGGAAGACCGGGCTCGTGCGGGCGTCGACGTGCTCGACGGGCACGGGCACGTCCGGGCCGGGCATGCACAGCTCGAGGGCCGGGCCGGCGAGCAGCGGGTAGACGAGGACGGCCGCGGCGGGGCGGCGGCGGGCCATGGTGGCGGCGCAGGCGGCCAGGTGCCCGCCCGAGGAGAAGCCGAGGACGGCGACCTTGTCCGCGCGCAGGCGCCAACTCCCGGCCCGCTCGTCGACGAGGGCCATGGCCGCCTCGTAGTCGCGCAGGGGGCCCGGCCAGGCGCGGTGCTCGCCCGCGCAGTACCTGAGCACCATGGCGTGGTAGCCGGCGGCGAGGAAGGGCGCGGCGACGTTCTCCGCCTCCCGCTCGGAGGGGCGGTTGTAGCCGCCCCCGGGCAGGATGAGGACCGCGGGGCGCTCGGTGATCCCGGGGTACCAGCCCCCGGTGGGCAGCAGCTGGACGGACAGGGTGACGCCGCGCTCGGCGTCGAGGACGACCTCCTCGGTCGTGAAGGCCATGGCGGGCTCCTCCTGCTCCTCGTTCCCCCTCGGGGTGCGCCGGCGGACCGACGGACTCGCGCGACCCCTGCGCTGCCGGCCTAGCGGCCGGAGGTCCAGGGCAGGAGCACGTCGGACGTCAACTGCCGGTCGGTCTGCTCCGAGATCCACACCCCGGACAACTCGGCGCGATCATAGGCCAGGAAGATCGTCGGACAGTACTTCCCCCCGGAGGAGCTCCGCCCGCCGTACCTCGGCCCGGAGCCGTCCAGCGGACGGTAGGCGGGGGCCTGGTAGGCGCGGGCCGCGGCCACCTGCTCGTCCGTGAGCGGAACGGCGACATAGGCCCCCTCGGTCGTCTGGCCGCAGCGGGCCGGGTCGGTGACCCCGGTGACCTCGATCTGGATCATCCGCCCGCGCCCGGTCACCGTGACGGCCGTGACGGCGCACACCGCCCTCGTCATGCGGACGAGGATCGCCGACCCCTCGCCCAGCGCCGCACGCCCGCCCGCGGTCGTGGTCGCCTGGGCGGGGTCGAGCGTGCTCAGGGCGACCCTGGAGTCGATGACGTCGGCGTCGGCGAAGGCGCTCGGGTGGTCGTCCGGCAGCCACGGGTAGTAGAAGGCGTCGACGCCGATCCGCTGCGAGGACTCGGAGTCCTGCCCGCCCGTCGTATCGGTCAGGACGGGGGTGAACAGCGTGACCGGGTCGCCGCCTCCGACCGGGCTCGTCGAGGCCGACGGGAAGGGGTCGACCGGCGTCGGCGTCACGGCGGTCCTGGCGTACCCGTCGTCGGCCGGGCTCGGCCCGTACGGATGCACCTGCGGCGCGCGGGTGGAGGTCGGGGTCGAGCGGGCGTCGGCACTGCGATGCACGATGGAGAAGAGCCCCAACGCGCCTATCGCGATCACAATAATCGCGATGAAGGAGATCAGGCGCTGCACGTCGAAGGCCATGTCGGACGGCTCATTCGCCCTGGGGTCGCGGAACTGCCAGGACGAGAGCTTCTCCCACATGCCGCGGGGGTCGATGATGTTCCACAGGAGGAACGGCAGCGGGAAGAGGAAGAAGAAGAGGATCAGGGCGGTCATGGAGTCTCCCGTTCTCCGGGATCGCGCGGGAACGCGGACGGTGCTCCGACCCTACCAGGGCCGCCGGTCCTTCGCGCGGACCGGTGCGGGTCACGCGATGTGGACCCACGCTCTTACGGCGGCCCGAATCGCCTCCGACCAGTTCTGGATCCCCTCGGCCTGCGCGCGGGCGTTCAGAGCGGCGAGAGTGGCCGCGTCGAACCGCACGGGGACGACGGTGCTGGGACCGTCGCCCACCGGAGGGCGACCGCGCCGGCCGATGCGCAAGCGCCCGCCCTCAGACGCCCGTCCGCCCGCGCCATGCCGCGGGGCCGACCAGGGCGAGGAAGGCCTCGTCGAGGCGCTCCCAGGGCACCGGCGCTGGCGGCTCCACGTCGACCAGGTCGCGAAGAGCATGGGGGCGGACGCGCGCTCGGCCACCACCCACCGGGCGGCGAGGATCGCGCGCATGGTGTACAGGCACTTCTTGAGGCGGACCGTCTCACCGGCGAGAAGCACTCGGCCGCGAGCTCGCGCACGACGGTGAAGGCCGGGTCCTCGGCGTAGACGATCGGGGAGGCGAGCCACTCGAACAACGACGGGTTGGAGCCCCTCAAAAGCCGCAGGGCCTTGTCCGCGTCCCAGCCGTCGACGTCGAGGACCTCGTCGACCCGCCACACCAGGACGTCGCGCGCGGGCTCCATGCGCTCCAGCTCGGCGGCGACGGCGCGGCGCACCTCCTCGGGCTCCCGCGCGCGCAGATCGGACGGGAGCGAGCCGGGGGCGGGCGGGTCGGACGAGGCGGCGCGGATTCTCATGCGCCCATTGTGCGGGGCGGCGCCGAGGCCCTGCGCGCCGGGCCTCAGGACGCGGCGGGTCGGGGCGCGATCCTCACCGCGTCGCGCCCGTACCACGCGCCGATGCCCGCCAGGCAGACGGCCGTGGCCGCCATGACGAGGATCCCGGACGCCCCGGCCGCCCGGCACACGGTCACGACGACGCCCACCCCCGCGGCTCCGCCAGCCAGCGGGGGCCAGAGGCGGCGCCCGGTCAGAAGCGCCAGGAAACCCCAGAAGGCCACCAGGCAGATCATGATCCCCCCGGCCAGCAGGACGGCGGTGGAGGTTGCGAGGGGCTCATGGGGATCGTCGACGACGATCTCAGCGCTCACCGCGAAGCAGATGAGCCCGATGACCAGCACCTGCTGGCCGTTGGTGGCCAACCTGCCCATGGCCAGCTCCCCGCGCACGTCCACGAGCCGTCGATCGACCTCATCGGTCCCCGCGCCGAAGAACAGGTACCACACGCCGATGAGCACCGCCAGCGAGAGGAGTCCCGCGGCCAGCCGGGCCGGATCCTGAGGGCCCCGGGCGATGGACCGGCCGGTGGTGAGCACGCCCTCGCCCAAGCAGATGATGAGGAAGAGGCGGCAGCGCTCCACCTGGTGCTCGACGTCGAAGCGCACCTCGGAGAAGTCCCGCCGGCGCCGTCCGGGCACGGGGTGCCCGCTCCACATGCCGACCACGTCGATGAGCACGGCCGCCAGCCACCAGTACAGGCGGTGCCCCGGCCCACCGGCGGCGCCCAGGACCCAGGGCACCGCGGAGACCGCCGCCCACACGATCATGGAGACGCGGTGGTGTCGCAGCGAGTCGTAGTCGTCGTGGACGCGGGTCATGGCGCTGCGGCCCACCTGGATGAGCACCATGGGCACCACGAAGGCCCACGGGATGTCCTCGAAGGCGCCGGTGATCGAGGCGTTCATGACCAGTCCCCCGGCCATGACCGCCAGCACGATCCAGCGGGCCTCGCTCTTGCGGGCCAGGACCATGGTGGACTCGTAGACGGTGAAGGACCAGATCACGAACATGGCCAGGGCCATGACGAGGGTCTCCCCCGCACCGCGCCACGTCCGGTGCTCCAGAAGGTGCTCGGAGAGCTGGGAGATGGCGAAGACCCACACCAGGTCGAAGAAGAGCTCGAGGAAGGTCACCGCCTGGTGGGCGGACGGCGGTACGGCGGGCACGGGATCGGGGCCGGGACGAGCGGCGGGGCCGTCGACCCCGCGGACGTCGTCGTTCTCACGGCTGGACTGGCTCATGGCGCAGCTCCTCATTCTCATCGGGCTCCCATGGGGGCGGGCCCCGATGCACTCTAATCGCGGGGAGCCTTGGGCGCAGGCCGAGGCGGCCCCGGGGCTCCCCGCACGCCCTCAGACGCCCAGCCGCCTGCGGTACTCGCTGGGCAGCATGCCGATCTCGCGCTTGAACAGCGCCGAGAAGCGGCTGGCGCAGGTGTAGCCCACGGACCGCCCCACCTGCTCGATGGTCAGATCCCCCTGGCGCAGCAGGAGCTCGGCCCGGCTCATCCGCCGCCCCTGGACGTAGCGGATGACGGTCTGCCCGTTGAGGCGCTTGAAGGTCTCCTTGAACTTCGTGGGGCTCATGCACGCGAGCCGGGCCAGGTCGCCGATGCGCAGCTGCGCCGAGCAGTGATCGTCGATATAGCCCGTCACGTCGCGCAGGCGCTCGCGGTCGGCGGGGCTGACGCGCCCGCCCGCCTCGGCCGGGCCGCGCCGGGAGCGCTCCACGATCAGGCCCATGGCCTGGAGCACCGCGCCCTCGTAGTAGAGCTCGCCGTGCTCCGGGTCGCCGGGCCGGGGCCACAGGCGCGACAGCAGCGCCTTCATCTCGGGGAACCCGTCGGCCGCTCCGAGCGCCACGAACGCCCGCTCGACGTCCCGGAACCGGCCCGCGTAGTGCCTGTCCAGGAACTGCGCCGAGAACTCCGGGGTGATCTCGATGGATACGCCCTGCACGGGGATGCCGCCGTGGGCCACGCCCTTCCACGGGCCGCCGCCGATGCTCTGGCCCCACACGCTGTTGGGCCGCAGCCTGCGGCAGGGGCTGAACTCCTCGCCGGCGATGGACTTGAACCAGGTGACCGTCAGGTAGTCGGGCGGCTCGACGTCCATGATGTAGTCGCCGCGCATGGTGAAGTCGTGGATGGTGATGCTCCACAGCGCCGGGCCGGGCGACAGGAAGTGGAACCAGCCGGTGCACTCCGGCCCCTCGCACCGCCAGGAGCGCCAGAGCCCGCCGAGGCCCTGCGCGGGCGGCGCCTGCGCGAACCCCGCGCTCCTGAGCATCGGGCTGTGCAGCGACTCCCTCATGTCGGCCCCCTCGCGCCGTCGTCCTCTCGGCCTATGACGATGGGACGCGATCGTGCGCCGATGGGACCGGAGTCCCCGGCGGGCGGCTTCCGATCGGCCCCCTCTCCATATACTCCGGGCGAAGGTTAGCAATACCTGAATTGGTGGGAAAGGACGAGATATTGAGCGAGTCAGCGGGTACGCCGTCGGGCGCGGCCGACGGCGGGAGGGGCCTGAGCGCGCGCGACCTCATCACGACCGGCGTCTTCACCGCCCTCTTCCTCGTGTTCATGATGATCGGCGGCGCCCTCTTCGCGCCCAACCCCGTCCTCACGTTCTGGATGCCCGCCGCCGCGGCCCTGCTGACCGGCCCCGTCTACCTGCTGCTCATCGCCAGGGTCCCCAAGCACGGCCCGCTGGTCATTCTGGGCGCGGTCGTGGGCGCGATCCTGTTCGCCACGGGCATGTACTGGGGGTGGGCGGCGGCCTCCGTCGTCCTGGGCGCCGTGGCCGACG
>ERZ773059.1170-NODE-1170-length-13188-cov-5.481154_pt1 | contig 13188 bp, 3 predicted proteins | sample MGYA00580514_ERZ773059 | MGnify/ENA primary metagenome ERZ773059 (study PRJEB29015, sample SAMEA2737981) | human oral metagenome | biome: human oral; feature: human-associated habitat; material: dental | place: China | collected 2056 ...
ACCACTTTGCCGAATTCGGGGTCTTTGCCCGCTTTGACGTAAGAGTTATAATCCGCGACGGTCTTTAAAAATGGCTCCAGCGGCAGATTGTAAGCCTTCGTAAGCTCCTCTAACGTGTCAAATTTCTTCACGACGCCCGCTTCTAGAGGACGTGAAGTATAGACCGGGTTACGCGCGGCGACAGCTTGAGAGTCGCAGACGTTTACCGGATAGTTGTCGTTTTTCTCGCTCTCGGCGATGACCTTAAAGCAAGCATCCGCCTTAATCTTGCGCCCTGCGTGCTCGTCCATAAAGCGCTTGCCCGTCTTTGGATCGACGGTAAGACCGTAGGTGTTGCAGCAGTGGTTGGTAAAATTTACCGCAGCGCCGAAGCCCTTCTCATCTGGCGAGCAATATGGAAGGAACTGAATCCACGACGTAAGAAGCGTAAAAGCGCCGATTCTATTTGCCGCTAGCATCGCTCCCGCCGAGCTTCCCGGATGGTTGGTGCTGTCTATGCTAGGCACTACGCGCGGATCTTGGATCTGGCGGTACCATAGATCGCGTCCGTATCCGCCCGAAGCCAGCAAAACGCCGTCTTTAGCTTTGTAGCTCTTTTTTTCGCCGCTTTTATTTTCCAGATCGTCGCTAAAGAGTTTCGGATCAAATTTATACTCCTCGCGAGCTTCTACGCCCACGACGCGGCCGCTGTCGTCCACGATAAAATCATCAAATTTCGTGCGGGTTTTAATGGTGACGTTAGGATCGTTTTGAAGTTTACCCATCATCGGCTGGATGTAGCCTGAGCCCGAGCCGTTGGTCGATTGTAAGCTTCTTGCGACGCTATGACCGCTCTCAAAGATCAGTTTATCGCTAAATTCAGCCCCGCAGCCAGTTAAAAGATCCACGGCGTCGTTTGCGCGATCAAACATCACGCCTAAAAGATCGGTGTGATTGAGCCCGAGCCCGTCTTTTACGGCATCGGCGATAAAAAGCTCCTTGCTATCCTTGATGCCTTGTGCGACTTGAAATTTATTCATCGGAGCGGCCATATTTCCGCCGTTGATGACGGAATTTCCGCCCGCGCGGCCCATCTTTTCTAAGATAAGCACCTTTTTACCGCGTCCGCTGGCTTTAATCGCCGCGGCAAGCCCTGCAAAACCGGTGCCGATGATGACGATATCGTATTCCTCGTCAAATTTGACATCCTTGACGTTTTGTGCCGCGCACGCGCTACTAGATCCCAGCGCAAGTGCCCCCGCACCCACTGCGCTAATCTTTAAAAAACTACGTCTTGATACGTCTTGCATTTGCAACTCCTTTAATTGAAAGTGTATATTTAAAAGAAATGATAACTCGAATTTAAAGGTAAGTCAAATAGAATAACGTTATAAATAGATAGTAAAAAGCTATGAAATATGGGCGTTGATATAAAATTTTGAAATTCGGCAAGCGGGATTTAAAATTTTAAAATTTATAGAGAGCGCTCGTTTATGAAATATTCGCTGCAAATAAAAATCTCGGCGCGAAAATTGCAATAAATGCAAAATCCGCGCCGAGCTTTAAAGCCGCTACGCCTTAGCGAGCGACTTTAAATTTAAGCGTTTGCAGATCGTAATTATTTACTCGCTCGTATTGCATATCCTCGATAGAGATCGCAGGAAGCGCGCACGAGCCCGACATGATCACGTTTATCGGCGTGTAGATGACGCCGCTGCTATTCTCTCCATCTCGCGGATCATAATAGAAATAGCCGCTTTTTGGGAAGCGAAGCACTCGGTCATACAGATACTCCGTGTGTTCTAGTGCCACGCTGTCTTGCATGCCCTCGACTCTAGCCTGCGCAGCCGGGCCTAGGCGCTCATTGACCGCCTCAAAGCAGCTAGGTATCGCCTCATCGATTACGAAATTATACAGATAATAATTCGCTCGCCAGCTGATCTTAGAGTAAATTTTCTGCCCTACTTTAAGCCTATTTAGATCTACTATGTTGCCGCGAGCATCTATAAATTCACGATAAATTTCAATCCTCTTGCTATCCATAGAATGAGCGTTTAGACTCTGTATGCTCAAAGCCTCATGCTTTAAAGGCGCGCTTTCATATCCAAAGCCAAGAGCGGTAAAAAATAGCTCGCCATTGCCGCTCATCGGCGTAAATTCTATCGCGCCGTCTTTAACCGCCAGTTTGGTATCCAGCGGTGCATTGAAATTTTTCGCCTCGCCGTCGTATTTTAATGCAAAATGGGCTTCTTTTTTCGCGTCCTTAAAATACGCATCAAATCCGCGTATTACGCTTGCTCGCTCCTGCGTGTTGTTTATATTTTTTAGATCGCGAATGATCGCATCGACCGTGCGAGCCGTGCTATCATCTTTGATGCCCGCCTTGCCGAATGCGTAGAGCTTAAAGGCGGCGTCTCTTATGTCGCTAGCAAACGTCAAGCCCGCTCCGTCTTCGGCGTAATCATAATCCATTTGGTTTATTTTTTCACGCATGAAGTTAAACTCGGTCGTCATATTGTGCTTTTTAAGTATCGCAGCCATAGCGATGCGAGCCATCGGCGAGTTGTCATAAAGGCCGTTGTCGTAAATGAAATTTATCTCATCGTCATCCAGCTTGCCGTATTGATCTAGCACGAAATCCGCATATACTCGAAGCGTCGCTTGATCTTCGTAGTCTGATTTTAAGGCGCTAAATATCAGCGATCTTTGCTTGTTGCTAAGGAATTTATAGCGCGCATCAAGCTCTAGTAAAACGTCGCTAGCGTAAATCGAAGCGTAGTAATTAGTAACGCCGTGAGCACTCCAGTAGCCGAAACTGCCGCTAGGTTTGAGGCGAGATAAAATTCTACTTGCATACTCGTTTACGCGGTTGGTTAAGGTTTTATTGGAGTCTTTGCGTGCGACATAATCAACCGCTACCATCTTTGAAGTAAGCTGCTCGGTGCAGCCGTAAGGATAGAGATATAGCTCGTCCGCTAGGCTAAAAGCATTAGGCGTAGCGCTGATGTGAGTATAAATTTCTTTATAACTCGGATCGATTTTGAGAGTTACCGGCTTATCGCCATAGCTTACGTGAAATAGCTTCGAGCGCGGAAACTGGCTGATTATGTCAAATTCCACGTCGTTGCTAAATTTTTGCCCGTTTGCGTCAAGATCAAATTTAATGTTCGCATCCGCAATATCAAGTGCGCTCGCGGTGAAGTTCGTATGCTTGACCTCAAGCGGTTTGAGCGTGAAATTTGCCTCACCACCGCTTATAGCGACCGAAGGAGATGAGCTGATTTTTAAGACCGCCTTTTGCTCTTTATCAGTCGTATTGATGAGCGTTAGCGGCACGGAAATTTCATCGCCGCGCACCATGTAGGTTAGATCGGCGGGCTTTATGATCACGTCGTCTCGGACCTTGGCTTCGACGTTTGCTGAGCCGATTGTAGCCGCCTCTCCGATAGCCATGGCGCTTAGTCGGATCGTGGAGTTAAAATTTTTCGGCATCGCAAGCTCAAATTTCGCCTCGCCGTTTGCATCCGCTTTTGCGATCAGCATTTTGATAAATTTTTTCTGCTTTTTGTTTTCGACCGGGCTTAAATTTCGTTTAGCCTTCGCCATCACGCCGTCTCCGCCGAAGCTTAGCTCTTTAGCAGTAGTTTGATACACGCTAAGATCGTCGTAAATGTCGAAGTATCGCAGCGCAAAATACGCGCTAACGTCAAACGCCTTAAATGCATCAAGCTCCTCTTGTGAGACGATATCTAAAATTCCAAGATCGACCGCGTATAGTATGACTTTGGAATTTGGCTCGCTTTTTACGCTGATCTGCGCATTTTGCCCGTTTTTGTAGCTTTTCTCGGCTAAAATTTGCACGCTAGCCTTGTGCGAGCTCGCATCTAGCGCCACCGGCACGTTTGCATAGGCTCTAAGCGGCATCGCAGCGGGTGTCGCAGCGCGCGCGATTACAGCGTTGATGTGTCCGCCGACGAAATTCTCCGGCACGCTAAGCTCAAATTCCGCGCTACCGCCTTTTATGGATAGAATTTTATAGTCGTAAACCTGCTCGCCTACGAGCGAGATATTTAGCACGCCGCTTTCTACCGGCGAATTGATGACGCCTTTAATTTTATCTCCGGCTTTAACCTTGTCGCTTGCGAGTTTGATTTTAGCGCTTTGTACGTCTTTAGCGTTTACCCGTCCATAATATCCCCAGCCGCTTACGTCCACGCGCACGCCAGCACTCGCGCCGCTTGAGTAATCGTTTGCGACGATTAGATAATTGCCGCCGTTTTGGAATTTGTACTCAAACTCGCGCGCATCGGTGCTAACGGCGCTTACGAGATTAAAGCTTTCTTGCTCGACGTATCTGTTGCCGTCATAAACGTAAGTAAAATCGTCTCGGTAAATTTCAACGTCGATCTTGCCTTTGACGTCGGTTTTAGTTTTGGAATCTAGTAGCGCAAAGCCGAATTTTACGCTATCTCCGCTTGATATGAAATCCTTGCTCGCGCGAATTCCTACGATACGATCATAAGGCAGATAGCTCAGGCTGCGATATGCACTTACGTTTTTGCCCTCCTCGGTTACGCTGAAATTTAGTAGAATATTTATGGCGTTAGAGACATTTAGATCAGCTGCTGCCGGCGAGAGTGCAAGCTCCTTTTTACCGGCGGAGCTTAGCGTAAATTCTGCCCTACGAAGCTGCGTAGCGCCCTTTTTCTTTAAGCGATCGTTTAGAAACGAAAAGCCCTCGTAGCCTTTAATTTTTAGCTCTTTTTCATAGGCGTTTGCTTCCAGCGAGCCTTTCAAATCTCCGGCTGGCGCGCCTGCAAGATAGTTTGAGCTTAGCTTTAAAGTTATGATCTCATCCGCGCCGTATTCGTCTTTAGCAGTTAAAATTTCATTTTTGATGCGGTTTGGGACGAAATTTTCTACGCTGAAGCTTTTAGAAGCGATGATTTTGTCCTCATAGATGAGATCTAGGCGATAAGTGCCGCTTTTCTCGCCCATCAGCTCGTCTATTTTAACGCTGCCGAACTCATCGGTGTTTTGCGCGCGCGTGATGACCACAGTGCCGCTAGGATCGTAAATTTTAAATTTAATCGGCGTATTTTTTAAAGAGCTAAAATCGCGATTTTTCATCACGATCGTGCCTAAAAGCCGCTCATTCGGACTTATCAGCTCGCTTGCGAGATAAACGAACGGACGCTTTGCAGTAATCGTTTTCTCTACGCTTGCTACGGCGTTATTAAACAGCACGAACGCATGCTCATCGCCTTTGCTAATCTCGATAGAGCGCGGATTTTTGGCTAGAATTTCCATATTTTCTAATCTTAAAATTCCATCTCCGTCCGTTTTATCCTCCGCGATTAGCTCATTTTTGTCGCTGTAAATTTTAACCTTCGCTCTACTTAGCTCCTCGCCATTACTAAGCCTAGAAGTATAAACGAGCGCACCGCGCTCAAGCAGCACCACTTGAGCCGTAATGTCGCTAAGATAGGCTACGCGCGAAACCTCTTGCATCTTTTCGCCCACTTTGTAAAACGCCGTGATTTTATAAATTCCATCCTCGTAGCCTTTAAAATCCATCGCGATTTTATGCTCCGCAACGGCGTTTTTAGCGCCCCCTATATCAAAGCTCTTAACCGCGATCTCGCTAGCTAACCCACCTACACTATCTTCGTTGCTTTCAAAGTTTAAAAAATACCTAAAATTTTGCTCAGGGACTTTGGCAATCGAAATTTTAACCTCATTTACGTTTGAGCTTTTAAATGCCAACGAAGCGGATTTTGGGATGAAATTTTTCTCGTCGCTAAAGGCTACGAAAGGCAGCCTGTCGCCCATTTTTACGCTTTGTTTTATCTCGTCACGCAAAATATATGAGCTATCTCCGAAGCCCTTTAGCAGCCTAATCTCGTAGCTTTTATTCGGCATAAACTCGTCGCTTACTATATCTGCATAGTAGTAGCATGAAGGATCGTCGCTTTCGCCGCCCTCTTCATCTTCGTCGTAATAATAATATCGCGGCTGAGTGAGGCTAAATTTACTCACGCCTGCGATTCTTACGTATTTGGCGGACAGCTCGTCCATATAGTTAGGAAAACACACTCTAGCTGCGAGCGAGCCGTCTTTTAGAGCCGCGGGGCGGATCTGCACGCCGCTTAAATTTGAAGCGTTAATGCTGTCGTTAAAAGGCTCCTCGTCCGTGCGCAGCTCCACTGGATTTTGCAGCTTTGCGCCCGCTTTTGAGGTGAGGGATTCTATTTGCAATACGACGTTTTGCGCCTTAGGATCGAAGCTGAATAAAAAATTCCTATCATCGTGCGAGCTAAGCTCGTAGGATATGTCGTTTTGGGCTAAATTCTGCGCGCGGTAAATTCTAGTCGCTTGCTGTAGCGCGTCCTTGCTAACCGCATCGTTAAATTTAATTGCCACTAACCCCGGACGCAGAAGCGCGATATGCTCGGTGCTAAAAGGCTCTGTCTCGAACTCAAAGCGCACCCCGCGCGCCTCGCACGAATAATTAACCCCGGCGCTAAGCATCGGCTTTGGATAAAGCCTGATTGAGCTCTCGCTCACGCTTTCGTAGGTGCCCGTGATTTTGGGAGTGCATTTTAAGATCTGCTTTTGCGTGACGCTAAATCCACTGCCGTCCACCCCGCTAATCTCGTAAGCCCCGCTAGCGTATTTGATCTCTACGCCCGCGGCAAAGCTAGCCAAAGCGCAAAATAGCGCTGCGCTTAGTAGTTTTGTCTTCATAAAATTCCTTTGCAAAAATTTTACGAAATTATATACAAATTAACCTTTTATTTTCTTTCATTTACTCTAAAATTTGCTTTAGCGAAATTTGCATTTTCGTCCAAGCAGCCAAGCTCAAAATCCCCTGCTCCAAGACTTAGCGTAAAAGCCTCGCCGTTAGTGCGCGCAAAATATTCTCCCGTTTTAACTTTAGAATTTGCGGGCGCTAGGCTTTGTGTGGTAAAATCTCGTGCCGTGAAATTTTGCTGCGAAGAATTTTGATCCGCGAAATTTTTCGCTGTGAAATCTTGAGCCTCCGAATTTTGCTCTGTAGAATTTTGCAAGATAGAATTTTGCGACGCCAAATTCCGTGTGGCTGGATTTTCAGCTATAAAATTCAATCCCGCAGAATTTTGCTTCGTAAGATTTTGTGATTTTAAATTCTGTAGCGCTAAATTTTGTCGCATAGAATTTTGTACCGCAGAATTCTGTTCTGCAAAATTTTGCTGTGTTAAATTCTGCTTTAAATTATCTTGCTGCGCCGTGCTAGAATGCTTGGAATCCAAATCCGTGGAATTCTCCCCCGTAAACGCAGTGGAATTTAGCGCTATAAACTCCCGCGAACCGCCGCTTAGCCTGATATATACCCGCTCGCCGAAAACCGCCGTGCACTGCACCTTAAGCCGCAGCGTGCCGTCCGCGCCGGTCTCGTAGGTTTTGGCGTTGATGTCGTTTAGCACGGGCTTTACGGCGGCAAATTTAGCCGCGCACCTTCCTGTGCGTACCTTTTGCGGATCAACTAGTCCATGTTTTAGCAGATAAAAAAGCTCGCTCGTGCCGTAAATTTCGCACTCCTCGTTGGGCTCAACTCCATCGATCGTAAGATCCTCGGCGCTTTGAGCGCACTCCTTTTCGCGGTACGCATCGGTGCATACTCGCCGAAAGCTCACGCCCGCGGGACGCGCAAACTCCGCCTCGCCCAGCATGCCTGATTTATCGAGGAAAGCAAACATATTAAACGCCACTTTTGCGGCACTCACGCCGCCGCTAAGATCCCTAGTCTTGGAGCCGTCGAAATTTCCCAGCCAGACGCCGAGTGTAAATTTAGGCGTAAGCGCGACGGTGTAGAGATCGCGCGCATCGGCGCTCGTGCCCGTTTTAAACATCAGCGGCGGCGCGTTTAGGGTGTTTTGCCACACCGAGCCGAGGTAGGAGCGCGGCGCGTTTCTTAACATCTGCGTTACGATGTAGGCGCTTTGCGGAGTTAAAATTTTAGCATCGTCGCCGATCTTTGCGCCCGCTATTTCGAGCTTTCGCAGCTTGCCGCCGTTTGCAAACGCGCTGTAAAGGCGAGCAAGATCCATTAGGCTCATCGAAATACTGCCAAGCGCGATACCTGCGCCGTAATAATCCTTGCTAAACTCCGCCAGATGCACGCCGCTAAGCATCTCATACAGCCCGTCGTCACCAAGCATTAAATTTAGCTTTACCGCAGGGATATTTAGGCTCAGACTTAGCGCGTCAGTCGCACTCACTGCACCCATGAAGCTCTGGTTGTAGTTGCGCGGCACGTAGCCCGCGAAGGTTATCGGCGCGTCGATCAGCTTCTTTGAAGGGGTGATGAGCCCGTACTCAAGGGCTTTGGCGTAGATGAAGGGCTTGAGCGTCGAGCCTACGTTTTTTTGCGAGCGCACGCCGTCGTTTTGCCCCTCATTAGCGCTAAAATCGTGGCTGCCGACGTAGGCGATCACGCTCATACTTTCGTTGTCGATCAGCACCGCAGCGCCGTTTCTAACGCCCTTATCGCGTAGAGAGAGGATCTCGCTTTTCAAAAAAACCTCAAGCGCGATCTGAGTTTTAAGATCCAAGCTCGAATAAATTTTACCCTCGTTTAGACGCGCAAGCTCCTGTGCTCGCGCAGTTTGCTCCTTGGGCTGCGAGCCCGCTTTAGAGTTTGCGGAATTTTCCTGCGTTTTAGCGTTCGGATAGGAATTTATCTGCGCCTGGGCGGCTAAAGCTAAATTTTGCGGCACCTTGACATTGGGAGCGGGATTTGCCCGCGATTCGGCGCTTGCAGCAGAAGCTGTTTGCATTTTAGCGTCCAAAGCAAAATCCGCCTGCGTACTAGCGTCTGAAACGGAGTTTGTCTGCGCACTAAAATTTGCGCTCGACCGCTCGCTAGAGTTTGCATCTGCCTGCGGATTTTGCGGCGGATGCGCGATATCTTGCCGACTATTTAAATTTAGATTTTGCGGATTTTGCGAGTTTTGATGCGGATGCGCGGTGCCGACGACATTCTGCCGCTTGTTTAAATTTATATCCACGCTTGGATTTTGCGGCAGATACTCGGTTTGTCCTTTATCCAAATCCGTATCTGCGCTAAAATTATACGGAGAATACGCAGTGGCTCGTTGTTCGTTTAAATTTAGACCTTGCGACGGATGTGCGGCAATAAAATCTCGCTTTTCATCTAAATTTGCGCCCTTTCGCTCATTCGGTTTTGCGCTTTTCGGTTCGTTCAGTTTTACGCCTGCTTGCGATTTTGCGCCTTCGCGCTCGTTTAAATTTAAGCTCGTTCCGCCTAAATTTAAACTCTTCGGAGCATCCGTTTTAAAATCCGCCTCTTTGGGATTCATTTCTTTCAAATCCACTCCCGCCTGCGTGTTTGCGACGCTTGATAAATTCGTCCCAACCTTCGCCGCAGTCGTAAAATTTGTTTCGGCACTAGCCGCGTCCGAAAAATTTGACTCTGCCGCCGCGGTTCGGTGCGCAGCCGAGCTTGCTTGCCCCGCCGTCCCGCCGAGCGCTCCGCCCTGCTCTAAATTTTGAGTGAAATTTACGTCATCTTTGGCGGTAAAATTTTGCATTTTATAATTGTTAAACGCTAACAGCGCGTAATGCGGCGCGTAATTGGGCGCTGCGTAGCGTCTAGGCGAAAACGGCTCTGCGATGGCGCGCTCATACTCGCTCTGCGAGATCACGCCGCCCTCTCGCAACTGCGAAATTAGGCGGTTTTTAAGCGCGTTGATGTTTGATCTGCGGTCCAGGCGGTTTTTGTTAGGGTTTTTTGGAATCACGCTAAGAAGCGCGATTTGAGCGTTGCTAAGCTCGCGCAGGTCCTTTTTGAAGTAAAAATACGCCGCGGTTTTGACCCCCTCGATGTTGCCGCCGTATGGGGCGAGGTTAAAATACATTCCTAAAATTTCATCCTTGCTGAAGTGCCACTCCAGCTGAAAGGCGTTGAAAATTTCGATGATTTTGTTCTTGTAGCTGCGCTGTTTGGGGCGCATCATACGCGCAACCTGCATCGTGATCGTCGAGGCTCCGACGCGCTCGACGTTGCCCTCGCTTTTTTTAGTAAAATTTTGCGTAAAATTATACGTAGCCGCGCGCAGGATCGAGGCTGGATTGACGCCGAAATGGTAGTAAAAATAGCGATCCTCGAAGTAGATCGCGCTTTGTTTCAGCCGCGGCGGTATCTCGTCCGCGCTCGCGTAAAAGCGCCAAATTTGATCGTCGCTGATCTGCATATTTAAAATTTCGCCGTTTCGGTCATATAAAATTCTACTCTTCTGCTTGTTTAGCATATCCAAATTTAGCGGATAAAGCGCGTCTAGGATCAAAAACAGAGCGAATGCAAATGCGCAAAATAGCGCGATTTTTAACGTAAATTTTAGAAATTTCATCGCGCAATTATATCAAAGAATTTTAATGATTTTAGGCTATAATGGCGCCTTTTTGCAAAGGAATAATCTTGGACGCTCTAGCTAAGCTAAACACCGAACAATACGCCGCCGCAACCGCCCCTTCAGGGCACAATCTAATAATCGCAAGCGCAGGCACGGGCAAAACCAGCACCATCGTCGCACGGATCGCTCATCTGCTAAATCTCGGCACGAGCCCTAGAAAAATTTTGCTTCTTACTTTTACGAACAAGGCCGCGAGCGAGATGATAGCGAGGCTGCAGCGGCATTTTGATAAAAAAATCACCTCCGCAATCGTCGCGGGCACCTTCCACGCCGTATCCTACGCCCTACTTCGCGAGCTCGGTAAAGGCGTGATCCTAAAGCAGCCCGCCGAGCTAAAAACCCTGCTAAAAAGCCTCGTAGAAAAGCGCAAATTTTATCACGTAAGCGACGCGCGCCCCTACGGCGGGACCTATCTGTACGACGTGTACTCGCTGTATCAAAACAAGGAGATGAGCGCGGATTTTGCGACGTGGTTTAGCAAAAACTACGAGGATCAGGCGGAATTTGCCGAAATTTACGCAGATATTTTGCGCGAGTTCGAGGAGGAAAAGGCGAAATTTAACTACGCCGATTTCAACGACGTTTTGCTAAAAATGCGCCATGAGCTGAAAAAGGGCGCGCCGCTACGGTTTGATGAAATTTTAGTGGACGAGTATCAGGACACGAACTCGCTGCAAGGAAGCCTCATCGATGCCTTTGCGACGAAAAGCCTTTTTTGCGTCGGCGATTTCGATCAGAGCATCTATGCCTTCAACGGCGCAAACATCGATATCATCGGCAGCTTCGGCAAGCGCTTTGCGGACGCTAAAATTTACGCGCTGAATATCAACTACCGCTCAAGCTCGGCGATTTTGGCGCTTGCAAATCGCGTCATCGCGAACAATCCGCGCCTTTACGAAAAGAAGCTGATCGTGGGACGCGAGGGTAAATTTAGCGCGCCTAAGCTGCATGTTTACGACGATACGGCGGCGCAATACGCCCACGTAGCCGCACAGATCGCGCAAAGCGGCACTCCGCGCGAAAAGATCGCCGTCATCTTTCGCAATAACTCCAGCGCCGACGGCGTCGAGGTCGCGCTTAAGGAGCTCGGTATCGGCGCGAAGCGAAAAGGCGGCGTGAGCTTTTTTGAAAGCCGCGAGATCAAGGCCTTTACGGACATCTTCGCGATGATAATAAACCCAAAAGATATGATGGCATTTATGAGCACGTGCGAATACGCAAGAGGCGTCGGCAGCGCGCTGAGCAAGGAGCTTTTCGACGCACTAATCGCGCTTGGGCACGGAAGCATTCACGCAGGTCTTTTGCGCCCCGACGAGAGCGTTAAAATTTTTGAAAAAAAGAGGAAAAACTATCAGCTCGGGCTTTTTGACGATGTCGATATAATCGGCTCGGTATCGCGCTTTGAAGCTTTGGAATTTGACGAGTTTTTTCGCTCGCATCCGGTTCTAAAACACAATAAAATCACCGAGGGCGGCGCCGTATTTTTGCACGAAATTTATAAAATTTTTAAAAAAAGCGGCTCAGTTACGAGGTCCGCTACGCTGATATCACAGATCAAAGACTCGCGCCTTTTCGCGCTTGTGGCGGATTTCATCGCGACAAAGCGCGCGACACTGAAAAACGGCAAGATAGACGAGGATCGCAAAAAGGACGAGACCGCTCGCATTTACGATAAATGCGGAATTTTAGAGCAGATCGCCGGCAAATACGCGGATCCGCAGAGCTTTTATAACTTCATAACCCTGGGCGCAAAGGAGATGAGCGAGGGCGAGGGGGTAAATCTGCTCAGCGTGCACGCAAGCAAGGGGCTTGAGTTTTGCAGCGTCTATCTCATCGACCTGGCGCAAAACCGCTTCCCGAACCTCAAGCTAATGGCGATGGGCGGCAGCCTGGAGGAGGAGCGGCGACTATTTTACGTGGCGGTCACCAGAGCGCGCGACGAGCTGGTGCTAAGCTACGCGAAATTTGATAAGATCAGAAAAGTTAGCTACGAGCCTAGCTGCTTTTTAAGGGAAGCAGGTCTGGTGAAGTAAGCAAATTTTGCTCGATAAATTTTAAATTTCATTTTAGCGCGGGCGGATCATTTGGGTAAGAATTTTACTCCTCGCGTACGTCTGACGCGCCGCCCTGCTTCTTTATCTGATTGCTGAAGTAAGAATTTTGCCGTGCGATTTGTAAATTTTTGTGGTGCGGACGCTACGGCGCCAATATGAGCGTGATTTTGCGTATTTAGAATTGCTAAGCGGTAGGACTCTTTTGCGAGCCAAAATTTATCGACATTTTGCCTAAATTCAAGCCCACCATACGGCCTAGCGATAAAATTTTACCTCCATCCGCTATTTTAGAATTTCTCCCGAGCCTAAGGACGATTTTAATTTATAGCGGCGAAATTTTGCTATTATTTGAAATTTTACCGATAGCTCACTGCGGGTTGCAAGATTTCGCGCTCGTCGCGCTCGCACTGGGCGGCGGTAGGGCGGAATCGCGTTTAAAACGGTATAGCGGCGCAAAATTTCCACGGCTCAGCGTAAAATCGCTCTTAATCGCAAAATACGGCGGCTTTAAACTTGCTATTTTTGCGGCTCGCTAAATTTCATGGGCGGTAACGAGGTTTAACACTACGTCTAAAAGACGCGATTACTCGGACTTTTTTCAAACCGCGCGCGGTGCGATAGCAAGGTTTGAAAATAGCGATATTGCGATTTGTTTGCAGTGCGGATAGCTATAAATTTCA
>ERZ773059.1172-NODE-1172-length-13183-cov-3.650594_pt1 | contig 13183 bp, 10 predicted proteins | sample MGYA00580514_ERZ773059 | MGnify/ENA primary metagenome ERZ773059 (study PRJEB29015, sample SAMEA2737981) | human oral metagenome | biome: human oral; feature: human-associated habitat; material: dental | place: China | collected 2056 ...
CCATAGATACAGATGATAGCGTACAAATTCAAACATCAATAGTAAGCGGTAATAGGCTTGCAACAAGACAATTCATATTAATCATGAATTATAACTTTGTAACGCATAACCTAATATCTGGCTATGGTACTATTGGCATCTCAAACAAGAAACCTAAGCCTATTGAATTCGCAAGTAAAGCGGTTAAAACCTACTATGCGAACTTTAAGACACATGATTACAAAGTGCCGATGAATGTTAATGAATACACGAAGGCTTATAAAATTGGTGGCGGTGCTAACCGTAATGTGCAGTTTAAAATAAACGTTCAAAAGGGCGCTATTTCGTTACGCCAGTTAGATTATACATATGAAGAGGTTTAATAATGGCATATAAAGAAAAATACCCTTTGGATATAACACCACAGGGCGATACAGTACCGGAAAGTATAGAAAAAAACCGGAATGAATTATTAAATATTGCGAAAGAAATGGATTTAAAAGCCGGTGGCGGTACTGGTGGCGGCGATGGCGGCCTACGTAATCGCGTGTTAAGTGGCAAGGTTAGCAATGGTGAATTTGCTTTCTTAACCGGTGATAATTTAAGCGTAATGATTGACGGTAGTCAAACACCGGTTCTCTTGTCATTCGCTGACGGGTTCAACGATTATGGCGCGGTTGATTATGTGCAGACGGTAACACGTAAGCAAAGTGCATGGAGCCTACCTGCCAATAGTACATCGTATCTGTATGTCGAACGCTCCGCATCTGGGGGCCTAAGCTATGGCAGTACAACACTTGAACCATTGCGACAACCAAACGCACCGGAAGCGGCAACAGATAAAATGTACTACAACACCACAAGCGAAAAAATGAATGTATACACCGGCACATACTGGAAAAACATTCTACGTGTAGTGGTAGCCATAGCGGTAACAGATGCAACGCGTGTAAAGTCAATCAAGTATTATGATCCGTACCTAAACACGGCAACAGATGCGGTAATTGGTAAACGTAGGGTTGCCGGTAAGGACTATTTATTAACAGAAATACTTAATGCATTGGCTGACACAATCAAAAACATAGCTGGTGATGAAACATTCACCACTAACCCAGCAATGACATTGAAAGCAATTTCTGGAACAATCAAAGATTTAGAAAAAATCTATTACAAGAGAACAGATACTGTAGCAGAAGCAACGCATGCAGCAAGCGCAGATGAAGCAAAACATGCAAAAACTGCCGATACTGCAACAAATGCAGAAGCGTGCGTTAAAAAAGCCGGTGATACTATGACGGGTACGTTAAAGGTTCCGGGTTTATCTAGTAATTCGATTGATTTAGATTATCTTGCTAACAACAAGGCTGGTTATAGTGGATTTACGTTTGGCGAATTAAATAACTACAACATATGGGGTACTGCTTATTGGGGTATTGGCGCCATGTTCCCATGGTATACAAGCGAAGATCGCGTCTTAGGTACTCAATTATATTTTGCCAATAGTAATGCCGCCTTTATCCGCTTTGACACAAACACAAAAGGCATGAAGGAATGGCAACGTTTGGCAACGTTTGAAAGGGATAATTCGCTAACATTCCCAAATGGCGCTAAATTGAGGATTGAATAATATGCCTAATATCGTATTAGAAAAAAACGGTCAAACATACCGTTTCGGACTCAATACAGATAAATCCGTAACAAATGGTAAAGCGGTACCGGTACCATATAACGGCGTTGATTACTACGCACGATATGGAAACGATGCAACACCGTTAAAAATCGAAGTGAATGGCCGGACGTATTATATCCAATATAATGCCATAGAATTTGCGCGCTATTATTGGGAACGCCGTGCAAGTGATACAAGCGGATACAGTACAACTTTGTTTTTCCCTAAAGGGCGGTATAGCGTAACACTTGATGGTAGCAATAAAAGAAGCTGGAATATCAATGTTAATGATAGCGGGAATAGAACCGTATCAATCAGTTTTCCGGGTTCTACTAATAACAAGCGTTTAGAATGTTCAATAAGTGGTTCATTTAATAACCACGTCGTAGCCGGTAATAATTGGAATAAAGTAATAATTGAACGAATAGGGGAATAACAATGCAGCTTGATAGCCTTGAACATATGATAAAAGATTATGAGCGGCGTACAGGCGAACAAGTCAGTCTAAGTGGTTTTTATTTCGATGAAAATAATAACTACAAAGATAAATACAATTACTATTTCAAATGGTTCCCTAATGCTGGGTTCTTGTTCTGGACTATCAACGAACATGACGGCCAACGGTATTTTACTATCTGGCAGACATACGGCGATATGAAAGTAATAGGCAAGTACATCGTGGAAGTTATGAAAATGAATGATCTTGATGTAATTGTAACGGCAACACATCGAAGCGTGCGCGGTTTCATTAAAAAGTGGAACATGGAACGTGTTCCAACTATGGACTATACCTATAATGGGTTTAATTACAAAGTATTAAAAACAAAGCGTGAGCATTTGGAAGCTACTTTGTAGAAAGGAAAAGCATGTTCACTTTTGACTTGCAATTATTCGGGGGCGGTAAAAAATCGAAGGTACAGAGCATAGGCGCTAATTTACCACCAGCCGGCCCCGAAGAAAAGCAACTCTTACAAGGGCAAATGGATTGGATTAATAGAACCAATCAAAGCGCTAATACCTTGCAAGGTATGGGCGATAGAGCCTTAAATAATGTAGTTAGTCCGCAATATCAGCAAATGTACAATGCATATTTGGGGGCTAACAAAGACAACCAAAATGCACTAGCAGCATTGCAAAATCAAGTGTCAACGGCCGGCGCCAAGAACCTAACGGATAACACACGTTATGCAAATCAGTTAGGGGCCAGCGTTGATGCTATGAATAACGGTGCAAATCAATTAGCCAATGAATACAACGGCGCATTATTGAAAAATCAAAATGCAATGGATAGTATCACAAACGGCCAATTACCGGCGGCGTATTCCGAAGCCAGACGACAAGCGTTAAATAATGATTTACAGGCTACGGTAGGTAATGCGGTTTCTGGCTTAGCCAGTCGCGGTATTGTTAATTCTTCAATCACAGATAATGCATTGAACGATATTAGCAAGAACGCATCAAATACACTTGCGGCACAATATGCAAATGATTTGAACCAAGCTGCGGCGCTTAATTCGCAAGCATTTAACAATAGTTTGAGTGGCATCGGTGCAAAAATGGGCCTTTGGGGTAACACCTATAACAACCAACAAAACGGCATCGTAAATCAAGCGAACTTGTTAAATCAAGGATATACAAACCAAATGAATAACGCCGGCACCGCAGCGGGGTTAGTAGGTCAGCGCGAAGGGTTAGCGCAAAACCCTATTAATACCGGCGCTACAACACAAAGTGCATCTACTCAACCGGCTAAGGATTATTATTCTATGAGCCGGTTAAATAATGCGGATCAAGAAGATTTATTGAACAGATATATGACATTACGCTATGGACTAGCACAACCAGCACAAACAATGGTTAAGCAAGGTTCTGGCGGTTTCTTTGGAGGTCTTATGAAAGGTTTTTGTTTCGTAGCGGGTACGCAAATTTCAACACCAGAAGGCGGTAAAGTTATTGAAAATTTTGTAAACGGTGATAATGTTATTTCTTTAGATACCGTAAATGATGTAATTGAATTACATGATATGGGCGAAAAAGAAACACATCGCCTTGAAACGATTGATTGTCAAGTTACAACCACAGGTAGTGAAAAAGTACTCACTCCGGAAGGTTTGAAACTGGTTGAAGCACTTGAAATCGGTGAACCAATCATGACGGTACATGGCTATCAACCTGTTACGGTATGTGAGCCAACAGGTATCACAGAACAAGTATATGAATTGCAATGTACTGGCGATAATCTATTCTATGCTAACGGCATTATGGCGGAAGGCATCAATGAAGCAGAATTGAAAGCTATTGCAGATGCAAAGAAAACATCTGCAAACACCGGCAAGAAAAACGATAAAGGAACTGGTGAAGGAACAGATGAAACAAACGATTCAACAGATAAAAACCCGGAAGATACTGACGAAGTAACAGACGAAAAAACAACAAAGAAAACTTCCAAAGGTAAGAAATCGGAGAAAGTAGAGGAATAACACAATGGGCGTTATTTATTTACAAGATTATAACCCGTGGGAAAGCATCGGTGAATTGGCTGGCCGATACGGCGGGTATCGTTTAGGTCAAATTCAGAATAACCGCATGGCGCATGGATACCAAGATATGCTAAACGGTGGCGAACAGGCGACACCGGCACAACAAATGGCAAGCCAAATGCCAACGCAAGGACAATTTAACGCTGGACAGTTTATTAATAACGCTATGCGTAATAATTCCTTCGGTGCGCAAGCAGTGGCGAATAATCAAGGATTATGGGGCGGTCAAAATCCGGCAGCACCAGCACAACCGATGCAAGCTAACACAGATGCACCAGCCGCACCAGTTCAACCACCACAACAAAATACAGGGTTATGGAACTTTGAAAATCTAAACAATACCGGTATTGATAATGGAGTACCGCAAACGTATCAAGAAATGATGCAACAAAGGGCAAATAACCCTTTTCGTGGGGCGCCCAAATTGGTAGAAAATGGTAGTGCCAATGAGGATAAAGCGCCGGGCCAATACTCTATACCAGATAAAGCAACCGTAACAAGTGAAGCACGTAAAAGACTAGGGGCGAATACACTCGCCCTAGTCAAAGCTGGTTTTGATTTCAAGACGGCGCAAGGTTTAGCCAACGAACAATATCAAACCGACGTGAATAATATGTATATGCAACAAGTCAACGAGTATCAAGAAAAAGTGCTTGAACCAATGCGCCAGCAGATCATGAACAATCTGGTATTTACACAGGATAAAGACGGCAATCCGGTTGTAGATACCTACAACACAAAACGGGTTAAAGGGTTAGCGCCAGCCGTGGCAAGATATAACTATTTGGCGGCTAAAGTAGGCGCTGGCACGATTGATATGAATAACTTGAATTCTATTGCGGCGCTTGATAAACCGGATTATAAATTTATTAGTGCGCAAAACGGCCATATTGTACGCTACAACATGGGCGACGGCACTATTCAAGATATGGGTGGTTATGGCAAGGTTGAAACAAAACAATTTGCTAACGGTCAAGTAATCGTAATGACCCCAGACGGTCAAATGAAAAATCTCGGTAATTTTGGTGCTAAAAACGTAAAAGTGATGCCAGACGGCAAAACGTATATTGTTGGTACAGACGGCAGCATGCAATATGTAGGTATGCATGTTAAACCGGCAACGGCCACACAAACAGGCACAAGCGGGTATAATGCACAAGTGTTAAGGACTTTATCCGCCCAGCATACTGCATGGGTAAAAGCTAACCCAGATAAAGCAGAAACAGAAAGTCCTTATTATGGGCAATTACAAAGCGCATTAAGCGGTGCGCCTACTGGCGGCGGCGGTGGAACGCCAACGGTTAAACGGCAACCTACCTATTCAGCTGAGGAACAAGCGGCAGTTGCCAAGCGAATGAACGAACTATCAGCGCAAGGCTGGAGCGATGATCAGATAGCGGCTGAACTTGATGCGGCTGGTTACGGTAATTATAAATCGTGGTTAAAGTCTTATTAAACAAAGAGGTAAACAATGGGTGCATTTGATGATATTACAAGTCGTTATGGTAGTAATGCTAATAGCGGCAACGCCTTTGAAGATATAACAACCGAATACGGCTATGATGCGGATAATGTACCTAAGCCTACATTATGGGACGGCATTAAGAATAATGCGGAATGGGTAGCAAATGGCGTAGAAGATAAAGCATCTAGGGCGGCTAATCAAATAAGCACTACTGCTCGTAATATGAAAAATACCGTTGTTAATTGGTGGGATAACGCGAATGCTGCCGTAAGTGCTGCAAATGATGCGCATCGTGCATCTATCAGTAATTCGGTAGATGCGTACCGTAGGGGTGAAATTGATGCGACTGAACTAGATGAGGACGGCATGAACGATAATTATAAAACCGCTGATTATGATGCAAAATCAGCAGCGGCATATAATGCAATCGTTGGACGTCCGGCTGGCTATTTGGCAATTACTCCGTATGTACACCCTTATGTAAGGGCCGCGGCCGGCATATTGGCAGCACCTACAATCGTTGGTGATGCACAAGATATGTATTCGCAGAATTCTAGCAATTATGCGGAAGGCAATACGGAAAATATTATTGCAGATAGTCCAGCACTAACTACGGCAAAAGGTTTTCTTGTCGATCCAATAGCCAACCCTATTGGACGTGCTATTGATAGTCCGGGTGAATTCGCACAAAATATCGTTGATAATCCTTTTAATGTATGGGACGATGTATTCTTACCAGCTGGCATGATACATGGGGTTACACCTAAAAGAGTATCTGGCGCAATCGGTGAACGTGTGGGGCGTGTTGGTGAACATATCAAAGAAAAGGCAACCAATGCATTTGAGGATATTGGGGAACGATTTACAAAAAATGAACCTAAATTCGAGGAAGGTGTTATGTATAACGCCTTTGATGATATTCCAGTACCGGAAGAGGTAAACACAGTAGAACCGCGCGAATATTCCGAAGGTGGTTTGAATGGACAAGCAATGGAAGGCGAAACAGGCAATATCCAAGCTGACGTGTATAACCGTTATCGCATGAATGGATTGAGCGATGTTGAAGCGGCCGGCATGACTGGTAATATTGGCGCTGAAAGTAGTTTTAGTACAACGGTTACAAGCGGCGACGGCTACGGCTCCCGTGGTTTGGTTCAATTTACTGGTGATAGACTTAACGGCGAAAATGGTTTATTGAAATTTGCCGAAAATCGTGGGTTAGATCCGTGGGACTGGAGAACACAGGTCGATTTCAGCGTATGGGAATTGCATAACACCGAAAGTGCCGCACTTGAAGCAATGCGTGCGCATCCAGATGCAACACCAGCGGAAATGGCAAAAATCATTCGTGAATATTACGAAAGACCAGACCCAGCAGTTGCACGTGATAATGTTCGCGCTGAAATTGCAGAAGATACATTCAAAGGCAATTATGGCAAATATGAAAATGGGCCACGTGATACATTTAAAGATAGTAGCTTAGATCCTAACCGAGTATCACATGAAGAACCATTTAGAGACGAGTTCATTGAACGTGATGCGGTAAAAGGAGAGGAACCGCACACAGATTTGAATAGTTTCGTTGAAAATACCGATAAAAAACCAGTTAAAACTGACGATTTAGGTATAAACTATCAAGGCGAAGGTGAAATGGCTCGTACAGGCGAAATAAACGATTTTCAGCCTAAAGACCGCATAAATACTGACTTTACAGAGGGTGAAAAACCTAGAATTCAAGAAAACACGATTGAAAACGATATAAATAGTAGATTTCGTTATGAAGAGGATGCACCAAACGTAAGTTTGAAAAATGCGATTGATGAATTACCACTCAAAGCACGTGAAACAATCATCAATGAATTAAAAGACGTTGTTAAAAATGATGCATCTGAAACACGATTGACTGAATTAGAAAATAAAGTTCATTCTAATACAGAAATATTGAAAGATTTAAACAAAGCAACTAAGCCGGATATTCCTAAAACGGAACTTGATGCGGTTAAGGTTCGATTATCTGAAAGCCTAGACGTACCAGTTGAACGATTGAGCAACGAATACATGGAAACAGTTCGCCGTGATCGTGCTGCCGAATTAATCACCGATACGCAAGAACTTAAAACGTTACAAGCGGAACCGGTAGAAGGCGGTGTGAGCAAATATGCTAAGCAACCAAGTCAACTTTTAGACAATGCAACGCATGAACAAGTACACAATGCAGTTGTAAAAGCCTTTGACGGTAACGAAACAATGGCAAATCGCTATTTGGAAAGTAAGGGCGTTAAGCCTAATGAACCGCTACAATATAGCGCTAAAGGTAAAGAAACACCGCATACGGAACAAAGTGAAGGCGTTGAACGTATGGGGCGTGCCGTTAGTCGCCGTGAAATTATTGATAGTATCAACAACCTATTCAATCAGCGTATAAAAACAGGGAGACTAGGAACTAAAAACGCTAAAGGTTGGTATAATCCTAATAGCGATGTAATCCGTACAGGGGCATATGGTGATATCCCTACAATGATGCATGAGTTAGGTCATTACATTGATAACCATAATGGATTTAGCAGTATTCCTAAGTTTGATACTGAATTGTTAAGTCAAGTCAAAAAGCGGTTTGGTACTAGCTATGATAATTTAGATGTAGCTGGTAAGCGTAAAGAGGGGTACGCAGAATTCTTTAAAGATTATGTATCGGACAGAGCAAAAGCCAAACAGGACTTTCCGGAGTTTTATAAACACTTCAAAGAAACTATAGAACGTGATAAGGCGTTAAACGGCATTGTTAATAAATTATCTAAACTAACTCATGAATGGCATAAACAGTCTAGTGCAGACCGTATCAAAGGTTCTATTTCCTTTGAACGAACCTCTAAAGCTGAACGTATCATTACGGATGCTAAAGATGGAAATATTAAAGATACCATTAAACGTGTAGCGAGTGATGTCTATACAAAAGCTATTGATGAACTCAATCCATTGCGTGAAATGGTTGAGGAAGTGGAACATATCACAGGTGAGAAAGTAGCATTTAAAGATAATCCGTTTATGCAAGCGTGGTTGTCTCGTGGCTGGGTAGGCAAAGCAGAAGAATTTATAAAGCGTGGGAGACCAGAAAAGGGCGTTCGTTCGTTTGAGGATATTATTAAGGATATACCGCAAAAAGAACATAAAGACTTTAGTGCTTATCTTGTAGCACTACATGATTTAGATTTACACCGTAACGGACAAATGGCTACATTTACATTAAAAGAGGATTTAGCGGCCGTTAGTCAGTACGAAAAAAATCCTACATTCAAAAGTGTAGCTAAAGATATTCACCGTTTTCAAGATTATATGCTTGCTGAACTTGTGAATAATGGGATATTAAAACCGGAAACATACCATTTGTTGCGAAATAAATACCCTAACTACGTTCCATTTTTCCGCGATTTCTCGGCAGAAAGTATGGATGGGTTCTTTTCTAGTTCCAAAGGGTTTGTCAACGTGGCTAATCCTATTAAGCGGTTCAAAGGTAGTACACGTGATATTATTGATCCATTAGAAAGTATCGTAAAAAATACATACCAATTCTACAATGCAATCGAACGAAACCACGTAGGCGTTACATTTGCCAAATTAGCGAAGAAACCGGGGATAGGAACTATTGTTGAAGAGGTTAGGGGAGATAGACCGGCAAAATCTACAGACAATACATTTTCTGTTTGGGTTAAAGGAAAAAAAGTTGTTTATGAAACAACTCCGGAATTAGCGCAAGCAATGAAAATGATGAACAAGGATACAAGCAATTTTATAACAAAAATATTGCAGTATCCGGCTAGTTGGTTACGTGCTGGTTCTACTGTTACTGCTGGCTTTGCTATTACAAATGCTTTGCGTGATACCATTTCAGCTGGTGTATTCTCTAAACATGGTTTTTTACCTGTAGTTGATACATTTAGAGGACTAGCACATTTCTTAAAGAAAGACCAGTTATATTGGGATTACGTCAAAAGTGGTGGCGCTCATGCTGCTATGGTAAGCCTTGATAGAGACTATTTGAGTGGACATTTAAGAGAATTATTTTCTCGTAAGTCCACATTATCAAAAGTTACAAGAAATCCTATGGAAGTGTTGCGCGCTATATCGGAAGCAACGGAAGTGGCTACCCGTTTAGGCGAATTTAGCAATGCTAGAAAAGGGTATACAGGGTTATACAGTCGTTTAACAAAAACCAATTTAAAACCTAAATCACTAGGTGAAGCATCTATTGCAAGCCGTGATATTACGATTGATTTCAGCCGTACCGGTACGCATACTAAATCGTGGAATAAGATTGACGCATTTTTTAATGCGACTATCCAAGGCAGCGACAAATTAGTACGTGCATGGCGTGATGATCCGAAAGGTATGACGATTAAATCTACTTTGTTTATCACGTTACCTACAATAGCACTATGGTATTTAAACAAAGATAATTCAGCATATCAAGAGTTGCCACAATGGGAAAAGGATACATTCTTCCATATTCCGGCTGGGGATAAATTTGTAAAAATACCTAAGCCGTTTGAATTAGGGTTGTTATACGGCACTACATTTGAACGTATGTTGCAATATTTTGATGACAAAGAAAATGGACGTAACAGTGTAGGGTTTAAAGGATTTGGCGATAGAGTAAAAGAGACTTTAATTCCTGATTTATCCCCTACTTTCTTTGTTCCTATTTACGAATGGGCGTTTAACTTTTCTGATTTTAGACAAAGAAACATTGTACCTCAATCTCAAGAAAAACTACCGGATAAACTACAGTACGGATCTAATACGTCTATGGTGGCTCGCAAAATTGGCGACACATTCAACGTTTCACCATACAAGGTAGATAATACAATTATGGGTTATGGTGGCAACCTTGCACGATTAGGGTTAGACATAACGGATGCTATTGGTGGTGCGAATGAAAAACGCCCTACTAAAGGTGTAACGGAGTTACCGGAAATACGCCGTTTCTTTGCTAAACCATATCAAAGTAGCGATAGCGTGCAACGTGTATATGATGATTTTAAGGAACAAGAAAAACTACATAACGAACTAAAACTCACAGGGCAGAGACCGGAAGGCTATGACCCTAAGTTATACAATAAGCTGAAAAATGCACAAAATTCATTTAAGGCTATTAATAAAGCATCGAAGAAAATTATTGATAGTGAAACCATGTCTAGCGATGCAAAGAGGGAAAAGTTAGACAAACTAAATATTCAAAAAGCCAATGTAGCAAGAGGGGTATATGGCTTAGGGATTATAAAGGAGTAATAATGCAAATAGTGTTAGATTTCTTAATCGATAGTTGGAATTCTCTTACAACTAGCTTTATCTTAAAAACAATATTGAGCAGCGTTGCTGCGTTGGCTATATGGGTGATTGGTTTAAAACACGTTCAAATATTGGGCGTGTTTATTTTATTGGTGTTCGTTGATTTGCTTACGAAATGGGCGAGCATCGCTTACAAAATGTTGGTTGATGAATTCGGATATGATCCGGAGAAAATCGCCACGTGGGAAAAATACCGGGCCATACCGGTAGCATTTGAAAAGCAGTTAATTGCATCAAAATATATGCGCAAGGGGTTCATAGGTAAGGTTATGACATACGTAGCGGCTACAATAGCCGCTATTTTATTTGATGAAATGAGTGGGCAAAAACAGTTCGCCGTATCGCTAGTATGGCTATATTTGGGTTCGTCCGAATTCTTATCTATTCTTGAAAATCTAAGAGACGGTGGCAACGTATCTATGGGAAAATTTTTAGATTTGATTAGAACCAAAATTGAAAATAAGGTTAAATTATGAGGTGAAATATGAGGGGTATTGATGTAAGCGAAAATAACGGCGTAGTTGATTGGGGCGCAGTCAAAGCTAACGGCTTTGATTTTGCTATTATCCGCATCGGATATGGGCGCGGCAATTTGGATAGTGAATTTTATAACAACGTAAACGGCGCAATCAATGCCGGTTTAGCGATTGGTGTATATCATTATTCCTACGCTATGAATGAAGAACATGCGGCAGATGAAGCGGAATTCGTAATTAATACATTGAATAATGCTGGCTTAACTATTGATAAGTTGCCTATGGGTGTGTGGTTTGATATGGAAGATGCGGACGATTACAAGGCAGACCGTGGTATGCCAACAGGCCAAGAATTAACAAATATTTGCAGCGTGTTCATCAATAAGTTGTGGCAAGCTGGATACGGAAACACAGGTCTATACGCTAGTTATGATTGGCTAGTGAATGCATTGGGCGTTAGCCAGTTAGGCGGTTGCGCTATTTGGTGCGCACAACTTAATAGCCAATGTGATTATGACGGTGCTAATCTATGGCAATATACATTTACCGAAAACATTGAAGGCAAAGAATTTGATGCCGATTTGGTATTAAACTGGCCTATTTAGGGGGTATTTATGGATACTATCATTCAACTATTAAGGCGATATGCGCCAGTTATCACCGTGGCATTACTTATGCTATTGGTGGTAGTGGCCGGCTTATTTGCTTATAACGTGATGCATACTAAGAAACTACAAGAACCGGTTATTATCAATCAGACTACGGCGAAGAACCCTAACAAATTAGGGGAAGCACTTAACGTATCGCCAAAAGTAGCGAAGGAAGTTATTGCATATAGGGAAGCGGCACAACCTGTAGTAACATATTACACGCAAGCGCCAACGCTACATGATGCGGCAGTAGTTACGAAAAATGCTATCAAAGATAAATCGCCTAACATTCCAAAGGAAGCTATAGAAAAAAGCGATAGAACCGCAGTTGTAGAAAATACAGATGAAAATAAGGTTGATGTGTATAAAATCAACCTTAATAAAGTACATCGTATTATGGGTGGCGTTACTGTAATGGAGACAGGGAAGGTATACGAAACAATCGGTTATCAAGCTGGCGACTTTCAAAGCATAGCACATTTTGAAGGTAAGCATTTCAAAGGGGCCAGTGCTTTATATACATTTGCGAAATGGTAGGTGATCCAATTATCTCCGCGCCGTGCGGTTCACGGCATATTGTAATTCATTTAATGAAAGGGTATATGATATGAAAACATTTGAATTTGAAGGTAAGAAACATGAATTTGCGGAAGATATTACGCCAAAGCAAGACGGATTATATACCGCAACTTTAACAGACCATAACAACGTGCGTTGTGAAATGTGGTTCGTAAACGGTGAATTGAAACGCCTTGTTGAATTAGATTAATACTAAAAGGGGTACCGCTATGGTACCCCTCTTTTTTATTTGCCGTCAAAAAATCGTCAAAAATTCATTTTGAAATATAATATTTTCTGTAATTTGTTTAGAATGGCCACAACGAAAAACTTTGATTATTACAACGTATTTTGAAATTTGAAATAAAATTAAGCGATATAACCTTTTATGATCGATAAGAATGTCGACACACCTCCAACAGTAGAAAATCTATATAAGGAAGGGTATCTTACTGAACATGTTAAGACTGCAAAAGGAAAAGAATACACTATTACTTATG
>ERZ773059.1173-NODE-1173-length-13182-cov-3.141693_pt1 | contig 13182 bp, 6 predicted proteins | sample MGYA00580514_ERZ773059 | MGnify/ENA primary metagenome ERZ773059 (study PRJEB29015, sample SAMEA2737981) | human oral metagenome | biome: human oral; feature: human-associated habitat; material: dental | place: China | collected 2056 ...
GCCATTGTCACCGTGCAGCACAGGCTTGCCAGGTTTGGCATGGATACGCTCCGAGAGCGCCACGCGGTTAAGCAGCCGTGCCGCGTGGTCGGCATTGTCCTGTTCGTGGATTTTCCAGCCCACGATCTTGCGGCTGTACAGGTCCATGATCAGGTACAGATAAAACCACTGGCCCCGGACCTTGCTGGGCAGATACGTCATGTCCCAGCATCAGACCTGGCCTGGTGCGGTGGCCACGTGTGTGGTGGGAGGACGATGTCTGGCAGGAGAACGAGCCCGGCCCCTGCGGGTTCTGCCCGGCTGCACGCAGCACGCGCTGAAAGCTCGATTCACTGGCCATGTAGGTACCCTCATCGGCCAGCATCGGCACGATGCGTGCCGGTGGCAGGTCGGCAAAGCGGGGGGCGTTGGCAGTGGCCAGCATGAGCGCTTTCTCTTCCTCGGTCAGTGCATGGGCCGGTCGGGGCCGGCTGGACGTGGGGCGTCCGTCAGGCAGAACCTGGCCGTCCTCTGTGCGCCAGCGCTGCAGGGTTCTGGCCGTGATGCCAACCACCTGGCAGGCCGGGGCCAGTCGCGCACCGGCAGCATGGGCTTCGTCGATGTGCCGGACGATGATTCTGCGATCTTCCAGGGCAGTCATGTGTCCTCGCCCTCGTCCGGATGGAAGATCGCATCCAGCTTTTTTCTCAGAACCAGCAGTGCCGTGGTCTCGGCCAGCGCCTTTTCCTTTCGCCTCAGATCCCGCTCCAGCTCCTTGACACGACGCCGGCTGGCCTGGGTGGCACGCTGCACCTTCTGGGAGGCTTCTTCCGGGTCAGCAACCCCCTGAGTGGCCGCATCGCGCCATTTCTGCAGGTCCTGCGGATAGATGCCTTTCTCGCGACACCAGGCGTTTCGACTGGCCTCGTCCATCGACGCAGTGGCGATGATGGCATCGATGCGCGCCGCAGGCGTCCAGACCCGCTCTGCTGCTGGCGCAGCCAGCGCGTCTGCCCGCCAGCGCTCCAGCGTTGCTACCGAGATGTGCAGCTCCTGCGAGACAACCTCGACTGGAGCGCTCTCTGGCGGCAACAGCCTGGCTACCGCTCTGTCCTTGAATGCCTTTCCGTATCTGGCCACGTTCCTTGTCCTGTTTCGCCCTTGGGTTAGAGAAGTCTATCGCTCGGACAACTAGTCTGACTCACAGGGCACTAGCCAAGGCTCAGAGCACGAAGTGTGCCATCCCCCCCAAGCGACAGGCCTCATCTGGCACCAGCACCTTGTTCCCCCTGGGTTCGCCATCACCCAGCCAGACCAGATGGTGCTTATGGGGAAAGCGGAAAAACGCTTCCATCCTGCCCCCCAAGTGAACCTTCAGATTTTTCCCGGCAGCTCTGGCACGGGACGATCCGGAAACTTCTTGCGATAGAAGGCGAGCAAGTCAGGCATCCAAAGGAACTTGACAGGAATACCGTGATCAGCCAGCGCAGGCCACCAATCCAGCCATTTGCAATCGGTCGCCTGCCAGATCGTGGGTTTGACTTTATCTTTATGTGCATGGGCTGCAGCAGCAAACTTGCGATCGGGGGGATCGAACTGTTGCTGGAGCTCATCGCCGGGAAATTCTTCGAAGCAGTCTGCCGAAGACTCCGTCAAGCAAACCTGATGCACACGGTCAGACCGAGACTTGTTCTGAAGCAACCATTTCAGGAACGTATCCCCTACCCCCTTAGGGGCCGAGGGCAGCGTCTTGTTCTGGTATTCACTCAAAATTCGGTAAGCGTCATCGATCACCACTACGCCCGAACGCGTGAGACTCTCCAGATGGTCAATACAAGCCAGCACGCAGTCATCCGAGACATCCGCATGCTTTCCGTTGGCCACAAGAAGGACATTGGTATCCAAGACCACCTTGGCATCAGCCGTTGGGCTCATAACGCGCCGATCCCAGAGGAAGACTGCTTTGCCCTTTTCTTTCGCACCAGTGCTGCACGACTACGTGCAGCAATATCTGCCATCTCATCACCAAAAAAATTATCTGGCCAGTTCTCGATCTCACCATATTCGTCCAACTGCAGGGGCTCCAGCTCTGTAGCGTTTCCCGTCGGACGGCAGAAATACACTGCGATGTCATCGGGCGTGATCATCTCCTCGGCCACCCGGCGCAACAGACGATTCAAAAAATGCTCAGAATGGCTTTCGATAATGAGCTGTGTGTTGCGAGGTTCTCCATTCTCACGCGCCTTGATGGCGGCAATGAAAACATCAGCCAGCTCAGCCTGCACCTGCGGATGCAGGTGAATTTCTGGCTGCTCCATCCAAACGGTGGAGTTAGGTGGGCAATAGAACGCCTGGACCAACGCAGGAAGAACCTGGGACACGCCAAACCCAACATCGGTAATCTTGACTTCAGGAGATCTGGGATGCGTCCTGACGAGAACCTCATACTCCTTTCGCCCTTTGGCAACGGCCCTGACAGAAAAATCGTGAATGACCCCCAACGACTTTAGCCACAGTGCAACCAGCTCATCGAAAGGCTTAGCCCGTTTTGCGCTTCCCGACAGAATCCTCCGGCCAGCACTCTGAGCGGCGAGGATCGCCGACACCACCGACTCACCTGACTGCCCAACGCTTCTTGGAGTATCACCAGACCACTGGTAAATACGACTTGGATGCTTACGCAACGGCCCTAAGTAATAAATACTGTCGAGCATCTCCTCCGTTGCCAGAGAGAAATCGGACATGAAGCCCGCGTTCCGGTACCGAGCCATGGTTACATCTGACAGCCGGTAGAATTTCTCGGGTCCCTCCTGGCCGGACCTCCTCCCGACAGATCGTTTGAAATCGTAACGCTCCGACCTCAGCTCAAATTGGTCATCAGCAGTCTTGTCCAGACTCACGTCCAGTGTGACCTGGCCATCACCGGAAAGCTCATAGCGTACTGAGGATACCCGTGGCTGGTGTGTTCGGCTGTCAGCGTTAATCTTCACATCGAGGTGCATCCGGTTACCACTGAACTTTGAAGCGGGATTCACTGGATCCTGCACCCTGAGTTTGTCACTCAAGGTCCATTCGAAACAGAAGCCCAACGTCTTAGTCAGATCATGCCCATGGAGGCAGTCATCAAAGGTGCCGAGGTCTATCAGAGAGTTCTCATCTCCCAAATGAAGCGCGCGGCTTCGGTCAGAAGACAGAGCTGTCTGCTTGAGCGCAAGCAGCAGATGTCCCAGACTGCTCTTGCCGGCACTATTCGCACCAAAGATCACCGTGAGCGGAGCCAGACGAACCTGCCCAGTATCCATCCACGCCTTGAAGTTGCAAATCTGAAGATGGGTCAACATTCTGAAGATTCACCAATGGAAAACAAGGTCAATGAGTGCCCGACAAGAAGGAGACACACGCTCAACCTGCCATCATCCGCATGCTCGAAGTACTACTTGTACCTTTGCCAACGTCAAGCACAGTAGGAGCAGGTCGCAGACACAAGCCCCGAACGTCTAACCTCTTGCTCACCCGGGTTTGGCTGGAGGTTGTACATTATAATGTAGTAATTCCGAAACTACAGCCGCTCCCACGCCGCCCGATAATCCGCCTCCCGGTCTGCCAGCCCGAAGGGAGCCACGTAGCGGATGGTGCGCTGGATGGGGCCGGCAGGTGTGGTATCGTCGATGACCAGGCGCTCAACAATGGTACCGTCGGGCACTGTGGGCACCCAGCTACCATCTGGCCCAAGTCGGGGCTGGATGTCTTCCCAGCCAACGCGGTGGGTATTGTGCGAACCGTCGGGGTGAGTGATGATGCATTCGGCATCGTTGCGACCAGCCTTGCGCGGTAGGCCAACACCGACCAGCCCCTTGCTGGCGGTGAAAACGATACGACCATTGGCGTCGTACCAAGTGTCGCGCTCGTACTGGCGCATGACGGGGAACTGAACGCGGTAGATAGTCAGCAGTTCGTTCAGGGTAAGACCGAGCGCCTTGGCTGCAAGGACATCAATTTCGACCAAAGCCTGCCGGCGGGCGTAGTCACTGCGCAATGCGCAATGGCGATGCCAGCCGGGTGTCAGTCTGGAAAAGAAGTCACGAGGCAGACGAGTATTATCACTCGTCCATACCACATCAGTAAACTCTGGATCAAAACACTGTTCCCAAAGATCCTGGTAATGAACCGAGAGGCAATTCAAAACAAGCGCCCGGATACCAAGCCCCATCTGAACTTTCGCTTCCACTAAATTTTTTGGTGGAAGCAGAAGCGGAAATTGACCTGCAAGAATTGCGTGAACATGGCCAATACCAGTACTTTTCACCCAGTAATCAATTGGAAGAGAAAGCGTCAATGCGTGATATACTAATAAATCAGATACATTTTTGATTGCCACAGACAGGACTGTATGGACATGTGCAAATCCGGGGGGGGCCAGCATCGAAATAAGTGAGCGCTCTCCTGAGATGCTCACCATTTCCCTATTTACATGACGATATACGTCGGTAATCAATCTAGGCCTACTTTCCCCCTCATCTACCCAACTCACGCAGGGAATACGACGACTGTACTCTTCTTCACGGCAAGCAGGCAGGTAGTTGCTACGTGGAAGATATCCATCTGGAATATACTCCAAGTCGATCTGATCATATGCCTTATTAGAATTACAGATAGCGCGGGGCGTTTTGTTGAATGGATTACCAACATAGAAATGTGGTCCAGACAAGATGAATTCTCCCGAAGAACCAGAGAAACCAGTCTGACGTTTGATCGTACCATCTTTCTGCGAAGCCGTCTCGTCAAAGCACACAGAGGTGCAGTACGAATGTTTTATATCAGCCAACCGTCGCGGCACATCAGCAAACTTCTGCAATACTGACACCAACTCCCGGCTATGAATGGCAGGAAGGCGCGCCTGCAGGGGTAGGGTTCCGGAAACATCATACAACTTGGCAAAAGTCGCCAGCATGACTTCATCCACATCGACGATGCGGCTTCGATGTCCCGCCAGTTCCCACTTCCCTTCAGCCGTTTTCATTCCAGGGACATCTCCGTGCCCGGGATGCACGAAATTTTTAGCCAGCGTCACCGGATGCATTAAATTGGCCACCGTCATGAATGATATGCAAGGTCTCGGCCGTCCATATACATTCAGACTGTAACGGGTGAGGTTATGAACCTCCGCAAACAAATGATTCTCATTCACAAACTGATAATGCGCCCGCAACCGAGGATACATCGCCGTCCGTAGCAGCCCTCCCCTCGGATCATCATACGGCCCTTCCGGATGCAGCAGTGCCTGCACACCACAGCCAATCCGCCACACCTGCGGCAGGAAGCACTTGTACAGATTCGCTTTCTGCCCTTTCAGCACCGGGTAATTCTGTTCAGCATTTAGGTACTGCCCCATCCCCTCGGTGGCAGCGCACTCGTTCACATACTCATCCTTCGCCTGCGGGATGGCCTCAAACACGGCCTCACGCTGGTCGGCCGTCTGTTTGGCGCTGAGCTTGCGAATGGCAAAGCGCGGGTCGAAGTCGGACAGCAGCCCCTGCTCGTTCCATTCCAGCTTGATCCACGGCGGGTTCCCCAGCACGATGTCGAAGCCGCCACGCTGCGCGAAAATATCGGCGTACTCCAGCTCCCAGTGCAGAAAACGCTGCTGCTGGGAGACGCGCTGCACCACCTGCAGCTCAGGGAACAGCGCCTGGCCCGTTTCACTGAAGAGACGCTCGAAGTTGACCCAGCCGTGCTTTTTGCGGTCTTCCTCGAACCCCAGTTCACGGGCCTTCATGGCCTGTTGGGCCTGGTAGCTTTCCCCAGGTTCCGCAGCAAAGAGGGACGCAGTTTCTCCCTTGCGCAGATTTGTCAGATTTGCACCGGCGGCCCCGTTGCCTGCTGCGACTCCACCTGCTCCGGCACCCGCACCAGTATCACCGCCAGCACCGCCCCCAGAACCGGTCGCAGTATCAGATACACGTACCGGGTTGCCGGCCGCATCGATTTCCGTCACCGTCACATCGGCCGGTGCACCGCCCACCAGAATGTCTTCCAGCAGGAACCACCACTGGCTGCGGTCGGGCAGTCTGGCAACTTCATCCACTGGCCAGAACCACAGGGCGCACCAGTAGTCCATGGCCAGCTTCAGCCGCCGGTAGGGGCTCACGATGCGCTGGCGCTCGCTCAGCAGGTGCTGCTGGTAGGCAAAGTCCTTCTCGGCCGTGCTGGTGGGCGCCCGGTTGGGCAACTGGCTGGGCCATACCTGCAGGTCGTCACTGGTGGTGGCGCGCAGTTTGGCCAGTTCCTGGGCATGCAGTGTCCAGAGGGATTCCACCGCGCGGCTCAGGCGCCTGACCTGGGCGACATCGTCTTCGGTCAGCGGGGCACAGAATTCCTTGCGCCATTGTTTGAAGGCTTCCACCGCCCCGGGGTTCAGCTGCCTGATGACCTTGTCCGTCACCATCCCCATGCCCTCGGCAGGCAGCAGGAAGTGAAAGATATCCGTATCCTGCCACAGGCGGTTGCCCTTCTCACCCACGGCTTCACGAACGGCAGCAGCAGGCGCCGGTATGCCGCCAGACGGTATGGCGGCCTGGGGCGCAAAGCCGACATCCTTCGGTACGGCCACGCGCCAGTCCCGTTCCGGCTGGCCACTGTCCGACCGTTTTGGTGTGAGCTGGGTCGTGGAAAACACCTGCCTGCGGGCACCGACCAGTGAGTTGCCAGTGGTGAGCTGCAGGCCGAACCAGGGCACATGGCCCCCTGCCGAGATGGCATTCAGCCACAGCGATACTTCAGCCAATTCCACCGCCACGGGATTGAGGTCCACCCCGAACACGTTGTTGTCGGCAATGTACATCTTCACCCGCTGGCGCTCGGTGGTGTAGTGCTCGTGCGGGATGGTCTGGCCGGTTTCCTTCTGTTTGGCCTGCAGATAGGCTTCGGCCAGCTGGTTGACGGCCTCGTTCAAAAAGGCGGCGCTGCCCATGGCGGGCTCGCAGACGGTCAGGTGCAGGATTTCGTCTGCCATCTTCCCGGGCAGGATCTCCCGCAGGGCGTGTTCCACCAGGCAGCGGGTCAGTACATCCGGCGTGTAGTAGCTGGCAGATTTTTCACGGGCACGTCCAGCCAGGCGGTAGATGAAAGTGCCGCGCGGATACATGCGCGGCTCGCCACCAAACAGGGTTTCTGCCTTCGTGTACTGGCCTATGCTGCTGGCAGGCACGAAGTAGGCGGCTTCCAGCGGGTCCAGTTCCGCATCGAGGCGCTTCTGGCGGGCGGACATGCTGTCCCCCTGCCCTGTTTCGCCATCGGGCAGCCAGCGGCTGTCGTCGTCGGTATCTTCACTCACGCTGGCAGCGGCACTACGGCGACCACGGCGAGCAGAGGATGTTTCGTCACCGGTAGCCCCGGCTGCCTCGTCGGCATCACCTCCATCATCCGTACCGTCCAGGTCATCTGCGAGGTCGTCGTCATCGCCCGCTGCCGCGCGGCTGCTGGCCCTGGCGTCCTTCGGGTCCCGTCGCATCTCGTACAGGTCTTCTTCGGCAAAGAAGCCGCGAAACGACAGCAGCGCCTCGTACACGGCCCCCAGCTGGTTGATGCCCAGCGTGGCGTAGCTGATGCGGCCACGCCGGCCGCCCTTGCCGCTGCGCGAGAGTGACATCAGTTCCACCACGGCCTGCAGCACATGGTTGCGCAGCTTCACGCTGTTGAGCAGTGGGGTGCGGGCGGGATCGAACAGGTGCCCCTGCAGGGGGTGGATGGTAAAGGCGGTCTGCTGGCCGGTCACCTCCTCCGCACCCGGATGTGCAGGGTGACGCTTCCCTGCAGATGGCGTGACAGCGGAAGGGCCGGGCTGTGCTGCGCCAAATTCCAGTTCCTGCTGGCCGGTGCCGTCGGTTTTTTTGGGAAAGCCTTCCCAGATGAGGGTAAAAAGCTTTTTGAGGCTCTCGTGGAAATAAAAGCCGTTACGCGCCTCGGGCGTACCGAGCGGCGTGGTTTCCAACTCGCGCAGGTGCTCGACGCTGTAGCCCTTGAGATAGGCTTCGGCTTCGATGGGTGCATAGCCCAGTTCGGGGCGTGCCTCGATGTAGAAGAGAAACAGCAGCCGGTACATGAAGCGCAGCGCTTCGAGGCTGAGCTGCTCGGCCAGATCCCTGTCGTTGCGGTCGAAGATCTTTTCCTTCGACACCTCCCGCTTGTAGCGGATGGCTTCGTTGCCGATCAGTTCGATGCAGGCACGCAGCGCGTATTTGAGGTCGGTGGACACCGCAAAGGCATGACGGTGCGAGCTTTCATCCAGCGTATCGAGCAGCGAGACCTCGCCCTCGGCCGGCAGTACGGAGGCTCGGCCGATGAGCGCCGCCACACCGCGCAGGCTGCGCTCATCGCGCGGGCCGAACAGCTCGGGCAGCTCCACCTGCAGGCTGGCCTTGCGGGCCCACTTGCCCCGTTCGGCCAGCACCCAGTGCTCGTGGTGCACCAGCAGCACCCAGCGTGGCGGGGTGTCGTCGGCAAAGAGACGGCGGGTGAGCGTGTCTTCCCAGGTCCAGCCGTTGTGGGCGGGGGCGCCCGCCCCGCTGGCGGCAGCAGAAGCGCCTGCGGCCGGCTGTGCCTGCCTGCGGGCGGTGCCGGCCATGGTGTCTCCCTGCAGACCGCGTGGGGGCAACTCCAGCGGCGAGAGGTCTTCCTCGCCCGGCAGGGCCACGGCGGCACAGATGGCCAGTAGCGGTGCCCCCTGGGCATCGCGGTACAGCGCCAGCACGGGCAGCTCACCCTCGTGGGCACTGTCGGCCAGGGTGAGGTTCTGCGGCTGCAGCGTGTAGTCGAGCGCTTCGAGTATGGGCGCGACCAGTGCCTGCAGCTGCAGGGCTCGCTGCTCCGGCGTTCTGGCCGCCAGAAAGCGTTCGCGGCTCCTGAAGTAACCATGCGCACCGCCGGCCGCTTCCAGGCGGGCGACGGGGCTCTGGTTGCCCTGCTCCTTCCAGCGCTCGAACAGCGACTTGAGATCCTTCTCCAGGATGTCGTCGAGGTAGTGTTGGCTGTAAAAGGTGTTGGCGTTGGTCAGGCCGTCGATGGTGAAGCTCATGCGGGTTCCTGAAAGGGCACGCGGCGGTATCGGATCAGAGGTGCTGGTACGGCCTGCCCGGCCGGTACAGCGAAGTCATGGGGTGGCAATGACGCTCACTGCGCAAGCACGGCAGCCACCACGGTGAACTGGGCACGGTCATCGAGGTTGAGGGTATCCCGCGCCCACTGGGTGTATTCGTCGAAGAGGCGTTGGGTGGCCGCTTCCTCCTGCTGGCGTCTGGCTGCGTTGACCTGCGCGATCCCCCCCTGAAAATCCAGCTCCAGCTGGTCGGCATGCTTGCCCTGCAGGGTTCTGAGCTTGTCCAGCTCGATATGCAGGCGCTGCCGGTTGTGCTGGTCCAGCTGCTGTTTGCGGGGGCGCAGGTGGGTTTCGGCAGCCTTGAGCACGGCCGGCAGCGCCTTTTGCAAACGGGTGATCTCGCCCGCTTCGGGCGCAATGCCATCGTTGGGAATGTCACGCCGGGCAGCCGCATCGAGACCGGCCAGCTGCAGGGCATCGGGCAGGGACAATACGGGAGGCCGTACCTGCCCCTGGGCATCGAGACGGATGGCCATCCACTCGGTCAGCATGGTCTGGCCACGGCGGTTGGGCAGCTGGGCCAGGATGATGATGAGGGCCTCACCGGGCTGCAGGGAGGCATGCGCACTGGAGGTTGCCGGATGAGATGAAGCAGCGGCAGCAGCCGGCACGCGAATCAGCGGTGCACGCTGACGGCCAAAGGCGGCCAGCAACCGGTAATCCAGCCACTGGGCCACGGGGTGCAGCGGCCAGGCGTACTGAACCTGCGGCCAGTGGTCTTCGTTACGGGCGGTGCTGATGGCACGGTTGACCTGCTCGGGGCTGGCGCTGAGCGTGAAATGATTGTCCTGCGGCCACATTTCCGGGGCGAGCTCCCGCTGCAGCAGGTAGCGCAACTCCCTGTCGGGCTGGAAGGTGAGTGTCTGGGTATCGTCCGAGACTTCCACCCGCAGCCTGCCGCTGCCCTGCGCAGCGCCGCCGTTCTGTGCAACGCTGCCGTCGTACCGCATGCTGCCATCGTAGCGGCGCACGCCGTCGTGGCGTGCCGGGCTGCGTGGGTTGTACAGCCAGCGCAGGCCATCGCGCAGGTAGTGGTAATGGGTGCTGAATAGCGTGGGCAGGGTCTGGGTAGCGGGCAACGCCTGACCTGCATCTTCGGGCTGGTGGTTGCCACAACTGTCGGCATTGCCCGCGCCCCTTCCATCCGTTCCGCTGTCAGCACCCGTTTCGCCATCGGCGGCATCAGCGGCATCGCCGACACCGAACAGCTCGCCGAATGGATCATCGGCATCCTGCAGGGCATTGGCATCCAGCTCTGCCGAAAATGCCTCGGGCGACTGCCCGCCTTCCATGGCCTCGGCCACTTTCTGGGCCTCGGCCTCTTCGTCGTACAGCCCCATGAACACGGATGGGTCACCAATGTTGTGTGCTGCCTGTTCGTCCTTTTCCACCAGGATTTCCAGATAGCGCACATCGCCCCGGATTTGTTCGTCATCCGGCCGGGTGTAGAGGTAGCCGATCATCGGCGTGCGGGTCTGGCCATAGCGATCCACACGGCCGTTGCGCTGCTGAAAGACCATCAGCGACCAGGGAATGTCGAAGTGAATCAGCCGATGCGCCTGGTAGTGCAGGTTCAGGCCCTCGGAGGCCACATCCGACGCAATGAGCAGTCGCAGCGGGGAATGGGTACGACCAAAGTTTTCCACGGTCTGCTGGATCTCCTGATCCGGCAGCTGGCCGTGCAGGATGGCCACGGCCTCCTTCTTCAGACCCAGCATGGCGGGCAGGTGCTCTTGCAGAAACCGCAGGGTTTCGATGCGCTCGGTAAAGATCACCAGCCGGTCGGTCGCATCGGCGCCGGTCCAGCGCCATGGCTGCGGGGAAGCAACCGGGGCGGGCGGCGTTCCGTGCTGCATGGCCGCCCCCGTAAGCAGCTTGACCAGGTGCTGCAATTTGCTGAACTGGGCTGGCCCGATGGTCTCGACGTGCTGCTGCAGTTTGCGCAGGGCATCCAGATCCGGATGCGCGGGATCACGCCTTTCCAGACGACCGGTGCGCTCGCGCAGCGTCTGCAGGCAGGCAGCAGGCGAGGAAAACAGCGCCTTTTCCAGTACGGTACGAAAAAGCAGCGCCCCCTCGCGGCGTGATACATCGCTGGTCAGCTTCAGCCTGGACAGGGCGTCGAAGGCAGCGTTTTCTGTCGGGGTGGCATCCACCGGGAGTGCATGCACCTGCCGCTCGGGAAAGCTCTGCTTCATCTGTTCTCGCACATCCTGCTTGAAGCGGCGAATGAACAGGTGCTCCACATCGGCCCGGGTGTAGTCCCGTACGTTTTTGGGTAGCGCCGTGGGGTCCAGCATGCGCATCAGACTGGCAAAGCTGTCCTTGCGACCGTTGTGCGGTGTGGCCGTGAGCAGGATGAGGGCGTCGGAGCGACGCGAGAGCAGGTCGGCCAGGCGGTTGCTCTGGGTACGGTTGCCTTTGTAGGAAACGTTGTGGGCCTCGTCGATGATGATGAGGTCCCACCAGGCCTTTTCCAGATAATGGCGGTATTCGCTGTCGCGCTTGAGCGTATCGACCGAGATGATGGTGCGGTCGAAGTAGTTGAAGGGATTGTGGTTGGCCGGAATGTCGCGGCGAATGCGCTGGATGCCGGCCGAGTCCAGCCGGGTGAGCGCGATGGTGAAGCGATTCCAGAACTCCTGCTGGAACTGGCGCATCATGCTTTTGGTGGTAACCACCAGGATGCGCCGCGCCCTGCCCCGCCGCATCAGTTCGGCGGTGAGAATGCCGGCCTCCAGTGTCTTGCCCAGGCCCACGGTGTCGGCAATGAGCAGGCGCGGACGCAGGCTCTGCAGCGCCCGACAGGTAGGCTCCAGCTGGAAGGACATGGTGTCCATCACGCCGTGCTGGCCCATCACCAGCGCCTCGCCCTGCACGGCCGACTGGCGCAGCCGCGCCTCGATGGCCAGCCGGCCCTCGATGAAGCCAGGCGAGATATCGAACACGAGTTTTGTCCCGGCGGGATCGAGGACGGTGACCTCGTCCAGCACGCTCAGAAACAGCGCCTGGCGGTTGCGGACCGTCTCGGATACACCCACGCAGGCCAGCTGCCAGCCACCGTGTTCGCTGGCATCGGCACGCTGGACGAGCCATTCTTCGTCGCGAATGAGAACACGGGCGCCGGGGGCTGGCGCCTGGGTGAGCTGGGTGGGCATGGGCGGGGGAAGTCTCCGGATGAACGGAAGATTATGGGGCCTGCCTGGGGGTGGGGCCAGTGGGGGCACAGGCGATGTCGCAAGTGGGGTACACAGGGCGTGTTGACATCTGGCGCACACTGAAGACAAGCTTGCAAGAATACCGTCTGACACATGCCACGGAGACCCCCATGCCCCTCTACACCTTGGGCCCCAAGCACCCCACGCTGGCCGCTGACGCCTGGGTGGCCCCCTCGGCCTCGCTGATCGGGGACGTGCGGCTGGAAGCCGGCGCCAGCGTCTGGTTCGGTGCAGTGCTGCGCGGCGACAATGAGCCGATCACCATTGGCGAAGGCAGCAACGTGCAGGAAAATGCCGTGCTGCACGTGGACCCGGGCGCACCGCTCGTGCTGGGCAGCAACGTTACCGTAGGCCACCAGGCCATGCTGCACGGCTGTACGATCGGGGACAACAGTCTGGTGGGGATTCAGGCGGTGGTCTTGAATCATGCGCGCATCGGCCGCAACTGTCTGGTGGGTGCAGGGGCGCTGGTCACGGAGGGCAAGCAGTTCGAGGATGGCTGGCTGATCCTCGGCGCACCGGCCAAGGCGGTGCGCCCCCTGACGGCCGAGGAGATCGCCGGGCTGGCGAAATCGGCCGCAAACTATCAGGCGCATGCGGCGCGCTACAACAGAGAACTGACAGAATGGACTCCCTGATTCGATTCGGATTCAACGGGCGGGTGCGTGGCCAGGTGGTGCGGCTGGACAAGAGCTGGCTGCCCATCGTCACCCATCACCAGCGCTACGGCGAGCGTGACGTGCCGCCCACGGTGCGCGAACGCCTGGGCGAGCTGACGGCGGCCGGGCTGCTGCTGGCCTCGTCGCTGAAGTTTGACGGCAGCCTGCTGCT
>ERZ773059.1192-NODE-1192-length-13009-cov-19.863363_pt1 | contig 13009 bp, 9 predicted proteins | sample MGYA00580514_ERZ773059 | MGnify/ENA primary metagenome ERZ773059 (study PRJEB29015, sample SAMEA2737981) | human oral metagenome | biome: human oral; feature: human-associated habitat; material: dental | place: China | collected 2056 ...
TGATGATTGATTGCATAATGTGTTTTAATTATTTTTGTCGTCGGTGCCGTTGTTGGCGCGTTCTTGTTAAAAGTCGCGCCCCAACGACGTCCGACAAGCGTTCTATGATTTTGTTTTAACTGTTGTTTTGGAAATCTATTTCACGATGAATGCGTGCAATGTAAGGCTTACTTTAAAAGACTTTCAACCACTTTCCAGTCGATGATGTCCCACAAAGCGGCCAAGTGGTCCACACGGCGGTTTTGGTAATCCAAGTAGTAAGCGTGCTCCCAAACGTCTATGCCCAACAATGGGTTGTTGCCGTGGCGTAGAGGATTGCCGGCGTTAGCCTCCTTGGTGATAACCAGTTTGCCGTCTTTATCTTGCGACAGCCATGCCCAACCCGAACCGAAGAGCGTTGCAGCTGCTTGCGTGAACTCCTTCTTAAAGTTCTCAACACTACCGAAGTCGCGCACCAAAGCCTCTGCAATCTTGCCAGTAGGCTCGTTACCCTTAACAGGCGACTTAAACTGCAAGAAGTAATAGGTGTGGTTAAGCGTCTGTCCTGCGTTGTTGAAGATAGGCCCATCGGGAGCAGTCTTCACGATTTCTTCAACGCTCTTGCCCTCGAATTCCGTGCCTTGGATAAGCGTATTCAGGGTGTTAACGTAGTTCTGAAGGTGCTTTCCGTAATGGAAATTTATCGTTTGTTCGCTGATAACAGGCTCCAACGCATTGGCTGCGTATGGAAGAGTTGGCATTGTTATATTCATAATTGCTAAAAATAAGTTGGTTAAAAACATTTGTTCGTTATTTTATTACGACTGCAAAGTTATTAACAATATTGGCTGTCACAAACAGATAATATCTATCGTGCAATAGGTTCACTCTATTCGTGGCTGTCTTCTGCATCGTCTGATGGTTCATGCAACTGTGTATCAAGGGCATTCGGGTCCTCGTCTTTACCGCCAAGGTTCAGCGTATCTTTCAGTTTCTGATACATGAACGATAGCGTTAGCAGCAGTACGCCAAGGATAATGAACACCACGATGCGGCCAACGGCAGGCATGCGCCATACATCGTAGAGGGCCAACTTGGCAATAATTACGCCAAAAGTGCAGATGCTTAACCAGCGCATGGTTTTGTTTGGCAGGCGCATGCCTAAGGACATTTGTAACGTTCCCACAGCAGCCAGCGACAAAGAGAAGGCTGCACTGAATTGTTCTACCCCCATCTGCATCAGCAAGGCGCGCACCATGCTCACCCACAGCAAGGTAGCCGACACGTTAAGGAACACGGTAAAGGGTGTTGTTTGCTTTTCGGCATGCTTGTAATAGCTTATGCTCGCATGCACATAAAGCCCTATGGCGCAAGCAATGCCCAGCCATTGCATGCCAATGGCAGGCATGGGCTTGGTATATTCGCCGTAGTAGAACACGTCGCCTGCAATAAGGAACATGGCTAAGAACATGTAAACGGCGTACAACCAACCATACTTGCTGGCCGGATAACGGCGACCGAAACCCACGGCAATGGCAAATAGCGTGGCTATACGCAACCAAGTAACTGCGGCATTGTAGGTGGGCGAAGGGATGAACAAGTCCATTTCGGTGCTGAGGCAAGCGTAGATGGTTATGATGCCCACCCCATATACGATGTGATTCCAAGGCACGTACAGGTCGTAGAGCTTCTCTTTGTTGCGGTCCATTATGCGCGCGAAGGCCAAGAAACAAAGACCGCGGAAGATTGTAGACATGAAATGGGAGTTGAACACGAGTGTGGACACCTTTGGCGTACCAGCAAAGAGCAATTCATGCCCTTCGCCTAGTATGGTGACGAACAACACAACGATGGCCGCAACGCCGTAAACACCCATGTCGAGTCGGCAATAGAGCCAAAGCAACAGCACCATTTCGGCCGACAGACAGACGGTGAGCACCGCGCCAGAGAAGAACAAAGGCAGCGAAACCGAGAGGTAAACCAAGCCCAAGCCCAGCAATATGGCCTGCTTCAAGTCGTTGCTCTGCTCCTTATATCTTAGCCATAGATGCAAGCCCACGTAGGCGGCACCCATCGTAAGGGCCGTAAAACCATTCTCATAATATTCGTCGTCGCCCAGCATGGCAACCAGCAAGATGGTGAACATGCTGCTAAATATCATCGCCGCAATGTGGAAACCGGCGAACGCGCCTTTCATTCCGCGTTGCAAGAGTATAAAGCAGCTTGCCGTAGAGATAACCCAGAACAGGCCATAGAACAAGAGATGAACGCCATAAGGCAACTCAACCAGGTCTTTACCGATTAAGAATAAGGCCAGATATGTGGCGGCGGTGCTTATCAAAGGCAACTCGTTCCAACGCGTTCCCCACGAAAGGTAGAGGCTGCCCAGACCTAAAATAACCATATATACGTATAAGAAAAGGAAGTTGGGCGTACCCGTTGCGGTGAGGAATGGTGCGAGAAAACCGCCCACTATGGCCGTTACAGCCAATTCGCGACGCTCGTAATGCCGAGCCGTCCATGCCATAAACAGCGTTACAACCACCATGATGCCGAAGGCAACCGACTGCGAGAAGAGCTGATAATAGTGGAAAGCGATGGCCGTAGTGACGTAATACACGGCGCATCCACCACCAGCCAACAGCGAACTGAACGCACGATAACGCTCGCCTAACCGCCAAGCGATGCCCAAAAGCAATGTACCAACGCCAAAACCAAGGGCTGTGCGCATGGTGTGGCCTATCCAATTCTGGTCGATGGCATACTTAACGAAGAAAGCAATACCCAGCACAAAGACCAAGATACCTATCTTGCCGAAGAGGTTTTCGCCGATAAACTTCTCGTAGTTAAAACCTTCGTCGTCTTCGTCGTCTGTACCCATTGCGGGGCCATTAGTGCCGTTTCCATTGGTTGCAGCATGCGTATGCTTAGGCTCCAAATACGCGTTAACGGCCGAAACGGGCTCTTGCACGGGCTGTTCTTGCACTTGTTCCACCGCATTTTGCGCTTGCGCGGTTTCGTCTTGCGCAAAGGCAGCCACTGGCACATGCAGCTGCGGCTGCTCTTGGGGCAGGTTGTCAAGCCCCTCTTCGGTGTCGTTGGCTTGCGGTTCGTTGTTGTCGCCTTGCTGTTCGGCATCGTTATCTTGCACAACGGCATCTGCTTGCGATGCCTCAACTTGGCTAATAGCCGGTGTTTCTGCCTGGTGCAGGCTGTTGCCTGTACTTTGCAGCTCGTCTTCTGTTTGTTGTGGCTCGTCCTCGGGCGTGTTCGTTGACGTATCTTTGCCCCCAATAGGCACCTCTATTGTGGCAACAGGTGTGGCCACTCGTTGCTGTTCGCTCACCATTGTAACCTCTGCGACAGCACCCTCCACGTTTTCCATCTGGGTGTCTTCGCCTGTTGGTTGGTGGGTATGCGTAGTCAAAGGGCTGCTACCTTCTGCTTGCGATGGCGTTTCCATCGTGTCCTTGTGTTCCTCGGCATCATCGGCTGCACGGGTTGCAACACCTTGTTGCAATCGTTTCGCAATCTCTTCCCTAAGTTCGTTCAACGATTCGGTTGTGCTTTCAAGCCGCTTTTGCATCGTCTTCAACTGAAAGAATAGCTCCCCGAATTTGCCACCCAGACTCAACCGCACGGCAATTATCATAGCAACAAAGGATAATGCCAGCGAAAAAATGAACATTTCTATTCCGTCGTACATAAAGATAAAGTGGGTTTAGTTATTTAAAAGGTGTAATACGTAGCAAAGTTATACAAAATATTGATAGGTTGGTGTAGAAAATTGTAAAAAATGATGTTTAATTTTCAAGCGAAACACAACGCCGCTTATTGGCAAAGACAATCTAAGTGTGCCCGCTGCCCACACGCTTACTGCCTGTTTGGAACAGAGAAAAGGCCGTAACCATGCTGCGAATGACATAACTTCGCAACAACAAGTAACCCATTCTCGCCTGCTGTTTAGCAGCAAAAGCCCCTCTAATGGCTGTAAGCAGCAGGGCTATGGGCATATATTTGTGGCGCGGTAGCTATTGAGTAGTTGTTTTGTTGTTGCAGCAACTGAAAGTTATATCACCATGCCCATACAACAACAACCCACGAACGCAGGAAACGAAAAACAAACAAACCGACATAACCTAGCACTGCACAACCAAACAACCCATGCGTACATAAAGTTAAAATATTTTTTATACTTTACAAAACACACCCTATTCTCAACCTCATTCTAGCGAAAATCAGGCATAAAAATCGGCATTTTTCAGCCATTTTTCCACTTTTGCTGCCGCTGTGTTTGTCAAGTTTCGAGCATACTACCTCCATTTTGCACCATTTTGCCTTTCTAGTTTAACCGAAGGCTCGTAATTTTTCAAGCCCAAATACCCACTTTCAGGCCCTAAAACCCCACTTTTTGATGGGTGTTTTGCCACTTTTGACCACATGTTTGGTGGTTTTGAAAGGTTATATTCATACCATTGCAGTGTATATTTATGCTTTCCGCCCTACATTTAGCGGCAAAAAGCACTGCATTTAGCACCATTTCACCTTGCGTTTTGCACCAAAACGCACTGCATTTAGCACCAAAACGCACTGCATTTAGCACCAAAACGCAGGCTATTTTGCACCAAAACGCACCACATTTAGCGGCAAACTACCCCAAAAGTGGTGCAAATGGCGGTTTCTTCAAATAAATATTCATTTTATCAACGTCCACTTGCCAACCCTTTTTGCATCGAAACAAACCTTCGCGAGAATCGATTTTTTGCGGCAAGGTGGGCAGTTGGTGGATAAAAAGGGCACCCATAGTGTTAAAATTTCTGCTAAAAAACTTACAAAACGCCCCTACCCCTCCCCACTTGGAGAAAGGGTAGAAGGGCGTATTTGTTTCCTGCCAACGGCATAAAGCCACTAGATGGGCCAGCCTTCTGCGCCTAAAAATGGTGCAGTGGGCTTTACACGCATGGCGTTATTGCCCCTTCGGGCCTAACGCAGTGTTACCTAACGAACACCTTCTGGACAGTTCCGTCGCTGTACTTAATGATGTTTACGCCCGGTTCGGGTGCCGCAAGGCGCCGGCCAGTGAGGTTAAAGCGAGCCACTTCCACTCGTTCGGGCGTGGCTTTGGGGGTTTCGATGTCTGTGGCAGTGTAGGGTTTCACCACGCAACGGGCGGCGTTAACGATGCTATTGGTGGTGTTGTCGATAACCAAAACCACTACGCTCAAGTTGTTTTTATTAAATACCGTCACCCAATCACCAATGCCGTTCAACGCCGTTTTATGAACAATGGGCCTATCGGCCACTACCCTTTGGGGCAAAGAGCCGTCTAACCCGTTGGCTATGCCTACCTGAGAGCGGGCCACATCTTCGAAAACAAAGTTCTTAATGGGGTCCGATGACTTGATAAAGTAATCCAATTCGGGGTTAAGACCTAGATATTTGGTACTTCCACTATATCCATTTCTTTGCGCCCAGTCGTTTCTTTGTATTCGGTTTTCTATCAACACGTAGGCCAACGCATAGCGGGCGTTGTTGGTTGTGGCACGAAATGTGGTGGTAGACTGCGCATCGATGCCCTTACCTTCCCTATTCCACTGCGCTTTCACGTCGATATCCATCATCGCTCCGCGCTGTTTGGCCATCTGATAATATAGCTCGCCGGTAAAGCCCTCTACCTTATTTGCACGCGATGCCCATACGGTGGGCAGTCCACTGTGGGGAGTTGCGGGCACGTTATAACCTTTTATGCCCATCACATCACCATCATGTACCACTATCCCGAAGAAGTCGTTGGGGTGTTTTTTGGCCATTTGCCTCATGATGGCAATGCCAGAAGGGCACCAGGGACACCAACTGGCGGTGTAGTCTTCAAACACCACGCGACATGTGGGCAGCTTATTAATGGCGGTGATGGGCAGTTTGGCTATCTTTCCAGGGCTTCCATTGGGCTTACCATTAATCTGTGTAACGTCTAAAACCAACTCGTAATCGCCCGCTTTGCTTTGTGGCGGGATGCTGATGGTTAGACTTGCCATTTGGTTGGCCTTCAAAGGGGTAGCAAATGTCACTGTTTTTTCCTCCACAACCTTGCCGTTTATAGTGGCCTTGTAGTGGAAGTTCTTTTGTTCGATGTTGCCGTAATTGTGCATAATAAACGTGTTCTTATGCCCCGAAGCACCTGTTTTTACGAACATTCGCGCGGGTTTGGCCACAGACAGACTATATACGTCGGCTGCAAAAAGGGTATAGACCTGCATGTAAAGCAGGGCCATGAGCGCACAAAGACGCAGAAAGTGTTGTTTTTTCATGTTATTTCAGTTTAAAAATGAATACGATAGAGGGGCTAAAAGTGAAGAGGTGAAAAGTTGAAAGAGTGAAAAAATGGCTCACGCCCATCAACTTGTACATTCTTTATGGGAGAAAAGGCGTTTAAAATTGAAAGGGCGTGAGCCATCTTTTCACCTTTTCACTCTTTCACCTTTGAAGGGCGTGAGCCATCTTTTCACCTTTTCATCCTTTCAATTTTTCACCTTTAAAGGGCGTAAGCCATCTTTTCACTTTTTCACTTTTTCACCTTTCATTCTTCTTTTCAACCGTTCCATCGCTATACTTCACGATGTTTATTCCCCTTTCGGGTGCAGAAAGGCGTTGGCCTTTGAGGTTAAAGCGCGCCACTTCTACGCGTTGGTCGGTGTTTTTGGTGGTTGCGACACCCGTTGTATTGTATGGTTTGATTGGGCAATGGGCACCGTTAACAACGTTATGTGTGGTATTGTCGATAACCATCACCACCACGCGCAGGTTCTGTTTGTTTTGTGGTTTCCAATTACTGCCCACGCCATTGAACGTTGCCTTGTGCTTAATGTCCCTATCGGCCACCACAATGTTGGGCAACGAGCCCTCCATTCCGCTGTCAATGCCTAAGAAAGCGCGAGCCACATGGTTGTATTTAAGACCATAAACAACTCTACCTCCTTTAACAAAAACAGCCATTTCTTCGTTTTCGTTCAGCAAATCGGTAAGTCCATCGTAAGAATTAGCTTGAGACCAGCTTGCATTGTGCATGCCATCCTCTACAACGACGTAGGCCAGTGCATAGTTGGCGTTAGACATATTGGTGCGGAAAGTAGTGGTAGACTGCACGTTGATGCCGTTACCGCTTGCATTCCATTCGGCTTTTACGTCGATATCCATCATCGCTCCGATCGCTTTGGCCTGCTGATAAAGCTCTTCGCCCGTGTAACCAGACACTTTGGCTCTGCGCGATGCCCACACATAAGGAAGGCCAAACTTACCCACAACAGGGGTTTTATAACCTCCGATGGCCACCTTGTCGCCCTGATGAACGGCAATTCCGATAAAGTCGTCGGGGTGTTTCTTAGTCAGATACTCCATGATGGCCGTTGCGCGAGGGCAATATTGGCACCACATGGCGGTGTAATCTTCGAACACCACACGGCATGTTGGCACCTTGGTGAGCACGGTTATATCGAGTGTAGAGGACGAGAAGGTTGTTTCGTTGGGCTTACCATTAACATGTGTGATGTTACAAACAAGCTGTTGGTCGCCCAATTGGCTGAGGATTGGCACCTTTACCAACAGCGTTCCGTTGTCGCCGGCGGCGATTGGTTCGGCCAGTTTCACCTCTTTTTCTTCCACAACCTTACCGTTCATGGTGGTTGTGTAGCGGTAAGAGGTTACGGGTTTGCTGCCATAGTTAACGCAAGTGAACGTTGCCTGGGCACCGGTTGCACTCTTTGCAACAAATAATCGCGGCGAAGCAATGGGCGCTAAGTTGTTCTCGCCAAAGCCAGCAAAGGCCGTTGCGCAGGCACAGAGCATCAATGCGAGTGCAAAAAGGCGCGAAAGTAGTGGTTTTTTCATTTACTATTTGTTTTTATTAGGCTTCCCCCTGCCCCTTTCCAAAGGGGTTGGGGGAATGGGATGCCTTGTTTATGATGTTCCATTCCATTAAAGTAGCCTCAAAGCAATGGGGCTAATGGCCCACTTCACCCCCTTCATTGCACTCACCTAGCGCCCTCATAGTGGGCAGAAGTCTGAGCTTTTCTCCCTAGGAGGGGATGAAAATGACGTTTACTTTGGTCTATTTTTCCACCACAACCTTTGTTGTCTTACCGTTTTGACGTACTAAGTACAGTCCTTTTGGTAAGCTATTGACATCGGAAATGTTGCGCCCAACGAGCACGCCATTAACAGTCCACACTTCGTTGTCTGCTTTCTGTGCCGTGCGTTGCACGCTTTCTATGCCCGTTGCATTGCCATTAAACTTCAATGTAACCGTAGCTAGCAGCTGTTCGGGTACGGCATTTTCTACATCTTCGGTGCTTTTTGTGGTGTAAAGTTTCAATATGGCAGTGCAGTTTGCTTTGCCTGCAAGAAAAAATTTCGTATCAATAGAAATGTCTTTCGACTTGGAACCAGCTTTCTGCGAGGACGTGTAATATTTCCCTTTCTTGTCCCACATGTTGCAATTTCCGGGTAAACACACCTCCAATTTGGTGTCTTGCCCACTGATTTCAACAATTTCACAGACAAGCATAACGTTAAACTCCTTTCCCGAGATGTTACGAATGGACAAATCCGACTTAATTTGCGGTCCAAATCCAGCATTTTCTACCTTGGTTAACGATAAGGTGGCCTTATCTGCCACTACTTTTCCTTTGGCATCAACAAATACCATTTCACGATTTGCAGCTTGCATTGTCATTACTGATGCAAGGCAAAATAATACGCTAAGAAGTAATAATCTCTTCATGTTAAATAGATTTATTTGTGATTATATATGTTTATGAGTTTATAAGCTTGTAAGTTGATGAATGTATAAGTTAATGAGTTGGGGAGCTTGTAAGTTCGTGAGCTCGTGAGCTGATAAGTTGATGAGTTCGCGAGTTGATGAGTTGGAGGGAACTTGTAAGCTTGTAAGTTGATGCGTATATAAGATAATGAGCTCGGGACTTTGTGAGTTTGTAAGTTTACAAGTCTGTGAGTTAACAGGTTGTTTGCTGATACAAGCAGGGACAAACCAAGCCTCACCAAGCAGGGGTTCATTAAACAAGCAGACTTATTAACCAACCAACTTATCAACCCATAAACTGATGTCTTTAACAACTCAAGGCCTTAAATACCAACCTTTCTCCTTTCCACTTGCACCACTCCTGCATCATTATACACGAAAGCTACAACCCAAGCGTTGTCTGCGTTGATGTCTTCTGGCAGGGTTAGCTTATGGGTTAATGTCTTTTCTGCATTGCCTGGCAAGCTGATTGGCTCGCCCCAATCGCCGTTAATCGCAGCGCGCAACACGTGATTATGCACATAATCGCGCTTTACCACATTGTCGGGTAACTGCTGTAAGGCCACAATTCCATCTTCCACCAGCCACAATTGCAGCTTTCCTTCCACTCCTTCTGCCAAGGTTTGCGCCGTAGTGCTTACTTGCAGTTCGCGATTTGCGGCATTATATGTGGTGGCGAGTTTCAGGTTTAGCTGCGATTCGGCTTGAAACGCCGCACTAATCTTAGCCGCCCACCCCTCTTTTACCGAACCAGCGCGTTGCCTATTCACCAATACCTTAGGCACAGAGTTGGCATATCCCCAATGTTCGGCATAGGTTTTACCTAGCGGTGTGGCCAAACCTACAAGCCCTTCCTTAGGCAAAATGGCCAACCTGCCGCCGTGAATGGCAACGACGACGAGCGTGTCTGCACCATATTGGGCTTGCAACCGCGACAGTTCTTCGGCCGCGGCAGGACAGTTAAGACAACGCTGTCCCGTAAATTCCTCTACAAGCACCTTGCGTTTGGCCGTTGTAGCAGGCACTTCGATAAGCCTGTCGCTTGGCGCGATGTCGTTGCACGCGCCTAAGAGCAGGGCGGCAAGCAGTATGTGTAATGGTTTGATGTGCATATTGATTATTGTTATCGGCCTCACCCCCAGCCCCTCTCCGAGGGGAGAGGGGAGTAGATGGCCATATTTATTTCGTTAGAAGGGTTTATCAGGGACGACAAGATAACCTGTTTACCCTCTCGTATAAGTCTATATGAATTTCAAAAAGGCAACTCCAATTCTCTCACACCCTAGAAATTATAGCTGTAAGACAGCCTTGCACCCTTGGTGGCAGGCATGTATCGACACACACCACCACTGCAATTATACCCATCGTGGGTGCGTCCGTAGCCCACTTGTAGCCTATGTGCACCATGAACAAACGTAACCAACGCCTGATAATAGTGGATATGCGTAGAGCCAGCGTTGTATTGGTCGCTCACGGTAAACATCCACGAGGGTGCCAACGACAGCTCTGCCAAGCCAAAAAGCCAGTCGCCGTCGCCGTCTTTCGACTGCATGTACTGCGCCTCGGTACGCAATGTGGTGCGTGTCGATAGTTTCCACTTCACGTCTGCCACAAAGATATTAGCGTTAATCATACCACCCTCGCCCTCAACAACCGTTTTGTTGTAGCGTTGGTTCATGTACATCAGCGTAGTTTTCAATGCCGGGTTCCATCGTTTCTCCACTTGTACGTTCAAGTCTTGGTAGTAAGTGGCATCTCCCCACGCCCAGAAAGCCGAGCCATAGCCGTCTGTTCCCTTCCCGCCATGATGGTTTTTGGCAATGCCATGCACGTGCGAAAAGTTCAATTTCAGGGCCGTACCATAACGTCCACCGAGTGCCGTGCCTTTTTTTAGCTTGTAACCCAACGATGCTTGATAGGCCCATTCGCCCTCAGGTTGCGTGGCATAGGGCCGCAAGGCAGGCAAAGCGTAGGTGTGTTCGAGGGTGAAAGCAGGCAGATGGTTTACATACGACGATATGCCCACCATACTTCGGCGCGAGCGAAAGCCCATGTTTACACTGCGTTTGGCCTGCAACAGCATGCTAAGTCCGCGCTTTGAGTACGACCCCGACAGCATGGCCACATATCCATGACGATAGATGTAGCCGTTATCTGCCGTTGGGTCTTGCCCTTTTCGGGCGTATTCGGCCAGCACGTTGTAGGCTCCATGCTGCCATTGTGCGCGAACATCGTAGGCCAACACGTTGCGCGGAAGGCGTAAACGGTGGGTGGCATCGGCCATAATCACCTCGTCGGGTTCGTTTTTATTCACCACCGATGCGCCCAACATCAAGTGATGGTCGGGCTCTTTCATGCCTGGAAACCATTGTTCGATGTTCAATTCCAGGTCTCCACCGCCCACCCAGCCAGGGTTATGTTCCCAATATCGGCGTTGTTTTCCGGCCAAGGCCTTAACGTAAACTCCCGGTAGCGGGTTAGCTTTCAATCGTCCGCCAAGCAAAGAGTTGTCTACTCCAAGACTCCTTTCTTCGTAAGTGCGCAGCACAAAGCCCGACCCGAACTGCTCATAAAACGTTCCTGCCGTTAGCTCCACATGCTGTGTTTGCCACTTTAAGTAATAATACGGCACGCCCCAACCCTTAAAATCGGGTTCAAAACCGGGCAGGGGATATTGCATATACTCCAACCGGACACCCGCATCGAAGTTTTTTAGCGACGCGTCTAGCTCCACATAAGTGTTGTTCAAGAAGTCTCCGTTATCCTTTGTTATCCCAGCTTGCTTGTCGTTTTCAGGCACAAGCATGTCTGTTTGTATCGAGCCGCGCAGGGTTAAGCCCCTTTTCGGTTGGTCTTGCGCCACAGCGGGCAGTGCCATTGCGCAACATAAGGCAATGGCAAGTGCTGTTCCCCAGGGTTTCCAGTTGGCCCTGTGGGGCTTCGCAACCGCGTTTGGTTCCGAAAATTTCTTCTTTATGCCCAGCATTTGTTGCAGCGGCAGCCCCATCCACCTAGCTTGTCGGGGTTGCAACAGCAGCTGCTTGTTAGGCGAATTGGTTCTCAACATGTTATTCAAAAGCATAATGTATTAGCGCGTATGCGCATAAAAATGGTTATTCGCAATAATCTTCTGGTGTAAATGTTCATTCATAGTGGGCCAATGAATTGGCCTCTTGCGGTGTGTAGCCATAGCCGTAAGACTCCTCACGCCGCATCTTTTATCCTCTAATGCTGTTAGCCATTGGGGTGAATACATAGCCCCCAAGGCTCCCCCACACCGCAGTTGGGGTAGCGCATTTGGCCCTTGGTTACAGCCAACCACGCGGTTGGCATCCAAGGACGAGAACTTAAAGCTTGCCTTACAAGCAGTCTTTCACCTTTTGGAACAGCTCTGTTTCTGCCCCGTCGGCGTATCCGTTGTGCTTATAAACGATGTTTCCCTTGCCGTCTAGCAGCAGGGTATAGGGTATCATCTGCACGCCCATAGCGCGTTTCAGTTCGCCGTTAGGGTCGAGCAGCACTTGATACGTCCACCCGTTTTCGTCAACGAGCGGTTTCACCTTATTGATGTTCTGCGCCTGGTCTATGCTTACAGCCACAATTTTCACGCCTGTTTCCTGTTGCCAGTCGCTATACACCTCGTCGATGGCTTTCAGTTCGCGGTTACATGGCTTGCACCAAGTTGCGAAGAAGGCCACCACGATGGGCTTTCCGTTGTTACTGAGCGTGTCAAGTCGCACGTCGTTACCCGATACGTCTTTTAGTGTGATGTTCGGTAAGCGCGTTTGTGCGCATGCGAACGTGGCCACCATCATGGCGGCAATAAGTAAATAAAGCTTCTTCATGTGGTATTCTGAATAGGTGCACAAAGATACGCAAAAACAATTAAATTGTAAAGAAAATTATAAAGATTATTTGTTTAGATGCTAATAATTGGAGTTTAACACCCTTTTTGGGGCGGATTTAACCCAAATCAGCCAGTAGCATCTCGCTGTTTTTATCTGCGAATGTTGATTGTTTGAGCCAACTCCCAGTCGACAAAAAACGAAATGGCAACTGTCCAGCCCCTATTGGCCTCACTCACAATCCCTACCAGCCGCACCAACAATCCCTACCAGCCGCACCAACAACCCCTACTGGCCGCACCAACAACCCCTACCGGCCTCACCCCCAGCCCCTCTCCAAGGGGAGAGGGGAGTGAAATGCCTTGTGCAT
>ERZ773059.1194-NODE-1194-length-12992-cov-33.684548_pt1 | contig 12992 bp, 17 predicted proteins | sample MGYA00580514_ERZ773059 | MGnify/ENA primary metagenome ERZ773059 (study PRJEB29015, sample SAMEA2737981) | human oral metagenome | biome: human oral; feature: human-associated habitat; material: dental | place: China | collected 2056 ...
GCCCTCCTCTGAGGCTCTGGCTATCGGCCCCCTCCTTCGGGAGGGGGCTTTCTCTTGCCTGGCGACACTTGTGTGGGGTGTTTCACATTTCCTGGCTTGACGGTGGCGCCCGCCTCGGGCTATACTGGATATATCGGATCGAGAGAAAGGATCACTCCGATGAAAGAAGAAAAGATTGCCGCGGTGGAGGGCGTGGCGGCCGGCCTGTGCGAGACTCTCGTGTCCGTCCGCCCTGAGGAGGTCGACTCGTGATCGCCGATATCGTGCTTCTCATGGCCTTGTGCGTCCTGCAGGTCCTGGCGGCGGTGGCTGCCGGGGCCTGTGCCCTGGCCCTGCGCGACCAGGTTCGCGCCGGGTTGCTCGTGCCGCTGTGGGCGGTCGCTGGCGTCTGTGTCGTCTCGGTGGGCGGCGCCTTGGCTCAGGTGGCGGTCCTGTGAGCGGCCACCCCGTGAAAATGGCGCCCGAGCTGCGCACCTCGCTCCTGACGGAGGTCGTGCTGGCCGCTCTGGGCGTCGCCGCCGAGAGCGCTCCTCCGGTCCGGGTGGAGACGACGGGTCCCTATACGGCGACGCTATCGATCGCTGAGTCGAATCTCTGGTATGGTGGCCTGAGGCTTGCTCTGACGGTATGCGTTGGTGGCGTCTCGCAGGCGGTTGTCTCCGCTGTCTGGCGTCCCGACTCGTCCGAGCCGCTGCGTGAGCTCCGGGCGACGTGCATGGAGCGCCTGGCGGAGGCTATCGAGGCTGAGCCGGGCGTGACGGAAGCTGTGCTCGACGAGACCTATAAGGCGAGCATTTTCGTGCGGCTCTCCTATGGGAGGGCTCGGATCATCAGGGAGGGTAATAATGGCTAGGAGGGCTCACATGGCACAAATTCGCCTCGCACAGGCGCTGGATGAGCTGGCCGACCTGGTCGGCGAAGCGATTGATGAGCCGATCTGGGCTCGCTGGACGGGCGGCCGTACCGGCTGGCTCATGGTCGACGACGGGGTTGACTCGCGGATTGCCGCCTCTGTCGACTATCGGGATCGTCTCATGACGCTGAATCTCCCGCCTGAGCGGGCCGCTGCGTCGAGCGCTTGTCTGCGCGGTTGGCTTGGTGACTGGCTGGCCGACGCCGGGCTCGCTTGGTGCGCCGGCTGCGACGACCTGGGTGACCGTGTCTTGATCGATGTGGCCCGCGATTATAGGTTGGTGTGCCGCTGATGCCGATCTTGGATGATCCGCAGCAGCCTTGGAATCCGGTTCACGAGATTTTCCGGCGGATTGGCGCCGAGCGTCACCGCTCTCGCGAGGAGGCTATCGACTGGCTACTGCGGGTGCCGCTGGCGGGCGAGTTGATGGATCTGGCGCCCGAGTGGCGCGAGTGGGTTGCCGAGCAATGCACTCACTGGGTGAGGTCCTCGGAGTCGTGGTGGACGTCGCCGGTGCCGGTGCTCGCTGAGTGGGTCGAGGCCGCCCGGGTGGCGGCGGGGGCTGCCGGTGTTGTGTGCGAGCAACTGGAGCTGGGTATATAGAAAAGATGTTTCATGTGAAACCCCCGAGAGTAAACCTCTCGGGGGTTTCTTTCACTTGGTGTTGGCGGCTGCGAGGCCGACGCCGAGGAATCCTGCGATGGCGGGGCCGATGAGGGCGGCGGTCTCGCCGGTGACCCAGCCTGCGGCGACGCCGAGGGGGATGAGGCCGGTGAGGGCCCGGTAGGCCCATTTGCGCCAGGGGAGCCACCGGTCGGTGCCGGTCGTGTCGACGATGTCGCCGGCGGCGGCGGGGGTGCCGTCGGCGACGGCGTGCTTGGCGGCTTGGAATGCTGCGAGGGTGCCGGTGTCGGTGACGCCGGTGTCGAGATGCTTGGGGGTGCTCATTATCCTCCGTAGATATATCTGTGGCAGTCGAGGTGGTAGTGAACGACGTCGGGGTCGTTGGTGATGCAGATGAGCGGGATGGGATCGCCGCACCCCGCACACCTGCAATTAGGCATTCTTTTTGCCATTTTGGTCCAGCTTGTTGATGATTTCTTCGAGCGCGTGATGGCTGGCGGCGGGGTATCCGAAGCCATAGCCTGGCACTTCCAGGAATCCCCGCAGCTGTTCGACGGTCGCCGTCAGTTTGTTGACGGTCTCCTGCAGGTCCCCGAGGGAATTTTGGGTCGCCTGAGGATATCCGAATGCTTGTTCGGGCACCTTGAGGTTGCTGTAGATCCAATCCAATTTGTTGGCCTGGTCGGGGGTCAAATCGTCCTCCTCGCTATCGTCCTCTATGAATCGCCTCACGGATATAATGCTCGCAGACCCGGTGAGGCTCGGATCGGAGAGCCGGTGGAATCGGGGGCCGCGGCCCGGACCGCCGTGCCCCCACGTGTATCCGCCGCCGGCGTAGAGCTCGACGTGGGAGATGCGCCCGGCGAAAGGCCCGGTCGCCCACCCCATGCAGATGACGTCGGCGGGTCGGAGCGCGTCGAGGTCGAGGTCGCGCCACGTGTGCGTGTAGGCGATAGAGCGTCCCTGGACGGCGATGTTGAAGCTCCGTTCCCCGAGGCGGATGCCGGCGCACTGCAGGTAGGCCTGTGCTATAGTGGAGCTGCAGTCGCCCCAGCCATACTTCTCGGGATCCTTGCGCCGCCAGTCGTTCGTGTAGCCGAAGGCATTTTCGTGTTTGGCCATCCATGCTACGATGGCGGCCCTAGTCGTCGCTGCCGTGATTTTTATCACATCCCTTCAGTGTTTCCTCCACCTTCCCGAGCCTGGCCTCGACGTCGGCCAGGCGTTCGAGGATCCCCGGGGACGCGGGCACGCCGGGGCGCGCCGCCTCCCCCATAAGATCATCCAGGAAGTGAGAGATTCGTCTCAGATTCGGCATGATTTTCCACACCACCCCCGCGAGGGCAATGATACCACCGAGTCCGAGTCCCGTCAATCCGTCGACGAAACCGTCCATGTTACACCCCCTTGAAGGTTTGGATAAAGCAATTTCGGGTCTGCGGTTTGTCGAAATAGAGCTCTCCGCGATTGTACATGCGCCTGGCCGACGCCAGGAATGAATCGCGCGGGGAACAGTACATCGTATTCTCTGTGACGAGTTTAACTTCGCTTGTGATGCGGAGTTGCTGTTTGGGGAGCTTTTCTTGACAGTACCATCCGGACTGGCGTGGGTCGATCCACAGGGAGAATTCCCCGAGCTCGGTGACGACGGTGCACGCGTAGTCCGAGTAGGCCGGCTTCTTGCCGATGAGGACGCCGTTGTTGTCGACGAAGCGCGATTTCATCATATAGTCCGCATTGTCGCCGCCGACGGACGACAGGAATTTTCCGAATTTCGTTTTCGCGACTTGATCGGCGAAAACGGCGTCGTCGGAGGTGTGAACGGCAATAAACCCGTCGTGGTACGTCTCGAACTCACTTGAGGGCACGATGCCGTACTTGATGAAATATGGGTTGGTGATCGAGGCGGCGTTGGCGAGGAAGAGTGCCTGCACGCGGTCGTCCCAGCGGTCGATCGTCGAATAGAAGCCCTCGAAGATGTCGGCCTCCTTCGGCAGGTAGCGAGTGAGGCCTTCTTCGAGGATGAACTCGTCGAAGATGAGAGTTCCTACCTCGCGGAAGCTCATGGATTTGGCCTGGCGCGCTTGGGTGAGGGCGGTGCATCTGCCGACGAGGGCGCCGGTTTTGGTGCCGTCGTCGACCCAGAGAGTGTTTTGGCGCACGGTGAAGTCGTGGTCGGGGAAGCGCTCGGCGATGTCGGCCATGAATGTCCGGAAGGCGTGCTTTTCGCCTTTATGGCGCCGGAGGTAGACGAACTGCGTCCCTCTGTCGATGAAGCGACGTAGCGCTATCTTTTTGGCGCCGTAGGTTTTCCCGGTGCCGCGGGCGCCTGTGACGATGGTCCACGGCGCGTTGTAGGAGAGGATGGGGCCGAAATTGTAGTAGTTGAGGGCTTGCTTAGTCATTGAGGTACCTCTTGACACACCACCCGATCCCTCGAGTGTCCCTAATGAATTTTGATAGTGAGTTTTTGTGCGGTCCCGGCACCTCGCCGTGGAGTCCGCCGCCGTGGCCCCACGTGAGGTCGCCGCCGGCATACATCTCCACATGGTCGACGCCGACGCGCCCGGATCCCCAGTCGTAGAAAACGAGGTCTCCGGGCTTCATGAGCGCCAACTGGGCGGCGCTAATGGATTTCGCCGTGTTCCAGTTGATGACGAAAGACCCGTGCCCGCTGGCGGACTGGGCGACGGTGTTGCCGCCGATGTCGATGCCGCAGACGTCGAGATAGGCGCGGCGGCAGGTCGACGAGCAATCCCCAACGCCGGACCGGTCAGGGTCAAGCCGCCCGGCGCCGTTCGAGTACCTGAACTTGTTCTCCCTCGACGCCATCCACCACACAAGTTTCTGGCGGGTCTCCGAGGTGCCGGGCGCGAGCTGGCCTCCGCCGCCGCCGGTGCCGGGGCCGCCGTTCTGCCCGCCGGGCGTTGTGTCGGTCGGGGGCGGGGTGCCGGCGCCGCCGGGCCCCGCGACATACTGCCCCTGGCCGTTCGGTGCGCATTGGACGATTTTGCCGTCGGCCATGTGCGCTATGGCAACGTTGCCGACGGCCTCTATCCTGGAAAGCGTTCCGGCGGTGGATCCTTGCTGTTGAGGGGCGTTGGTGTTGCCGCCCGGGTTGCCGCCGGAGCCGTCACCCTGCGTCGGGCCGCCCGGCGCAGGCGCGCCTGGCTCGACGCCGTCGACGCCCGAGCTGTCCATGTTTTTGATGATGGTATATGCCGTATTGTAGCGATTGCGGTATTTGCCGAGGACCGGTTCGGACAGGAGGGCCGCATGCCATCTGTCCAGACTGGCGCCGCCGATCTGGTTGGCGATCCGGAGGGCGCGCCTCGGGGATTGGTGGTAGGCGACGAAAAACATGATCATACTCTGCGTGTGCTGGTTTTTGTCGATGCCGCATCGCCCGGCTACCTGCACGTAGGCCTCTAGATCCTCCGCCATCTGCTTTTGCTGTACTTTATAGGCGGCGCGCAGCACGGGCTTGACTTGGCCGTCCCAGTAATTTGGCAAGTAGTACGTGGCCCAGTTAATGGAGTTGGCGTTGACGAGTGACTGCAGTTGTGCCGGAAGCTTGGCGAACTCGGCCGGAAGCTCGTTTTTAATGCGGTTGAGTAGTCCGTAGGCGCGTGGGCCGAACCATTGGCCGATCCCGATTGTGATAGGGTCCACGTGGTAGATGCCGTCGTAGCGCATGCCAGACTCGACCGTGCCGATTGCTTTGATGGCGACGGCTTTCGCTTTGGCATCCCACGCCATGGAGCCTCCGTTTCACGTGAAACCGCCGCCCACGAGATGCGAACCCGTGAGCGGCGGAGTCTATAAAACAACAGTATGCCTACAGTGTAGACCACGTGGCCGAGATATTCAAGTTCCCTGACCAGCCCTTCCAGGTTTGCAGGTGCTGGTTGGGGTGGATCTGGAACGGAATGTCATCGGTACCGGAAGCGCCGCCGCGTGCATTGCCATTGACGGTGGCGCGGGGCGCCGCCCACTCGGGGATCATGCCGAGGTCGGCGCCCGTCGCGATCGACTGGCCCGTGATGATCCCGGAGAGGGAGACGAGGCCGCCGGACAGGCGCAGGGTTAGCGGCGTGTCGGAATGGGAGGCGCCCCCGGAGAGGCCAATCCGGTAGTTCTGCGACACCGGAATCGGCTCGTTGCCGTATTGAAGGTAATTGCCGGCGAGTGTGGCGAATCTAATGTCTCCGGTGCTGTTGAGGTGGATTTGGCCCTCGGTGAAATACTTCGCATATCCGAGGCACCAGTATTCGGTTCCGACGTATTCGGCGCCGTAATTGCCGCAGACCTCCTGCATCGCGGAGAGGCAGTTCGCCAAGCCGTTCTTCGACTTCGTCAAGATGTGGAGGTTGCTCCACGCCCACACGGCACTGAAAATGACGATTCGGGCGTTTTTGAATGCACGTTTGGCGTCGGAGATGCAGGTGACGAGTCCGTTGTAGATGTCGATTTCCTGCATCGCGTCGTTGCCGCAGTCGGCGATGATGACGTATTTGACGTTGTCGTTTGAGAAGCTCCCATCGGCGATGGCGCGGTTCATCTGCACCTGGAAGTTGTCGGCGCCCTGTGCTATGCCCGTACCGCCTTTGGCAAAGTTTTTCTCCGTGATGCCCATGGCGCGGCACATGAGTGTCGGCCATTTACCTTCGACGACGTTGGAGGTGCCGACGATGACGGCGCACAGCTCGGGCGCCGCTGCATTTTTTAGTATGTACCTACTGTCGGACTCTTCTTTCGTGTAGCGGTTGGCGACCTTCAGTCCGAGATCGTCGTAGGCGGATTTCACCTGGCGGGTCGTCTCAGCCTTGGCGCGGCCTTCGGCGTCGGCGATCTTCTGGTCGATCTGTTCGACGACCTTATGGTCGCCGGCGACGGTATCCTCCGCTTTTTTGATGCGGATTTCCATCGAGTTGAATTTCGTGGTGTCCTCGGCTGCGCGCAGGTCGATTTTGCGCATGTCACCGTTGTAGTCCCCGCGCCAGGTCGGCTTGTCGTTGTCGAGGAACTGCGACAGCCCGAGGGCCTCCGTCTTGTCGGTGGAGCTCATTAAATGTCCTTTCGTACTGCGTGAGGTGTCGTGGCCTCCGGGTCGAGGTCCCAGCCGCGGGCCTTCCAGCCGATTTCGTCGAGCTGTTTGGCGGTGGCGCCGATATTGTCGGCCTCGATGGCGAATCTTGCGGCGGTGCGCAAGTTGCTGTACATGCTGGCGAGCGCCTCAGAGAGAGTCTTCGTCGTGACGCCGTCGACAGGGTCGGTGACGAAAACCTTCTCGCCACCACGGGCGGCAAGCTTTCTGTAGAGCTCGTCGATAGCGAACTGGATCTTGCGGTCGGTTTCAGCGCGCAGCTGCGCGACCGTCTTGTTGACATTGCTTTCGAGTTCGTTGCATATTTTTATGCACTTGTTAATGGCGTCGACCAAATTCTGGCAGTTTCTGGCGACGCGCTCGAGTTTTTCGACATAGGTGATACCGTCCCTGAAGGTGAACGGCGTCACATTCGTCAGCGGCGTGTCCTGAATTGTGAAAAACGGCACATTTTCTACCGGCATGATGTTACCTCCCCCACCAAGGATACCACAGGCCGAAAGGATATGTCGCATCCGACCCGACGTGCGCATCCCCGGACGAGGCGATCCCCATAAAAAGCGGTTCGAGCTCGGCGACAATCATCTGGTCGACGTTGATCATCGCCTGACGGTACTCCGTGACGAGCGTGGCGCCGGAGGTCATCCTGCCCCGCTGGCCCGACCTGGCGTGCGACTCCGCCATATCCGAGTGAGAGGCGTCGGAGGTTGCTTTTTGGCCGTTTTTGCCGGCGGTACGCCCCTCTGACGTCGTGCCGGTCGTCGCGTAGTCGCCCTCTTTGTAGATGGGGCTGCCGGGGTAGGCGTGCTCGCGGCCGGCCGACGTCGACTCGCCGGAGGACGTGGACTCGCTGGACGACGCCGATTTTTGGTTGCCGCTGCCGGACTGACTGGCGTCGGTCCACGTCGTCATATCTACCGCGGAGAGCGGGTCATACTGCAGCCGAGTGCTCTCGTAGAGCTGGTTGTAGTAGGGCATGACGAGGCGCAGTTTCGCGGCGACCTGCTGCCGGAAAATGTCGATTGTCTCGAAACCTATCTCCCGGTAGCAGTAGACCTCGTACAGGGTCTGGTTGAGTTGCTTACGATAGGCCTCGTCGAAGATGGGGTAGGTCTCTACGCCCCAGTCGCCGCCGGTGACGTCGACGACGTCCCGGAGTAGCATGGTGAAATCAGCCGCCATTAGACCTCCATCTCGCTCACGACGTCGAGGTTGCCGACGAAACCCTCGACCATGGCGTCGGTGAGCCGCCAGCTGACGGAGACGTCGAGCCCATATTTCCTGTTGATTTTCTCGCAGGCTTGCTCGCGCTGGGAGAGCGCCATGCCGCGGAAGGCCATCGTCTGCCCGTCCAGGGAGTTTGCCTCGTCGGCGACCATGCGCTCTTTCTTGCCCGGAGGCGCCGCTTGAATGCCGAGCATCATCATCGCGTCATTCCAGATAGCCCGGCGTGCCGCCAAATTTTCAGTGACGACCTGAGGGTGCACCTGGTTCGGGATAGTGACGACTTTCTCGGCGATAGACTCGCCCCCGTTGGTTTTGATCGTATAGATGACCGGCTGTCCCTCAACAAGCTGGCGCTGAAAATTTTGGGCCGTCAGCATCTCCGACGGCTCGACAGCGAGAATAAGGGGGTTCCGCGTGTTCGCTAGGTTAATGTCGATAGTGCGGTCGATCTCTGACAGTCGCGCCGCATAGGCGGTCACGACGTCGTTATCCGGCTCATGCATGTCATTGGCCCAGATAGGCACGCAGTCGCGGCTTTTGACGTGCCTATTGATCTTACTGTTAGCGTTGAGGTAGTAGGAGAGTGGCCGATTGTAGATGTCGCGGTCGCCGCTCGGGGTGCCCGCCAGTGCCGTGAAAATCCGGAAATGTGGGTCGAGGGAGAAAACTACGAGACCATTTTTGTGGAGGGTCATCTCCACGTATCGCTCGTCGACAGTGTCCGGCAGCCCCTCCCACTTGAATCTCGCCATGGCGAGCATCCGGAGGGTGCGCCAGTAGATGTTGAAATTCATGCCCGTACGAGCCATCGCTTCATTTCTTTTGAAGCGCCCCCGCGCGGTCACCATGTCGTAGACGTCGTCTGCACCTTTCACAGTTGCACCACCTCGTATGGACCGTTTTCATAGATTTTCATGGTCGGTATTTCCTCAGGATCCCCCCAGACGGTCGTGCCCGATTCGAAAATGCCGCGAATCGTGTCGACGAACATTTGGGGACACCGGGGCGCCTCAATGTGCACGTCCGCGAGCTTCCAGTATGTGAAGTGCGTCATAAGGTCAAGCCGATAGGTGGCCATGTCGACATAGCGATTACAGGCGTAGCCGTACCTCGCGAAAAACTGCGCGACACGATGGGCGGCGCCAGAGTTGAGGCCACGGATCCGCAGCCAGACCGCCCACCCGGACGTGGCCAGCATGAAAGCGTCACCACCGATCTGGCCCGACGTCGACGGCTGGGTGAGCTGCGTATCCTGGACGCGCGCGTTAATGCCGGCGATCGTGTTGGCATAGTCGCCTTTGGCGACCATGTCGGCGTAGGCCCTGTTCGTGTCCCGGTTGTAGGCGGCGAGATGGTTTTGAGCTTGGTTAATCTGGGATGCCAACTGGTTGGATATGCCAGTGGAGGCCGCCGCCGTCGAGTTGGCGAGCTCGGTCTGTGCGTTCCTGGCACTCGTGTTGATATTGTTCGATGCCGCTGCGGTCGCGATCGAGGCGCCCCCTTTCAGGGCGCCGCCAATGTTGCCGCTCAAGAGGTTCCCGACGACGCCGAGACCGGTGTTGGCCATGGAGAGCTTCGTTTGGTCCCATGCGGCGTCGTTGGTGATAGCCGTCGATTGGGATCTGGCAGCGTTCGACAGGTCCGTCTGGGCGGTGCGGGCCGCGTTGCCGAGGTTGGTGGTCGTCGTCGACGTCGCCATCGCCTGAGACGCCTGGTCGTAGGCGAGCTGGTTGCCGGCGAGGGCTTTTTGCTGCCCCCACTCGGCGGACTGCCGGGAAAAGGCGATCGAGTGCGCCTGGCTGGCGAGCGCCGCGATTCCGGCGTTGTTGGTGATCGAGAATGTGGGGAAATTCGTGAAATAGATGCTGCAGTCCAGATAGCTGCCATCCAGCGCGCCTTTTTGCGCCGGGCCGCCCTTGAGGTAATCTTTCACCCAGCATACGACGCGAGGCGACGGCGGCGCAAAATGGCGCAGGCAGGCGATCGTCGTGACGCCCCCCTTCGGCAGGTACTCGGGGCGGAGTGTCATGGACTGTCCGGCGTAGTTGGTGAGCTCTATCCACACGAAGGGCGATGTGAAGAGTTTTGAGTAGTTTTGCTGCCAGTCAGGGTATGCGAGGGCTCCCGCTACCGACAGCATGCCGTCAGGGAAAAACGTTTGCTGGCGCCCCCACATGACGGCGCCAGCGTGCTGATCACCCTGCTTGCGCGCCCTGACGATCGCGACATTGTTGAGGTCCATCCCGGGGATGAAATGACTGTCCGGGAGCTCACATTCGTGGCTGTAGACGACGTCGAGGAACGGGTGCTGCCCCCCACCGTCACCCCACGGCATGATCTGGATCGATTGGATACCCTGCGCCACCCACGGGTAGAGGCTGCACGATAGTGCGAAAACCTCGAAAGCCGCAATGCTGCGGAAAATGATGATGTCGGCGCCGTTCGGCAGCCCCTCGAACCCGGATCCTTTGGCGGTGTCCAAGTGTGGATTCTGCGTGTTGCCAGGGTTTCCCGTGAAATCGGTACCAGCAATGACCATGACGCCGCAATCTTGCAGGGTGGCGAGGTTGTATCGCTCTGTCCACTGCACCATGTAGTCGGCGCCGAGGTCGAGGCCTTCGGTCTCACGGAGGACGTCGTGGTTGCGGCCGCGCCATGTGGCGGCCACCGGCAGGTGCCCGCGCTCGACGTAGGCGGTGCGGAGCCGGACATTCCAGCAATAGGTGGTCCACACGTCGAGCTGCAGGGCGAGCTCGATCGTGTCTGGCGCTATCTGGACGATATCGTTGATGAAATAGTAGTAGACCCTGACGTCGTCGTCTCCCCTGTGGAGGTTGGAGAGTTTCGGGTCGCGCACCCTGATGTAGTTGAATTGCATCGCTTGCGGCCAGGGGATATCAAGTCGTACTGTTTGCTGTTGCGTGAGGGGGGTGAATTTGTTGATGGTGAGTGATTTCCCACCCTTACGGTGCAGGTAGGCGTCGATTTGCTTAAAATTCTGCCATTTGACGATGTTTCGGTACTGGGCGTCGTAGTCGACGCGGGCAAGAAGCACCTCGCTGCCAGGCCCCCAGCCTGCCCACTGCGGCACGATCAACACCTCCTATAGGAACGGCCCCGGGGCGGATCGAAAACCCCGGGGCCGTCGGCGAGAACTCGCTCCGGCGCCGGTTGCTCAGGCCGGCGCCTCACTCCGCATCGTCGCCACTCCTAGACGACGTTTACAGTATATTCTCCGTAGTTCTTGCCGTCAAGTCCGGCGATCGTGAGCTTCACCACGAAGCCGGCTTCACCCTTGGCGATCGACACCGCCGTCGCGAAGACGTTGACGCCGACCGGATAAACCTGGCTTTCGGCGCCATCCTCCGCTAGCAGCGCCTTGCGCGAGCGGGTGACCGTGTACTCCTTCGTCGCCTCGGCGAATTTCGCGACACGCCGGCCGAGGATATCGATCCCCTTCAGCTCGCTCTTGGTCGCCGGCCACTCCGGGAAGCTCGGGCCGCCGATACCGGCGAACTCGGCTTCCAGCTTGGCGCCGTCCGCCTCCGCGGCGACGACGATCGGGCCGAGCTCGCGCGGGCCGATCGAGAGGACACCGGCCCGGGAGACTTGCGTGCGGGAGTCGGTGCCGCGGACCGTCCAGTTGATGTCCGGGTCAGTGCCGCCGCCGGTACAGGTGGCCTCCAGCTGATAGTTGCCGCCGCGTACCATATCCTGCCCCTGGACCTCCTTCGCGCCCTCGCCGTATGCTTTGATGGCGGTGATGGCCGTGACGGGGTCCTTGGCAATGACGCGCTCGGTTTCGCCTCCGGTCCAAAACATGATCGCCGGCACAAAACGGGAGCACGAGATGATTTCATGATGGTGCAGGAAAATGTTTTCCTGGCTCGGCTCGGTCGGGTCCTGGAAATTCAGGTTTTCCAGGAGGGTGTCGGCGACGACGAAAAAATCGCTATCGACGAGGATCGCCTGGCATCCACCCTGCGGGAAGTATTCGGCCGGCACCTCGATGATGTGGTAGGGCACATCGGCATAGCTTACGTTGAAAAGCGCCGCCAGGCCCTCGACGTCGAGCGCCGCATTCGCCTCCGGCGTGATGAACATCACCAGATTGTCGGGCTTGGCCGCGATCGGGAAATGCGCCGCATTGTAGTAGGGGGACCGGAATTTCAGATTCCCCGCCATGGCACGCATTTTGCGCAGTGCCAGCCTGACGTCGCGATCGGCGACATCCTGTGCCGAAATATCGGGGATGTGCGCGTGGTAGAAGCCCCCGCGGCGCTCATACTCGGTGAAAAGGCGCGACATGAGGAGGAATTCATCCCATTTGTCCGACTCGCTCGGGGCAGCCATGATGTCCGAGATGAGCCCGGACATGTCGCCTTCGCCAAGGAAAGCGCTCTTGATGACGGCGCGCTCCACGGAGACCGGATAGACGTCCATACGGTTCTTCTCGTGGAAGCTGACGTCGATCGGCACGCGGTGCGTACCGAAAGCCATCTTCTCACCAAAGCTCCGGTTCGGGTCGTACGCTTTAGCGCGGATGAGGCCCGTCTGGTACTCTTCGATGCCGTTGCCATATTCGATAAGGCCACGCTTGAAGCGTGCGAGAGGGTTCGTCCACGAGTTGTGGCGGGCAACGATCGTGCCGATCTGCGTCATGAGCGCCGTATAGATGGGGTTCCACAGCTGGCGGTGCTGGTCCAGGTAGCGGACCGTCGTCTCCACGCCGGCCTGCGTCGGCGACGGAATACGTGCTTTATAGCCGATATTGGCCCCGTTGATGGCGACCTGCAGGAGCTCCCCATTGGAAACGCCAGGCTTCAGGGAGGGAATGTTGGGTACAGGCATCTATCAGTCCTCCGCGATGATGTCTTCGAGTGTCAGGGATTCAGGGTCGACGTCGGCGACCGACGTCTCGGGCGCCTCGTCGATCGCGGAGTGCTCGACGATCGCGCGCAGCTCCGCACACTGGGCGAGCGCCTCCTCGGCGATCTGCCGCACCTCGGAGATCATCTCCGTCAGGTCGGCGTCGATGGCGTCGGACTCCGCCTCCACGACGTCCGACTCGTCCATCTCCTCAGGAGTCGGCGCCTCGTCCGGCTCGGTTTCACGTGAAAC
>ERZ773059.1197-NODE-1197-length-12976-cov-28.403607_pt1 | contig 12976 bp, 8 predicted proteins | sample MGYA00580514_ERZ773059 | MGnify/ENA primary metagenome ERZ773059 (study PRJEB29015, sample SAMEA2737981) | human oral metagenome | biome: human oral; feature: human-associated habitat; material: dental | place: China | collected 2056 ...
CCGGGTCGCCCCCGGGCGGCACCGGCCCGGCGGCGTCGGACGGGGCATCGCCCGGGCGCCCGACGCCGAAACCGGCTTCAGCACCGACCCCGCCGTCGGCCCCGGGGAGGACTCCGCCGTCGGCGCCGGGTCAGGCCCTGCCAGCGGCCCCGGCGTCACCGGGCGGCAGGCGACGGCGGCAGAACCGCGGCCCCTACCCTTGGTCGTGAGCGGAGAGGGCCCGGCCGCGCCCGCCCTGGCAGGATAGGGGCGTGAAGCTCCTCCTCGTCCGCCACGGCCGCACCATCGCCAACATTATGGGGGCCCTCGACACGGCCTTCCCCGGGAACCCGCTTGACACCGTCGGACACGAGCAGGCGGCCTCCCTGCCCGGGCGCCTGGCCGAGACCGGCGACCTGGACGCCATCTCCTCCCTGTGGGTCTCGCCGATCGAACGGGCCCGTCAGACCATCGCCCCCGTCGAGGAGGCCACGGGGTTGACGGCGCGGATCCGCTCGGGGCTGCGCGAGGTGTTGGCCGGGGACCTGGAGATGAACACCGATGCGGAATCGGTGGTCTGCTACACGGACACGACCCGCGCCTGGATGATCGGGCGCCTCCACTGCCGACTGCCCGGGTCCCCGGAGAACGGCAGGACCACCTTCGCCCGCTTCGACGGCGTGGTGGACGAGATCGCCCGGGCGACCGATCCGGACGGGACGGCCCTGCTCGTGGCTCACGGCACGGTGCTGCGCCTGTGGACCGCGCTCGCGGCGGCCGACGGCGGGGGAGCGGAGCCCGCCTGGATCGCCGATCACCCCATGCGCAATGCGGGCGTCTCGGTGGCGGAGGGCGACCCCGAGGGCGGCTGGCGCCTGGTCAGCTGGAACGAGGGCGAGTGGCGGGCGTGAATGCCGTCGTCAGGAGAACGCGACGGAGTTGAAATTTCAGTCCTCGTCATCAGTCTCGATCAGGGATCGGAGTTGTTGGGCGAATTCGGGGGGAAGTTTTGCAAAAAGAGGAGCGAGTGTGGAGTCGACCTCGGTCGAATATCCGCTCTGGTACAATTCTCTAAATCCTGCAATGGCGACACCGAGCGCCTCGGCCATGTCATTATTTGTCAATGCTGTATGCAGTAGCCAGAAAAATGCTCTTATCGCCAATTCGATGGCATTGATTTGCAAGGCGCAAATGCCGATAGAGGCGACAATTTGTGTTGTCTGTATTGTGGCCGAAATAGATTCGGCATACTTGAAGGATTCTTCCAGGAAGTACAATATGTTATTTGGTGTGTCTCCTCCAGGCTGGGCGAGGATGCCCAGCTGGTGGTAGGTGGCGGCCATGCCGGCGCGGTCGCCGAGTTCTTCGAAGATGGCCAGTGCCTGCTGGTAGCGGGTGCGGGCGGTGTCGTAGTCGCTTTGGTCGTGGGCGAGGATGCCCAGCTGGTGGTAGGTGGTGGCCATGTCGGCGCGGTCGCCGAGTTCCTCTTTGATGTGCAGTGATTGTTCGTAGAGGTTGTGGGCGGTGTCGTAGTCTCCCCGGGCCTGGGCGAGGATGCCCAGCTGGTGGTAGGTGGCGGCCATGCCGGCGCGGTCGCCGAGTTCCTCTTCGATGTGCAGTGATTGTTCGTAGAGGTTGTGGGCGGTGTCGTAGTCTCCCCGGGCCTGGGCGAGCATGCCCAGCTGGTGGTAGGTGGCGGCCATGCCGGCGCGGTCGCCGAGTTCCTCTTCGATGTGCAGTGATTGTTCGTAGAGGTTGTGGGCGGTGTCGTAGTCGCCCCGGGCCTGGGCGAGCATGCCCAGCTGACCGTAGGTGGTGGCCATGTCGGCGCGGTTGCCGAGTTCCTCTTTGATGTGCAGTGATTGTTCGTAGAGGTTGTGGGCGGTGTCGTAGTCTCCCCGGGCCTGGGCGAGCATGCCCAGCTGGTGGTAGGTTTTGGCCGTGCCAGCGCGGTCGCCGAGTTCCTCTTTGATGTGCAGTGATTGTTCGTAGAGGTTGTGGGCGGTGTCGTAGTCGCCCCGGGCCTGGGCGAGCATGCCCAGCTGGTGGTAGGTGGCGGCCATGCTGGCGCGGTCGCCGAGTTCTTCGAAGATGGCCAGTGCCTGCTGGTAGCGGGTGCGGGCGGTGTCGTAGTCGCTTTGGTCGTGGGCGAGGATGCCCAGCTGGTGGTAGGTGGTGGCCATGTCGGCGCGGTTGCCGAGTTCCTCTTCGATGTGCAGTGATTGTTCGTAGAGGTTGTGGGCGGTGTCGTAGTCTCCCCGGGCCTGGGCGAGCATGCCCAGCTGGTGGTAGGTGGTGGCCGTGCCGGCGCGGTTGCCGAGTTCCTCTTTGATGTGCAGTGATTGTTCGTAGAGGTTGTGGGCGGTGTCGTAGTCGCCCCGGGCCTGGGCGAGGATGCCCAGCTGGTGGTAGGTGGCGGCCATGCCGGCGCGGTTGCCGAGTTCCTCTTCGATGTGCAGTGATTGTTCGTAGAGGTTGTGGGCGGTGTCGTAGTCGCCCCGGGCCTGGGCGAGGATGCCCAGCTGGTGGTAGGTGGCGGCCATGCCGGCGCGGTTGCCGAGTTCCTCTTCGATGTGCAGTGATTGTTCGTAGAGGTTGTGGGCGGTGTCGTAGTCGCCCCGGGCCTGGGCGAGGATGCCCAGCTGGTGGTAGGTGGCGGCCATGCCGGCGCGGTTGCCGAGTTCCTCTTCGATGTGCAGTGATTGTTCGTAGAGGTTGTGGGCGGTGTCGTAGTCTCCCCGGGCCTGGGCGAGGATGCCCAGCTGGTGGTAGGTGGCGGCCATGCCGGCGCGGTTGCCGAGTTCCTCTTCGATGTGCAGTGATTGTTCGTAGAGGTTGTGGGCGGTGTCGTAGTCTCCCCGGGCCTGGGCGAGCATGCCCAGCTGGTGGTAGGTGGTGGCCATGCCGGCGCGGTCGCCGAGTTCCTCTTCGATGTGCAGTGATTGTTCGTAGAGGTTGTGGGCGGTGTCGTAGTCTCCCCGGGCCTGGGCGAGCATGCCCAGCTGGTGGTGCCAGGCTGCCTGCCGGTCCTTATTGAGATTGAGGCGAGTGTTCTGGAGCTGCCTATTGGCCAGTTTCCACTCGTCATCCCATCGTCCAATACGATTGAGGATGCTCGCGGCTGTCTGGGCGGCGTCGTCGGATTGCTCGACAATGCCCGCTTCGCCGAAGTGAGCATAACACTCCAGCAGATCCTCGACATCCGCCTCCCGGCTCTGGGCCGTTGCCTGGTAGTGCCACAGCCAGTAGACGGCTGCGCGCCGATGACGCTCTACCTTGTCCTCCTCGGCGGTCTCCACCGCCGACTCCTCCTGGCGTTCCATGGTAGAAGCGGTCCACCGGTGGACGAACCACTGCGGAGAGGAACCGCCAGCGCCCTCCAGGCGGGTGAGGAGTGTCGTGGAGACCAGCTCATCCAGAAGTTCGTCAACCGGCAGATCGGTGGCGAACGGCGGAGCCGGGGCGTCATTCGCCCCGTTCTCTGCAGCTCCGCCTTCCACGGGCGCGCCGAGAACAAAGACAGCAGCGGATCTTTCGACTGGTCGGCGGAAGAGAGCGAGTCCTCTGAGAAGTCTCTTCGCCTCGGAGCTGAGAAGATCCAGGAGTTGGGGCAGAAGAACATCATTCGCGGCGAGCGTGACCGCCTCGGCGACCGATACATCCAGATTCCGTGACTGGTCCAGCCAACTCTTCACGTCCCTGTCGTCGGGCAGAGTCTCTTTCAGCCGCTGCTCCAGATCCCGCTCGATGCGCGGCAACCGCCCCCGGCCGTGTCCGAGCAGGGCGTCGAGCATTTCCAGCGTCCTTGGGTGCCCGCCGATGCCCGCCCACAGCACGTGCAACTGATAGTCGTCGAGCGCTTCCACGTGGGGGAGGTCCCAGGCCAGGCGCAGGGTCTCACTGAAGGACAGCGGGCCCAGTCCCCACCATCGCAGATACTCGCCGCCGTCATCGGGGAGTTCGAAGCGGTATCGGCAGGTGATGAGCAGCGCGGACGGACCCTGGGTCTTAGCCAGTGCGGCGAGGAAGTCGGCCAGTCGCTGATCTGCGATCCGGCGTCTCCCGTGGTTCTTCGGACCATCGTGGTGGGAGTTGTCATCCTTCTGGATCGGCTGCAGATTATCCTCGAAATTATCGAGAACGACAATAATCGGAATCCTCTTGAGGAACTCCCTTCGCAGGAGGCCGATCCGCGAGTTCCAGTCGATGCGGGGATCTCCGATGATTTCAAGTTTCCCCAGGAAACGGGGATCGGGCAGCTGGCCCTGTGAATAGGCGTCGATTCTAAGCTCGGCGATGATTCCTTGCAGGACCTCCTCGGCGGTCACCTCACCCGACAGCGTCACGAAGACGACCCCGTTCCGCTGCTCGCCGACCCGCCGCAGGATCTCATTGGCCAGGCTCGTCTTGCCGATCCCGCCAATGCCATGGAGAACCACGCCCCCGCGATTCTCGTCGGCCAGGAACCGGGGGATCTCCAGCTGCTCGCGTCTGCGTCCCACGAAGGACCCGGGACTGAGCGCGGGAAGATCACCCACCTCGGACACCACGGGTGAAGAGTCGTTTCGACTCGGCCGTGCGGTCGTGAGATCGAAGAGCGTTTCCCTGGACGAGGCGGCTTGAATGGTTACCACCGACCATCCACTCAGTACCTGCTCGCCCCGATCCCGGCTGCGCTCACTGTTCTCGCACGCCCGCAGGACCTGCCGCCGGGCGGCCGCCAGGGCGGTTGCCGGATCGGGCTCCGTCGTCTTGGCCAACTCGGCGTAGACCCGGGCGAAGACCAGGGTCGCGTAGCGGTCCGACACGGAGGTCTCCGTGCCGATGACTGCCGGGGCCCCCGAGGACACGAGCTCGTCCGCGACCGCGGGCAGGTTATTGGGTCGGTCCGTCACATTCGTGTCGCAGGCGGACAGGCAGATGACCGGCGGCATCTTTCCGGGAGGTATCGCCTCCTCAATCAGGGTTCTGGCAGTCACGGGTCGTGCGCTGCCGTTCTCATCTTCCAGGATGAGTCGCCCCGCGCTCCCGTGGCAGGAGATGTGCAGCACGTGCACATCCCCCGCGCCGAGGGCCTTGTTGATCTCCGACGTCGTGGCGAAAGTGACGATCCTCACCTCCGCGCCCTCGGCTCGTGCCTCGCGGACGGAGGCCACGATATTGCGCAGCTCGGACTCGTAATCGAGCTTGGGCTCGCCGTCGAGCGGCGCGGCAATGGCGACGACGATCCGCAAAGGCCCTTCCACGCGCCGGGGCGTCGGGCTCGCCACCGCCAGCCGGTAGAAGACGACCAGCGGACGGAGGGCCAAAGGGCCGTCGAATCCCGGATGGCGCAGCCCCTCCCACGGCAGTCCACGCAGTTCCTCGGGGCACTCGGTGAGGTCGACGGCGAACTCGACGGGGATCGTCTGGCTCCTGGCCTTCGCGAGGATCCGCGTGAGGGCCTCCCCGACGGCGCCGGGGAGGAACATCTCACCCATAAGGGAGCCGATCTCCTCCAGGGCGTCGAGCAGGGGCGTCGACTCGCCGACCTGCCCGCCGGGGGCCTGCGCTCCGCTGCGCCGGGCTTCGACCAGGCCCCTGCGCGCCAGACGGAGGCGCTCGGAGGCCGGGAACAGTCGGCTGCGCGCGCCGCGGCACGGCTCGACCTCGCTGATGCCGAGTTTCCTGCACACCAGGCTCACCGTCTTCCGCGTCGGGCGCAGGACGACGTGAACGGCTTGCGTCGGCACCGGGGGAAGAGGCAGGAGAGAGCCGACCACGGGGCGGCAGAACTGCTCGATCGCACGGCCGCCCACCACCCACACGGTGTCTCGGCCCCATCCGTCGGCCGAATTGTAGCGGCCCGTCACGAGCCCGACAACGGTACTGTCCTTATCCCGGATGACCGGTGCGCCGGACATATTGCGCAGCACGCCCGAGGCCTTGATCTTGGCCAGGCGCACCGAGTCCTCATACAGCCCCCACCCGTCCCAGCGACCCGTGGTGCTGGATGCGATCAGGGCCGCATCCTCCCGGGCGTCGGCGAGCTCGGCCGCACCCGTGACGACCACAACCTCCTCCGGCTTGACGTCCTCCGAGTCCGCCAGCCCGGCCGGCGCGGAGTCCCACGACTCGGCGTCGATCTCCACCAGGGCGAGGTCGATCACCGTGTCGGCGCGCCGCACCCTCCCCTCGATCACGGGCCCGGTCTTCTTCAGGCCTCGCCTGAGTCGCAGCATCACCGCCCGCTCGTCGGCCCGGTCCGCGGCGGCGGAGAATACCCGCTCAGCGGCGACGGATGCGGCGACGACATCGGCCCCGGCGGCCTGCACGACATGCGCCGCGGTGAGCACCCAGCCAGGAGCGACCAGCCAACAGGTGCCCACCGTCGCGTCGTCGTCGTCGAGCACCTGGCCGATGAAACCCGGGCCCAGGGCCTCGGGCGAGAGTGAATTCATCCCCCGGTCCCCCCGTTACGGGAGAAGGCGCCACCCGCCGCTGTTGCGCCCGCGGCACTCCCGCCAGCGCCATCCCCGCCGGTGCCGCCGGCGCCGTCGTCCTCGCCGTCCTTGGCGGCCCTGTAGGTGAGGGTGACGGTTATCGAGGCGGACGCTGTGCTCGAGGCGATAATGATCTTGCCGGTGGTGGCGAAGGACAGGCCGAGCGCGACGCTCACCTCATCGGGGGAGCCGACCTTCCGCCGGATTTGCGCGACCGTCCCGGCCGTCTCCTCGGCGAAGGAGCGGATGACCGACTGGGCGCCGTCCAGCATGGTCTGAACCCTGTCGACCGCCCGGCCTTTGCTGGAGAGCTTCTCCGTGCCCGGGACGACGACGGCCTCGACGAGCACGTCCTCCTGGCCGATCCTGGCCGGGATGATGTTTGTTGTGGCGCCGGTCATGGCGGCACTTTACAGCACCGAGGACAGGAAGGCCTGCGTGCGGGCCTCGGCGGGGTGGTCCAGGACCTCGGCCGGCGCGCCCGACTCGCAGATGACGCCCCCGTCCATGAAGACCAGCTGGTCGCCGACCTCCCGGGCGAAGCCCATCTCGTGGGTGACCACGACCATGGTCATGCCGTCCGCCGCGAGGTCCTTCATGACCTGGAGGACCTCGCCGACCAGCTCGGGGTCCAGGGCGGAGGTCGGCTCGTCGAAGAGCATGAGCTCGGGGTCCATGGCCAGCGCCCGGGCGATGGCCACGCGCTGCTGCTGGCCGCCGGAGAGCTGGGAGGGGTAGTGGTCCAGGCGGTCGCCCAGGCCCACCCGCTCCAGCAGCTCGACGCCGCGCTCGCGCGCCTTGGCCTTGGGGACCTTCTTGACCTGCACCGGCGCCTCCATGACGTTCTCCAGCGCCGTCATGTGCGGGAAGAGGTTGAAGCGCTGGAAGACCATGCCGATCTTGGCGCGCTGGGCGGCCCGGGCCTTGTCGGACAGGGCGTGCAGGCGGACCGTGCCGTCGGGCTGGGGCACCTCGCGCATGCCCATGAGCTCGCCGTCGACCCACACGCGGCCGGCGTCGATGGACTCCAGCTCGTTGATGCAGCGCAGCAGGGTCGACTTGCCCGAGCCGGAGGGCCCGATGAGCACGGTGACCGAGCCCGGGTCCACGGTGAGGTCGACCCCGCGCAGCACGTGCAGCTCGTCGAAGAACTTGTGCAGGCCGGCGATGCAGACCTTGGTCGATTCGGCCCGGGCGAGGATCTCGGGGTCGGTGGGGGCGATGCTCATGGGGTGACCTCCAGGAAGGGGTTGTCCTTGGTCGTGTGGGCGTCGAGGATCGCCTGCTGGCGCCGGGACAGGCCGCGGCCCGCCTTCTTGCCGCCCGAGCGGTCGTCGAAGCCCCTGCCGTAGTAGCGCTCGAGGTAGTGCTGGCCGACCATGAGGATCGAGGTGATGATGATGTACCACACGGCCGCCACGATGAGCAGCGGGATCGTCTGGTAGGTGCGCGAGGCGTAGGCGTTGGTGACGAAGGTCAGGTCCAGGGTGAAGGGCACGGCCAGGACCAGGGAGGTGGTCTTGAGCATGGAGATCGTCTCGTTGCCGGTGGGCGGGACGATGACGCGCATGGCCTGCGGCAGCACGATGCGCCGCATGATCTGGCCCCGGCTCATGCCCAGGGCGCCCGCGGCCTCCGTCTGCCCCGGGTCCACGCTGGCCAGGCCGGAGCGGACGATCTCCGACAGGTAGGCCCCCTCGTTGATGCCCAGTCCCAGGACGGCGGCCACGAAGGGCGTGAACACGGACCTGGTGGGGAAGGTCAGCAGTTCGGGGCCGAAGGGCACGCCGAGGCTGAGGTACTGGTAGAGGGAGGCCAGCGCCCCCCAGAAGACCAGCTGGGTGTAGATCGGGGTGCCGCGGAAGAACCACAGGTAGCCCAGGGCCACCCAGCGCAGGATCGGGTTGGAGGACTGGCGCATGATCGCCGTGGTCACGGCCAGCACGATGCCGATCGCCATGGCGAGGAAGGTCAGCAGCAGGGTCCATCCCACGGCCCGCACGACGCGGACCTCGCGGAAGAAGAACCAGACCGTGTCCCAGTGGAACTTCTCATTGGTGACCAGCGCGTGCGCGAACATCGCGCCCAGGACGGTGACGACGGCGGCGCTGATCCAGGTGCCCGGCTTGGGCACCGGCTTGGGCCGGTTGAGCTGGACGGGGGCCTCGCCGGCCGCGGCGGCGCCGGCGGTGTCGGTATTGCTCGTGGTGCTCATAATCTACTTCTCCACCGGGGGGTTGAGTGCGGCGGTGGTCAGGGCGGCGCCCTCGATGCCCCAGGCGTCCAGGATCTTCTGCCAGATCCCCGAGTCCATGAGGTACTGGACGGCCGCCTGGATCGCCTTGGTCAGGGCGGGGTCGTTCTTGGTCAGGACGATGCCCTGGGGCAGGGCGTCCTCGATCTCGCCGACCGTCTCGACCTGGCCGCCGGTGGTCTCCACGGCGTAGCCGGCGACGGTGGAGTCGGAGTAGACGGCGTCGAGGGTGCTCCCGGCCAGGGCGGTGGTGGCCTCGGACTGGGTGGAGTAGGAGCGCACCTCGATCTCGGGCTTGCCCGCCTTCGTGCAGTCCTGGGAGAAGGTGTTGATGCTCTCCTCCTGGGCGGTGCCGGTCTGCACCCCGATGGTCAGGCCGCACAGGTTGAGGTGGTCGGAGGGGTCGATGCCCTTGGGGTTGCCTGCGGCGACGTTGAAGCGGGAGCCGACGTTGATGTAGGCGATCATGTTCATGGCCGCGGTGCGCTCACGGGTGACGGTGAAGGAGGAGATCCCCGCGTCGTAGGTGGTGCCCACCCCGGCGATGATGGAGTCGAACTCGGCGGTGTGGACCTCGGCGCGCACGCCCAGGACCCGGGCGATGGCCTGGGACAGGTGCACGTCGTAGCCGACGGCGGCGCCCCCGGCGTCGAGGAACTCGGCCGGCGGGTAGTCGGTGGCGGCGGCCACGTCGAGGACGCCGTCGGCCAGCGCCCCCTCGGGGAGCATGGCGATGATGTCCGGCTGGGGCTGGATGGCGCCGGTGTCGTAGGTGGGGATGGGGGCCGAGTCATCGGTCCCCGAGGCCCGCCAGTCCTCGGCGTGGGTGCAGGCGCCGACGGCGACCAGGCTCAGACACAGTCCGACGGCGCCGACGACGCGTAGGCGGTGTGGGGTCCACATGGGGTCTCCTTGGATGGTGGGAGCGAACCGCCCGTAGACTATCCACAAGTCGGTATAGGTATGCAAATGGGCGGGGTGGTCTTGCGCACGCGCCGCCGGCCCCGCGGCCGGTCACATGTCGTAGTAGAGCTCGAACTCGTAGGGGTGCGGGCGCATGCGCATGGGCACGATCTCGTTCTCGCGCTTGTAGTCGATCCACGTCGCAATGAGGTCGGGGGTGAAGACGTCGCCCTCGGTCAGGTAGTCGTGGTCGGCCTCCAGGGCCTCCAGGGCCCGGTCCAGCGAGTGCGGCAGCTTGTCGATGTCGTGGTACTCCTCCGGGGCGAGCTCGTAGAGGTCCTTGTCGATGGGCTCGCGCGGCTCGATCCGGTTGCGCACGCCGTCGATGCCGGCCATGAGGACCGCGGCGAAGCACAGGTAGGGGTTGGAGGAGGGGTCGGGCACGCGGTACTCCACGCGCTTGGCCTTGGGCGAGGAGCCGGTGACCGGGATGCGGATGCAGGCCGAGCGGTTGCGGGCCGAGTAGACCAGGTTGACCGGCGCCTCGAAGCCCGGCACGAGCCGGCGGAAGGAGTTGACCGACGGGTTGGTGAAGGCCAGCAGGCTCGGGGCGTGGCGCAGGATGCCGCCGATGTACCAGCGGGCCAGGTCGGACAGCTGCCCGTAGCCGCGCTCGTCGAAGAACAGCGGCCTGCCGTCCTTCCACAGCGAGTGGTGGCAGTGCATGCCCGAGCCGTTGTCGCCGAAGATCGGCTTGGGCATGAAGGTGGCCGTCTTGCCCGCCCTCCAGGCCTCGTTCTTGATGATGTACTTGAACTTCATCATGTCGTCGCCGGCGGCCAGCAGCGAGTTGAACCGGTAGTTGATCTCCTGCTGGCCGGCGGTGCCGACCTCGTGGTGGGCGCGCTCGATCGCCAGGCCGGACTCGATGCAGGTGCGCACCATGGCGTCGCGGATGTCGGCCATCTGGTCGTTGGGGGAGACGGGGAAGTAGCCGCCCTTGAACGCCGTCTTGTAGCCCTTGTTGCCGCCCTCCTCGGTGCGCCCGGTGTTCCAGGCGGCCTCGGCGGAGTCGATGGCGTAGCGCGTGGTGGCCGGCGTCGTCTCGTACTCCACGGAGTCGAAGAGGTAGAACTCGGCCTCGGCGCCGATGTAGCAGGTGTCGGCGATGCCCGTGGAGCGCAGGTAGTCCTCGGCCTTGGCGGCGATCGAGCGCGGGTCGCGCGAGTAGACCTCGTCGGTGAAGGGGTCGACGATGGCGAAGTTGATGATGAGGGTCTTGCGCGCCCGGAAGGGGTCCAGGAAGGCCGTGGTGATATCGGGCACGAGCTTCATGTCGGACTCGTGGATGGCCGTGAAGCCGCGGATCGAGGAGCCGTCGAACATGAGCCCCTGGGTCAGGGCCTCGTCCTTGAAGGCGTCGACTGGGATCGTGAAGTGCTGCATGACCCCGGGCAGGTCGCAGAAGCGGACGTCGATGAACTCGACCCCCTCCCTCTCGATGCAGGTCAGGGCCTCGGCCACGTCCTTGAACATATGCGCTCCTCATGCAGATGGTCCGCGCGGCAACCGGCGCGGCGCGGGGATCGCGGCCACCGTAGGCGCGGGCGGTGACGCGGGCGTGCCGCGGATGTGTCGCAGGTGTTTCGTTTCAGTTGCGGTGGCGCGGCGGGCGGGCTCCGGGACGGGGCCCCGCGGCCTGACGACGCCGACTCGGCGCCCGCGCAGGGCGCGGCGAACGGCCGGGGCCGTCGTCGTCACTGCCGCCGCAGCGGCCCGTCAGCGCCCGCGCAGGGCGCGGCGGTCGGGGCGCGCCCTCATGGGGTCGATGCCCTTGGGGATGGGCAGCCCCTTGGACGACAGCGAGGACAGGCGCTTGGAGACCTGGGCGATCTCGTTATCGGTGAGCCGGGTGGGCTTCGTGGGCAGCTTGCGCAGGGTCTTGGACAGGTCGAGCAGCCGGGTCTGGCCCTCGTCGGGGCCCACGTTGACGACGTGGAGGGGGACGGTGGACAGGATGCGGCGGACCTTCCGGCTCTCGTCGTCGGTCATCTTCTGGGTCCTGCCCACGGGGCCCTCGACGACCAGCACGACTCCCGGCCTGCCCACGACCCGCCAGATGACGTCCTGGGTCTTGGGGTTGATGGCGGCCGGATCCGACTCGACGAACCAGCCGCGCCCGATCACCTGGTCGAGGACCCACTTGGCGGCCCCCGGGCGGCCCTCCATCTGGGTGTAGGCGGCGTGCCGCGTGGTCCAGGCCAGCAGGGCCATGCAGCCCACGCCGGCCATGGGCACGGCCAGGATGAGCCAGTACCACAGGGGCTGGTTCGTGAGCAGGGAGATGAGGACCCCCAGCGCGACGACGACCAGGGCGATGCCCCCCAGCGCCCAGCCGATCCACGGGTAGGTGCGCCGCGAGATCGTGAAGGAGTCCTTGATGTTCTGGAGGTACTGCCCGAAGCGCCGCTTCTTCTTCGGGTCGGGGCTCTGCGCTGAGGTGCTCACGATGAACCACCATAGCCGACGGCGCCGCCCGGCCGGCGTCATCGTCCTCGACGGACGGCCTCAGCAGGCCGCGCCGAGTGGGCCGGCCAGAAGGGCCGAGGCCTCCTGGCGGGCGGTGCCGGGCACGGCCAGCTCGGCCATCGCCGCCGGGATGGGGCGGCCCTTGGCCCGCATGGCCCGGCCCCAGAGCATGCCCGAGCGGTAGGAGGAGCGCACCATGGGGCCGCTCATGACCGCCGGGATGCCCATCTCCTCGGCCGCGCCCGCCAGTTCGACGAACTCCTGGGGCTTGACCCACCGGTCGATGGGGTGGTGCAGCTTGGAGGGGCGCATGTACTGGGTGATGGTCAGGATGTCGACGCCGTGGTCCACGAGGTCCGCGATGGCCCGCTCGATCTCCGCCCGGGTCTCGCCCATGCCGAGGATGAGGTTGGACTTGGTCAGCAGGCCCGCCTCGGAGGCCCGGCGGAGCACGGACAGGCTGCCCTCGTAGGAGAAGGCGGGGCGGATGCGCCTGAAGATGCGCGGAACCGTCTCCAGGTTGTGGGCGAAGACCTCGGGGGAGGCGGAGAAGACCTCCTCCAGGGCGGCCCGGTCGCCGCGGAAGTCGGGCACGAGCAGCTCGACGCCGCAGCCGGGCGCCGCGGCGTGGATCTGCCGGGCGACCTCGGCGTAGAGCCAGGCGCCGCCGTCGGGCCGGTCATCGCGGGCGACGCCGGTGACGGTGGCGTAGCGCAGCCGCATCTGCGCCACGGAGGCGGCCACGCGGGCGGGCTCGTCCTCGTCGTAGGCGGTGGGGCGGCCGGTGGCGATGTCGCAGAAGTCGCAGCGGCGGGGGCACATCTCCCCG
>ERZ773059.1201-NODE-1201-length-12947-cov-12.150481_pt1 | contig 12947 bp, 16 predicted proteins | sample MGYA00580514_ERZ773059 | MGnify/ENA primary metagenome ERZ773059 (study PRJEB29015, sample SAMEA2737981) | human oral metagenome | biome: human oral; feature: human-associated habitat; material: dental | place: China | collected 2056 ...
AACTATCTTCAACTATTGGGCTGGTTGTACAAAAAGTTAAGCAAAAAGTAATAACGTAAAATACAAACCAAATGAAAGAAGAACAATTAATAACATTACAACAGCCTCCTATCATCATATACGAGCGTATCAAGGCGGTAGGGCAACAGATTGAGGCAAAAATTGCTGAATTAAACCTCGACAACCAGTTAGTAAATGAAGACACAATAAAGAGTGCGAAAAATACCCGCACGATGTTGCACAAAGAACTTGATGTATTCGAGACACAGCGTAAGTTTATCAAAGAGCAGGTAAATGCTCCTTATGAAGCCTTTGAGAAGGCATACAAAGAGCATATCAAAGTACATTACGACAAAGCAGATAGTACGCTGAAAGCGAAAATAGACGAGGTGAAAAATCGCTTGATAAGCGACAAAATCACACGTATCAAAGACTACTTCACTGAATTATGCCAGTCGCAAGGTATTGACTTCCTCATCTTTGAACGCTTGTCTCTGAATATCACACTTAGTGCCAGCGACAAAAGCCTTAAAGAGCAAGTTGCAAACTTTGTAAGCGAGGTATCAAAAAGCCTCCAACTCATTGAAAGTCTAAATGAACCTGACGAGTTTAAAGCTGAAGTCCTTACCGAGTATAAGCAAACGATTGACGTTACAAGAGCGATACAGAATGCACAATACCGCAAACAACAACGTGAGGCTGAATTACAACGTATCGAGGAACAAAAAAAACGAGCCGAGCAAGCGAGATTAGAAGCTGAAGAGAGAGCAAGAGAGACCGCTCCTTTGCAAGCACCTGCACAAGTGCAACCAGCACAAGAGGCTACACAAGCCCCTTTGCAAGAGGATATATTACAATACACCCTAACCGTACAAGGCACAAGGGCGCAACTTAAAGCATTACGTGTTTTCTTAGAAACTAATAACATTAAATATACAGCAGAATAAAATGGAAAATCAAGTATTACAACGACAATCATTAGCGAACTTCCTTAACAAGTCCGATAAATTCTTAGAGCAAAATTTAGGCGCAAAAAAGAGCGAATTTGTATCTAACTTATTAGCCCTTTCAGATAGTAACAAAGAACTATCACAGTGCGAACCTGCCGACCTTATGAAATGTGCAATGAACGCCACAGCGCTGAATTTGCCACTAAATAAAAACTTAGGGTATGCGTATGTAATACCTTATTTCGATGTCAAAACTAACCGTACCATTCCTCAATTCCAAATGGGGTATAAAGGATTTGTTCAGTTAGCAATTCGAAGCGGACAGTACAAGACGATTAGCACTTGCGAAATTCGTGAGGGGGAAATCAAACGAAACAAGGTAACAGGGCACATTGACTTCTTAGGTGAAAATCCAAACGGTGAGGTTATCGGTTATCTTGCCTACATTGAGCTACTCAACGGATTTCAACAATCGCTTTTTATGACAATTGAAGAAGTGCAAGCACACGCCCGCAAGTACTCTAAGATTTACGCTAAAACAAATCGTGGACTTTGGAAAGATGAATTTGACTTAATGGCAAAAAAGACAGTACTAAAACTATTATTAAACCGTTATGGGGTGCTTTCTGTCGAAATGCAAAAAGCGATAGAAAAAGACCAAGCAGACAATGAGGGCAACTATATTGACAACCCACAAGGGAGATATATCCAAGACGCAGAGGTTATAGAGCAAAACGAACCTACTGAGAATGCACAACCTGTACAACCAGTGACAAGTGAAGAGCCTAATAGGGTAGATTTTAAAGACGTATGATACACGCAAAAGTAATTAGTTCAGGTAGCGAGGGTAACGCTGTGGTTTACGACAACGCAATAATGGTAGATTGTGGCGTTACTTTCAAAGCCTTAGAATCTGTAAAACGTTCTTTAAAAATTGTGTTACTCTCGCACCAGCACGGCGACCATTTAAAATTGCGAACCTTACAACGATTACAAGCAGAGCGACCTACCTTGCGTATTGCTTGTGCTGACTTCCTCTTAGAGAGGTTGGAGGGGCTAAACAATATTGATGTACTGCAAGTGGGTAAGTTATACGATTATGGGACGTTCAAAGTATCACCAGTGAAGCTGTATCACGACGTGCCAAATGTAGGGTGGCGGATATTCCTCCCTGACGGACAAAAGATATTCCACGCTACTGATACAGCGCACTTGGAGGGTATTACCGCCAAAGGTTATGATTTGTACGCTATTGAGCATAATTACTGCGAGGAGTATATACAGCAGGCAATTGAAGAAGCACAGGCAAATGGCGAATACACACACGCTTACGGCAATATCAATACACACCTTAGCATACAACAAGCGAGGGCGTTTATCGAGGCGAACAGAAAGGAAAGCAGTGAAGTATTAGAACTGCATAAAAGTAAAAGTTATTATAAGTAAAATTAAAGAAAAATGGAAATACAAGGACAAATTAAAGTAATATTTGCTACTGAAACAGTAGGACAAAATGGCTTTCAAAAGCGTGATTTGGTTATCACCACCGATGGGCAATATCCACAAGATATTATCATTCAATTTGCACAAGGCAATTGCGCATTGTTAGACAACTTGCGTATAGGTCAAATAGTTAAGATACACTTTAACCTGCAAGGTCGTGAATGGATAAGTCAGCAAGGAGATATTAAGTACTTCAATACAGTTGTAGGGTGGAAGATTGAACTCATTAAAACCACGAATGTAGCGCAACAACAGCAACAGTACCAGCAAGCACAAGGTTATCCACAACAACCTCAATATGCTCCACCTCAACAAGCGCAAGCACACCCACCACAACAAGGGCAACCGCAATGTCAGCAGGGGCAAATGTTTAACAATATGGGGCAAGCACCTGCACAAGAAGATGACGGAATGCCTTTTTAAGGAAAAACAAAAAGCAAGTATCAAAAGGGATAGTAGCAGGTTCGATTCCTGCCTTGCTTTCAAAGACAATAAAGTATGATTTTCAACGCAACCAACGAGTTTGATATACAAAGAGCAAAAGAGCGGTTAGCATTTCTCATCGAGAAGAAAAAGACCTTTGAAATCATCGAAAAGAAGCCTAAACGCACCTACTCACAGAATAATTACATTCACCTCCTCTTTGCGTGGTTCGCTCTTGAATACGGCGAGACTCCTGAATATGTTAAGCAAGATATATTCAAGAAGATTGTAAACCCTCAGATATTCCGTACTGAGTATGTGAACCGCAAAACTGGTGAGATAAGAGAAGCGTGGCGAAGTACAGCGAGTTTAGACACTAAGGAGATGACAACCGCCATTGATAATTTCAGGGACTACGCCAGCAAGGAAGCAGGTATATACCTACCAACGCCCGATGATTTGGTGTACCTCAATGAGATAGAAAAGCAAGTGAATAATTTAGAGGGTAAGTATTATTAAGCAAGGACAAAAACAAGTTATAAAGCATTGAATATCAAAATGAAGATATAAATAAGTAAGTTTTAAAGTAAAATAAGCAATGAAAAAAGAAACAGTAAGCCGATTTAATGAGGAGGTACTCACAACCTCAGACCTTACCGCCTTAAAAGGCAAATACCTAACTGAAAATCTTTATCGCCGTTGGGAAGAAAGATTTGTTAATGAGGATACAGGAGAATTTGTCCCTATTGAGCGCAGGGAGATTATCCTTTATCAAGGAGAAGAACTAACTGATGACAATCTGCAAACTATCAAATTCTTTATGGATAGTGGCGAATTAAAAGAAGTATCAGTTAGCAACCTACAACGCTCAGCACGATTAGTAGGAGGTAGTGCTACCATTTGGACGGCTGTGGTAGATGACAATGACAAAAAGCGCACGTTTTATCTGTATGCCAATAGTGCTACCGTAGCACAGCAAATCATCACCGACTATGTGGAACAGCATTATAAGGGAACGTTTGAAATAAAATCACTCAAAGAGCAACAGTATTTTACCCTTGTATCGTTGGCAAAGAAAAACAGCGATGATGAGCAAAATAAGTTTTATCAGATAGAGGTAGAAATAACAGTAAATAAAGAATCTTATCCAATGCGCTTTTTAGTGAAAGCACCTAATGCAGAAGAAGCAAAAGTACTAAGCGAGGCGTTTTATGAAACTTATATGCGTGTGGCTGATGAGGATAAAGAATTACCTCCTTATACAATGACTTTGTTATCGGCAAAAACGCTGAATGTAGAGGCGGTTATAGACCACCAGTTTTGCAAGGAATATATAGATAAAAGTAAAGAAACGTTGTAATTTTTCCATTGTGCACCCCGATAGGCAAGCACTCGCGTTCGAGCCGTGAGCGGGGGCTAAAAACAACCCGATTTGAAAGGAGATTGAGCGCGCGGCAATCTTTATCAAATCTCTAATTTCAAATCAAAATGAATGAGTATCAAGAATTTTTAAAGAACAAAATCAAAATCGCTCCTAAACAAGGGTTTGAATGCTCACTCGATGAGATTAACCCACGAATGAAGCCACACAATCGCCTTATGGTAAAGTGGATGGTCGAAGGTGGTAGGCGTGCTTGTTTTGCGTCTTTTGGGCTTCACAAGACCGTTACCCAGCTCGAAGCAGTTAGGGTAGTCCTTCAAAAGTTGGGAGGGGGCAAAGGGCTAATAGTTTGTCCGCTATCCGTACGACAAGAGTTTGTCGAAGATGCTAAGAACATTCTCGGTTGGGAGATAGCTCCTAAGTTTATTCGTCGTATTGAAGAAACAGACGATAAGGACGGTATCTACCTAACCAATTATGAGAGTATCAGAGATGGCAAATTAGACCCTCGACACTTTCAGGTTGCAAGCCTTGACGAGGCAAGTATCCTCAGAGGATTGGGAGGCTCTAAAACGTTTCGTGAGTTTATGAGGTTATTTACAGGTGACGCCGGGCCAATGCAACAGCGTAGAGGTGCTGACAATATCAAATACCGATTTGTAGCCACAGCCACTCCCTCTCCTAATGATTATATAGAGTTATTAGCGTATGCTGACTTCTTAGGGGTAATGGACGTGTCGCAAGCCAAAACACGCTTCTTTAAACGCGATAGTACTAAGGCTGATAAACTCACTTTGCACGCTCATAAAGAAGAGGAATTTTGGTTATGGGTATCCTCTTGGGGGCTTTTCGTTACAAAACCTTCTGATATTACCCAAAACGAAGCAGACGATATGGGCTACATACTCCCTGAATTAGATTTGCATTGGCACGAAATACCTACTAATCACGAAAACGCAGGGGTAGAGAAAGATGGGCAAGGAAAGTTGTTTAAGGATACTGCACTTGGTTTGCAGCAATCAGCACAAGAGAAGCGAGAGTCCTTAGATGACCGTATAGCCAAAATGTTAGAACTTCGTGCTGAAGACCCAGAAGCACATCGTGTAATATGGCACGACTTAGAGAGCGAACGTAAGGCAATTGAGAAGGCTATTCCAACGATAAAATCAATATATGGCTCTCAGGACTTTGAAAAGCGTGAAGAGATTATCAGAGCATTTTCTTATGGCGAGTTACAAGAGTTGGGAGCAAAGCCCGTAATAGCAGGCTCAGGGTGTAACTTTCAGCGGTATTGCAGTTGGGCAATATACTTAGGTATAGGTTATAAGTTTAACGACTTTATTCAATCTATACACCGCCTGCAACGATTCTTACAGAAAAACGTGGTGCGAGTAGATTTAATCTATACCGAAGCCGAACGCAACGTGCGTAAAACCTTAGAAAACAAGTGGAAAAACCACAACAAACTGGTAAAGAATATGATTGAAATAATTAAGAAATACGGATTATCCCATTCTGAAATGGCGCAAGTACTTACGCGCAAAATAGGCGTGGAGCGTATTGAGATAAAGAACAACTACTACCATATCGTAAACAACGACAATGTAGTAGAATTAAACCCTAACGAGAACCCTCACGCACTTAAAGACAACAGTGTAGGACTTATCCTTACCTCAATACCTTTCAGCACTCAATATGAGTACTCGCCTAATTATGCTGATTTCGGACACTCTGAAAGCAACGAGGAGTTTTTTAAACAAATGGACTTCCTTACCCCTAACTTATTCAGAGTATTGCAACCTGGCAGGATAGCGGCTATACACGTAAAAGACCGTATCGTACCAATGGGGCTATCAGGAATGGGAGTACAAACCGTCTACCCTTTCCACGTAGATTGTATACAGCACTACACCAAGCACGGTTTCGCCTATATGGGTATGAAGACTATTGTTACTGATGTGGTTCGTGAAAATAATCAAACCTACCGCTTGGGGTGGAGTGAGCAGTGCAAAGATGGTACTAAAATGGGAGTAGGAATGCCCGAATATCTCTTACTATTCAGAAAGCCTGCTACAGACAGAACTAACGCCTATGCTGATGAGCCAGTTGTTAAGAGCAAGAGCGACTACACACGCGCAAAATGGCAGATAGACGCACACGGATTTACACGCTCATCAGGCAACCGCTGTTTAAAGCCAGAAGAGCTTGCTAAACTTTCTCACGACGCAATTTTTAAAGAGTACAAACGCTTTTCATTGGAAACAGTCTATAACCACGACTTTAATGTAAAAATAGCCGAAACATTAGACCTACACGGAAAACTTCCCACTTCGTTTATGCTCTTACAACCTCAGAGTTGGAGCGAAGATGTATGGACAGATGTAACACGTATGCTCACCCTTAACGGCTCTCAATGGAGTAAGGGAAAAGAGATGCACCTTTGCCCAATGCAGTTTGACATTGCCGATAGAGTTATTGAGCAGATGAGCAATAAGGGTGATGTAGTATTAGACCCTTTTGGAGGGCTAATGACTGTGCCTTATCGTGCGATTCTTAAAGGACGTTACGGGATAGGCTTTGAGCTGAACCCTCAATACTTTTTGGACGGTGCAGCATATTGTGAAGCGGCTGCACAAAAGGTAAGTATGCCTACACTTTTCGACCTTATAGAGGAGACAGAAGCAGAAGCTGAACAGAAAAAAGCAATTTAATAACTCATTCATTTTTCACCCCCTTGCTTGTCGAGGGTGAGGGGGTGTTTTTTAAGAATAATAAACTATGGAAAAATTGAAATTTAAAAAGAGTTGGTATGAGGCGATAAAGAGCCTCTCCAAAGAAATACAATTTGAGGTATTTATGGCTATACTTGAATATGCCTTTGAGGGCAAAGATAGTACAGATATACTCAAACCAACTGCAAAAGCAATATTCATTCTTATAAAGAATGAAATTGACCAAATAGACGAATAAAACAATATCAATATGGCACGACCTAATAAACAAGGATTAGATTATTTCCCTTTGGACGTTGGGATTTTTGAAGACGATAAAATACTGGCTATCTCGGGGGAATTCTCTGTGAAAGGAGAGATAATCGTGTTGCGACTGCTTTGTGAAATATACCGCAACGGGTATTTCGTGGAGTTTTCGGAACTTTTAAAAAACAAATTGGCAAGACTTGGCGGACTATCCGGTGGACTTGTTGAGGAGGTTGTCAAAAAACTTGTTAAATATGAGTTCTTCGATGGGTTTGTATTTAGTGAGCACAATGTATTGACAAGTAAGCACATTCAAAAAGTTTATTTAGAAGCGTCGAAAAGACGTAAAGATATTGATTTATCGCAATATTGGTTATTGGAAGGAGTTAATGTAGACATTAATCCTACTTCAAGCGGAGTTAATGTAAACATTAATGAACAAATAAAAAGAAAAGAAAGTAAATTAAATATTTCTTTTTTAGAAAAAAAGAAACAAAAAAGCGTGTGTGTCGATTTTGGGGAGGGTGAAAAAAAAGAACAGCCTTTAAATGCTGAAAAAGAAACCTCCCCCCAAGTTGCGCCCGCCCCCCCTCCTTTCAATTTCAAAAAGGCAATGCTTGCGGAAGGTTTTGCCCCCGAACTTGTAGATGAGTGGTTAAAAATACGCAAAGCGAAGAAAGCTATAAACAGCGAACTTGCTTTTAAAACATTCATTGAGCAAGTTCGGAAAACAGGGCAAGACAAGAACGTTATCCTTGAAAGGGTAGTACAGAAGCAATGGAGAGGCTTTGAGGCAAGTTGGCTACAAGCAGACCAAACACCTCAACAAATCAACAACAATCAAATCATCTTAGACGAAAATGGAAAAATTATTACAAACGCTGAGCTCGGAAAACAGCAGTATTATGCCGGTCGTCAAACAGCCGATAACATTAGAAACAATATGCAAGGCTGGGGAGCTCACGCCTTTGGCAATAGCTAAGAAAGGGCACGAATATCCACGACTTAGAGACCTTGACCGTGAAGTAGTTGCCCCAACATTCGGAATGGTATTCACTCGCATTGCTACTCTTGTAGGGCTTAAAGGAGAAATTGACCCACTGCAAAAGCAGGAAATTTGGAACGCTGTTTTTAGCCGTTTTTCGGGGCTTTCTTTTCAGGAAATATACAAAGCCTTTCAGATGGACAGAAGCGGGGAATTTGGCGACGTAACCGACCACTATCAGTTTTTTGACGTGTCCTACGTTTGCAAGGTTTTGGGAAGATACCGCCAGTGGTTGCAAGACACACAGCGAGCGCATAACATTAACATTTCACAATTACCTGAGAAAAAAAACACGATGACAGAAGAAGAAACAGAAGCCTCAGTGCTTAGTTGGCTTACGGGGCACTTCGAGGAATATAAGGAAACCAAGAAGTTACCTATACTATCCGTGCCTGTGTACGACGCACTCTATCGGCGAGGTGTGTTACAACCTTACTTCGCTACACTTACAGAGAATGACAAGCAACTAATGAGAGCAGAAACCGAGAAGCGACTTCGACAAGAGCAGACGAAGGCTAAGGATAAGAAGGAGTTTAGTGCTATTAAGGCACTGTTAGAACAATATCAGAAGGGCGTAAACGATACTGATGGTAAACTGAGGAGTTTTAAGGAGGAAAACACTTTGAAATTCTTCTACGACTACCTAATTACGCAGGGCAAGGAGCTTTCAGAATTATTAACACCTAAAAAACAATGAAAATCATCGACCTATTCAGCGGTATAGGGGGCTTTTCGCTCGGTTTTAAACGAGCAGGCTACCAATTTACCGAGCATTATTTTAGCGAAATTGACAAACACGCAATAGCAAATTATAAAAACAATTTTCCAAATGCAAAATACATCGGAGATATTACCTCTATTCGACCAACAGACCTTGCGGGAGCAGACATTATCACTTTCGGTTCGCCTTGTCAAGATTTCAGCCTTGCTGGAAAGCGTGCAGGGCTTAAAGGAAAAAAAAGTAGCCTTATCAAGAAAGCAATTGCCCTCATTGCTGACATCAGACCAAGTGTATTTATCTGGGAGAATGTTAAAGGCGCATTCTCCTCAAATGCTCGCGCAGACTTTTGGGCAATTCTCCAAGCGTTTGCCAAAATTGGGGGTTATCGACTTGAATGGCAATTGCTTAATACAAGCTGGTTACTACCCCAAAATAGAGAGCGGATATACCTTGTTGGACATCTCGCAGGACGAAGTGAGTGCGGAGTATTTCCTATCCGAGAAGATGATTTCCTTCCTAAAACAAAAACGCAAAGTCAATTTCAAGCCCAAATTAGTGGAACAATAAAAGCCAATGGCAATATGAATGCTGACGATACTTACATACAAGTCGGTACATACCGCACTCACAACGACGGCAAGGGATTTCGTGAAGTGAAAAAAAATATTGCACCTACTATCCCGGCAAGAGCAAGGGAAGATGGCAGTGGTATGCCCGTAATACGCCAACTCCCACGAGGCAAAAACAAAGGCGCAGACCTAACTATTTGCCCAACCATATCAAGCAACGCCTTTCAAGAGAATAACCTACTGGGAGGAGTTAGAAGACTTACCGAAATAGAATGCGAACGCCTGCAAGGATTTCCTGACAATTGGACACAATACGGCGACTACAACGGCATAATAAAACCAATAGCCAAAACACAACGCTACAAGCTCATTGGTAATGCCGTAACAGTGGATATAGTAGAATTGATAGCAAAACGATTAAAATTTACAGAACAATGAAAAAACAATCAGCAAAAGAACAAGAAGCAGTAGAGTTATTCGAGTATGCTGCACGTAACCTCATCAAGGAATTTTGCGACAAGCAAGACCTACAATTTGAATTCGACAATTACGATGTAGGGATAGGTATTATATGCTTATCCGATTACTTCTTCAATATCGAGGACATATACTTCGATATGAAGAACGACAAGCCGAAGGGGAAGATACTGCAATGGTACGATTATGTACTAATGAGGGAGTCCAATATCAATTACCGCTCCTACTGTATGGGAATGAGGGAGGAATTAAAAAAGAAAGACAAATGAGCACTTTACATTTAACCTTAAAAAAGCAGTGGTTTGATATGATACTCTCTGGGGATAAAACAGAAGAATATCGGGAAATCAAACCTTATTGGACAAAGCGGTTTTACTCAAAAAAGTACCATTACATCTGCTTTTGCAATGGGTACGCCTCCAACGCCCCTCAATTCACTATCGAATTGAAAAGTATAACGCCAAGTACCGGCAAGTCCGAATGGGGCGCAGAAGAAGGTAAAACCTACTTTGTGCTAAGTTTAGGAAAGATTATTAACACTAAAAATATTGACAAATGAGAACAATCAAATTTAGAGCACTATCCATCTTTAAAGGTGAAGGGTGGCTATATGGAATACCTTCTTGGGATTTCACTCACTTATTTCCTACTGATGAGGATAATTTAGACGGCTTTAGTTGTTTTGAATGTCGCCCCAAAACAATCAGTCAATTTACTGGGCAACACGACAAAAATGGTACTGAAATCTATGAGGGCGATATTCTTGCCCACGATTATGGAGATTACAGCCTTATTGTGTATCGAGAGGAATGTATGGCATTCTGCCGTATCGATGCCAAAGATGTAGGCAACATCAATGGGTATTACAATCTTCACGAAGAGGCTTGGCGTTCGTGTTTGCAACGCGCAAAAGTTATTGGAAACCAATATGAAAACCCCGAATTGTTAAACTATAAAGAAGAAGATTAGACAATGGAAAATACTTTAATGGTAGAAAAAATCAAAGAATCTGTATTAAAAGATATAACAGAAAAACAAAAAGAAGGAAAATCTCTCTCAGAAATATTAGAAGAAAGTAGAGGGTTTACAATCACAAACACCTACTACAATTATTTGGTAAATTCAAATAAAATCACAAAGAAAATGAACACACATAATTACCCCACTTGGCTTGTTCCTTTGGATATAGCCCAAGAACTCAAAGAAATAGGATACAAAGAAGACTGCTATTTTGAATTCAACAAAGATGATGGACTTACTATTGAAACGCTTGAAAGAGAAAGTTGCATTATAGGAATAGATGAATTATTATCTTGCACAAATGAATATTGGCAAAATGTTAGTGTACCCACTTATGAGCAAGCCCTCGCTTGGTTCAGAGAACGTGGCTACAAGATTACCTTCAAGGATATTAACATTGGTACGCAATGCGCATTCTACCACTTGGATATTAAGAAGGGGCACACGTTTAGCTATTTTGCAAAGAAGTACGAGAAAGCACGAGAAGGACTGGTGATGAAGTTAATTGAAGTACATAAGGAATTTGGTAATAATATTAAACGAAAATAAAGATAAAATGATTACAAAGTTAAGCGAATTAAAAGAAGGCTCTCTCATTCTGTGCAAGAAGGAAGAAGATAATACTTTTTCTCCCTTGCTCTTATCAGAAGAGCAAGGAAAAGCCTTAAAAGCATTCCTAATTTCTTTAAGTGAAGATGAGCCTCTGATATCATTAGCAAATTATACGAGGCTAATTGAGAGAAAGCCCACCTTTACTTGTAAGGTTACAATTCCAAAGATTAATTGGGAAATCCTTTAATTTTTTGAGAGACAAAGACACTTTTTTTAGTTCTTTGTCTCTTTTTTTTGTAAAAAAATATTGTATGTAAAATATTGATTATATAGCTGTTACGCACTTTTGTTACAGATGTAACAAAATAAATGTAAAAAAGTACGCAAAAAAGTTGTACAATAAAAATTATTGCTGTATCTTTGTACCGTAAAATTAAAACAAGAACAATTATTAACATTTAAAACCCAAAGAAAAATGAAAGATTTTGTAAAAACAATTAACAGTTCAGATGTATTAAACTACAAAATAAAAGAATTAGAGAGTATATACAAAGAACTATTACCTTCTAATTACCAACTGATAAATGTTCAAGGCTCTATTACAAATGGACTTTCTTTATATGTAAAGATAATTAAAGATGGTAAAGATAAACCCTTTGTAATTAGAATTAGCGACCATAGAAATGGAGCAAGTATGTTTGGAGTAGAAGATTACACCTTGCAGTATCAAATGAATGGTACTAATGACCATTTTAACAATGTAAATGATATGCTTGTATTTTACGGTGATATGAGCAGAAAAGAAGCTCGAAGAATATTTCTTGAATATAGTATTAAAGAATACAGAGATAAAGGTTATTCAGATGAAAGTATTCAAATATCAGGACTTTTAAAGCAACTAAAAGAATTAAAATAACAAAAAAGCCCCTAACACTACATTAGGGGCTTACTTGTAAAATTAAAACAATTCTAACGATTTAAAAACCCTTAGAAATGAGGGGCAAAAATACAAAATAATATGCAAAAAATAAAACGATTTGAATTAAAAATGCCAAAATTCTTATTGGCATTCGAGCCTGAGTAAATGCCTAAGGGCTTTCAGTTTATTTACTCGCCTCATTACCTATCATTGGTATTGGTAATTAGAGAGCGTACACAACAAGTAGCACTTAACGATGAATTAGTGCATAAACCTCAGAAGTTATATGTATGTAATGAATATGAGCAGTTCAAGCTCATAATAATTCAGAACAACGTAAAGATAACAGGAGGAGAATTAGCCCCTGCTATTTCTGAAACACAATTCTTAGATGAAGCGTGGGAATGGT
>ERZ773059.1210-NODE-1210-length-12856-cov-7.720725_pt1 | contig 12856 bp, 9 predicted proteins | sample MGYA00580514_ERZ773059 | MGnify/ENA primary metagenome ERZ773059 (study PRJEB29015, sample SAMEA2737981) | human oral metagenome | biome: human oral; feature: human-associated habitat; material: dental | place: China | collected 2056 ...
GAGATCGGTCGTAACCCGTGCCGAGATCGGTCGAGTTTCGCGTTGAGATCGGTCGTGCTTCCGCGGGTCTGCTGTTCGTCGATGGTTCCCGAGGTGGGGCATGTGGTTTTGGCCCCTGAGCTCGTCGTGCGCGTCTCGACGTTGGGTTGGTCGGGCTGAATTGGACCGATCTCGAGCCGGAACTGGACCGATCTCGACACGCGCAGCGGGGTGCTGTCCGCCGAGGCCGGCGGACAGCACCGGCAGGCGTCCGCATCAGCCCTCGGCGAGCATCCGCTCCCGCTCCTGCGAGGACAGGCGTGCGATCCCGATGCCGGTCGCGCCCCAGAGCATCGCGAAGAAGATGGCGATCCAGTTGGAGACGGCCCACGGCATGTAGCTGAGCGTGGCGACGCCCAGTGTTCCGGCCATGTAGGCGCCCGCAGAAGTCCACGGGAGAATCGGCTCCCACACCGTCGCAGCGTCCTCGATCGTCCGAGAGAGGTTCTTCGGGTGCAGGCTCCGGCGAACGTACTCATCGCGCAGCATCTCGCCGGGGATGAGGAGGGAGACCTGCCCGTTGGAGGTGATGCCGATCGTCGCGAGACCCGTGACGATCGTGGCGAGGATGAGGCCGAAGGTCGAGCGGACCGGCTTGAGGACCCGGGAGATGAGGACGTCGAGGGAGCCCGAGACCGACACGACGCCGGCGAAGCTGATCGCGCAGAAGCAGATGAGCAGGACACTCATCATCGAGTTCATGCCGCCGCGGTTGAGGAGGCGGCTCACGTCCTCGATGACGGCGGAGGCATCGAAGCCCGCCTTGCCGACCATGTCGACCTCGAAGCCGTTGACCCCGGCGACGACGGCATTCTTGAAGCTCACGTGCTCGAAGACGACGGCGTTGATCATGGCGCAGGCTGCGGAGACCAGCATGACGGGGATCGTCGGCTTCTTCCAGATGGAGCCGCCCAGGACGACGATGACCGGGACCAGCAGCAGGATGTTCCAGTTGAAGGCGGCATCGAGGGTGCTCAGGATCGTCCCCACCTTCTCGGGAACGGCCCCGCCGTGGGACTGGATGCCGAAGACGGTGTAGACGACAGCCGAGACGAGGAAGGCGGGGACAGTGGTCCACATGAGGTGCCGAATGTGCGTGAAGAGGTTCACGCCGGTGGCGACCGAGGCGATGTTCGTCGTGTCCGACAGGGGCGAGAGCTTGTCGCCGAAGTAGGCGCCGGCGACGATGGCCCCTGCGACCATCGGCAGGTTCGCGTCCACACCCATTGCCACGCCCATGAAGGCGACCCCGACCGTGCCCGCCGAGCCCCAGGAGGTGCCGGTGCACAGAGAGACGATCGCCGTGACGATGAGGGCGATGAGGGCGAGGAATTTCGGGCTGATGATCTTCAGCCCGAAGTAGATGAGCATGGGGATCGTGCCGCCGGCCATCCACGTGCCGATGAGGAGGCCGACGCAGATGAGGATGAGGATCGCCGGCATGGTCTTGGCGATCTTCTCCGCGATCGACGCGATGATCTCGTCCCACCCGTAGCCGAGGTACCGGGCGACGACGCCCGCGACGACGGCCGAGGCGATGAGGAGCGGCTCGACAGGCAGCTCCGCGGCGATATAGCCGCCGCCCAGGAGGACGATGAGGGTGAGGACGGGGATCGCGGCGACCCAGACGCTGGGACTCCGATGGGCACGGGCCTTGTCGGCCCGGTCGGCCCGGGGGCTCTCGGAGCCCTGGGAGCTGGTGGAGCCGGCATCGTCCTTGATGCGGGATTCGGACATGAAGGGATACCTTTCTCAGTTGTTTTCTCAGTGAGTGGGAACAGATCGTGATTGAGAACCGGCGGCGCCGGCAGTGCTGCCGGCTTCGGCGGCCCCGGCAGTGCTGCCGGCTTCAGCAGCGCCGACTGCGCCGACCGCACGGATCGCACGGCACAGACACGGCAGTGCGGCGGCGAGCTCGCCCGCCGGCAGGGCCGTGTTAATGCGGAACCAGCCCGCGTAGCGCTCCCCGAAGTCCTCGCCGGGGGTGACCGCGACGCGGCAGGCCCGCACCGCGCGGTCGAGGTCGGCCTCGTCGCGCAGGTAGGAGCGCGCATCGACCCAGATGAGGTAGGTGCCGTCGGGGTCCGCGACGCGGGCGCGGGGCAGCTCGGCCCGGACGATCCTCACGGCCTCGGCGAGATTGGCATCGATGAAGGCGCGAAGGCGATCGACCCACGGGCCTCCTCGGGTCCATGCGGCGATGGCCGCGGGAATCGCGAAGTAGGAGGGGTTGTGCAGGCCCATCCGGCGCTTGGCGGCCTCGAGCTCGTCCCCGAGGTCCCCGGGGGCGAGGACGGCGGTGGCCTCGAGGCCGGCAATGGTGAAGGTCTTCCCGGGCGAGGCGCACTGGATGAGGCGGCCCGATTCCCACAGGGCAGGGCGGGTACTGGCGATGGGGGCGTAGCGGGTGCGTCCGGGGCGCTGGAAGTCGGCGTGGATGTCATCGGAGAGCACGAGGACGCCGGTGGGCAGGACCGCATCGGCGACGGCGCCCAGCTCCTCGGCCGTCCAGATGCGGCCGGTGGGGTTGTGCGGATTGCACAGCAGGAACAGGTCGGCACCGTCGAGCGCCCGCTCAAGGGCCGGGATGTCGATTCGTGCGGGCGATGCGGGGAAGTCGTCCAGGAGGAGGGGGACGCGGCGGATCTCGGCACCGGACCGCTCGGCGACCTCGAGGAGCGGCCCGTAGGCCGGGTCGAGGGTGACGACGACGGGCCGGGCGGCGCGGCGGTCGGGAAGGACGACATTGAGCAGGGCGCTCACGCACTGGACGACGCGCGGGAAGAAGCGGACGCAGTCGGGCTCGGGCGCCCAACCGTGCCGCTCGCGCTGCCAGAGGACGGCGGCCCGCCTGAAGTCGTCGAAGACCTCCGTGTACCCGTAGGTCCCGTGCCGCGCGGCCGCGGTGACGGCGTCGATCACGCACGGGGCGGTGCGTAGCTCCATGTCGGCAACCGACATGCTGACGGCTTCGGGCCCGAGGCGGGCGGCGAGTAGATCCCACTTCGCGCTGTGGGTGCCCCAGCGGTCGAGGTGCTCCTCGAAGCCCCCGGCCCCCGACGGCGGCGCGGCGGTCATGACGGATCCTCCGCCGCGGTGGCCGGGATCGAGGAGGCTGAAGACGCCGGGGGCTTGCCGTCCTCGCGCTGCCGGTCGGCGCTCTCGCCGATCTCGTTGAGGTAGTTGTAGATGGTGAATCGAGTCACGCCCAGGGCCTGTGCCGCCATCTCGACGGCGTCGCGCAGCATGAAGAAGCCGCGCCGCTTCAAGGAGCGGACGGCCTCCACCTTGTGCGCCTTGCGCATGAGGGAGACGGGCACGTCCTGCTCGGCAACAGCCTGCCGAAGGACGGCGGCGGCCAGCTCATCGACGTCGTGGACGAAGGCCTCTCCGCCGTCCGCGGAGCCGAGCGCCGCCGCGCCGCTCCGCTCATCCTGAGCATTCCGCTCGTTCTGCCCGACGCCCCCGACGCCCCCGGAGCCCCCGGAGCCGAGCCCGGCCTCGTTCTCACCGAGAATGGAGCGCGCGGCACTGCCGATGATCTGCCAGTCGGTCACGTCCCGATTGATGCACAGCGCGGCGGCGGGTCGGCCTGCGGCGTCACGGATGACGATCGTCGTCGACAGCAGGCTGCGGCCACTCGGAGAGGTCGTGCGATATCCGGTGCGCGTCTCGAAGCTGCCGCTGGCGGCGGTCTCGAGGAGCCGATCCGTGGCCGGGTCCCCGGGGCGGCGCCCGGTGACATCCCCCTCAATGGCGACGATCGAGTTGGGCAGGGCGGCGAGATCGTGAAGGACGATCTCCACGGGCCCGGGCAGCGAGCGCCCGAGAGGGCCGACAAGCTGGGACAGGACGGCGAAGACAGCCTCCCTGTCGGCGTCTCCGTCAGCCTCTCCGTCGGCGGCGGCGCCGACGGCGCCGACGGCGCCGGATCGCTCTTCTGATTTAGGACGATCACAGATGGAATCACTCTTCATTGAGCTCTTCACACTCCATATCTAGCTCGACAGCAGCTATTAAAAGCCTTCATTGTTTTGTTGTTGAGATCAACAATAAGCTGAAGAGTGGCCGGCGTCAACTCCTCTTTGAAGCCCTCAACACCCCGTGACACGCCTCCCCGCACCCCAGACCGGGCGGGTGGATGGACGAGCGGGCCGGCCGAACCGGCAGCTGAGCGGCCTGGCCGAGTCGCCATCCGGACGGCCCGGCCGAGTGTGACGAACCACCACCGCCACCCCCGCTGTGATGTCACCTGTAAAACGACTCAGATTAATTGGGAATACCGTACTGTTATCTAAAGAGTAGGCCTTCGCTTATCAAGAGCCCGACCATCTGACACCTTCAGGACTCCACATGCCCACTTCATCCCCGCCCTCCTTCTCGCAACTCAGAGCCTTCGTCGCGCTATGCGATCACCAGCACTTCGGCGAGGCGGCCGCCACCCTCGGCGTGAGCCAGCCGAGCCTGTCCCAGGCGATCACCGCCCTGGAGAAGCGCGTCGGAGGAGAACTGGTCGAGCGCACCACTCGCCGAGTCCTCGTCACCCCGCTCGGCGAGACCCTGCTCCCCTACGCCCGCGAGGCCGTCCTGTCCGCGGAGTCGTTCAACGACGCCGTCGCCAGTCAGGGCGCCGCTCTGACCGGGACGATGCGCCTGGGCCTGATCCCCACCCTCGCCCCCTACATGGCCCCGGTGATCCTCGACGGCCTGCCCGCCGAGCTGCCCTCCCTGCACCCCGAGCTGCGCGAGATGGTCACCGGCGACATCCTGGACATGCTGAGTCAGGGCCGTCTCGACGCCGCCGTCATCGCCATCGACGTCGACCTCCACCGCGCCGCCGCCGTGCCCATGTTCGACGAGCCGCTCGTCGTCCTGGTCCCCCGGAACCACCCCTGGGCCGGACGCACCGACCTGAGCACCGAGGAGCTCGAGGAGCAGCAATTGCTGCTCCTGGACGAGGGCAACTGCCTGCGCGACCAGACGCTGGCCCTCTGCCAGCGCTACAGCTCCCACCCGCCGGCCGCCGTGGCCACGACCCTGTCCACGGTCGTGCGCATGGTCGTCCATGGCGTGGGCATCACCGTCGTGCCCGAGGGGGCGCTGCGCATGCTCGACCATGAGGACTACGCCGTCGCGCGCTTCGCCGGTCGCGGCCCGGTGCGCCGGATCGGCATCGTCCACCGCACCTCGTCCTCGCGCTCGGAGGATTTCACCCGACTCGCGAAGGTCCTCACTCGACTGGCGGCCGACGCCGGGCTGCCCATGCTCCCCCTGAACGGCTGAGCGCGTACAACGGCGGCGGGCCCCGTCGAGGTCGACTTTTTCGAACGAGATCGACGGTGGCGCCGTCTGTTTCGTGCGAAAAAGTCGATCTCGACGTACAGGCCCCAGCGCGGACCGATCTCGCGGCGAGTTGCGACCGATCTCGACGCGGAACCGGACCGATCTCGAGCCGGAGTGCGACCGATCTCGACGCGGCCGCTCCCCCGCGGCCTCTCTGCCCCAGAATCGACTTCGCCCGTACGCTGGAGCACATGACCACGCGCCGGGACACGATGAGGGCACGCACACGCCCCCTGGCCTGCGTCGTCGTCAACCCCAGCAAGCCCGCGGCGACCGACGCCGTCAGACGGCGCATCACCACCTCCCTGCGCAATGCCGGCTACGTCGAGCCGGTCTGGCTGGAGACCACGCCCGCCGAGCCCGGCGTCATGCAGGCGCGCCTCGCCGTCGCCTCCGGGGCGAGCCTCGTCGTCGCGGCCGGCGGTGACGGGACCGTGCGGGCCGTCGCCGCCGGCACGGCCCGCACCGGCGTCGACATGGCGATCCTGCCCCTGGGCACTGCCAACCTCGCCGCGCGCAATCTCGGCCTGCCCATCGGCCGCCTTGAGGCGGCACTCGAGGTGGCCGCGCACGGCACAGCCCGGCCCGCGGACCTGGCGTGGGTGAGCACCGAGCCCGGCGGCGCCTCCCTTCCCGCACCGCCAGGCGGCTGGGCGCGCCCCACGCTGGGGAGCGAGCACGTCTGCATGGTGGTGGCCGGGATCGGCTTCGACGCGGGCCTGGTCGCCTCCACGCGCCCCGAGCTCAAGGCACGGATCCGTTGGGGCGCCTACGCGGTGGCCGCGGTCGCCAACCTCGACTCCCCCCATATGGACATGGTCGTGCGGGTGCGAGAGACCGACGGCGGCGAGCGGGTCGAGCGCCTGCGCGGGCGCACCGTGCTGGTGGCCAACGGGGGTCGCCTGCCCGCCGGGATCACGCTGCTGCGCGAGGCGCGCATGGACGACGGCGTGCTGGATGTCGCGGTGATCGACACGGTCGGCGGCGTGGCCGGATGGAGCTCCCTGGCGCGCCAGGTCCTACCGCCCTTCGCCGCCACCTACTCCGACCCCGCCCGCGCGCTGGGACGCGTGACTCTGCGCCGCGGCACCGAAGCGATCATTCGGCTCACCGACTCGGCACCGGTCCAGGTCGACGGCGAATTGATCGCGCCCACACGCGGCCTGAGAGCGCGTATGGATGCGGGCTCGCTCCTCGTGCGGCGCCCCGACTGAGCAGGCGTCCGGCGCACTTCTCTCTCCCCCCCCCTTCGCCGAGATCGGTCGTACTCCGCGTCGAGATCGGTCCGCTTCCGCATCGAGATCGGTCGTACTCCGCATCGAAATCGGTCCAGTTCCGCATCGCGAATGTGGTGTGTCAGAACATCTGAGACAGTTTGGGCGTCTCCGGATGTGGTGATTCTGGTGGGGTGGCCTCAGGTTTGGTGGGTGTTATTGAGATTTCTTGGGTGAGGCGGCGTGCGATCGCTGCGTTCGATTGCGATGGGCCGGAGCCGTTACTGCGTTCCGCCGCAGGCCCGGACATCATGACGTCTACTCGTGCTCCCGAACGAGCGTGCTCAGCAACCCTCCATAGAGCGGAACGTCCACCAGGCGGAGCAGCTGCGCCCAGTTTGCACATGGGAACGAGGGTGCTTTCGTTGGCAAGAAACTGTTTATCGGCATGATTCTGCGATTTTTAACGGATTTCGCAATGGCTATCACGAGCATCTGACCACCTCCCATGTGCACCAACAGGGGGCTGCGCACATGGGAAGGACGATTCATCCGCCGTCGGAATATCGCTTCCGCATGATTCTGCGGTTTCGTACGCCATGGGCCGCGCTCCTGTGTGCAACGCCCGATCCCCCGCGGACGCGCATCCCGAACACGACCAGCGCGCAAACCATCTCGAGCACCAACCATTCGGAAAACCTGAACCGATCTCGACGCGGGTTGCGACCGATCTCGAGGCGGAACTGGACCGATCTCGGCAAACCAAGAGCCAAAAAACCTCAGAGCGTGCGGCCCGCCAGGACGTCGCCCACCCAGGCACGGGCGACAACGAAGTCCTTGTCGCTCGTCCCGGCGGGCACCACCACGGGGCGGGCGTCCAACCGCGGATAGGAGCCCAGGAAGCGCACCACCGGGCACGTGCGGTGCAGGCCGATGAAAGCCGCCTGCAGGCGCTCCTCGCGGATATGCCCCTCGGCGTCGATGGAGAACCGGTACCGGCCGAGCGAATCCCCCACCGGCCGGGACTCGATGCGGGTCAGATTGACGCCGCGAGCGCTGAACTGCTCGAGCATGCTCAGCAGGGCGCCCGAGCGGTTGTGAGAGAGCTGGACGAGCAGCGTGGTCTTATCGGCGCCGGTGGGCTCGCCGACCCGCCCGGGTCGCGCGACCTTGACGAAACGGGTCACGGCGTCGGGGTTGTCGGCCACGCCCCCGGCCAGCACGTCCAGACCGTACTGCTGGGCGGCCAGCGGGTTGCACAGGACCGCCTGATACCCCAGGGCCTCGGCGTCCGCGGCGCCGTCGGCCTCCGCAAGGGCGCGCGCCGGCGCGGAGGTGGAGGTGCCGGCGACGTAGCTCGCCTCGGGCAGGTGCTGGTGGACCCAGCCGCGGCACTGCGCCCAGGCGTGGGGGTGGGTGGAGATGGCGCGCACGTCGTCGAGCGCGACGCCGGGGCGCCCGGCCAGCACGAAGGTGATCGGCACGGCCATCTCGGCGGTGATGACGAGCGGCGCACCCGCCACGAGGTTGTCGAGGGTCGCGTTGACCCCGCCCTCCACCGAGTTCTCGATGGGGACGACGGCGGCTTCGGCGGCCCGGTCGCGCACGCGATCCAGAGCGGTGGGAACGTCCTGGCAGGAGTCGAGGACGACGTCGTCTGGGGCGACCTGCCGCAGCGCCATTTCGCAGAAGGTGCCGGAAGGCCCCAGGAAGGACCAGGTGGGAGCGGGGTTCATGGCGCCAAGCCTAAATGGTCGATCCGGCATGTGCGGGATGCCTGACTCGACGCAACTCGACGCACGCCATGATCGGGTGCGCGACTCCGCCGATCCGAAACACGCAGTCCCGACGACGTCGTTCCCCGGCCTCTCCGAACCCGTGAGCATTCGCGCGCACAAGCGGCCGCGGAATCATCCGCCCGGACCGATCTCGAGCCGGAATACGACCGATCTCGACGCGGAGTACGACCGATCTCGAGCCGGAATACGACCGATCTCGAGGCGGAATAGGCTGGGCGGGTGAGCAGCGCCGGTCCCACCTTCCGCAAGCACGACGATCTTCCTGGCGCCACCGGCCTGGAGGCCCTGGGCCTGGAGTGGTTGGCCGAACCCATGGCCGACGGCGGGGCCCACGTGGTCCCGGTGACGACCGGCCCGGGTTGGATCGATGAGCCCCGGCTGGCCGCCGGTTCCGTGACCGCTTCCGCCGCGGAGGCCTTCGGACGAGCGCTCGCGGTCACGCACGCCGCGGGCGCCCCCGTCTTCGGAGCGGCTCCGCCCGGTTGGGACGGTCGCACGCAGATGGGCCGCTCGAACGAGCGCATCCGACCCTGCCGGAGCGAACCTGCAGGAACCGCGCCCCGGCGATGGGGCGAGTTCTTCGCCGAGGACCGTCTGGCCCCCTACCTGGCGCCCTGTCTCGATCAGGGGTCGATGACGGCGCGGGATGTCGTTGTCATCGAGAGGGTCTGCGAGCGCCTGCGCGACGGCGCCTTCGACGCCGACCAGCCCGCGCTCGTGCGCCGAGCGGCCCGCGAGCGCGGGGACAGGATCGCCGTCGCCCGCACCCATGGCGACCTGTGGACCGGCAACGTCATGTGGGTGCCCGAGCGGACCATCGACTGGGCGCCGCCCCGGGCGGGGCGCGGGCCGGGAGCCGACGACGCAGACGCCCCGGCGACCGCTGACGACCCCGCAGCACTCCCGGACCCGGCTCCACGGGGAGGCGACGTCGTCGGCGTCCTCATCGACCCGCTCGCCCAGGGCGCGCACGGGGAGACGGACCTGGCGGCCCTGGGCGTGTTCGGGCAGCGCCATCTGGAGCGGATCGTCGCCGGATACGACGAGGCCTCGCCCCTGGCGGACGGGTGGCGCGAGCGCGTGGGCCTGCACCAGCTTCACCTGCTCATCATCCACGCCTTCCTCTTCGGGGGCTCCTACGGCGCCGAGACGGCGTCCGTGGCCCGCCGCTACGCATAGGCGCCCAGCCGCCCGCGCGGCGGCGCACGTACCCTGGCGCCATGAGCACGTCCCGGAGTAACCGGAGCAGACGACAGCAGCGCTTCGTGCGCGCGGTCGTCTACATCCTCGTTCTGGCACTGGTCATCGGGCTGATCGCCACCATGGTGAGCTCGGCCCTCGCCTCGCCGCACCCCACGGCCTCGACGACGCCGGCCACCGCCATAGAGAGCGTCGCACAGAGCAAGACGGCGAGCGCGACGACCTCCCCGGCGACAGCGGGCGGGGACCCAGCAGACCCGGCCGACTCAGCAGTCCCGGCATCGGCACAGGCGTCGAAGCCAGGCGGGGAACCCGGCGATCACGGCGAGCAGAACGGCGAGCACGGCCCTGTGGTCGTTCTGGGGACCGTGGACCTGACCTGGGCCGACCTCCTGGCCGCCGCCGACGCCGACGACCCCTCCCTGTCGTCCGCGGCCAAGGCCCTGCTCGCCTACGCGGGCGCCGGGCAGCCGGTCAATCTGGTCACCCGAACCGTCGGGGAGCGCACCTGCCCGGCGGACGGCTGGCTGACGCTCGGCGCGGGAGCCCGGGTGCGGGCCGCCGCGCACTCCGGCTACGGGAGCGCCGGATGCCGCTGGCCGGCGGACTGGGCGGAGGCTGCGGATACGGGAGGATCAGCGGGGACCGCGGGACCGGCGAACGCCATCAACGCGCAAGCCGTTACGCTCACCGGAGTTCTGGCCCGCACGGGGACGACCACGGCGGCGGTCGGGAGCGGAGGCGCCCTGGCGCTGACCAACGACGGCGTGAGCCCGGACGTCGGTGCTTCTGCGAGCGAGCTCCTGGCCCGGGAGGATCCGCCCGACCTGATCATTGCGGACACCGTCCCGCAGTTCGAGGACCCAGGTGATACGGGAGATGCGGCGGATCCAGCGAGCACAGCGAGCACAGCGAGCACAGCGAGCACAGCAGGCTCCGCCCCCGACGCTTCCGACGCCGACCGTATCCTCGCACTGGCCGCCGCCCTGGAGCCGCTCGCCGATGCCCCTGCCGGCACGCGTGTGGTCGTCGCCTCGGTCGCCGACGCCACGGACCCGGGCCCGCAGCTGGCGATCCTGCCCCCGGGAACGAGTTCTCCGCTGAAGACGAGCACGGGGTTGCTGGTCGGCCCATCCACGCACCGCCGGGGCCTCATCCAACTCACCGATCTCGCCCCCGCGCTGTTCCTGGGCGTCACCGGCCAGAAGCCGGGCCCATACTGGTCGCAACCGCTGGAGATAGCGCCCGAGCTCCGTGAGCAGCCCACCGACGGCGCGCTGGGCACCGGCTCTGTCAGCAGCGGGGTCTCGCAGGCCCGGCCGCTGGCCGACGACGCCCTTCATGCCCAAGCCTCCCAACGCGCGAACGTTCCGGCAGGCCTGGTGCTCATCGGCGCCGCCCTGGCCCTGGGGCTGGCGGCGGCCCGGGTGCTGCGCGCCCCGCGGGCCGCAACGGACGAGGAGCCACAGGCCGCAACGAGCGAGGAACCACAGCCCGCAGCGCGCAGCCGGGCGGGCGGCAAGCGACCCCGGCCGGTGACCGCCCCGGCTCCCTCAGAAGCCCAGGGCGACTCGCCGGCCGCAGACTCCACTGGCCCCACCCCATCGGCTGCCGGGACCGCCCTTACCGGGCCTCCGAGGAAGCACCTGCGCGCCCTGGCCTGGGCGGCCTGCCTGATCACGGCGCTGCCGGCGGGGCTGTGGCTGGCCAACATGCTGCCCTGGTGGCGAACCGGAAACGCCACCGCGGCGGCACTCGGCCTTGCGCTCGCCTTCGCCGTGGCGTCCGTAACCGTGACGGGAGCCGCGGCACGAGGGGCGCTGGCCCTCATGCGGCGCCTGCGGCCGCAGGCGCCTCGACGCCTGCTCACAGAACTCGGGATCGCGGGTGCGGGCAACGGCCGCGGCTCAGACTCCACCTCCACTACGCCTCAGGATCTCGCAGCGCTGATCTCATCACTACTGCTGGCGGCGCTCACAGCAGTCGTCATCTTCTACGACGCCGGGTACCGGGCACCTATCGCCTTCAACGGGCCGCTGGGAATGAATGCCGTCGTGGCCGGCCGGTTCTACGGCATGTCCAACACGGCCTTCGCACTGGCCGCGGCCTCCCTCCTGGTGACGATCGCCGCCTGGGCGGGTCCATTGGTCGCCGCGCAGCAGGGGTCGCGCGAAAGCAGGCACGCCGCAGCGGTTGCGCTCGTGGCGTTTCCCGGAGTCATGGCGCTGATCCTGGACGCGGCGCCTGAGATGGGCGCCGACATCGGCGGGGCCCTGACCCTGGTGCCGGCCCTGGTGGCGCTGGGGGCCGGACTGGCCGGCGTCCGCCTGGGCTGGCGGCGGTGGGTCGCTGTCGGGGCGGCCGCCGTGGGAATCGTGCTCCTGCTCGGGCTGATCGATTTCCTGTTCGGCGGCTCGAGCACTCACCTGGGAGGCTTCTTCAACCAGCTGCTCACCGGCACTGCGGGGGCGACCCTCACACGCAAGGCGACGGCCCTCATCGCGCCCTTCATCTCCAACTGGCTCGCAGTGGCGGCGCTCGCCGTCGGGGTGAGCGTGATCGCGCTCATCGGGCGGTGGGCGATGCGCGCGGTGCACGAGGCCCGGCAGGGGAACGGCCCCTACGCGTGGCTCACGGGACCGGGTGTGCTGCCGCAGTGGCTGCGCCCGCTGGGCCGGGCACTGGCCGTACTGGTGATCGTCGAAGTGCTCGTCAACGACTCGGGGCTCGCCATGCTCTGGTTCTCGGCCGCGGCGGCGGTGCCGGCACTCACGGCGATTCTGGCCGCCAGGCTCGCCGCAGCGGGTTCGGCGGGTCCAGCCGAGGCGGCAACCGCTCCTGCCCGGCCATCCGCCCCGACGGCGGCCGGCGAGTAGAGAATCAGGAGGCCGGGCCGCCAGGTCCGTCCCAGGCCTTGTAGGCGCGGAAGGGCGACTGGTCGTGCACGGCCTCCTTGTTCATGGCCTTGGCGGGGACTCGACGTCGGCGCAGGCGGCGGCCGGCGACCGCCCGCAGGACATCCTTGTACTGGGAGGCGCGGTGCAGGCGGCCGGCGCTGTCATTGCCGGTGACCCGATGGGTGATGTTGCAGGGGACCTCAATGACGGTCATTCCGGCCACGAGCACGTCTATGGTCAGACCCACCTCAACGCCCCACCCCTCGGCCAGCGGCGCCGCCGCCTCATAGGCCTGCCGAGTCAGGCAGCGCTGCCCCGACAGCGGCGCGACCGGCGACCACCCGGTGGTGGCCGCGATGGCGGA
>ERZ773059.1212-NODE-1212-length-12839-cov-3.779959_pt1 | contig 12839 bp, 9 predicted proteins | sample MGYA00580514_ERZ773059 | MGnify/ENA primary metagenome ERZ773059 (study PRJEB29015, sample SAMEA2737981) | human oral metagenome | biome: human oral; feature: human-associated habitat; material: dental | place: China | collected 2056 ...
CTCTCCTACACCGACCGGATGCCGGGCCACAACCGGCTGGCTGCCGGCCGCTGGATCCATCCCCAGGCTGCCGAGGTCTCGGCCGAGGTCGGCATCATGAACACCCTGGGCCTGAAGCTGGGTGACCACCTGCGCTTCGATGTGGCCGGCCAGCCCGTCGAGATGACCCTGGTGGGCAGCCGGGAGCTGAAGTGGGATTCGATGCAGGTCAACTTCTTCATGATCGGCTCGCCCGCGGCGCTGGCCACACAGCCGCAGAGCCTGATCACCTCGTTCCATCTGCCGCCGGGCAGGGAAGGGCTGGTGCGACAGCTGACCCGTGCCATGCCCAACCTCACCATTGTCGATACGGGCGCCATCACGGCGCAGATCCAGACGATGATCGGCCAGGTCGTGCAGGCCGTGCAGTTCCTGTTCCTGTTCACGCTGGCCGCGGGCTGCGTGGTGCTCTACGCCGCCATGGGCAGCGTGCGCGACGAACGGGTGGCCGAAGTGGCCTTGATGCGTGCGCTGGGCGCATCACGCCGGCAGCTGGGCCTCGTGCAGCTCCTGGAACTGTCCCTGACCGGTCTGCTGGCCGGGCTGATGGGCGCCGCCGGTGCCACGCTGCTGGGCTGGCTGCTGGCCCGGGAGGTCTTCGATTTTGCCTACCAGCCCAGCCTCTGGCTGCTTTTGGGCAGCATCCTGGCCAGCATGCTGTTCATCGTGCTGGCAGGGGGCTGGAACATCTGGCGCCTGCTGGACACCCCGCCGTTGCGCGCCCTGCGCGGCGCCTGAGCATCGGAGGCAGCGCCGTCATGCCGGCACGGCGGCGCTGTCGTACGATCGGCAATAGATCGGCAATAGATCGGCAATAGATCGGCAACAGCCCCTGTTTTCAGAAGGGTGAAGCATATTTTGCAATATGAAATGCCGGTTGTTTGCAAAGCAGCGTTGAGATTTCTTATTACAAAATATTCTTGTCGCAATACAAAAATATTTCTTTAGTTGATTGTTTTTGAAGGGAATTTTTCTTGTCCTGTTTTGGGGGCTTTCCCTAGTTGCCCTGCAGCAATGAAGGCCTATCATGGACACATGACGGATCGACGGACAGGCCAGCTGAGCCTCTCCCGCCAGACCCACGGCTTTCATCGTCACAACAGGAGACAAGCATCATGACTTCACGCGAACAGCAAGCTCAGGCCCTACAGAAAGAATGGTCGGAGAGCCCACGGTGGCGCGGTGTTCGTCGTGGCTATAGCGCAGACACCGTGGTGCGGCTGCGCGGTTCGCTGCAGGCCCAGCACACGCTGGCCACCCGTGGGGCCGAAAAGCTCTGGAAGCTGCTCAACGAAGAGCCCTTCATCAACGCCCTGGGCGCGCTGACCGGCAACCAGGCCATGCAGCAGGTCAAGGCCGGCCTGAAGGCCATCTACCTGTCGGGCTGGCAGGTGGCGGGTGACGCCAACGGTGCGGGCGAGATGTATCCCGATCAGTCGCTCTATCCGGCCAACTCGGTCCCGCAGGTGGTCCGCCGCATCAACAACACGCTCACCCGCGCTGACCAGATCCAGTGGTCCGAAGGCAAGAACCCGGGCGATGCCGGCTACGTCGACTACTTCGCCCCCATCGTGGCGGATGCCGAGGCAGGCTTCGGTGGCGTGCTCAACGCCTTCGAGCTGATGAAGGCCATGATCGATGCCGGCGCTGCTGGTGTCCACTTCGAGGACCAGCTGGCCTCCGTCAAGAAATGCGGTCACATGGGCGGCAAGGTGCTGGTGCCCACCCGTGAAGCCGTGGCCAAGCTCATCGCAGCCCGTCTGGCGGCTGACGTGTGCGGCGTGCCCACCGTGCTGGTGGCCCGTACCGACGCCGAGGCAGCCGACCTGGTCACCTCCGACGTGGACGACAACGACAAGCCCTTCCTGACCGGCGAGCGTACCGTCGAAGGCTTCTTCCGCACCAAGCCGGGCCTGCACCAGGCCATCTCGCGGGGTCTGGCCTACGCACCGTATGCCGACCTGGTGTGGTGCGAGACCGGCAAGCCGGACCTGGAGTATGCCCGCAACTTTGCCGAGGCCATCCACAAGCAGTTCCCCGGCAAGTTGCTGGCCTACAACTGCTCGCCCAGCTTCAACTGGAAGAAGAACCTCGACGACGCCACCATCGCCAAGTTCCAGCGCGAACTGGGTGCCATGGGCTACAAGTTCCAGTTCATCACGCTGGCCGGCTTCCACGCCCTCAACTACTCGATGTTCAACCTGGCCTACGGCTATGCACGTGAAAACATGTCGGCCTTCGTTGAGCTGCAGCAGGCCGAGTTCGCCGCCGCTGACAAGGGCTTCACGGCCGTCAAGCACCAGCGTGAGGTCGGTACCGGCTACTTCGATGCGGTGACCACCGCCATCGAGGGCGCCGAAAGCTCCACCACGGCGCTGAAGGGCTCCACCGAAGACGAACAGTTCTTCGACAAGTCCAAGGGCTGATCCAGGCATCTGCCATTCAGCCGGGAAGCTGACGGTGCCTCAGTAGGGGCACCGCCCATGAAGCGGGTCGGGATGACGCAACCAGCGTCACCCGGCCCGTTTTTCAGCTCCTGGTCTGCAACCAGCTCCCCTGTATCAGGCTCCCTCCGTCATGCCCTCTCCAGCACCAGATGCACATAGGGCCGCTTCACCAGCCGCCCGTCCTTGCTGACGGCCAGATCCTCTTCCTGCACACGCGCCACCCGCTGCAGAGACAGGGCGCCCACCTGCTGCTCGATCTCGGCGGCGTCCCACAGCACAAAGCCGTGCGCGGCAAACGGCAGCCGCTGCATGAAGGCCTTTTCGGCAAACGTCAGGCAAAGCCGGCCGCCCGGCTTCAGCACCCGCGCAAGCTCTGCCAGCATTGCCGGCATATCGGCCCAGAAATACACCGTGTTCACCGCCAGCGCCCGGTCGAACGAAGCATCTGCCAGCGGCAGCCGTGTGCCGTCATAAAGCACATGGTCGGCCAGGCCGGCCTGGATGAAGGGCGCGTTGAAGGCTCGTGCCTGCGCCACCATCGTCTCCGAGATGTCCAGCCCGATGTACTGAAGCTCGGGCGCCCGTGACAGCAGATACCCCAGCAGCCCGCCATCGCCGGCTCCCAGCTCCAGCACCCGATTGCCTGCCTGCAGATCCAGCTGTGCCAGCGCTCCCAGGATCATCGACAGATTGCGCAGGTTCATCACCCGCCCAAATTCCTTGCCCAGCTCGCCTTGCGGGCAGCGCAACTGGGAAGCGATCTGCTCGGCCGTCAGCAGCAAGGAGTCAGAAGGCCTGTCAGATGATTCATTGGCGGTTCCGTCGACTGCATGATCAGGAAGGTGAGACATGGCGGATCACTCCAAGGGCGACGGGTCAAGGGGGTAGCCCATTCTGGCACATCGCTACCTCCCTCATGCACAAAGGAGCCACGCCCGGTGGGGCACGAGGGGCAACATGCCAAGCCACCCCCGGTCCAGAGCACCCGGAAAGCCTGATGAGCGGCGATTCCGATCGGCCAATCGACCGAGCCATCGGAACGAGCGCCCGAATGGCCAGGCAATGACATTTGCCTTTTGTCTGCTTTCTTTCTTCCCAGGTTCTGGAGCAGGTGAAGGCGTTTTTCCAGAGAACATGCGCCACTTCAGGAAATCGATCACAGCTGTCGGATACCGACGGGCCGCGCATTTCAGTCCCCACGGATACCTGCCGGACTAGGCCAGGCCATCCGCGATGCCGATCGTCGGAAAGGTCTTGATCCGCCAAGATGGAGCCTCCTTCAACAAGCCACACGGAGCTTCCAAATGGCACAAGCAGTCAGCACCCCCCGCACCGCCACCCGTACCGTTGCCCGCCGCAAATCGCTGGGTCAGGGCATGACGGAATACATCGTCATCGTTGCTCTGGTGGGCGTGGCCGCCATCGGCGTCTATTCCTTCCTGGGTCAGTCAGTACGCGGCGCCACTGCCGGCATTGCGCTGGAGCTTGCCGGCGAGAAAGCGGATGAAGGCATCGCCGCAGCCAAGGGCGCCAGTGAGAAGGCGCTCAATGCTGCCAAGGCGAAGGCCACGCTCAACAACTACAACAGCAACAACCACTGATGGCAGGGAGCGCGGCTTCGGTCATCCGGTCTTTCCATGCCCCCATGGCAGCTCCGACAAGGGTCGGGGCTGCATCGGGCAGGACAGACGCCTTGTACTCGCCGAAGCCGCCCCCTTGTGACCATCGACTCCGCATTGTCCGTCAACTCGTCTGGAGCATGATGTGATGCGACACACGATCCGGCCCGGCTGCCCGCACACCCGGGCCGTTCTTTTTCATCGAACCGTCAGCCCACCTGCTGCGCGACAGTCTGGCCAGGCGCTGATCTTCGGCATGTTCCTGCTGGTCATCGTGGCGGTGCTGACTTTCTATCAGTTTTCCACCGGACAGGTGACCACGGCCCGCATGCGCCTGGTCAATGCCACGGATGCTGCTGCCTACAGCGCCGGCCTCTGGCGAGCCCGTGCATTCAACTATTACGCCTACAGCAACCGCGCCATCATCTTCAACGAAGTGGCCATTGCGCAGACCGCGACATTGGTTTCATACGCGGGCTTCATAACGCAGGCCGTCAAGAACCTGGAAACCGTGTCCAGAGTCATCCCGCCCCTGAATGCCTATCTGCGCGCTGTTGAACGGGTCGTCACCAACCTGAACAAGGCACTTCGGATCATGAGCGCCGTGGAAGTGGCCGGACGAAGTGCCTACATCCATGCATTGGCGGTCAGCCAGGATGTGATATGGGGAACGACCAATGGCTATGTGCTGAACCAGCTCACCAATGAGGTGATGAAGAAGACGGACGAGCACTTTCATGCTACCTGATCCGTGGAACGCTGGGTGAGCAGATGACCCGCAACCATGGTGATGAGGATCGGAGCCGGCTCAAGGATCTCGTCCAGCGATCGCTGGACGAGTACTCGGTGAATCGGGGACTGAAGGTCTGGATACCGGGGACAATGGACTGGATGGTCTGGCGCGGTCAGACGGAAATGATTCGGGATCACGATACCAACGCCATGGATCGGTGGCAGTCCTATGACACGTTGTCCATCCATCACAAAAGACCTTTTCGCAGGCTGCGGGAAGCCATGCCTCTGGCCTGGAGTGGCGTCGAGATTGCCAAGGATCCCAAGCAGTCCATGGACCGCCTGAATGGGCAGGCTAGTAGCCAGAAGCATGATAACGGGCACGCCTACCGGCTGATCGACCGATCCGGGTTCTGGTCGACAAGAGCCTATCTGGGCCTTCCCGCGGTCAGGGATCTGGATGAGAACAGCAAGGCCATGCGGGAGAACAGTCGTTTCCCCACCGACAAGGTGACGGTGATTGGCGTGATTCAGAAGAAGAACACGATCAACACGGCCGATCAGACCGGTCTGGGGGCAGGGCGTCTCAAGCTGAAGGACGCGTTTGCAGACTTCCACGGAGATGCGGCCATGGTTGCCATGTCGTCTGCACAGGTGTACTTCCGCCGCCCGCCGGGCGGAAACGAACGGGTGGAGTACGCCAGCATGTACAGCCCCTACTGGCAGGTTCGCCTGGTCGGGGTGGATGCGCACGAACGGGGCATGGTGGGTGCTTTGGGAACGCTGTGGAGATGAGCATGATCATTAAGGAGCCCCGTTCCTGCAGGGTGCCTGGCACTGTGCCGGACCGATCCGTCGTAATCCGTCCCAGGGGAAAAGGCTCTCCTCCCGGAGGGAGCACTATCCGTCAACGGCACGGTCAACGTGGCCAGGCACTGGCGGAAACCATGGTCGTGATTTCCTTCGTGATGCTGCCGTTCTTTGTGGCGGTACCGCTGCTGGCCAAGTATCAGGACATGCGACAGGCCACGGTGTCGGCATCGCGCACCGCAGCCTTCGAGTGTTCGGTCCGCTTCGAGGCCTGTCGAAACGGCCAGGCAGCGGATGACATTGCCGACCAGATCCGTCGGCGTCATTTCAGCAAGACGTTGCTTGGCCTGCGGTCGGACGAAACCCCGGCGGATGATCAGCTGGAACAGGAGCAGAACCGTTTCTGGGTGGACCGGAAAGGCAATGCATTGTTGCAGAGCTACAAGGATGTGGCGCTCCGGATCGATCACGAGAATTTCGACGCGATCAAGGGACATCGGCGGGTTGAAGAGCTCCTGAGTGCTGCGTCCGATGTGTCCGGCCCCGGCCGGTTCGGGCTGGCGGCTCGTGGCGGCCTGTTCTCCGCACAGGTGCAGAGCCGTGCACCGATGGACACGTGGCTGTGGGGCAAGCTGAACCTGAACCATGACCCGATGCTGACCTTCGACAGCCGCCTGGGGATACTGGCCGATGCCTGGAATGCGTCCAGTGCCAAGGGGGCGGAAGCCAGCAGCCTGGCGTCCCGTCTGGACAAGGGGCGACGCCTGCCATCCGGTCGGGAGCTGATCAAGGCCACCAACGATGTCGCCCATGTTCTGCCGACGGACATGGTGAACCGTTTGCCCAACGGCGATCCCGAGCGGTTCATCGAGCTGGTTCATCAACCCCTGGTTCACCTCATCCGTGCGCCGAGCTCGGTCTTCAAGGAAAGCAACGGCAAGAAGTTCGACTACCACCAGGTGGATGTGGAGATTGTTCCGGAGGACCGCCTCCCGCCACCGAACACGGAGATGCGTCCATGAGCATGAAAAAGTGCGCCTCTGCAAGATCGCTGCTGGCTGCTGTGCTGCTGGCAGGTATCGGCATGGCGTCGATGCCTGCCCACGCTGCGCCACGCTTTCAGCCGCACGAACAGATGCTGATGACCGACAGCCTGCTGCCCGGCGGTCGTGTCAGCGTCAGCCAGTTCCGGGACAGCGGTTCGGTGGAGGACGCCATGCGCCGTCTGGAGGAGGACTGGGCAAGTCCGGACCTGCCGCCGATGCGCAGTCAGCGTGATGGCTGGCAGGTCATGACGCATATGGACGGCGATGTCATCGAGACGGTGGAGATGAAGCGCAGCGGTCCGGGCATCGAGGGGCGGCGCATTCGCTGGAAGCCCGACGAGAAGGCCGAGGCAGCGTTGGCCGAGGATGAGCGCTGGTTCAAGGGGCTGCTGCCGGCCACCGCACGGCCGATGCCCGCCATTTCGCATGTGGACGGCGGCCATCGCACCAGCACCTTCGTGGCCAGTACGGACGACAGCGTGGTGCGCCTTGACAACTGGATCGGTCGCAAGCTGCAGAAGCAGGGCTATCAGCTCATCAGCGATTCGCGTGAGGGCGGTGGCAAGGATGCCCAGGCCACCATCTACGGCCGACAGGGCGAGGAAGTGGTGCTGGCCGTATCCAAGCAAGGCAACCGGCAGTTTGCCGTGATGCACTGGAGGCGGTGATGAAAGTCACACATCGGATCATCCATCTGGCCGCCTGTCCGTCAGAAATCGCCGCCCGGACTAGGCCAGGTTTGCAGGGGCTTCATTGTGACATGGGCCCAGGAGACGAACCCGCGCACCATGTCGACATCGGCCGACGCCAGCGGCTTTCTCAGCGCGGGCAGGCCTCCATCGAGTATCTGCTGATCGGACTTGCGCTGTGTCTGGTCCTCTTTCATGGGGAGCCCAGTGCGATGAAGAAGATTCTGGTCGCCATTCAGCAGAACTATTCCCACTTTTCCTACGCCATGTCACTGCCATGAATCCCGTCGTCATCCGGATCCTCGAACGTCATCGAAACCTGTTGCTGATGTCTGCCGCCATGCTGTGCGGTGGCGTGGCGATCTATGCCGGCTCACGCTATGTGAATGAACAGGTCCAGGCCGAGCGTGAACGCCTGGCGCCCGTAGCCCAGCAGATGGTCGATGTGGTGGTGGCCAATGCCACCCTCGACAAGGGCGATATCGTGAGCGGCGACACGATGGCCATTCGCTCCGTACCAGCCGAATACGTGTCCAGCTCGGTGGTGACGCCGGAGCAGTTCGACGCCCTGGTGGGCCAGCGTCTGCTGCTGTCCATGCGTCCTGGCGAGATGCTCTCGACGGCCGCCGTATCGTCCGCCGAGCAGCTCGTGTTCTCGTCGCGCGTCAAGCCGGGCATCCGCGCACTGACCATCTCCGTCGACGAGATCAATTCCATCTCCGGCATGCTGCAGCCGGGGGACCGCATCGACCTGCTGCTGACGGCACGGCCTCCTTCAGCCAATGGACGTGGTGAAGCCGAGCACGACGCCACGGTGCCGCTGCTGCAGAACCTGCTGGTGATGGCCACGGGTCGTCAGGTGCGTCCCGGGGCCGATGAGAACGGCGATGCTCGAAGCTTCTCGTCGGTGACGGTGGAAGTGACGCCCAGCCAGGCGCAACGTCTCATCGTGGCGCAGCGTGCCGGCCGGCTGACGGCCGTGCTGCGCAACCCTGACGACGGCATGCCGATGGATGCTGCGGCCGTGGACCTGCGCAGCCTGTTCCCACAACCGGCACGTCCGGCGGTGGCGCCTCGCAAGGTGGTGGCACGGCAGGATCGTCGCCCGCAGATGATCGTGGGGGGCATGGGCCAGCCGATGATCGGACGGATGCCGGCCTACAGCCTGCAGCCCGGGGCTGCCAAGTCTGCCACGCCGATGATGGCTGTTCAGGAACAGGCACAGGCACAGGAAAAGACGCAGATGAAGACGCTGACCCAGGCACCGGTGCAGGCGCAAGTGCAGGCCGAGGCATCCGGCAATTCGTTGACGAATCGCTGATCCCTCATTCCGAATTCTCGTGAAAGCAGAGCACGCCATGTTCTCTCATATTCCATCCTCGTTTGAACCGTCGCTGCGGGAACGCCGCACCGTGAAGGCTGATTCGTTCTCCTCCCGATCCTTCTGGCCCAGGACGATCTGCGTGGCACTGCTGGGGGCGCTGTCGATGCAGTCGGTCCTCGCGCAGGGCGTACCGGTGGCTGCATCGAACCATGGTGTAACGAAGCAGGTTCAACCCGGAAATGCCCTGCCGGTTGCTCCAGGTGCGGCAAATGATCTGCAGGGGGAGGATCCCCTGGAGGCCTTGCTGGCCAGTGTCGCGACTGCAACCCCGGTATCGGCATCCAAAGCAGCGTCCATAGCGGCATCGACATCGACATCGAAGCCAACCCCGACCCCGCCATCGGCATCGAAAGAACGTGTGCCGTCCGTGCGTGTGGCTGCCGGGCGGGATGCGAAAAATGGCATGCAACAGGATGCGGCACAGCAAGTCCAACCTGTCGTGCCGCCTGCGACGGCGAGTGCCCGGCCGGTGGTTGACCGACGTGCCGCGCTGCTGGCTGCTGCCGAGCGACAGCAGCAGCTGCGAAAGGAGATGAGCCCAGCGGGAGACGTCTCCCGCGCAAACCGGCAGGAGATTGCGTCTGCCCGAGACGTGATTATGCCGGTAGCGCCCAGGCCTGCTGCCGCGACGCCCGACATGGTGCGCGCGTCCACAAGTACGCCCACACGCACCACCACGCGCATGAATGAGGCGGGCCCCGTGGCATCCGTTCTGCGTCCGTCGTCCACGCTGAGCTCCACGGACGAGGTCGAAACGATCACCCTGTCGCTGGGGCAGGGGCATCTGATGGAGGTGGGCCAGGTGCTGCGCATTGCACTGGGCTCGGGGCGCGTGCTGCAGGCCAACTGGCTGGATGACCGGCAGCTCCTGCTGATTCCGGAAGCGCCGGGCGAGACGACGCTGCACCTGTGGCTCAAGGGGGGCGGAATTCGCAAGTATCAGATCCTGGTGACGGAATCGAACAGCGTACGGCTGGCGCAGGACATGAACGTGCTGCTGGGCGATAACAGTGGGGTTCGTGCGCGGGCGCTGGGCGACCGGATCCTGCTGGAAGGTCAGAACCCCACCGAGGAAGGGGCCTGGCGTGCGGCCGAGCTGGTCAAGCGCTACCCGCAGGTCATCAGTCTGGTCAGCCGTCGCGGCTATGAGCAGATGATCAACCTGGAAGTGAAGATGATCGAGATCGGCCGCAATGCGCTGAAGCAGCTGGGTGTGCGCTGGCAGGGCGGCGGCGCCGGGGATTGGGCGGTGTCAGGCCCCAGCTTCGGCGTCATCGGTGACTTCAAGCGCAGCGGGGCGTTCCTGCCGGAAGGGGGCGCTGCGGCCACGCGAGGCTTTGCTGTTGCGCCACGCATTCATCCCTTTGCCACCAGCGCATCGATGGTGTCGTCGCTCAGCAGCATGATCGACCTGATGGTGCAGAACGGTGATGCGGCGGTGCTGGCCGAGCCACGTCTTTCCACCCGCTCGGGCGGAAAGGCGCGTTTCGTGGCAGGCGGTGAGCTGCCCATTCCGGTGCTGAGCGCCAACGGTGCGGCCAACGTCGATTTCAAGGAGTATGGGGTGCGCTTCGAGGTGGAGCCGGTGGTCAATGCCCAGGGCGTTATTTCGGCCAGCCTGCATACCGAGGTCTCGTCCATCGACGATGAGGTGACGGTCATGGGCGTGCCGGGCCTGCGCAAGCAAAGTTCCAACACCGATGTGAACCTGCGCCCGGGCGAGACGCTGGTGATTGCCGGCATGGTGCGCAACGAGATGTCGGGCGCCATCACCAAGATTCCGGGCCTGGGTGACCTGCCCATCCTGGGCCATCTGTTCCGCTCCAAGCGTTTCCGCCAGCGTGAATCCGAGATGGTGGTGCTGATCACGCCACGGCTCAGTGAGCAGGGTTCGGCGCCCGCCGTGGATCCTCGTGTTCAGGCCCTGCAGCAGCGGGCCGATGCGCTCAAGAAGCAGTTCGACATGCTGGATTGAGCCTGGGTATTGCGGCCTTCCAATCCACCATGGCTGCCGGGATGGACTAGGCCGGTCGATGGCAGGCGGCAAGGATGCCGCGACGATGGAAGCCGCTTGCGGTGCAATGAAGCCTTTCAATGTCAGGTGACGGACATGCTGGAAATCGTGATCGAGGAAGAGGGCAGGGAAAGTCGCACCGTTCCGGTGGCGGGCCTGCCGTGCCGTATCGGCCGGGGCAAGGAGGCCGAGGTGCAGCTGGGCGGCTGGCGCGTGGCGCGCGTGCATGCTGAGCTGCAACGCATTGGCCGTGGTGTGAAGCTGGTTGACCTGGGTACCATCGTCGGTACCCGCGTCAACGGCGAGCGGGTGGTGGAGTACGGCCCGCTGTCCGAACGGGACGAGATCGTGGTGGCTGGCTATCGGCTGCGCGTGCAGGGCAGCGGGCTACGGCTTCCTGCATCGGGGCGTTCGGCGCTGCTGGATGACGACGGGCTGGAGACGGATGTCGAAGGGACGGAGGCACGCGCAGCGCAGAAGATTGCGCCCGAAGGGGATCGTGCCGCGACCGGGGCCGCGGTATTGCTTCGGAATGCGGTGAGCCGTCGATCGGGTGACGCGGGGGCTTCTGATCACGGTGATGGTCAGTCGGGGCAGGGCATCTCAGGAAGAGCCTTGGCCACGCCGGTGAACGATGCAAGGCCGGCGGCAGAACACGTTCGCCATGATGACGGCATCCTGGACGGGCATGGCCGTGCCTCTGGCTCTGGCTCTGTGGGCGGCCATGTGGCTGGTGACCGCCGCGATCCGGGGGAACACAGGGATTCGGGTGAGCACGGCGATTCCGATGGGCGCCCCGACGCCATCAGACGTGGAGCAGGTGGCGCTGATGAGAGTGGCGAAGCGCCCAGAGGTGCTGGCGTCAGGGACGGCGGCAAGGTCGTGTCCATGGGCGCTGCTGCCGATGCCGGCTCGCGCGGTGCCGACGACAGCATCGACCAGGCCCGTCTGGCCGACTATGCGCGGGCCGCACAGGAGCAGGGCAAGGCGCTGGGCTGGCGGCGCCTGGTGCAACGGCAGCTGCTGGAGGTGATCGATCTGCGGCGCAGCAACCTCACGCAGTTCTCGGCCGACGAGGTGAAGGCCGAAGTGCGTTCGGCGGTGGAGCGGATCGTGGCCGGCATGCAGAACCTGCCGTCCGACATCGACCGCGACATGCTGGTGCAGGACAGTGTGGATGAGGCCGTGGGCCTGGGGCCGCTGGAACGACTGATGACCGATCCGCTGATCAGCGAGATCATGGTCAACAGTGCCACCGACATCTTCGTGGAGCGCAAGGGCAAGCTGCAGCAGGTGCCGCTGGCGTTCTCGGACGATGATGCTATCCGCAACGTGATCGAGCGCATCGTGGCGCCGCTGGGCCGGCGCATCGATGAGTCCTCGCCGCTGGTGGATGCGCGTCTGCCCGATGGTTCGCGGGTCAACGCCATCATTCCGCCGGTGGCGCTGAAAGGGCCCACCATCACCATCCGGCGCTTCAACCGCACGGTGATGACGCCCGATACGCTGGTGGCCAACCAGAGCGCCTCGCCGGCGATGATGGAATTCCTGCGCATCTGTGTGGAGCAGCATAAGAGCATCATCGTCTCGGGCGGAACGGGTTCGGGCAAGACTACACTGCTGAACGTGCTGTCGAACCTGATTCCGGTGGGGGAGCGGCTGATCACCATCGAGGACGCGGCCGAGCTGAAGCTGATGCACCCGCACCTGGTGTCGCTGGAATCGCGGCCCCCCAATGCCGAGGGGCGCGGGGCCATCACCATCCGGGATCTGGTCAAGAACGCGCTGCGCATGCGGCCCGATCGCATCATCGTGGGTGAATGCCGAGGCGGAGAGGCGCTCGACATGCTGCAGGCGATGAATACCGGTCACGAGGGCTCGATGACGACGGTTCACGCCAACACGCCGCGCGACGTGCTGTCGCGGCTGGAGGTGCTGATGCTGATGGCCGGGGTGGAGCTGCCGCTGGCGGCGCTGCGCGAGCAGATTGCCAGTGCGGTGGACCTGATCATCCACCAGGCGCGCTTCCCGGACGGCTCGCGCCGCATCACCTCGATCA
>ERZ773059.1213-NODE-1213-length-12834-cov-13.204711_pt1 | contig 12834 bp, 7 predicted proteins | sample MGYA00580514_ERZ773059 | MGnify/ENA primary metagenome ERZ773059 (study PRJEB29015, sample SAMEA2737981) | human oral metagenome | biome: human oral; feature: human-associated habitat; material: dental | place: China | collected 2056 ...
TCGCCACAATCACGCCTTTGCCTGCCGCTAAGCCATCCGCTTTAACGACAATTGGTGCACCTTTTTCACGCAAGTAAGCCAATGCCGGTTCGACCTCAGTGAAGTTTTGATATTCCGCTGTTGGGATTTTATGACGGGCCAAGAAATCTTTGGTAAAAGCTTTTGAACCTTCCAATTGTGCCGCCGCTTGAGTTGGTCCAAAAATCTTCAAACCAGCTTCACGAAATGCATCAACTACCCCAATCACTAGCGGTGCTTCAGGACCAACAATGGTTAATCCAATTTGCTTATCTTGAGCAAATTTCACTAATGCGGGAACATCAGTCGCAGAAATGTTTACGTTTTCTACTTTTTGCTCTAATGCTGTACCTGCGTTGCCTGGTGCGACAAAAACTTTATCTGCTAGTGGAGATTGGGCTGCTTTCCAAGCCAAGGCGTGTTCACGACCGCCGTTACCGATGATGAGGATGTTCATGTTGTAGTCCTTGTGTATGCTTAATTTAAAAAAGTGCGGTGATTTTTTTACCTACTATTCCCCCCTCTTTTGTAAAGAGGGGTAGGGGAGATTTGGCAGAAGTTATTTCAACCTCATAGTACATTTAGCATCGTTTAAATCGCCCCCTCTTTACAAAAGAGGGGGATAGCTAGATAAATTAATGCCTAAAATGCCGCATTCCGGTCAATACCATCACCATATTATGCTCATCTGCAGCATCAATCACTTCCTGATCACGCATTGAGCCGCCCGGATGAATCACACATTGAATGCCTACTTTCGCCGCCGCATCAATGCCATCACGGAATGGGAAGAAAGCATCAGATGCCATCACACAACCGGCCACTTCCAAACCTTCATCTTGCGCTTTAATCCCGGCGATTTTGGCCGAATACACGCGGCTCATCTGGCCTGCACCAATACCAATAGTTTGGTTATCTTTGGCGTAAACAATGGCATTCGATTTCACGAATTTCGCCACTTTCCAGCAGAATAATAAATCTTTCAGTTCTTGTTCGGTCGGTTGACGTTTGCTGACCACTTTTAAGTCATCCAAGCCCACCATGCCTAAATCCGCATCTTGCACCAACAAGCCGCCATTCACGCGTTTGAAATCTAAACGTTGGGTACGCGCTTGCCATTCTCCACATTCAAGCAAACGTACATTTTTCTTACGTTTCACCACTTCAACGGCTTCTGCAGACACTTTCGGTGCAATGATCACTTCGACAAATTGACGTTCTACAATTTCATTTGCCGTTTTTTCGTCTAATTCACGGTTAAAAGCAATGATGCCGCCAAAGGCTGAGGTTGGGTCTGTTTGATAGGCTCGGTTGTAGGCCTCTAAAATGTCTTTGCCTAAAGCCACGCCGCATGGATTGGCGTGTTTAACAATCACGCAGGCCGGCTCATCAAATTCTTTCACACATTCAAGGGCTGCGTCGGTGTCGGCAATATTGTTATAAGACAAAGCCTTACCTTGCAGTTGGTTTGCGGTTGCCACACTCGCTTCTTTTACATTGAGATCCACATAAAACGCGGCATTTTGGTGGGCATTTTCGCCGTAACGCATGGTTTGTTTACGCACGAAATTCAAATTTAAAGTCCGTGGAAATTGACCGCACTTCGCCTCCGCATCTTCTTCAGCAGCAACATGATAAGGTTTCACCAACTGACCGAAATAGTTCGCGATCATGGAATCGTATTGCGCGGTGTGTTCAAACGCTTTGATAGCAAGATCAAAACGGGTTTCCAGGGTTAAGCTGCTTTGATGTTGATCCATTTCGGCAAGAATGGCATCAAAATCCTGATTGTTCACGACAATCGCTACATCTTTATGGTTTTTCGCAGCGGAACGCACCATGGTTGGGCCACCAATATCAATATTTTCCACGGCATCTTCTAACGTGCAGTTTGACTTAGCCACGGTTGCAGCGAAAGGATATAAATTCACCACCACCATATCAATGCCTTCAATGCCGTGTTGCTGCATGATAGCATCGTCCGTGCCACGACGACCTAAAATCCCACCGTGCACTTTCGGGTGTAAAGTTTTCACGCGACCGTCCATCATTTCCGGGAAACCGGTGTAATCGGACACTTCGGTTACCGGCAAGCCGTTTTGTTCTAACAGTTTTGCCGTACCCCCGGTAGAAAGCAGTTTAACACCGCGTTTTACAAGACCTTGGGCGAATTCCACAATACCGGATTTATCGGACACGCTAAGCAATGCTTGGCGAATGGGACGAGTTGATTGCATGAATAATTTCCTTTGATTTATGAAGTAAATTTGAGGTGGCGCATTATAGCGCAAACGTTTGCTTTTAGGGAATCCATTTTAAGCATTGCAATAGATTGCTTATTTTTTATTCGTTTTAGAACCCTACTAAGGTAAATACGCCCAATGGCAATCTTGATAACAAAAGTTTTTGGTTAACGCCAACTTTAACGGTAAAGTGCGGTATAATTCGGCGCAATTTTAATATTAATGAACAACACATACCCATGACAGACTTCACTCAATTTGCAGATTTTGATCTCGCGCCTGAATTACTCAACGCCCTCCAGAAAAAAGGCTATCAACGTCCTACTGCCATCCAACAGGAAACCATTCCTGCCGCGATGGAGGGGTTTGATGTCCTCGGATCAGCACCGACCGGTACCGGAAAAACCGCCGCATTTTTGCTACCGGCGATTCAACATTTATTGGATTATCCGCGCCGTAAACCGGGCGCACCGCGTGTATTGATTCTTACGCCAACCCGTGAACTTGCCATACAGGTGGCGGAACAGGCGGAAGAACTTGCCTGCTTCACCAAACTCAGTATTGCAACCATCACCGGCGGTGTGGCGTATCAAAATCACGGCGAGATTTTCAATAAAAATCAAGACATCGTGGTGGCGACCCCGGGGCGTTTGTTGCAATACATTAAAGAAGAAAATTTTGATTGTCGTGCGGTGGAGATTCTAATTTTTGACGAAGCGGACAGAATGTTGCAAATGGGCTTTGGGCAAGATGCAGAGAAAATCTCGGCAGAAACCCGTTGGCGTAAACAAACTCTATTGTTCTCAGCAACCCTTGAAGGGGATTTATTGGAAGATTTTGCCGACCGCACGTTAAACGAGCCGGTAAAAATTGATGCAGAGCCTAGCCGTCGTGAACGGAAGAAAATTCAGCAATGGTATTATCACGCCGACAGTAATGAGCATAAATTCAAATTATTAGCGCGTTTCATTGAGCAAGAGCAAGTCAGTAAGGGTATTGTATTCGTACGCCGTCGGGAAGATGTGCGCAAACTGGCGGAAAATCTGCGCAAGCGTGGCATTCGTAGCACCTATCTAGAAGGTGAAATGGCGCAAACCCAACGCAACAACGCGATTGATAAACTGAAAAACGGCGTGGTAACGGTGTTGGTTTCCACGGATGTCTCCGCACGCGGTATCGATATTGATGACGTCAGCCACATTATGAATTTTGATTTACCGTACAGCGCCGATACTTATCTACACCGCATCGGACGTACCGCACGAGCCGGCAAAAAAGGCACCGCCGTGTCTTTCGTAGAAGCGCACGATTATCGTCTGCTGGGTAAAATTAAGCGTTATACCCAAGAAATTCTGAAAGCCCGCGTGATCGAAGGTTTGGAACCACGCACTAAAGCGCCGAAAGACGGTGAAATCAAAACCGTCAGCAAAAAACAAAAAGCGAAAAAATTAGAAAAACGCGAGGCGCAAAAGAAAGCGGATAAAAAAGCCAAACAACGTCATCAAGATCGTAAAAATATCGGCAAACGCCGTAAACCAAGTGGGGCGGCTCACCATGACGTCGGGGAAAAATAACCCTGTTCTATCAAAAGTGCGGTCATTTAAAAGCTTATTTTTGGGCTGTCAAGATGCGCAAGTCGGTTGACTGACTTGCGCTAGTTTTTCTGTTATTTTTTCATTTCACTGTATTTGTCAATTCGCCTTTACGTCAAAATGACCATGCCCATGTCTAAAAAGAGATGACGCAAACGTTTTCGTCTCTTTGATTTTCCTTTATAATAGCCCGCAATTTTTGTTTCAATTCAACCTTAAAGGTAATTCTCATGTTTCAAACTTTCCGTGGCTCACCTGCCCTTTCCGAATTCCGTATTAATGGCTTAATGCAAAAATTCCAACAGCAACAATTACCGGTAAAATCCGTGTATGCGGAGTATGTGCATTTTGTGGTATTAAACGCCGACCTTTCTGCTGAACAGGAAGCGAAACTGAAAGCCTTGTTACATTACGGTCCAACCTTGGCAGAACATGAAGCGAAAGGGGAAAGTTTTATTGTGATTCCGCGTGTCGGCACCATTTCTTCTTGGTCGTCTAAAGCTACCGATATCGCCCATAACTGCGGCTTAAACGAAGTGGAACGTATTGAACGTGGTTTGGCGTATTACTTTGAATTGATACAACCGTTAGATGAAAAAACAACGGAAAAACTGACTGCACTTTTACATGACCGCATGATGGAAACCGTCGTACGCAAGGCAGACGAGGCGGAAGTGTTATTCCGTCAACAAGAACCGAAGCCGTTCAAAACTGTGGATATTTTAAACGGCGGACGCCGTGCCTTAGAAAGCGCCAACGTGGAACTTGGCTTGGCATTAGCGGAAGATGAAATCGATTATTTGATGGAGAATTTCACCGCACTTGGACGCAATCCACATGACATCGAACTGTATATGTTCGCTCAAGCTAACTCGGAACACTGCCGCCACAAAATTTTCAATGCCGACTGGATTATCGACGGTAAAAAACAGGATAAATCCCTGTTCAAAATGATCAAAAATACCTTTGAGAAAACCCCTGATTTTGTGCTTTCCGCGTATAAAGACAACGCAGCGGTGATGGAAGGTTCCAAAGCAGGACGTTTCTTCCCGGATCAAGACGGCATTTACCGTTATCACAATGAAGACACCCACATTTTGATGAAAGTGGAAACCCACAACCACCCGACCGCTATTTCCCCGTTCCCGGGCGCGGCAACCGGCTCCGGTGGCGAAATCCGTGACGAAGGCGCGACCGGTCGCGGCGCCAAACCGAAAGCCGGTTTGGTGGGCTTCTCTGTGTCCAACTTATGCATTCCAAACTTTGAACAACCTTGGGAAGCGCCGCTTTCCAAACCGAACCGTATTGCTTCCGCCTTAGACATTATGTTGGAAGGCCCGTTAGGTGGCGCGGCGTTTAACAACGAATTCGGTCGTCCTGCATTGCTCGGCTATTTCCGTACTTACGAACAAAAAGTGAATAGCTTCAACGGTGAAGAAGTGCGTGGCTACCACAAACCGATCATGCTGGCGGGCGGTATCGGCAACATTCGTGCCGAACACGTGCAAAAAGGCGACATTCCGGTGGGCGCAAAACTGGTTGTGCTTGGCGGCCCGGCCATGAACATCGGCTTGGGCGGTGGTGCGGCATCTTCTATGGCATCCGGTAAATCCAAAGAAAACTTGGATTTCGCCTCCGTACAACGGGATAACCCTGAAATGGAACGTCGTTGCCAAGAAGTGATAGACCGTTGCTGGCAGTTAGGCGATGACAACCCGATTGCCTTTATTCACGACGTGGGCGCGGGCGGTTTATCCAACGCCATGCCTGAATTGGTGCATGACGGCGGCCGTGGCGGTAAATTTGAACTCCGCAAAATCCTAAGCGACGAGCGCGAAATGAGTCCGTTGGAAATTTGGTGTAACGAATCGCAAGAGCGTTATGTGCTTGCCATTCACCCAGAAAAACTACCGCACTTTGAGGAACTTTGCCGTCGTGAACGCGCGCCTTATGCGGTGATCGGCGAAGCCACGGAAGAAGAACATTTAACCTTACACGACGAGCATTTCAACAACGATCCGATTGATTTACCGATGGGCGTGTTGCTCGGCAAAACCCCGAAAATGACCCGTGACGTGCAAACGGCAAGCGTGAACGGTGAACCACTCGAGCAAAATCAAATTCAATTAAAAGAGGCGTTACATCGCGTACTTCGTTTACCAGCAGTGGCAGAAAAAACCTTCTTAATCACCATCGGTGACCGTACGGTGACCGGCATGGTGGCGCGTGATCAAATGGTCGGTCCGTGGCAAGTACCGGTGGCAGACTGCGCAGTGACCACGGCAACCTTAGATAGCTACTACGGCGAAGCCATGTCCATGGGTGAACGCACGCCGGTGGCATTACTCGATTTCGCCGCGTCTGCCCGTTTAGCCGTGGCAGAATCCTTAACCAACATTGCTGCCACGAACATCGGCAACATTAAACGCATTAAATTGTCTGCCAACTGGATGTCCGCCGCAGGTCACAAAGGCGAAGACGCAGGCTTATACGCTGCCGTGAAAGCCGTGGGCGAAGAGCTCTGCCCGCAATTAGGCTTAACCATTCCGGTGGGTAAAGACTCTATGTCCATGAAAACCACTTGGCAGGAAAATGGCGAGCAAAAAACCGTGACCTCTCCGCTTTCTTTGATTATCAGCGCTTTTGCCCGCGTGGAAGACGTGCGGAAAACCGTCACTCCGCAATTACGCACTGACAAAGGACAATCCCGCTTGTTATTGGTAGATTTGGGCGAAGGCAACAACCGCTTGGGTGCTACGGCGTTAGCGCAGGTGTATGCCCAACTTGGCGACAAACCGGCGGATGTAGTCAATGCCGACACACTGAAAAACTTCTTTAACGCCATGCAAGAATTGGTAGCACAAGAAAAATTATTGGCATATCACGACCGTTCCGACGGTGGTTTAATCGTCACCTTGGCGGAAATGGCATTTGCCGGCCATTGTGGCGTAGCAGTGGATATCAGCGCCTTGGGCGACAACGACTTAGCGGTGTTATTTAACGAAGAATTGGGCGCAGTGATTCAAGTGCGCGACAGCGATTTGAGTCTCGTGCGCGATGTCTTCGCTAAACATAATGTGTTGCATTTGGTGAAAGAATTGGGCGCCGTGACTGAAGACGACGAAATCGAAATCACCCGCGGCAACAAAGTGTTACTCAATGAAAAACGCTCCGACTTGCGTGGCATTTGGGCGGAATTGACCCATCAAATGCAACGCTTACGCGACAACCCGGAATGTGCCGACCAAGAATTTGCCGCAAAGAAAAATCCACAGGACAAAGGCTTCTCCGCCCATTTAACCTACGACCCGAGCGAAGACATTGCGGCGCCTTACATTGCTACTGGAAAACGCCCGAAAGTGGCGGTATTGCGTGAGCAAGGCGTCAACAGCCATGTTGAAATGGCGGCGGCATTTGACCGCGCTGGCTTTGAGGCTATCGACGTTCACATGAGCGACTTGCACAATCGCCGTTATGATTTGCAACACTTCAATGCGTTGGTGGCGTGTGGTGGCTTCTCTTACGGCGACGTGCTCGGCGCCGGTGGCGGTTGGGCAAAATCCATTTTATTTAACCCGCACTTACGGGATCAATTCAGCCAATTCTTTGAACGTGAAGACACGCTCGCACTTGGTATTTGTAACGGCTGCCAAATGCTTTCCACTTTAGCAGAAATCATTCCGGGTACGGAAAACTGGCCTCGTTTCGTGCGCAATAAATCCGAACGTTTTGAAGCCCGCGCCGCCTTGGTTCGCATTAACGAAAGCAACTCCCTGTGGTTCCAAGGCATGGCAGGTTCCCACATGCCAATTGCCGTTTCCCACGGCGAGGGCAGAGTGGAATTCAAAACGCCTGAAAATCTCACCGCACTTCAAGCACAAAACTTGATTGTGGCGCAATACATCGATAACAACCTCAACCCGACAGAAGTGTACCCAGCAAACCCGAACGGTTCCGCCCTCGGCATCACCGCCCTTTCCAACACGGACGGCCGCGTCGCCATCATGATGCCACACCCGGAACGCGTCTTCCGCGCCGTCAGCAACTCATGGCACCCGGAAGAGTGGGGCGAAGATGGGGCTTGGGTAAGGATTTTTAGGAATGCGAGGGTGGTTTTGGGTAATTAAAATTACATTAAGAAGGAATATTATATGAAAAATTTATTAGAAATAATTGAAGATCAATGGTATTTAGATTCAAAACAAGAAAATAGTATATACTTCTATCATCATGAATCCATAATAAGAAAGATTCTTAATGGAAGGAAGTTTTATATAATAGGACGTAAAGGAACTGGTAAAACAGCAATAAGTAAATATATTATTGAAAATAGTGATTATAATATCTTTACAGAGAAGCTGACTTTTAAAAATTTTCCATTTAACGATTTATATGATTTGTATGATAAAGGATTTAAATCTCCAAACCAATATATTACTTTATGGAAGTTTGTTATATATATAACCATCTGCAGAATGATGATTGATAGTGAAAATACACCACAACTTATAAAAATTGAATTGAAAAAAGTATTTAATGATAGCTTTTCAGATGTTTTAGCTAAGAGAATAAGAAAATGGACTAGTGGTGGTTTTAATATTAGTGTTTTGATGGCTAGGATAGGAATGAATATTGGTTCATCTATAGAATCTGTTGATATATCTTGGATTGAAAAGGTTAATATTTTAGAGAGATTTATTTTGGAATATTGTTCTAAGGATGATAAATATATATTATCTTTTGATGAGTTAGATGAAGATTACAAGGATATGATAGATAAAAATAAAAAATATTATAAATTATACATAATTGGAGGAGGATTTTATGAAAAGAATATATTTGTTTTGTGCTTTGGGAATGTCTACAAGCTTAGTTGCCAAAAAAATGCAGGATGTGGCAGATAAGCATAGTCTTCCTGTTGAAGTAAAGGCTTTTCCTGACAATAAGATAGATGTTATTGTTGAAGAATTTCATCCAGATATAATATTGCTTGGGCCTCAAGTAAAATTTAAATTTGAAGAAACAGCTTCAAAATATGAGCCAAAGGGAATTCCTGTGGCAGTAATTGACTTGGAAGATTATGGAAAAGTCGATGGAGAACGTATTTTAAAAAGAGCAATAAAAATACTAAAAGAAAAGGCGGTAAAATAATATGTTTGATAAATTAGAGAAGGTTTTAGGACCTTTAGCTTCTAAATTGAGCAGTAATAAAGTTTTAGCGGCAATCCGTGATGGGTTTCTAGTGGGAACTCCTTTAATTATAGCGGCTTCAATATTTTTAGTTATTGGTAATTTCCCTATTGAAGGATATGAAAAATTTGTTGCACAGTTTTTAGGTGAAGGATGGGATGGATATCTTAATGCTGTTATCCGTTCGACATTTGGAGTAATAGCTCTTCTTGGTGTTATTGGTATTGGATATTATTATGCGAAGGCAAAGGGAGTAGAAGGAATTTCAGGAGCAGCTGTATCATTAGTAGCATTCCTTATTATAAGTCCTCAATCTCATGATTTGTTTGTAAATGCAGAAGGGAAAGCTTTTAGAGGTTTTGCACTTAGAAATTTAGGAACAGAAGGTTTATTCCTTGCAATGATTACAGCACTACTTGCTGTCACTGTATTTGCTGCAGTTAAAAATAAAGGGTGGACAATAAAACTTCCTGAAGGAGTACCACCTGCAGTAATGAATTCATTTGCGGCATTAATACCAAGTATGTTTGTAATGCTTCTGTTCTTTGTGTTAAGACTTTTCTTCTATTTCTTTACAAAAGATCAGTATGCACATGACTTTATTTATAAAGTTCTGCAAGGTCCTCTTGAAGGTTTAGGAAAGAATTTCTTCTTTGAACCAATTTATCAGTTCTTATCAACATTGTTCTGGTTCTTTGGTATTAACGGTCCTGCTGTTACAAATACAGTTTTCTCTCCATTACACCTGGCTATGACAACAGGAAATCAGGAAGCATTTGCGGCTCATATGCCATTACCTCATATATTTACAGGTTCATTCTCTGATTTCTTCTGTAACTTTGGTGGAGGAGGAAGTACACTATCTCTAGTGTTACTGATGATCTTTAAAGGTAAGTCAGAACGTATGAAAAAATTAGGAAAATTATCTATAGTGCCTGGAATTTTTGGAATAAACGAAATGGTTATTTTTGGACTTCCAGTTGTGTTAAACCCAATTATTGCGATTCCATTTTTATTAACACCGCTTGTTAATACAATTTTAGGTACACTTGCAACAGTATTACATATTATTCCTCGTACTACAGGAACATTATTACCTTGGACAACGCCTTTATTCTTTTCAGGATGGCTTTCTACAGGAAGTATAGTTGCAGGACTTTTCCAGATAGTACAGGTAGCAATAGGATGTATGATTTACTATCCATTCTTTAAAATATTGGATACTCAATATCTAAAAGATGAAACAAAACCTGTAGAACAAAATGAAAAAGATGATTTAGAAGACATTTCGCTTGATGATATCTCTTTCTAGAAAATATAATTTGTATTGAATAAGGCTGTTTCAAAATTAATTTATAAATTTTAATTTTGGGGCAGTTTTGTTCGTTATAGAGGTTACTTCAATATGAGAACTTCATTTAAGAGGAAAATACACAAGTAATCATAAGAATAAAAGGACAGCTAATAGCAGAACATCTAAGTAAAATTTTTAGTAGTAAAGGAGACAGACAATGAGAATAGTTTTATTTTTTGATCAGATTCAATCTGGAACAGGTGGAAAAGAAGGAGCTAATGTAGAACTTGCGCTGGAAAAAGGTGGAATGGGTTCGTACATGATGTTTTCTGAATATATAAAAAATATAGGTGGAACAGTGCTTGCAACAACATATTGCAGCGACAGCTATTTTAAGGAAAATCAGGAACTTGTCCTTGAAAAAATGACAGGTCTTCTAAATAAGGTAAAAGCAGATATTCTTTTGTGTGGACCATGTTTCAACTATTACAACTATGCAGAAATGTCCTCCATTTTAGCAGAACACGTAAAAAAGGAAACAGACTGTAAACCTGTAGTTGTATGTTCAGAAGAAAATAAGGAAATAATAGATAAATATAAAAATGACTTAGTAATGATAAAAATGCCAAAAAAAGGTGGAGTAGGATTACGTGAATCACTGCAGAATATGGCAAAAGTAATTAAAAAAGTTTATGATGGAGCAGATTTATCTGAAGTAAATGATTATATATATAAATAGTCAGAAAGAAACTATCTCAAAAAAGAAATAAAACATATGAAAAATATATTTATTCATTTACTAGAGTTTCATTTATATAAAACAGTCATTCATAAATATAGTTTTTTTCTTATTTTATCTTCAACTTCCTATATCTGTTCAAAGCTGCACAGAATTCCTGTTTTCGTGGCAAAGCCAAGTTTCCTGGATGCCCTGTATATGGTGAAATTGAATCTAGCCCTGATTTTTCAATATGCTCATAAATCCTATCAGCAGCTTCTGAAAGGGTTAATTTTTCATCCAGAACTTTATTTCTGAAATAGTCCATCATAACAGCGATACCATTGGTCTGGCTGTCATCAACAAGCTGTTCCAGTCCTGAAATATCAATCATTTCTTTTCCATAAAAAATACTGTACTTTCCTTTAGCTTTTATCCTGTCTTCTTTTCCTGATAATGAAAAGCTTCGTTTTAATGGAATACGCTGTGTAATTCCTTTAAAACTGTCATTTGAAGAAAATTCCCTTCTATTTCCATCATTTTTTGCAATGTTTTTAGCTTTTTCCGTTACATCTAGAGGAATATATTCATCCATCATTATAACTCTGTCAGCCACATCAAAATAATCTCCTGAACCACCTACAATAAGTATTGTAGAAATTCCAAAATTATCATAAAGCTCCTTTACCCTGTCTATAAACGGTGTTATAGGTTCTTTTTCCTTAGCAACCAGTTTTTGCATCCTTCCGTCACGTATCATAAAATTCGTAGCCGAAGTATCTTCATCTATTAATAATAACGAAGTTCCATATTCTATTGCTTCTGACACATTTGCAGCCTGTGAAGTACTTCCACTTGCGTTTTCCGTAGAAAATGCCAAAGTATCTTTTTTCCCCGGGAGATTATTTATAAATCCGCTTATATTTACCCTTTCTACATTTCTTCCATCTTCCGAACGTATTTTCACTGCATCTGATTCAGAAATTATCATTTCCCTTCCATCACCTGCTATATGATTGTACACTCCTCTTTCAAGTGCCTTCAGCAAGGTTGACTTTCCATGATAACCTCCTCCCACAATAAGAGTAATTCCTTTTGAAATACCCATTCCAGTCACCTTTTTTCCACTTGGCAGACTTAATGTTATTTCATATTCTTTCGGACTTTTAAATCGGACTCCACTTTTCATTGGCTTATCCGAAACTCCACTTTCACGGGGAAGTATTGAATCATTGCCTACAAATGCAACAAGTCCTTTTTCTTTCAAAACTTTTCTTATATACTGCTGATCAAGCATAAGAGTTATCTGTTCCTTAAGCAGAGTTTTATCAATATTCTTATAAACAATTGCCTTTTCAGCTATTTCCGGAAGTAAATCCGTAAGAATATTTTTTGCAGCTTTTCCCATTATTCTCCTTCCTGTAGCAGGAAGCCCTAACTCAAACCTCACTTCAATTTTATCTTTTCTTATTAATACCGATGTTCTTTCCAATATTTCCTGACCACATCTGTCAATGGAAATTCTTCCACTTCCACCTGTTCCAGTGCTTCCTTTTTCCCTTTTTCTGACTTCCTTATAAAAATTCCTTGTAAGAAAATCTGAAACTGCAATTTCCTTGTCCTTTGTATCAGTCAGTTCTTCAGGAATACCGGAAACTTTCCTTGGCATTACTATTCTCATTTTTGAAGGTGGGGCATACGGGTCAGACTGGACATGATCTATGGAGAGAATATAATTATCATATTTATACTCACCTTTTAAGGATTTATATGCCGAAT
>ERZ773059.1219-NODE-1219-length-12806-cov-3.127833_pt1 | contig 12806 bp, 8 predicted proteins | sample MGYA00580514_ERZ773059 | MGnify/ENA primary metagenome ERZ773059 (study PRJEB29015, sample SAMEA2737981) | human oral metagenome | biome: human oral; feature: human-associated habitat; material: dental | place: China | collected 2056 ...
CGGCGCGACCGTGCAGCCAGACGCCGGCGCAGGCAGCCTGCCAGGCGGCCTCGTCGGGCGGACATCCTGCACGCAGCAGGCCGGCCAGCAGGGCGGCAATCGTCCCTGCCAGCACATCCCCCGTGCCCGCCGTGGCCAGGACCGAGTGACCGCTGGTGTTGATCGCCAGACGACCATCCGGTGCCGCCACCACGGTGCCGGCACCTTTCAGCACCGCCACGGCTTCGAAACGTGCAGCCAGCGCGCGGGCGCAGGCCGGCCGGTCTGCCTGGACATCGGCCACCGACACCCCCAGAAGCCGCGCGGCCTCCAGCGGATGCGGCGTGAGAATGCTGCAGGGGGCCTCTGGCGGGTCGGTCAGCAGACCCAGCGCGTCGGCATCGATCACCAGCGGCGCCTGGCTGGCCAGCGCATGGTCCAGCCACTGTTGCGCCGTCTCATCCTGCCCCAGACCGCAGCCCACCACCAGGACGGGCGCAGCCCCCGGCAAGGCGGCATGGTTCTCCCACACAAAGCGCATGATTTCCGGGTGAAGCGGGTCGACCGGCTGCCGTGCCTTGCCGGATGCGTCCTGCGGGGCGTCCGCCTCGTCGTCGGCCTCGTCCGCCAGCGCTGCGGTTGATGCGTCCGTGTACGAGGCGCCCGCATCTGCTGCCTGCACCAGCGCCTGCACATCCTCGGCATCGTCTTCCGGCCGCAGCGATCCGGACTCCTCCGTCGCCTCTGTCCGAGAGCAAGTCTCTGGCTCGACGGCAATCCACACCCGCCCGGCACCGGCGCCCGGGCCGCACCGGCCATGCCCAGCCGGCCGCCCACCACCAGCACGTCACCGCCATTGCCCTTGTGGGCATCACGCGCGCGGGCAGGCAAAAGTGCCGCGGCCAGGGGGGCCGTCAGCAATACGCCCGGCAGGTCGTGCGGGAAGCTCCCGTCATCGGCCGGGCAGGGGGCATCCGCATCGGCGTCGTCCATGCCGGAGCCGCCAAAGTCGTGGCCGTCATCCGGATCCGTTTCAGCCTCGGCTTCGGTCGGCACATCGCGCCATTCGCCCGCATCGGCAGGGCCGTCCGCCGCCTCCAGCGCGTCCAGCTCCGCTTCCAGCGGCAGGTCGGACAGCGGCGCCACCCAGACACGGCCCGCATGCCGCAGGCCCGCTCCCGTGTGCAGCCCCGGCTTGTCGGCAATCATCGTCACCGTCTGGCGTGCCTGCATGACGGGGGCATCCGACCCACCCACCGGCGCACCACGGTCTGCATCCAGTCCGCTGGGCACATCAATGGCCAGCACCGGCACCCGGGCGCGGTTCACCATCCGGACCAGTCCAGCCACGCGCCCCGCCAGCGGACGGGTCAGGCCAATGCCGAAGAGCCCGTCGATGATCAGGGCAGGCTCGGCCGGCGGCACGTCGCCGTCATCGCCCGCCGGGACGTTACCGTCCGGCCACAGCCAGTCGGCCACCTGCTCGAAGCCGTGAATGACCTGGCCATCGGCCCGCCAGGCTTCCCAGGCGGCGCGGGCATCCTCGGCCTCCGGGGGCATGGTGTCCAGCCCCGGCATGCCGGCCGCCCACACGGCCAGCCCCGCACGACGCAGGATGCGTCCGGCCACCAGCGCGTCGCCCCCATTGTTGCCCGGCCCCACCAGCAGGATCACCGGCGCGTGCGCCGGCAGGTTCTTCCACATGGCCATCGCCACCCGGGCCACGGCCGCACCGGCGCACGCCATCAGCTCGCCAGGTTCCGTCTCGTCCAGCCAGCGGCCTTCCAGGCGGCGGATGGTGGCCAGGTCCAGCACCCAGGCGGGGGTCTGCGAAAGGGCCGGGCGGACCGCCGCGGTGATCGAACGGGTTTTCATGGTTCCGAAGCTGCTTGTCTTGATGCTGACAGTATGCCACCCGGCCGATGTCTCCATCAGCTGCCATGATCCGTTGCAGGATCCCTGCCCATGCAGCCCCCGCAGACGGCCTCGGCAACCTCCTGTTTCCCACGCACCGGGAGCCCATCCTGCAGGCAGCCGGTTATCATCGACAGCCTTCGGACGATGCCCATCCGGCCTTTCCGCGAACCATCACGCCCCCCACGACAAGGACCTCGCCCATGACGGATTCCTCCTCGCTGCCCCGACTGGATGCCCACGCCGCCCGCGCCCTGGCGGTGCTGCTGGAAAAGGAAAAGACCGTTCCCGACAGCTATCCGATGTCGCTGAATGCCCTGCTGGCCGGCTGCAACCAGCGCAGCAACCGCGATCCGGTCATGAACCTGGATGAAACCGAGCTGCTGAACGCACTGGAGACGCTGCGTGGCCTGTCGCTGGTGATCGAGAGCAGTGGCGGGCGGGTGACGCGCTATGAGCATAACCTGCCGCGCGTGCTGGGCATCCCGTCCGAAGCGGCAGCGCTGCTGTCGGTCCTGATGCTGCGTGGCCCGCAGACGGCAGCCGGGCTGCGCGCACACGTGGAACGGCAGGCGAAGTTTGCCGATACCTCATCGGTGGAAGCCTATCTGCAGGAGATGGCCGAGCGCACGGCCGGCGCCCTGGTGGAGCTGATGCCCCGCCAGCCTGGCGAACGTGAGGCCCGCTGGCGACACTGCCTGTCCGAACCGGCCGGCACCGCCAGGATGGCGCAGGGCAGCGCCGGGCACGATGCCCCAAGTCCGAATCCCGCCAACCCGGCCGACGCCGAGACCCTGCAGATGCTGCAGCAGCGCGTGGACGATCTGGAACGACAGGTGGCCGCACTGACGGAACGCCTGGAACGGCTGGAGTCCTGATACCCTACCTGCCGCACCGGAAAACGCCCCACCCAAAAAGAAAAGCCCCAGCACCAGGAAAGCCCCTCACAAGGGAAGTCCCCAAAAGGGGAGCACCACAAAAAGAAAAGCCCCTCCTGCGAGGGGCTTGCTTCATCGGGTGAAGGCACCGGGGCGAGTGCCCCGGCAAGCCGTCAACGGCCGATGATCATGGGTACAGACCGCGTTCGGCACGGGCCTGCAGCACCCGCTGGCAGGCAATGATGTAGGCCGCCGTGCGCAGCGACACCTTCTTCTCGGCCGCGATCCGCTGGATGTCGCGGAAGGCGCTGAGCTGGATGGCTTCCAGACGCAGGTTGATCTCGTCCTCGCCCCAGAAGAAGCTGGAGAAGTCCTGCACCCACTCGAAGTACGAGACGATCACGCCGCCCGAGTTGGCGATCACGTCCGGCACCAGGGTGATGCCGCGGTCGGCAAACACCTTGTCACCGGCCTTGGTGACCGGGCCGTTGGCGCCCTCGACCACCAGCCGGGCCTTGACGCGCTCGGCACGCTTGTCGTCGACCTGACCTTCCAGTGCCGCCGGCACCAGGATGTCGCAAGGCAGACCCCAGAAGTCCTCGTCATCGATCGCCTCGGCCTCGGCAAAGCCCTTCACGCCGCCAGTCTTGCGGGCATGCGCCTGCAGGGCAGGGACGTCCAGGCCCTTGTCGTTCTTCACCGAACCGGTGTGGTCCTGAATGGCCACCACCTTGGCGCCGGCCTGGGCCAGCAGTTCGGCGGCGACGCCACCCACGTTGCCGAAGCCCTGCACGATGACGCGCGCGCCATCCAGGGCCAGGCCCATGTTGCGGGCAGCCTCACGGGTGGTGAGGAACACGCCGCGGCCGGTGGCCTTGACGCGACCCAGCGAGCCGCCCAGTTCGACCGGCTTGCCGGTGACGACGCCGGTGACGGTGGCGCCCTGGTTGGCGGAGTAGGTGTCCATCATCCAGGCCATGATCTGGCCGTTGGTGTTCACGTCCGGTGCCGGGATGTCCTTGGTCGGCCCGATGATCACGCCGATCTCGCTGGTGTAGCGCCGGGTGAGCTTTTCCAGCTCATTGGGCGACAGCTTCTTCGGATCGACCCGGATGCCGCCCTTGGCACCACCGTAGGGGATGTTGACGGCCGCGTTCTTGATCGTCATCCATGCCGAGAGCGCCATCACCTCTTCCAGCGTCACGTCCGGGTGGTAGCGCACGCCGCCCTTGCCGGGCCCGCGCGAGACGTTGTGCTGCACGCGGTATCCCTCGAAATGGGCCACCGTGCCGTTGTCCAGCTCGATCGGCACATCGACGATCAGGGCGCGCTTGGGCTTTTTCAGCGTCTCGACCCACTTGGCCAGCGGGCCAAGGTGAGGCGTGACCTGGTCCACCTGCGCCAGATAGGTATCCCAGGGGCTGCCGGGTTGCGGCTTGAGATACGACAGGTTAGACATGGATGATGTCTCCTTAGGGTTGAAAAATCGGAATCAGAATCGAATAGCTCTGATACTACCCCCGTCCGGGAAATCAGGCATCCCATGTGCTCTTTCACGACACGGCTGCGCCCCGGCCTCCGGTGCACTGCAGAAAAGCCCTGCATGGCAGGGCAGGGAACCCCTTCAGGCTTTCCTATAATCACCCCCTGGAACACGCCTCCGCACGGGGCAACCCGCCTTGCCGCCGGCCTGTTCATTCCCGACGCAGACCCCCGATCCGGACCTTCATGGCCATGAGCACCCCGACCTATCCAACGCTGCCCGGTGGGCATGCACTGAGCCCCTTCCGCGCCCAGGCACTGCTGCAGAAACTGCAGGCCATCGACGATGCCATCGAGACCCTCGATGCCGAATGGTTCTACCCGCTGGAGGTTTCGGCCCCGGGGCCGGATGGCGCCCTGACCGGCGAGCGGCTGGCCCGCCTGCAGCTGCTGGTGGACGAGCACCCGCTGCCCGATGCCCCCGACGGCAAGCACCAGCGCTCCCTCTGGGTCACGGCCCGTCAGGGCACGCTCTCGCCCTGGTCCTCCAAGGCCATCGACATCCTGCACCATGCCGGCTTTGCCGATGTCACGCGCATCGAGCGCGGCATCCGCTGGAAGCTGGGCTTTCGGCACGGCCTGCTGGGCGGCAGCAAGGCCCAGGACTATCCCGAGGCGAAGCTGGCCCTGCTGGCCGCCTGCCTGCATGACCCGATGACCGAGAGCTGGTTCACCACCGCACCGGATCCGGCCCGGCTCTTTGCGCCCCATGCCCCTGTCCCCCTGGCCACCGTGCCGCTGGGCGACGATGCCGCCGCCGCCCTGCGCGCAGCCAACACCCGGCTGGGCCTGGCGCTGTCGGCCGACGAGATCGACTACCTGGCCCGCGTCTATGGCGAGCTGGGACGCGACCCCACCGATGTCGAGCTGATGATGTTCGCGCAGGCCAACTCCGAGCACTGCCGCCACAAGATCTTCAACGCCGACTTCATCATCGACGGCCAGCCGCAGGAACGGTCGCTCTTCGGCATGATCCGCGAGACCCACAAGGCCCACCCGCAGGGCACGGTGGTGGCCTATTCCGACAACGCCGCCATCCTGGAAGGCGGCACGCTGGCCGCCTGGAACGTGGACCCGGCCACTGGCCGCTACCGCTGGTCCGAAGAGCCGGTGCATCGCCTGCTGAAGGTCGAGACCCACAACCACCCCACGGCCATCGCCCCCCACCCGGGCGCAGCCACCGGCAGTGGCGGCGAGATCCGTGACGAAGGCGCCACCGGCCGGGGCGGCACGCCGCGCTATGGCCTCACCGGCTTCACCGTCTCCAACCTGCGCATTCCCGGCTGGGAACACCCCTGGGAAGCCGCCAACGGCCGGCCGCCCACCCTGGCCACCCCGCTGTCCATCATGATCGAGGGCCCGCTGGGCGGGGCCGCCTTCAACAACGAATTCGGCCGCCCGAACCTGCTGGGCTACTTCCGCACCTTCGAGACCCCGCTCTCGCAGGCCGCGGCCAACGGCCCGCACACCGGCTGGGGCTACCACAAGCCCATCATGATTGCCGGCGGCGTGGGCTCGGTGGATGCCCGCCACCAGCACAAGCTGCCGCTGCCGGCCGGCACGCTGCTCGTGCAGCTGGGTGGCCCGGGCATGCGCATCGGCCTGGGCGGCGGTGCCGCCTCCAGCATGGGCGTGGGCAGCAATGCCGCCGAGCTGGACTTCGCCTCGGTGCAGCGCGCCAACCCCGAGATGGAGCGCCGTGTGCAGGAAGTGATCAACGCCTGCCGCGCCATGGGCGACAACAACCCCATCCTCTCCATCCACGACGTGGGCGCGGGCGGCCTGTCCAACGCCTTCCCCGAACTGGCCCATGACGCCGACAAGGGCGCGAACTTCGACCTGAGCCGCATCCCCGTGGCCGAAAGCGGCATGTCGCCGGCCGAGATCTGGTGCAACGAATCGCAGGAACGCTACGTGCTGGGCATCGCCCCCGAGCGGCTGCCCGAGCTGGAAGCCCTGTGCACCCGCGAGCGCTGCCCGATGGCCGTGGTCGGCACCGTCACCGATGCCGAGCACCTGAAGCTGGCAGCCCCGGGCGAGCCGCCCGCCGTCGACATCGACATGAGCGTGCTGTTCGGCAAGTCGCCCAAGCTGCGCCGCGAGGGCACCACGCCCGCCCACACCGAACTGCCGGGCATGGACCTGAGCGAGCTGAACCTGGACACGCTGGCCACGCAGATCCTGCAGCTGCCGGCCGTGGCCAGCAAGAGCTTCCTCATCACCATCGCCGACCGCACCGTGGGCGGCCTGTCGGTACGCGACCCGATGGTGGGCCCATGGCAGGTGCCCGTGGCCGACTGCGCCGTGGGCCTGCTGGACTACCGCAACCACCACGGCGACGCGCTCTCCATGGGCGAACGCTCGCCCGTGGCCGTGCAGGACTCGGCCGCCGCCTCGCGCCTGGCCATCGCCGAATCCCTGACCAACCTGCTGTCGGCCGTGCCGGACGACCTGGGTCAGACCAAGCTGTCGGCCAACTGGATGGCCGATGCCGGCAGCGCCGGGCAGGACGCTGCCCTCTACGCCGCCGTGGAAGCGGCCAGCCGCCTGTGCATCGAGCTGGGCATCAGCATCCCGGTGGGCAAGGATTCGCTCTCCATGCGCGCCCGCTGGAAGGGCGACGACGGACAGCGCGTGGAAGTCGGCTCGCCGGTCTCGCTGATCGTCACCGCCCACGCCCCGGTCAGCGACGTGCGCCGCGCGCTCACGCCCGAGATCAGCGCCGAGATGCAGACCAGCTTCATCCTGGTGGATCTGGGCGCCGGCAAGCAGCGCCTGGGTGGCTCGGCCCTGGCCCAGATCACCGGTCGGGACGGCGACCCGGTCCCCGACCTGGACGACCCGCAACTGCTCGTGAAGCTCTGGCAGGCCGTGCGCGAGGCCCAGGCCGAAGGGCTGCTGCTGGCCTACCACGACCGTTCCGACGGCGGGCTCTTTGCCACCGCCTGCGAGATGGCGTTTGCCGGCCACTGCGGCGTGTCGCTGCAGCTGGACATGCTCACCATCGACCCCTTCACGGCCGATGCGGGCGACTACAAGATCCGCACCGAGCAGGTGACCGAGCTTCGCCAGGAACGCGTGCTGCGCGCACTCTTCAACGAGGAGCCGGGCGTCGTGCTGCAGACCACCCGCGCCAACCGCGACCGCCTGCTGGGCCTGCTGCGTGCCCACGGCCTGTCGGTGCATTCCCACGTCATCGGCACGCCCAACGACCAGGACACCATCGAGGTCCACAACGACGGCAAGTGCCTGTTCAGCCTGCCGCGCACCACGCTGCAGCAGGCCTGGGCCGAGACCAGCCACCGCATCGCCAGCCTGCGCGACGACCCGGCCTGCACGGCCGAGGCCTTCGCCCTGGAAGGTGCCGCCCAGGATGAGCCGCCCCACCTGTCGGTGCGCCTGTCCGCCACCTCCATCCAGGCCTGGCGCGACATGCCGGCCGCGCCCGCCGTCGTCGACCAGCGCCCCCGCGTCGCCATCCTGCGCGAGCAGGGCGTCAACAGCCAGCGGGAAATGGCGGCCGCCTTCGACCTGGCCGGCTTCGAGGCCTACGACGTGCACATGAGCGACCTGATTGCCGGTCGCCACGACCTGGCGCAGTTCCAGGCGCTGGTGGCCTGCGGCGGCTTCTCGTATGGCGACGTGCTGGGCGCCGGCGCCGGCTGGGCACGCACCATCCTGTTCAACCCGCAGCTCTCCGATGCCTTCGGCGCCTTCTTTGCCCGGCCCGACACGCTCACCCTGGGCGTCTGCAACGGCTGCCAGATGCTCTCGCACCTGAAGGGCCTGATCCCCGGCGCCGAGGGCTGGCCGCGCTTCGTGCGCAACCGCTCCGAGCAGTACGAAGGGCGCTTTGCCAGCGTGGAGATCCTGTCCTCGCCGTCACTGTGGCTGAGCGGCATGGCCGGCGACCGGCTGCCCATCGTCGTCTCGCACGGCGAAGGGCGGGCGGACTTCTCCGACGTGAAAGCACAGGGCGCCGACGGCGCGCTGTCGGCCGAGGCACTGACTGCCCGCATCGCCGCCGCCAACCCGGCGCTGCAGTACATCGACGGGCGCGGCAACGCCACCGAAACCTATCCGCTCAACCCCAACGGCTCGCCGCGAGGCGTGACCGGCTTTGCCAGCGCCGATGGCCGCGCCACCATCATGATGCCGCACCCCGAGCGCGTCTTCCGCCTGGCCCAGTGGTCCTGGAAACCGCGTGCGCTGCAGGAATCCGGTCTGGACCACTCGCCCTGGATGCGCCTCTGGCACAACGCGCGCCGGCAGTTCCAGTAAGGCCATGAGGCTGCGGGCCAGAGCCGCCGCGCTGCTGCTGACGTTGCTGGGCCTCTGGCCGGCAGCGGCAGCAGCGTCGGCAGCCAGCGGTGGGACCGCAGCCCCGGCGCCCCCGGATCAGGGCGACGAGGGCACCCTGCGGGCCGGCCAGGACATGGCCCTGAGCCACACGCTGGACGGCCGGCCGCTGGATGGCGCCCTGCGCCAGAAGCTGGGCCACTGCACCGGCCAGATCCCGCCATCCGCCCGCTGCCTGGACGCCATCCGGGCCGCCGGCCTGCACGTGCGCGGCGACCTGGGCTACCTGTTCCATGACCCCGCCCAGCCGCTGCGACAGGACCTGGGCCATGGCGTGACCCTGGAGATTCCGGCCGGCGCACTCGAAGCCCCCACGGTCTTCATCGTCGGCGTTCACCCCGGCATCGACCGCTATCCGCTCGTCAACATCGCCCCCATCCTGTCGCTGAAGAAGGCAGCCACCCTCACGCTGCAGCCGCAGGACGTGAGACGCTACCAGCGGTGGATGCCCGATCCGCCCGACAACGGGACACCCACCGGCCCCCGGACACTTCAGCTGGCCCGCACCGGCGTCATCATCGACGGCCAGCTGCGCGAGAGCGACGACACACAGGCCGTCAGCGGCCTTGTCCAGCGCATCCTCGGCCAATCCCGCTCCCTCGACCCGTGCCTGCACAGCCTGACCGATCCCGAGACGGCACGAAAGATTGAAGAACAGGCCCGCCAGGGCATCTCGCTGCCCCAGGGCTGCCGCTTCGTGCCGCCCTACGTCCACATTGCCGTCACCGAAGGCAGCCAGGCCGCCCCCATGCAGACCGAGCTGGTCTTTCAGGCAACCCCCGAGCAACTACAGCTGTTCCGGCTGGACACGGTGAAGGGATTCAGAGTCCTGATCAACGGCTTTCTCTGGCATGGCGACCCGGGTACCGACACGGGGCAGGGCGGCTGGGCCATGGGCTATGCCCGGGGGCTGGACATGGGCAGCGGCCTTGGACGCCTGACCATCGGCGACAACACTTGGCACCTGCGCACGCCCGAACGGCTGCAACAGGCGCAGCAGCTCCCGGACCCCGGCACGAAAGTGCCCCCGCAAGCCTCCGGCACCGGGCGCAAGCGCGTCGTCCGCTTCGCCGCCGACCAGCGCCAGTCGTCCTGGGACACGCGGACGGATGCCCAGAGCGACTGGCCCGACAACCCGGTCGTGCTCAGCTCCTCCACCTCCATCGTGCGCGACGGCCAGTGCGCCCAGGACGCCCTGACCACCCGCTGGTCCGCCTTCGGCACCGACGGCAAGGGCAGAAGCGTCTTCATCTCCTCCACCTCACTGGGCCAGACCCACGTCGACGAGCTGTGCCGCGTCTTTCTGGCACTGGGCATCCCCAACGCCATCCGCCTGGACGGCGGCCCCAGCGCTACCATGGCCATCGAGGGTCGCATCCTCAACCCGCTGGTTTCACTGTCTGACCTGATGGCCTTTGGAACAGCGCGGTATGTGATTGATGGGGTGGGGGCGCGGGCCCCAAGCGCGAGAGTGCAAGCAGGCGAGGGCGCCAACAGCGCACACGCCCGATAGCCCCCATTGGGCGCGTAGGCATTCACGAAGAGATCATAAGCACATCGTCCCCTTCGTATCGGGCATAGATCGTGCAGCTCGGGTCATGGACCAGCAGGCTGGACAGCCATGCCTTCTCGAACGAGATCAAGGGGTGCCTGAGACTAAACAACCGGAACGACGCCTTCCTGTTCTTTCCATGTCTTCTGCATGAAAGCCACCACCGATCGTCACCAGACATAGGGTCTGTAAGCGCCTCGTTCTTCAGGCCTTCTACAACACCCTCACTTGACGCGCCTTCCAAACAACAGGATCAAAAGAACAGCAACTGACACTCCCAGAGAAAAAACCGCAAGCACCATGTAATCCATGAAGCTCATGGGATTATCAGAATAAAACAACCATTCACGCACAACGGAAGTCACAAAAAACACGAATCCCATTAAAACGGAAAAAACGACTATTCTCTTCTTGGAATAATGAGGCGAATCTGCGCCCACCCACCCAATAATAGCGCTGACAAGATCATCAAACATGGCCATAACTTCCTTTGCACCCCAATTGCCAATTATAAACCAGCCAGGGAAATATAAATTAACAACGCTATCCATCTGGAAGACGGCCGCCTCATCAGCCTGCTGGCCTCTCTGTCTCACCTGATGGCCTTCGGACCGGCGCAGTATGTGATTGATGGAGTGAGGGCGCGGACCATGAACGAAAAATGGAGTAAAGAACGACGATCCTTAGCTTCTATCCAGCAGGGGCTTGCCCAATAATACCGTTCAGAAAACGACGGCCATCGTCAGCTTTCTTGATGATGATCCAGAAACATCCGCCAGCTGGACGAGTCATCCTCAGCTTGTAGCTCAGAATCACGGTCCGCCGGTACCGGACGGACGATCCACCGTCCACGATCATCAGGCTCCACGCAAAGCAGGTCATAGGTTCTGATCATCTGTAACAATCCCGAGTGCCCATAATCTTTTGGCGAAAACAATGGGTTGTCGTCTTTGAGACGTTGCCCCAACTTCGTCAGTAGAACGCCGCCATCAGTCTCCCCGTCCGCAGCCAGTTCCTTCACGACCTCAATGATGAACCGTGGTCGGCGTTTTACCACAGGCGCGCCCGGTTTAGTGACTACTAACGACGACACGGCGCCGCACGTGCTACCCACCTCACTGCTGGCAGGCATTCCACCTTCCATGGTCGGCTCCACCAATGCCGATGGAACCAGGCCATCTGGAGCAGATACCCTGGATGGCCGCTCCCATTCATGAAACTGATCCGCAGATCGACGCAACGTTGCAGGTGTCTTGGACTCACCGACAATGTGCACAACGCCCCCACGTTCACGCAGCTTGTGGCACAGACCGCTGAAATCCGAATCGCTGGTCACCACCACGAACAGATCGGCACGATTATCCAGAAGAGCTTCCAATGCATCCAGTGCTAACGCGATGTCACTGGTGTTCTTTCCAGGTGCTGGCTGATACTGCAATCGGGGCACGAAAGACCACGCCATCAACGCCTTCTGCCAACGATTGGACAACGTAGTCAGATGGCCGTATCCCCTGCGTAGAACAGGGCGTCCCAGGCTCTCTGCCACAGCATAGGCATGGCCCAGGATATCCGGAGATACGTTGTCACAATCAACCAGAATGGCCACCCGGATCGGAAGGATACTGGACGAGGATGAATTCATGGTGGCGAGTCGATCCTAAGACGGGCGACCAATCAACCCCCATCCAGACCATCGTATGGCCCGATACGATGAATGGACCTATGGCCCAGACGCGCCTCCGTTTTGGATGATTCTCGATATCCCCCATTGAGCACGTAGACTTTCACGAAGAGATCACAAGCACATCGTCCCCTTCGTATCGGGCATAGATCGTGCAGCCCGGGTCATGGGCCAGCAGGCTGCACAGCCATGCCTTCTCGAACGAGATCAAGGGGTGCCTGAGTCGAAACAGCTGGAATCGCAGCGATTGCTCGATCAACGACCGCAATTCAGTCTCATTGAGTTGGGTATGGATGAGCCATGAAAAATCTCTTTCGGCATCCGTACTTTCAAAGAACACGTCATCCAAGCCACTCTGCAGAAGGTGGCACCCCGAGACCACCAGGACATGATCACGCCCCTCCGGATGAACGAGTTTCCAGGCGATGCAATCATTACCTATACCTTTCAGCACGTCTGGAATGACGTCATCATGCTTTTTCCATACCCTCTTCATGACACGAAACAAGCCCCAGTCTATGTATTACGAGGAATTAAATAATCTTCAATTCAGCAATACATCCGAAAGACAGAATTCACTAGCCCCAGACGCACTTACAAACCCCGCCCCAGATCCTTCCCCCGCCCACTCCACGCCCGCTGCAGCCGCCGCTTGATGAAGCGGGCAGGGGAGACGGCCGCAGCCAGCCGTGCGTCCACCACGTCCGGCTCAGCACAGGCCCGGGCAGCAATCATCTCGGCGCCAATGGCGGCATAGAGCGCTCCTCGGCCCGCCATGCCGGTCAGCAGGTACAGGCCTTCGCGCTGGGGCATCGGCAGCCGGTCGTTGCGCGCCAGGTCATTGGCCTGGGCGGCAATGGCCCCCAGGTCCGGCGCCGGGCCGATCATCGGCAGGTTGTCG
>ERZ773059.1220-NODE-1220-length-12800-cov-19.533072_pt1 | contig 12800 bp, 13 predicted proteins | sample MGYA00580514_ERZ773059 | MGnify/ENA primary metagenome ERZ773059 (study PRJEB29015, sample SAMEA2737981) | human oral metagenome | biome: human oral; feature: human-associated habitat; material: dental | place: China | collected 2056 ...
AGGCGCCACCACCGCCCCCGAACCCGCCCCGGCACGCCCCCAAAAGCGGCACACCGGCGGCGGCCAAGGCCGCCAGGGTCAGGAACGTGCGTCGGCTGTGCGGTGCTGGATGAGGGGCCGGCGGTCGCCCTGGCCGCGGCGACTGCGGTGGTAGTGGGGCGGCGGGCACGGTTGGCACGATGGGCACGGTGAGCTCCTTCCCGTGTGGATGGCCGTTTTGCGGATGGATGGGCGGAGTGCGCCGACTGCAGTCGGACGGCGCGGGCAGTGGTCCGCGAGGCGTCGCGGGTTCAGTCGGCGGGGCCGCTGTTCTTGCGCCGGCGGCGGATGATCCAGGTCGGCAGGGCCCCGAGGAGGCCTCCGACGACTCCGATAACGAGGAACGTGGTGACGAAGTAGCCGCGTCGTGGAACGTAGGCGGGCAGGGTCCAGGCGGCCCAGGCGGTGACGAGGACTGGTGCCGGCAGGGCGCAGGCGAGAGTGAGCCCGAGGCCGGCCGCCCGGGCGCTGGGCATGGTCCAGGCGCCGGCGAGGGCGGTCGCCGTCGGGACGAGCACGGTGACAATGAGGTAGATGCTGCTTCCGGCGGCGGTGCTGGGAGAAATGGGGCCGGTCGCTTTGATGAGTGCGCGCAGGGCCAGGAAGACGGCGGCACCGGTGATCCAGGCGATGAGCAGGGTCAGGGGCAGAGGGCGGGAGCGGCGCGGTGAATGTGGTGAGTATGTCCTCGGTGATACCGGGGCCGGTCAGGCCGATGACGGCGATCTCCGGTTTTCCCTTGTCCTGGGGGACGAACACGTGGTCGTGGTCCTCGGTGTCCTCCGAACCGAAAGCGGTGCGGTAGTCCATGCGCCACAGCTCGTCCGGGGCTCCTTCGACCTGGTACGGAGAGCCGTTGACGCCCACGGCAGTGCCGTCTCCGAACAGTCTTGATGCCGAGAGGTACTCCGCGAGAAGCCTGGTGTCGTCGGCCGGAGGGTTGCGCAGCACGGCGCCGGGCCCCTGCGTCATGGTGAGAAGCCGGCAGGTCGTGGACTCGTCGTCGTAGGTGGGCGTGTCCTGCATGACCCAGTCCCAGCTGATCTCAGCGTCCTGAGGAACAGTGACCTCCTGCCAGCTCTCGGGCACATTGAAGGCAGCAGGACCTGCCGCGGCGCGCTTCCAGCCACCGGGAACCCTTGGCCTGGACGAGCACGCTCCCGCAGAAGACACGACTCCAACGGCTGCGAGAACAAGAAGACTCCGACGACGCACGGGACTCAGTTTTCTGTGATGGGGATGTCGGTGAGGCGGTAGGCGTAGCCGTCTTTGTTGTATTGACCTTGGTGGTCGAGGGTGAGGGTGTCCTGTCCGGTGTCGGGCCAGGCGCAGCAGATGGTGATGGTGGCGCCTTCCTTGAGGGAGATGTAGGTGTATGTTTCAGTTAGTGGTATGTGATGGCTGTGGTCGGTGGAGAGGAAGTCGCTAGCGAAAACGCGCTGACCATCGGCCAGGAGCGTGAGCCCGTCGGCAACAGCAACGGCACTCACGCCGCCGTTCTCCCCACGAGAGTTCGACGTGATAAGGTTCGACAAGTCACTCAGCCAGGTGGTCAGGTTAGTATCGCCGGTGCCGCCGGGTCCGGTGGTGATCTCCAGCCGGCCGAGCAGGAGGCCGCCGGCGCGGACGACCTGCGGCAGGGTGATGGTGATCTGGCCGCCCTTGCTGGCGGGTCCTGGGACGGTGACGCCGTCGGGGCCGGTGCCGACGGGTCCCTGCGCCTCGGGCAGGCTGTCATTGTTCGACGACGGCGCTGCGCTGCCCGTGGCTCCCGGCTGCTTGGCGGTGGTGCCGCCTGTGGGGGTGATGGTGATGACGACGCGTCTGTTGGCGGCGCGGGCCTGGTCGGTGGTGTCGTCGACGGCGGGCTCGGTCTCTCCTTTGCCGGTGGTGGTCACCTGCCAGGCGGCGAGGTCGGTGAGCTGGCCCAGGCGGTCCTTGACGGCGCCTGCCCTGTTCTCGGAGAGGGTCTGGTTGTGAGCGTCGTCGGCGACGTCGTCGGTGTGGCCCACGATATCCAGGCTGCCGCCGTCGGGGTGCTGGGCGATCTGGGTGGCAACGGTCTGGAGCTGGGAGTCGGCCTTGTCGGTGAGGTTGTAGGAGTCGGAGTCGAAGGTGACATCGGAGGCGAGGGTGACGGTGACGTCCTTGTCGGTGGTGCGCGTGCCGGCCGACTCGTCCAGGGCCTGGGTGTAGCGCTCCAGGGGCACCACGGCGGCGTCCTCGCCGGGGCCGCCCTTGTCCCGGATGATCTTGTCGGCCTCGCCCAGGGCCTCGGTGCTGACCTCGGCATCGGCGGCGGCGTCGCGGTCGATCACGCGCACGCGAACAAAACCGGTCTGCGGGATGAGTACGGTGATCTCGTCGACGTCGACCGGTTTGAAGATGACGGCGGATGTGACCGTGTCGCCAGGTGCGAGCTTCAGAGCGCCTCCGGTGGCCGAGCCTGCTGTCCACACTCGCCCTGTACCCGTGGAATCGATCAGCCGCACGTGATTAGCGCCTTTTGTCGCGGGCATCCCACCCAGATAGGTGCCGGCGTAGATGGCATCCTGATGATCGCTGGCGGAGGCCCGCACGTCGCTGACCGCGGTGTCGTCGGCGGCCCGGGTGAGCTCCAGGACCAGAGCCATAGCAGTCTCGTCCAGACGTACCAGAGGTGAGATCTGGGCCGTGACCCGTTGCCCCATGATGTGGGCCTCCAGCTCCTGGAACCCGGTCGGAGCAGGAGACGCTGCAGTTGGGGTACCGCCGCTGGCCGCAGCCCACGCGCCACCGCCGTCGTTCCTCGGCCCGGCTCCGCCCCGGCACCCCGCCAGGAGAGGCGCACCCGTGGCGGCAGCGGCCAGGGCCGTCAGAGTCAGGAACGCGCGCCGGCTCGGCACCGGGCGAACGACCGATAGCATCTGGCTGAAAGACATGACGAACTCCTTCCGGCAGAACGGATCTCTTGCGGATGAACACTTCGACCGTAGCCGGGCGGCTCCGCGCTTTCGATGGGGAGGGACCCATCGATCCCCATATGCTCCCCATTACTCCACGGGGAGTGATGGGGAGGTCCGTTACTGGTGCAGGCGACCGATCTCGACGCGGAATGCGGCCGATCTCGGTGAAAGCGGGGCGGGCGTCGGTGGTGGCGGACGGTCCTCAGGCGCTGACGACAGGGATGTTGGTGAGGCGGAAGGCCGGTGCTGGGGCGTGCTTGGTCTTCGGGTGGTCGAGGGTGAGGGTGTCCTGTCCGGTGTCGGGCCAGACGACGCAGACGGTGGTGGTGGCGCCCTCCTCAAGAGCCTCTCCCAGCATTCGTTCGGTGAGGATGCTGTGGTTGTGGTCCTTGCTGCTGGCGGGGACGTAGTCGGCGGGGTAGACGCGCTGGCCGTCGGCCAGAAGGGTCAGTCCATCGGCCGCGTGCGTGAATCCATCCGGCTCACCGCGGACGTTGGACAGCACGCCGCCGGAGTTGTCGTCGAGCCATGAGGCCAGGGTCCAGGTGCCGCCGGTGCCGCCGGGTCCGGTGGTGATCTCCAGCCGGCCGAGCAGGAGGCCGCCGGCGCGGACGACCTGCGGCAGGGTGATGGTGATCTGGCCGCCCTTGCTGGCGGGTCCTGGGACGGTGACGCCGTCGGGGCCGGTGCCGACGGGTCCCTGCGCCTCGGGCAGGCTGTCATTGTTCGACGACGGCGCTGCGCTGCCCGTGGCTCCCGGCTGCTTGGCGGTGGTGCCGCCTGTGGGGGTGATGGTGATGACGACGCGTCTGTTGGCGGCGCGGGCCTCGTCGGTGGTGTCGTCGACGGCGGGCTCGGTCTCTCCTTTGCCGGTGGTGGTCACCTGCCAGGCGGCGAGGTCGGTGAGCTGGCCCAGGCGGTCCTTGACGGCGCCTGCCCTGTTCTCGGAGAGGGTCTGGTTGTGAGCGTCGTCGGCGACGTCGTCGGTGTGGCCCACGATATCCAGGCTGCCGCCGTCGGGGTGCTGGGCGATCTGGGTGGCAACGGTCTGGAGCTGGGAGTCGGCCTTGTCGGTGAGGTTGTAGGAGTCGGAGTCGAAGGTGACATCGGAGGCGAGGGTGACGGTGACGTCCTTGTCGGTGGTGCGCGTGCTGGCCGACTCGTCCAGGGCCTGGGTGAAGTGCTCGATCGTGGCCGGGGCGGTCTTGTCCGCGTCGGCGCCGAGCTTGTCCAGGGCCTTGTCCATGGCGTCGAGGTCGATGCCGAGCCCGGATGCGGTGTCCCGGTCGATGACGCGGGCTGCCACGAGGCCCGTCTGGGGGATGAAGGCGGTGACCTGGTCGACGTCGACCGGCCCGAAGGGCACGTAGGTCGTCTCGCTCTGGCCCGGCGCGAGCTTGACGTCGGTCATCCAGGACGTCATGGTGCTGATCCACACCCTGCCCTGGCCGGGGTCGAGCAGGCGGGTGCCGCTGGCGCCCTTTGGGCTTGAGGGGTAGGCGGAGGCCTCCATGTAGTTGCTGATGGGCAGGGTGTCGCTGCTGGGAGGCTTGGACTGCACGTCAGCCATGGCGGCGTCGTCCGCGGCGCGGGTGAGCTCCAGGACCAGGGCCGTTGCCTCCTCGCCGGCGCGGATCAGCGGCGAGACCCGGACCGTGACGCGGTGCCCCATCAGATGGGCCTCCAGCTCCTGGAACCCGGTCGGAGCGGGAGACGCTGCAGCTGGGGTACCGCCGCCGGCCGTAGCCGACGCGCCGTCGTCGTTCCCAGACCAGGACCCGCCCCGACACGCCGCCAGCAACGGTGCGCCGGCGGTGGTCAGGGCGGCCAGAGTCAGGAATGTGCGTCGGCTGCGCGGCGTCGAGTGAGGGCCTGGTGATGACTGGACGGTCATGTCGGTTCCCCTTCCGGCGAGAACGGATCTTGCGGGTGGTTGGAGGACTGCTTCGACCATAGCCGGTCGGAGCCTCGCTTTCGAAGGGGCGGCGGCCGGTCAGGTGAGCTCGATCCACCGACCTGCGGTCTCGAGCTGCTCGTCGGTGATCTTCTCGCCCGAGAGGTCGATGAGCGAGACCCGTGAGCCGTTGCCCACCGCCCAGGTCGCGCCGCGGCTCGCGTGGGGCCAGGTCGTCTGGTAGTCCTGCCGCGCCACGACGGTGCTGCCGTCGGTGATCGCGGCGCGCGAGCCGACGGGGAGGTAGCCGCGCGTGACGGCGCGGGCGGCGTTCATCGCCAGGTCGAGCGCCTGGTACACGTCCGCAGCGGTCACCGACTGCGCCGTCATGAGGACGGCCGACTCGTCTGACGGGTCCGTCCAGCGGGTGCTCCACAGGCTCGATTGGGGGACGGTCCTGTCCCAGCCGGACGGGACGGCGAGCTGGAGACGGCCGTCCTGAGCCTTGCCCCAGCCGGGAGCCGGCCCACCGGAGGAGCAGGCGGCGAGCGATGCCGTTGACGCCGTCGACACCGCCGTCAGAGCGGCCAGGACCCCGGTCCGTCGTCGTATCGTCATGATGGCGCCCTCCTCGTCAGGTCGAGCGTGTCCTCGATGCCGTTGCGCAGACCGTCGTCGATGGAGGTGCCGAGCAGGGTCAGCACGCCCGTGCCGGCCTTCGTGGCGATGATCCAGGTCCATCCGCACCAGGTGCCGTCCGGCCCCCAGTAGAAGGCGACGCGCTCGATCGCCGGACGGGACTCCTCCTGCCAGGAGATGCGGCCGATCTCCGTATAGCTCTGGACGAGTCCGGAGGTGACCAGGTCGGCGGTCTGCCTCACGCCGTCGGCGGTCGTGGTGTTGTCGACGGCCGAGATCATGACCCGCTGGTCGAACTCGTTGTCCGAGGTCGTCAGGTCGTAGGAGGCGACGTACAGGCCCCAGTCGTTGCGGGGCGTGGGGCCGGTCAGGGTGGAGAGGATGCTGAAGGAGATGCCGGAGAGGTTGACGGCGGTCCACGACTCCGGGGACTCCTGGGGGCCGGGGGAGGGGGACTGCGGCTGGTTCACGTCGGCGACGGACTCCATGCCGTCATTGGGGGCGGTGACCTCCGACTTGCCGCAGGCGGACAGGGCGAGGGCCGAGGCCCCCGCTCCGGCGGCGAGCAGCGTGCGGCGCCTCATGGCGCTGTCACCACGATCGAGTCGAGGACCGCTGTCATCAGGGCCGTGCTGTCGGTCCTCGTTGAGTTGGCGAAGACGTAGACGCCGTAGCTGTATCCGTCGGCGCCGTCGACGATGACGCCGGTAGCGGCGACCTGGACCTTGGCGGCATGCGGGTCCTGGGACCACGGCGGGACGGCGGAGGACGTCCAGCTGAGACGGGTCGCGTTGCTGCCGCCCTCGACCGTGGCGGAGTCGGCGCTCGCCTCGACGCCCTGCGACTTCAGGGCGTCCTGCTCTGCGGAGAGCATGTCCCCGGCGGGCTTGGACCCGCCGGAGTAGTACTCGACGTCAACCGTCACGGCCGTCGCGGAGGAGTCGTAGTAGGTCTGGTGCATGCCGTCGTCGTAGGTCGTCGCTGCGGCGGTGAGGGCGTCGGCGGGCACCTGCACCATGAGGCCCGGGGCCGGCTGAAGGGTCATGGTCGAGCCCGGCGGCACCGTCGCCGTCGGGGAGGCCGCGGCGGTCGTGTCCGACGACGGTGCCGCTGAGCTGGTTGAGCCGGTGGGGCCGGCGGATGCAGGCTGTGCGCTGCCGGTCGGCGCCGGCGTGGGGGAGAGTGCGGGGGCCGCGGCGGTCTGCGGTGCGCCGGCGTCCGTCGTCGACGGCGAGGAGGCGCCCCCGCCGCCGGAGCAGGCCGCCTGGGTCAGGGCGGCCGCGATCAGGACGACGGTCGCCGTGGTCCTCAGTACTGTCGCCACGTTGTGCACCCTCCTCACATGGGTCGTCGCGGGTCAGAGGTCCTGGAGGGCCAGCTGCTTGTAGTCCGTCGTCAGCTGGCTCGTGCTCCAGCTCGGGGCGAGGGCGTCCAGCCCTCCCTTGTCCTTGATCGCCGTTCCCTCCAGGATCTGCCGGGTGGCGGTGGCGTGGGCGGAGACGATGTCCGCGAAGCCCTGACCGGGGCTGTCGGAGAGGTCCAGTGCGGTCAGAGGGACGGTCAGGGAGCCGGACGTCAGGGCGGCGTGGCGGGCGTAGGACGTGGCGATCTCCCGGTCGGCGTCGCTGAGGAGCGGCACCTCCAGGGTGGTGGTGACGATGGTGGTGACCTCCGCTCCCGAGGTGACACCGGGGATGCCGTCCTGGGCGGTGCCCTCGGTCGCGTGGGTGAAGACGATGCTGTCCAGGTCACCGCCGCTGTCGTAGCTGAAGGAGAGGCTGCCGATGCAGGTGCGCTCGCCCTCGCCCGGGGCGGTGGTGCCGAATGGGGTCCAGGGGTCCGTCTTGTCCTGCGGGGCGGTGGGCACCTCGGCCTTGTAGGTCAGCGTGTGCGAGACCGCTCCGGTCCCGTTGGGCTCCGCGGTGGTGGTGCGCTGATACCCGACGGCGTCGCTGATGGTGAACGCGGGTGCGGCCGCAGCGCCGGTGGGCGTGGCCGAGGCTTCTGGGGACTCGGCGGGCGCGGTGCCGGTCGGGGCGGTGCCGGTGGGCGTGGCCCGGTCGGAGGCGGAGCCGCCGGGTACGAAGGAGGGCGTTGCGAGGGCGATGCGCGTGCCGGACTCGACCGTTCGGTCGAGCGTGGCGTGACCCTGCTGCCGATTGGTGCGCAGGCGGCCGGTGCCGACGTTGTCGGCCGGGGCGGTGCTCACCTGCCCGGCTGCGTCGCAGGCGCGCTGATTGGAGCACGGGCGGGTGGCGCCTGAGGCGAGCATGGCGGTCACCTGGTCGGTCACGGGGTTGCCCGCAGCGGTCCCCTGGCCCGTGCTGGAGTAGCCGCTGGAGAGCTGCTGCGTTGTCGACGCGATCTGGGAGGAGTCGCTGCCCGTGGCCGCGTCTACGGGCAGCGATGTCACTATGACTGCGCTTGCTGCCAGGGCTGCCGCCAGCAGCGCGGCGCCCGTCCGGCGGCGGCCGGTGGGCGCCGGTGGCGTGCGCCGGGAGCCCGGGAGCGTGCTCCCGGACTCCGCTTCGGGAGCCGGGCCGTGCGCGGGCTGGGCGAGCGGCGGTGCCTGAGAGCGACGGTGCATAGACGGCGTGCGTCCTTTCGACGACAGCAGACAACAGGGGCGTCCAGTGGTTCCGCGTCGAGACGGAATCGTGATCTGTCGACGAGTCTAAGGGCACGCGCGCCGAATCGTCATGGGGAGCAGAACACATGGCGCCGGACCAGCGGGGTCCAGCTGCTGGGTACGGGCGTCAGCCGGTGATGCGGGCTGAGAAAACGGTGTCCCACAGCGGAGATCCCTCCATCTCGCCCTGGGGCGCCGTGGCGATGAGGGACCACCCGCTGTCGGGTCCGTCGCCGATCCAGAAGCCCAGGGCGTCCAGGAGCTGCTGTGAGCCGTCGTCCTTCACCAGTGTCCCGGTCCAGGTGATGACGTAGGCGTCCTCCGCTCCGGGCCAGGTCTCCTGGGTCCGGCGGACGTAGGAGTGCTTCTCGCTTTCGGCGTCCAGCAGGGACTCCTGGGCATAGGTCTCCTCGACCAGCGAGCGCCCGAAGGACGGGACCCGGCTCACCAGCATGCTTGGTATGCCGTCGTCCGCTCCCGGCATCTCGATCTTGGTCGCTGGCCTCCCAGCGGAGTTCGTCGTCTCCTTGACCACCGACCCTGTGGGTGCGGTCACGGTCAGGCCCTCCACGGTGGTGTCCTCGCCACTGGGCGTGGTCGGGGCCAGTCCTCGCGAGGGCGAGTCCGGTACCACGGGAATGTCCTCGACGCTGCGCCACGACGGCACCTCGGTGGGATCCGACATTGACGATTGCGGTGCCGCCGGCCCTGTTCCCGTCGGGGCTGCCGTAGCGTCTCCGTGGGACGTGGCTCCCGAACCGTCCTGCGAGCCGCGACCGCATGCCGCCAGCGCCGCCAGGCCACCGGCGACGGCTGCACCTGAGATGAGCCTTCGTCGTTTCATGCTTCTCATCTCCTTACGCCCTGTTCGCAGCGGGCCGTCGCAGGTTCAGGGCAGCTGCAACGAGAAAGCCGTGTTCCAGGTGGGGCTGCCCTCGGTGAGCTGTCCCGTAGGGGCGGCGGCGTAGATGACCCAGCCTCCATCCTCAGTCCCGTCACTCAGCCAGAAGCCCAGTCCATCAATGTCGATGGTATTGCCGTTCTCGTCCTCGGCATGATCGGCCCAGGTCATGAGGAATGCCTCATCGGTACCCGGCCAGGTCTCTCGGCTGCGGGTCACGTAGAGCATGTTCTGGGAGTCGAGGAGTACTTCCTGGTTGTAGGTCTCCTGGAGCAGAGGCCGTCCGAAGTGCTCTGCCTGTTGAACGGCGACCCGGGGGAAGTAGTGTTCGGCGCCATTGATCCGGATCTGGGTGCCCGGGTCGCCGGCCTGGTCTGTGAACTCTGCGTCCGATGCCGCCTGCGGGACTGTCAGGGTGACGCCCTGCACGGTGATGATTCTGCCCTCGGGGCTGGTCTGAGCCACATGGCGTGGCTCGCCATCAGGCTCGACAGGAACCTCGCCTGCATTGCGCCACGTGGGCCTCGGACTGGCGGCGTCGGAGTCCCCGCCGTCTTGCGAGTGACGGGCACCCGTAGCACCATCATCGGGTTCTCGGCTTCCGCAGGCTGCGATGGCACCCAGGGTCGCCGCTGTCGCGACCAGCATGGTCCTGCGATTCATCTGGTTGTCATCAGTGCACATTAGCAGCCTCCGCCCCAGTCGTGGAACTTTCCGTCGGCACCCATGTACTTGCCGTTCGAATAGGTTGCTGTCTGATCCGTGTATGTTGCTGAACCGACGACGAAGTCAGCGCCGTACTTGTCGTTGTCGGTGGTCACGTCCTGGACTGTCCACTTACCGGTGTCCTTCACAGCCTGCCTGAATGCCTCTAGACCTTCTTCCGCCGTAGCGTTAGATCCTCCGAGATTACTCGGAATGCCGGCAATCGATAGAAGGCCTGCTCCGGCTTTGCGAGCCTGGTCACTGGTCATGTCGACGGACAGCGTCTGTACCTTGCCGGTCATGTTCTTGTCCGGTGCCCCTGCGGCGCCCTGAGCGGTAAGGGACAATTCTAATCCAACCGTATTGCCGTTCTTGTCGTACTTCACGGCGACGACGGTCTCCTCGTTAGCGGTGCCTTTCCAGTCAGTATCGTTTTCGAGTGAGCGTGCAGCACCGGTGAGTTCACCGTTCCCCTTGTAGTAGACAGTCGTTGTTCCATCGGCGTTTAACTTGGTCCCTAGCGCCTGTGATGCGCTGAAAGAGCCTCCTGCGTCAGTATTGGTCCCGTTGCCTAGCCCGGCGTGCGCATTCTGCTTGGCTCCGACCTCCCAGTAGCCCTCAGTGGGTTTCGGTGGATCGTATCCGTCAAATTGGTCGGCTGTCCAGTTGGCGAGGCCTCCGGCCCATCCGGTGCCTTGATCAATTAACCTGCCTCCCGTATCGAGTGTCTTCTTTCGGGTGAGGTAGTTGACAAGTGCATCACGGTCCTCGGCGCTGTTCACCGAATAGGTCACTCCTTGGGATCCTGTCAACTCTCCCGATAAACCCGCGTCGGCACCCAGGTTGTATTCCTCGTCTCCAAGGTAGAGTGCCCCCTTCTTTCCTTTGCCGACGGCTACGCCTCCGGCGGAGGTATTGGTGTCGGTCACCTGATATGTGCCATCGGACATTGTCTTAACGACAATTCCCTCGCCCATGTCGGCAACGCCATCCACGACAGGCAGTACTGGGATGGGGATTGATGCTCCTGCTGCAGCCTCACGCTTTCTTTCTTCTGTCGTGCATGGCTTGTCGGGCTTGTGCGGATCTTCCGCCTTAGGATCAGATTCCCCGTTGCCGTTGGCGCAGGAAAGCGGTCCTGCGCCAAGGGCCTGCGAGACAGCCGAAGTAATGGTGCATGCCAATTTCTGTGCGGGACTGGGAATCGCGATAAATATGCTCAGTAGGAGAGCGGCGATAATGAAGAGCACTCCGGCGTACTCGATGGCTGCAGAACCGCGTTCTTGACTGTCAGATCGGGAGAGCGTAAGGCGGTAAAAATATCCCATGCGTAAAACACTACCCGGTGTCTTGTTTCGGCTACAGGGGCGGATGCCCTTACCGGCGCCCGTAGTCAGCCGTCGATGGAGTCGTCCCAGAGCTGTTCGCGTCGTCTAGCGGCAAGGGCGGGGAGTGAGAGTAGCCAACCGCCGGCCATGGCCAGTAGCGTGCACGCGATGATATTGCTCCATACTGAGGGTGTAGTAAAGTTTCCTGGCCTGGATAACAGATTCAGAGATGTAGTGAGGAACGCTGGCAGGGCCGCGTGGAGGAGCACTGCAACCGTGGTCACAAGTCTGCGACGCATGAAAAATTGAACGATGGCCGCAACTATTAGTGATGCGGCTGCCGAAAGCAGTACTGCTACACCCAGCAATGCGTCACCATCGTCGAGAAGCGCTTTAGTCAGCGTGGGAACCAGGAGCAGAGCAAGAGCGACTGCGAACTTGCCGATGAGTTGAAGAACAGTCCCGAGAAGCATGGCCGTGAGTGAGAATGACGAAGACTTATCGGTTGGACGAATCATATACTGCCTCCTTCCTGTTATTTTTGGATTGAGAGTCACAGTGCAGAAACTAAATACTCGGTGACGTTCGATCGTGAATAGTTTTGAACGACTTTAGTTAGGGTATTTTTCGAGTAGTGGATCGTGGGCTGCGAGGGTCGTGCTGAGGAATTGCCAATAATCATTCTGATCCGTTTTGCCTCGATAGGTACTGTCTTCGTGGATACCTGAAGTCTTTCCCTATGCTCGGAAGCCTTGGCCTCGTGGTCGCTTACGCGCTACCGCCTCCGCTTTATTTCGTATTATGTTTCTCTGAACGCACAGGATTGTGTGCTGCAGTGCGGTTTATTTTCCGCCCCTGTCCTGTTTTCTTGCCGTCAGAATCATCGATTGCCGTAGAACGACTGCGGCCTGGCTGTCTGAGGTAAGTCAATGAGGTGTCATTTTGATCTTTTTGAAAATAGATTCAGCCAACCAACCTAGTGGTGATGCTTGCGTGTTGTCTCATTCCCTCAGGTGCTTTGAAAGGAGTGGGAGACTGTGACGGAGCCTGAGGGCGTACTGGTGGAGTCGTTGGTGAGGTGCTCTCTTTCGGACGTTTGGTCACGCACTCTCCGTCGATCTTGAAGCCGACCCTGCCGCCGTTGAGGCAGATACCGTCTTCCAGGACGATCTCGGCGGTGGACGTTGCTGTCATTTTTTCGTCTACTCCCTCGATTGAGGAATTTGATTCCACCGTGACGGTGATGGTTCTGTGGACTGGATCAACAGAGTAAGCGGTGATGGTGGCATTGTTACGGGAGGCGTACTTGTCGGCGGCATTCTTAGCCTCAAGGCCGGCGTAGGATCCCAGTCCTCGGCCGATGCCGCCCCATAGGCCATCTGGGTCGCTGGCTTTATAAGCGTTATTATACGCTGACTCAAGGGAGTCGGCCCAAACTCCAGCCGCGGCGAGGGCGGCGGCATCTGCTGCTCCGCTGGCATCGCGCCGATGAAGAGTTATTTTTCCTAGACCTACCATGAAAACGAGCGCCAACAATGCAAGGATTCCGGCTGCGACAGTGAGATAAGGGAGGATGCTTCCTTGCTCATTGTCTATGACTCGGAAGGAGCAAGCGTGTAGTTTACGAAAAATACTTCTCATTGTTCAGCTGTCGGTGGTGGGGATGTTGGTGAGGCGGAAGGCGTAGTCGGTGTCGTTCATGTTGCCCTGGTGGTCGAGG
>ERZ773059.1224-NODE-1224-length-12782-cov-15.165946_pt1 | contig 12782 bp, 10 predicted proteins | sample MGYA00580514_ERZ773059 | MGnify/ENA primary metagenome ERZ773059 (study PRJEB29015, sample SAMEA2737981) | human oral metagenome | biome: human oral; feature: human-associated habitat; material: dental | place: China | collected 2056 ...
CCCACGGGCGGGGGACGAGAACGCGAGCCTCACTACTCGGGCCGGGGGGTCACAGCCCGGCCCTTGCGGAGCGGGCCCCGCCAGAGGATCCAGACGCGGGGACTCACGTATCGGGACCGGTACCTAAAAAAATATCGGATCCAGTGCTCTGGTGTGCCGGTCGTGATCCGCGGCGCGCTCATTCCGACGTGCACCGGATGCGTCGATATTCGCTGATTTCTCAGAGATTATGGGCAGTTAGTGTGGTGCTGCGCACTCCGCTCACTGAATTGGGTCGCCGGGATCATATGTTTGACACCGGTCCCAGATCTGTTCCATACTCCTGCTGTACGGGTGTTGCCCGACAACCCGGTTCACGACGCTCATCAACGACGATGACCAGACCCGCCCGTCCAGCGACTCAGCACACCTGTTCACGCACACCCGAAAGGAACCGCCACCATGTCCCGCGACCTTCGCATCGCCGTCGTCGGAGCCGGATTCGCCGGCCAGGGCCACGCCTTCGGCTTCCGCAACGCCCAGATGCTGCCCGCCCTCAAGGGCGTCAACGTCCGTCTGGACACCCTCGTCGAGCCCAACGCGCATCTGGCGGAGACCGTCGCCGCCAGGTACGGCTTCGAGCGGATCGCCTCCGGCATCGAGGAGATCATCGACCGCCCCGAGATCGAGGCCGTCTCCCTGGCCCTGCCCAACAACGCCTACATCGACGTCGTCCCGAGGCTGCTCGGGGCCGGCAAGCACGTCTTCTGCGAGAAGCCGCTCGGCCTGAGCACGGCCGAGGCCGAGGAGATGACCCGCGCGGCCGAGAAGGCCGGCGTCGTCACCTCCGTGGGCTTCTGCCGTCGGCGGGTTCCGGCGCTCGCCGCGCTCGCGCAGGTCGTCAAGGACGGCGGCATCGGCACGGTCCACTCCTTCCGCGCCAGCTACTTCGCCGACTACGCCTCCGACCCGAAGGCGCCCCGCACCTGGCGCTTCGTCAGGAGCGTCGCCGGGGGCGGCGCCGTCGCCGACATCGGCGCCCACATCATCGACACGGTGCGCTTCGTCCTGGGTGACGTCGCCGAGGTCGTCGCCTGCCGGCTGGAGACGGTCATCGAGGAGCGCCCGCTGCCCACCGGCGGCACCGGGCACAGCCAGGGAGCATCCGCCACCGAGTCCGGCCCCGTCGAGAACGACGACAACGCCGTCGTCTTCCTGCGCATCGCGGGCGGCGCCATCGGCTCGGTCAACCTCTCACGCATCGCCACCGGGATCACCGACGTCTTCGCCATCGAGGTCTACGGCGACAAGGGCTGGGCCAAGTTCGAGTCGCCCCACTCCGACGAGCTCCACCTCTGCCAGCCCGAGCAGTCCGCCCCCGGCTTCGACGGCCCCCGTCGGATCATCGCCGGTCCCGCCTTCCCCTACTTCGGCGACGTCGCCTGCATGCCCGGCCGCGGCGTGGGCACCGGCTACGGCGAGAACCTCGTCGCCGAGATCCAGGAGTTCCTCGCCGCCGCCGTCGGCAGGGGCGAGGTCACCGTGCCCTTCGCCGAGGCGATCCCGACCATGCGGATCATCGAGGCCGCGCAGAGGGCCGCCGCCACGGGCGCTCCCGTGTCGCTCGCCTGAGAGGCGCCGCGCCTGTGAGGCGGGCCGTCGCCGGACCGGCCCGCCCCGGCGGCGCGAGCGGGGCTCAGGCCGGGGGCGCGGAGGAGTCCCGCACCGACAGGCCGCTGGGCGGGAGGACCTCGAGCCTCTGCGGCGCGTCCGGGGCGGCGATGCGGTCGATGATCAACCGGGCGGCCAGGCCCCCCTGGGCGGAGGTCGACAGGCCGACGGAGGTCAGGGAGATGGGCGGCATCGCCGCCAGGTAGGAGTCGTCGACGCCGACGACGCTCAGCTCCCCGGGGCAGGCGACGCCGAGGTCCACCGCGGCGGACACGACGCCGATCGCCGCCAGGTCGTTGGCCGCGAACACGGCTGTCGGCCGGGGGCCGGGGCGGGTGAGCAGGTCGGCGGCGGCGGCGCGCCCTCCCTCGATGCTGGAGTCGGAGTCGACGGCGACGGCCGCGTCGGCCAGGTCCTGCTCGGTCATGAAGGCCTTATAGGCCTGCGCGCGGATCCGGAAGGTGCCGTTGTCCAGTCCCCGGACGTGGGCGATGCGCCGGTGCCCCAGGCCGTGCAGGTGCATGAGGGCCAGGCGGGCGGCCGCGGCGTCGTCGGGGACAACGACGTCGAGCGAGGAGTCGTCGAACTCGTGGTTGCCGGCGACGACGGTGGGCACCGAGCGGATGGCCGTCACAAGGCGCTCCGAGATCGGCATCGTGCCGGCCAGCACGATGCCGTCGACCTGGCGCTCCGCGAAGGACATGATGAGGCTCTCTCCCATCGACTGGTCCAGCCGGGTGTCGCACATGAGCATGGAGTACCCGGCGGCGCCGAGGACCTGGGCCAGGCCGTCGAGGAAGTCGACGAACCACGGCTGACGCAGGTCGTGGACGAGGACGCCGATGGCCCTCGACTGCCGTCTCGTCAGGCTCCTCGCGGCGGCGGAGGGGCGGTAGTCGAGCTCCTCGACGGCGGCGGCGATCGCCTTGCGCGCGTGGGCGCTCACCGTGGCCGGGTCCTGGAGGTACCGGGAGACGGAGGACTTCGAGACCCCGGCGCGCTCGGCGACGTCGCGGATCGTCGTGCCCGTCCTCGGGCGCGCCTGCTGTGCCACGGGCGACCGTCCTCTCCTCGTCCTTCACGGGTGCCGGGGGCATCATAACTGCTCTGCGGGTTCGGTCCCGAACACTCGGCTTTCCGGACTGCCGTGGTCGTGGAGTGACGTGACATATCCCCTGACTTGACATGGGAGACATACAAGAGAAAGATTGGGACCGGTCCCAATCCGGAAGTGCAACGGGCTCCGAAGCGGTGGCTCGCAGAGGCTGCCGCCCGCGGCCCGCCACGACTGCCCCAAGGAGACAACGATGTCCTCGACCGTCACCAGCGCCCGTCTCGGCTCCGCCCCCGACTCCTGGGGCGTGTGGATGCCCGACAGCCCCAGGCAGACCACCGGCACCCGCTACCTGGACGAGATCGCCCAGGCCGGATACCGCTACATGGAGATCGGCCCCTACGGCTTCCTCCCCACCGATGCGAACGAGCTGGCCGACGAGCTCGCCAGACGCGACCTCAAGGTCTCCGCCGGCACCACCGGCGGAGCCTTCCACCGGGCCGAGGACTTCGAGACCATCACCAGGGAGGCCCTCGACGTCGCCCGCTTGGCCGCCGCCGTCGGCGGCACCTACGTGGTCCTGCTGCCCGCCATGTACCGCGACCTGCTCACCGGCGAGCACGTCGAGGGCAAGGAGCTCGACGCCGACGGGTGGAGACAGCTCGTCAGGGCGACCCAGGAGCTCTCCGAGATCATCAAGAGCGAGACCGGCTTGCGCGCCGTCTTCCACCCGCACGCCGACTCCCACGTCGAGACCCAGCAGCAGACCTACCGGTGGCTCGAGGACACCGACCCGGACAGGGTCGGCCTGTGTCTGGATACCGGGCACATCGAGTACTGCGGCGGCGACTCCGCCGAGATCATCCGCCGCTACCCCGAGCGCGTGGAGTACATCCACTTCAAGCAGGTCGACCCGGCCAAGATGTCGGTGGTCAGGGACAAGGACCTGGGCTTCTACGACGCCGTCCAGATGGGCGCCATCTGCGAGCCGCCCGGCGGCGTGCCCACGGCCGAGTCCATCGCCCGGGAGATGTGGCGGCTGGATGCGAGGATCTTCGTGATCGTCGAGCAGGACCTCTTCCCCTGCCACCCGGACACGCCCTTCCCGATCGCGCTGCGCACCGCCTCCTACCTGCGCGGCGCCCGCATCGCCCGCTGAGACGGGGCGAACGGGCCGATCCGTCTGGCGCCGCCCGCGTCCCCGGTCCGACCGGAGGGCGCGGGCGGTGCCGTTGTGACCCGGGGCCGTCAAGGGCGGCCGGAGGGGTGGCCCGTCAGCCGGGGTCTGCCAGTGCCTGGAATCCCCGCCGCAACGGGCGCAGACTCATCGGGCGAGTCCTTCGAGTCCCCTACCCGCTCAGGAGCATCATGACCACAGTTCTTGCCATCGGCTCGACCGGTCAGGTCGGCCGCGTCGTCGTGGAGGAGGCGCTGGCGCGCGGCCTGACCGTGCGCGCCCAGACCCGCAGCGCGGGCGGACGGGCCCGCCGCACCCTGCCGGAGGGGGTGGAGATCGTCGAGGCCTCGCCGGTGGCCGCCGACGACCTGCGCCCGCACGTGAGCGGCGTCGACGCCGTCGTCCTCACCCACGGCGGCGACACGGACGGCGACGGCAGCTCCTTCTACGCCGTCATCCCCGCCCTCCTGGACGCGCTGGACGGCGACAGCGCCCACATCAGCCTCATGACGGCGATGAACACGAGCCACTCGGCGGGTCCGAGCCGCTACGGCTTCGTCGAGTGGAAACGACGCGCCGAGCGCCTCGTGCGCGCGAGCGGCCACCCCTACACGATCGTGCGGCCCGGCTGGTTCGACTACCAGGGGCCGGATGGCCGGCGCATCGATCTGCGTCAGGGCGACCTCGTCACCGGCCGGCCCGGCGTGGACCGCCGCCACATCGCCCAGGTCCTCCTGGAGGGTGTCCTCAACCCCTCCGGGACACGGCGCACGGTCGAGGTCTTCAGCGCCGCCGGGGCGCCCGTGACCGACTACGAGGCCCTGTTCGCCGCCACCCGGGCGGACGAGCCCGGCGCCCTCGACGGCGTGCTCGACACCAACAACGTGCCGCTTGCCGATGAGCCGGCCCGTGTCCGCGACGACATCGCCCGCCTGGGTCGGCGCGGGACCTGACCCGCATCAGTCGCACCGGACCCTCCGGCCTCCTCTTCGCCGAGATCGGTCGAGTTCCGGCTCGAGACCCCTTCGAGGTGTCGGCCCGATAGGAGCGCGCGTAGCGGGGTGCTCGGCGGAGAGCCCGTCCGTGGGGCATGGGGCGACAGCATTTTGCGGGATCTGGCATCACGCCCGATAGCATTAGTGCTATAAACTGCTATACTACGGGTTCGTGGGACGATTCCGTGTGAGGGAGGCACCCGCTCTCGTGCGGGGTGCAAGGGCTGACGCGGGACTCACGCAGGCTGAGCTCGCACGTCGTGCCGGCATCCAGCAGTCGAGCCTCGCCCAGATCGAGGGGGGACGTCGTGCCGTCTCCGAGGAGATGCTGGAACGTATCCTCTCCGCCGCGGACTACAGACCCTCGGTAGCCCTCGCTGCGCATGCGGACAGGATTAACGAGCTGGGACGCAGACGGGGCCTGGTCGACATCCGGGTCTTCGGCTCGGCGCTCGCGGGCGAGGACGGTTTCCACAGCGATATCGACCTGGTTGTCACGCCCGAGGCGGGAACGGACCTTTTCGACGTCTTGCTCTTCGCCGCGGAGGTCGAGGAGCTGACCGGCTTCCCCGTGGACGCGGTCTCGGACCGGTCGCGCGCCGCGCGGGACGGTGTGATGGCCTCTGCGCTCGCCTCGGCGGTACCGCTGTGAGCTGGGGAGGAGGACGCGACGGCGCTGCATCGGGTTCCGGCAGTCAGGATCGTTTCCGGCCCGCGGCTCGTGCGAGTGGACGGGATGCGCATCGCCTTCGCCTTCCCATTGAGAATATCCGGATGGAGCTGGTGTCGATCGAGGCCCGGACGGCCCTCGTCGCGAGTACACAGAGGTACGAGTTCCGCGACGGGACGGCGGCCTACGATGCGGCGTCGATGGCGATGATCCGCCTGGCCGCACTGCTGGAGCGGCAGGAGATGACCGAGACGGCCGAGGCCGCGTTGAGCCGGGACGAGCTGGCGGCGATTCGGACGACCCGCAATATCGCAGCGCACGCCGGGTACCGGAATATGAATGACGATCTCCTCTGGCTCGCCGTGACCGAACGCGTCCCGGATATTCTTGAGCGTTTGCTGTCCGCGCTGCCCCCGAACTGACCGATGAGCCTCGACGTCCTGGGAGGCCGGGGGGCCTTGCCGTACGCCCTCGTCCTGTCGGCGCGGATCCGGGAGGCTGCAAGCATGATTCCGGGAAGTGTCCTCCCGCATGACCGGGCCGAACGAATGATTATCTCAGCCTCTGGGAGGAGCTGGTCCGGGCTGACCGGTAGGCCTTTCGATCTTGTGGTCGCCGAGTCCGTCCGTAACCCGTACCTCGGGGCCTCCGCTCTGGCAACTGCGGAGGATGTCCATGCTGTCTGAAGCTGCTGTCCATCTTTGGGATGCTCGTGAGACGGCCGGTGCCGCACGGGAGTTCACATCAGTGATTTCGGGGGGTGCGGGCCGGACGGGGGCGCGGCGCGCCTAACGTCAACGTACATTTATCACATGAACGTACTTTTATCACATCCTACTGGGGGTAGAGCTCAGTAGAATGGGAGAAAGGTACGTTCGCGTTGGGAAGGTACGTTCACGATCCGGTGCGTTGCGGGCGGGCACGCGGACGTCACGGGTACTGCGTCCGCCTGCCGCCGGGCTTCCGTCGGCTGAAGACGGCCTTGACCGGAAAAGTCGGCTCCCGCGCACTCTTCAGGCGCTCATCGGTCTTGGGCGCAGCGGGGACCGGGGTGCGTCGTGTTGGACGTCCGTGGCGAGTCAGTCGGACATCCTCGCCTGATTCGGCGGCGTTGACCGGCCCGGACGCACCTGTTTTACCCGCCTCGGTGATTGTCGCGCTCCCATAAGCTGGTTCTACATAGAAATCTGTGTAGTTACGTGAGACGACCTGGTGACAACGTTGCTGCTCTCGGAGCCCTGCAGCTCAGCGTCTGCCTCCATCAGGGCCTCGTAGTGGCGGGACTCTCCGGTCAGGTAGAGCTGCTCCCAGGCGTTGATGACCGACTCCGGGGCCAGGCGCGTGACCCGCATGACCTCGGCGGTGAAGGGGACCGCGTGGACGCCGGAGGCGGTGGTGATGCCCCGGTCGGTGACCGCGGGGGCGTCGACGTAGCGGTCGCCACCCCGGTAGCCGCTGGGCTTGAGGAAGTCCGCGGCGTTCGATGTGTGGCGGCGCTCATCCAGGAACCCGTTGCGGGCCAGGAGGTACGTGGCCCCGCAGATGGCGGCCACGGGCACGTCGTGAGCAAGCAGGTCGGCGACGGTGCCGGCAAGGCGCTCGTGCCCGCCCTCGGTGTAGTGGTTCCCGCCGGGGATGACCAGCGCGGCGAGTGAGCCGGCGTCGACCAGGCCTGCCAGCTCATCGAGATCCGCGGCGGGGGAGAGCGGCAGACCGCCGAGCGAGCGGACCGGTGCGAGACCGTCGCCCACGAGCAGCAAGCGGAAGCGCCCGGGACGAACCGCCTCGACCGCGGCGATCCGGGTGGTCAGATAAGCGTACTCCCAGTCGGCCATGGTCTCGGTGGTGTACAGCGCGATGGTCTGCATGATGCGGGTCCCCTCTGAAGCTCGATGACGGCATCCTGCCACCATCGCGAGGTCCTTTCGCGCCGGAGCGATGGCAGAAGGCGAGGTCGTGCCGGGCCCGTCCGCGGAAGCCGGTCATCCGTGCGAAGGACCGACGACCAGGTCACGCAGTGGCGTCCACCCCATTGGCAGCGGCCCGCTCATGCCGGCCCGGGCGCGGTCCTGATCTGCCGACCAGCCCTGCGCCGCAGTCGCGTCGCCCGTGCCCACCGCGCCTCGCGCGAGCCTCAGCCCGACGCCGTCGACGACGGCGTCGGGTGCGCTGCCCCGACGCGTCGAGGCGCGCACGCTCCACGGGGGATCCGCCCAGCTGCCGCCGCGGAACACCCGGTAGTCGCTGTACCGGGCGGGATCAAGATAGTCCCAGCACCACTCCCACACGTTTCCGAGCATGTCGTGCAGGCCGAAGGCGTTGGGTCGCTTCCGTCCGACGGGCTGCGGGCCGTCGGGCTCGTCGAGCGAGGTCCACGCGATCTCCTGCAGGTTCCCGTAGCGGGGGCTGCTCGTGCCGGCCCTGCACGCGTACTCCCACTCCGCCTCGGTCGGCAGTCGGAATCCGTCGGCCCGCACGTTCCAGTGCACCCGGCGATCGTCGACGGCGTAGGCGGGCCGCAGTCCGTGAGCGGCGGACAGCCGGTTGCACAGGTCGACGGCCTCGAACCACGCCATGCCGCTCGCCGGCCGGTCGCACCCGTCCGGGACCAGCGCCGAGCGGGAGATGGAGAAGGCCTCAAGCGTCACCGTGCGCCGAGTGCCGCGGCGGGCGTCATGGAGATCCACGGTTCCTGGAGCGAGGAGCGCCATCTCGCCGATCCGGTAGTCCACGACGCGAGTCTACGGGACGTCTCCGGCGGACGCCGTTGACGCATACCGTTTGGGATCCGCGGACGACCTCGATGATCTTGTGGCTTGGAGTGCGTGGTCGGTCGGGCGTCCACTCGTGTTCCAGTGCGGGTCGGACCGGATGGGTGTCCATCAGAATGACATTGGCTGTTCGAGACGTCGAAGCGCGAATGGAGAACCGCATGATTGCAAGGATCCCTCTGGGGCGCACAGTACCGGGGCGCCCCAATGTCATACTGACGGACACCCGCCCTGCGCACGGCCCCCAGCTCCACGCCCCGCACACGGCCGGGCACGTGCGCGGGTGAGAGCACCGACCTCGCCCGCTGCCTGGGAATCGATTATCGAGGGGGATTGGCACGCGGGGCCCGTCAGACGGCGGCGCCGGTGCCCGGTGCGGCCGAGCGCCGGCGCATGCCGGGACTTGAGAGATCATGTCGTCGCATCCTGTGGGCGCAGTGCCTCACTTGTGCGCGGCAGGCCGTCCGTGCGACGGAAGGTCAGTTCGCAGGATGCTCGATAATGTCGACCTCCTCGATAACGATCTCCTTGTCGGTCGTCTCGTCCTCGGGGAGCCCGGTGGCGGCGGGAAGCGATGCCAGATACTTCTGCAGGCTTTTGGCGCCCGGCTTGAAGGCGGCATAGGTGAGTCCGCCGGAGACGAGTCCTCCCACCACGGGCACGAACTTGCTGACGCTCTTCGCGAATGTGTCCTTGGTGACCTTGACGCCGACGACGCGGAGAATGCTCTTCATCGGGCTGTACCACCACGTCTTGGTGAGGGCCACTTTTCGGATAGCGTTTTCGACGCCGACCTTCGCCTGCTTTTTGGCGAACTCGGCGGCAGCCGCGGTCGCGCCGCCAACGCCCATAATGACGCCGAGCAGGACGACGAAACGGGCGAATGTCTCGTCATCGATATTCCCCTCCTCATCGACGAAGGCGGGCCAGCCGTAGGCGTAGGCCAGCTTCTGCTCCAGGCGCATGACATGACCGAAGTACTGGGTCAGGTCGGCGGGGATGGTCCCGATCATGGCGAGCCCGCCCGGGAGACCGGCGAGCGTGGACAGGGCGGTCGTCCGACCGACCTCCACCTTGATCGCCGACGCCGCGATGGCGTCCATGGTTTTCGGATCAACGCCGGCCTTGACCGGAGAGGCGGCAATGGCCCGGGCGATGATCTCCTCAGCGACTCCGTGCTTGCGGAGTTCAGTGCGCAGATATGTGTCCCGGTCGACTCGTACACCGGGGAGGGTGAGTGCCGAGTGAAGAACCCTTTCGAAGTTCTGCCCGAGCAGGTCGGCCTCCTTCTCGGAGGCGATGTCTGCGAGTCCTGCGGGCGCGGCCTGCGGCGTCATGGGGATGCCTCTGTTTCTGGGGTTGTGGGAACAGGGACGTCGCCGTCCCGGCGGAGAATCGTACAGCGCTGCGGGTGCCCGGGCCAGGCCCCGTGTCGCGACCGCACCGCGCCCGCCTGGCTTAGGCTTGGCCCCACGATGAACGCGACGAACTCCCTCTTCGGTGGACTGCCCATGCCCGGCCACGGCACCGGCCCCACGCCCCCGCCAGAGGCGGCACTGCCCTCGCTGGCTCCCGCAGACGACTGGTCGGGCGGGGCCTGGGCCGACGCGGAGCCGCCCGACGAGGACGACGGCTACGACGGCTATGACGACGACCCCGACGTCTTCGTCCCCTCCCAGCAGGACCAGGCCGAGGCCGACGCCTGGGAGAACCGGCAGCACGAGGCCGCCGCGCTCGTCGCCCGGGCCCAGGCGGGTGCGGCGGCGGCCCGCGCCCGCAGCGGTGAGGCCGGCACCGTGCCCTCAGCGCCGTCGTCGTACGGACCCGGCGCCCCCGCGCGGGGCGTGACCGTGGCCGACCCCGCGGACCTCCTGACCGGACTCAACCCGGCCCAGGCGCGGGCCGTCACCCACGCCGGAGGCCCGCTGCTCATCATCGCCGGCGCCGGCAGCGGCAAGACCCGGGTACTGACCCACCGCATCGCCCACCTCATCGCCACCGGCCGCGCCCGTCCCGGCGAGATCCTGGCCATCACCTTCACCAACAAGGCCGCCGCCGAGATGCGCGAGCGCGTCACCGCCCTGGTGGGCCCCGCCGGCGAGCGCATGTGGGTCTCCACCTTCCACTCCGCCTGCGTGCGCATCCTGCGCCGCGAGCACGAGGCCGCCGGCCTGCGCTCCACCTTCTCCATCTACGACGCCGCCGACTCCACCCGCCTGGTCACCCTCATCGTGCGCGAGCTCGGCATCGATCCCAAGCGCTTCACCCCCAAGACCTTCGCCCACCGCATCTCCGACCTGAAGAACGAGCTGGTCACTCCCGCGCAGTACGCGGAGAGGGCCGTCACCTCCAACCCGTTGGACCGCCACCTCGTCGAGGTCTACCGCGCCTACGCCGAGCGCCTGGCCGCCGCCAACGCCCTGGACTTCGACGACCTCATCATGCGCACCGTCCAGCTCCTCCAGACCCGGCCCGCCGTGGCCGAGATGTACCGGCGCCGCTTCCGCCACGTGCTCGTCGACGAGTACCAGGACACCAACCACGCCCAGTACGTGCTCGTGCGCGAGCTCATCGGCGGGTCCGGGACCTCGGGCGCCGGCAGCGCCGTCCCGCCCGGCGAGCTCACCGTCGTCGGCGACTCCGACCAGTCCATCTACGCCTTCCGCGGCGCCACCATCCGCAATATCGAGGAGTTCGAGCAGGACTACCCCAGCGCCCGCACCATCCTGCTGGAGCAGAACTACCGCTCCACCCAGAACATCCTGAGCGCCGCCAACGCCGTCATCTCCCGCAACTCCGGGCGCCGGGAGAAGAACCTGTGGACCGACTCCGGCGACGGGCCCGCGATCATCGGCTACGTGGCGGACTCCGAGCACGACGAGGCCCGCTGGATCAGCCAGGAGATCGACCGCCTGTCCGACGTCGAGGGCGTGCGCCCCCGCGACGTCGCCGTCTTCTACCGCACCAACTCCCAGTCGCGGGCCCTGGAGGAGGCCTTCCTGCGCTCCGGCCAGCCCTACAAGGTCGTCGGCGGCACCCGCTTCTACGAGCGCCGCGAGATCAAGGACGCCATCGCCTACCTGCGCGCCATCGACAACCCCGACGACGACGTCAACCTGCGCCGCATCCTCAACGTCCCCAAGCGCGGTCTGGGGGACAAGGCGGAGTCGGTCCTGGCCGAGCACGCCGCCCGCCACGGCGTCTCCTTCGGAACCGCCATCGCCGACGCCGCCGGGGCACTGCGCCCGACCGACGAGGGCGACGCCGCCGGGGACCTGGACGCGCCGGGCCAGGAGCCGCCCGCCGTCGAGGGCCTGGCCACCCGCGCCCGCACCCAGGCGACCCGCTTCCACGAGCTGCTCACTTCTTTGCGGGGTCAGCTCGCCGAGGGCGAGGGCGTCGCCGACCTCCTGGACTCCGCCCTGGACGCCTCCGGCTACCTCGCCGAGCTGCGCGCCTCCGACGACCCGCAGGACGCCACGCGCGTGGAGAACCTCGCCGAGCTCCACTCGGTGGCCAGTGACTTCCAGGCCGCCAACCCCGAGGGCGCCCTGGCGGACTTCCTGGAGCGGGTCAGCCTCGTCGCCGACTCCGACCAGCTGCCGCAGGCCGCCGACCTCGCCGCCATGTCCGAGGGCGAGCGCGCGGCCGCGGCCGCCGCCGAGGAGCAGGGGCAGGTCACCCTCATGACCGTCCACACCGCCAAGGGACTGGAGTTCCCGGTCGTCTTCGTCACCGGCCTGGAGGACGGCACCTTCCCGCACTCGCGCGCCCTGGCCGAGGACGCCGAGCTCGCCGAGGAGCGCCGACTGGCCTATGTGGCCCTCACCCGCGCCCGCCAGCGGCTCTACGTCACCCGCGCCGCCGTGCGCTCCGCGTGGGGCGCCGCCAACGCCATGCCCGCCTCCCGGTTCCTGGACGACATCCCGGACCAGACCATGGAGTGGAAGCGCATCGCCTCCTCCATGGATGCGCTGCGCGGCGGTGGCACCGGCTGGGGCAGCAGCTGGGGCGAGGGCGGTTTCGGCGCCGGGCGCGGCTCCCACGGCCGGGCCGGCGCGGGACGGGGGACCGGTGCGGGCGGTGCGGATGATGACGACTTCGCCCCTGCCATCGGCTCGGGGAGGCGGGGAGGCGGCCGGACGAAGCGGCTCGGGCGGGTGGAGACGCCCAAGGACCGGGCCGAGGCGAGGCGCGCCAAGCGCCTGGCCGCGCGCGGCAAGCCGGTCAGGCTCGACGGCAGGGGCGATGCGGGCTCGGACTCCGAGGCCCTGCCCGAGGCGGTGGCCGGCCTCAAGACCGGCGACCAGGTGCGGCACACCTCCTACGGGGTGGGCACCGTCGTCGGTCTGGAGGGATCTGGGCGCTCCACGGTGGCGCGCGTCGAGTTCACCATCGACGGCGCCGCGGCCACCAAGCGCCTCATGCTGCGCCTGGCCCCGATCGCCAAGCTCTGAGGGCGGTG
>ERZ773059.1226-NODE-1226-length-12775-cov-8.305818_pt1 | contig 12775 bp, 8 predicted proteins | sample MGYA00580514_ERZ773059 | MGnify/ENA primary metagenome ERZ773059 (study PRJEB29015, sample SAMEA2737981) | human oral metagenome | biome: human oral; feature: human-associated habitat; material: dental | place: China | collected 2056 ...
CGTCCAGGGTCAGGGAGCGCGCCACCTCGGCGAGCCGGTGGGCGCTGCCGACGTCGTGACGGCCCGGATCGCCGCGAACTCCGATTATTCCCAAGGGTATGGCGGCGAGGTGATGGGCGAGTGCCCGACCTATGTGGCGCACGAGTCGGGGGCGGCGCCGCGACTCGATGAGAACGATGCACAGCGGTAGGCCGTCCGTCTGTGAGGACGAGTCCGCAGGGACGGTTCTGGCATCTTCGTCATTCTCTCCCGTCGTGTCCTCAATGAGGGCTGCCAGGCGTTCGGCTACCTGAAGTACCGGGGCCCGCAGTGCGTTGGGAACCTCGGCATCAGAGCCCGGCTCGATCAGCTCGCGCAGTGCCCCGGCCACGCCCAGGCCGTCCATCCTCCCCACGGCCATGCCCGTTCCGGCGCGCTCGGACTCCTTGATCCGTCCGCGTAGAGCGGGCAGTCCGAGTCTGTCCATCCCGGTGGGCCACTGCCGGCGGGGTGTCAGGGCGACCCCCACCTGGGACAGTGAGGCGCGGGCCGCTCTCAATTCCTCCTCCTGCGGCTCTCGGGCCAATGTGAGACCGCCGCACAGGTCGCACGCCCCGCAGCGCCAGCCTGCGCGCATCGTCGGGTCGTCGAGGGCCGAGCGCAGGAAGGCCATCCGGCACTCGGGCGCCTCCAGCGCCTCATAGTGGAGCATCGCCTCCTGCTCGTGGACTCGAGCGGCCTCGACGCGCGCGTACCGCTCGGCATCGTAGACCCAGGGCCGGCCAGTGGACGTCCAGCCTCCCCGCACCCGCCGCACCGCGCCGTCGACGTCCAGGACCTTGAGCATGGACTCCAGTCGTGTGCGGCGCAGACTCGTGGCGGTCTCCAGCACATTCGTGCTCAACGATCCCCTGCCCTCCTCGGCGGCGTCATCGAGAGCCGCCAGGACCTCACGGACCGCGGGCTCGGGCGGGAATCCCTGAGCACCGAACCAGTCCCAGATGGAGCGGTCCTCGGCTCCCGGCAGTAGCACCACCTCGGCGCGATCGACGCCCCGACCGGCTCGTCCGACCTGCTGGTAGTAGGACACCGGTGAGCTCGGCGCCCCCATGTGGACCACGAATGCCAAGTCGGGCTTGTCAAAACCCATGCCCAGGGCCGAGGTCGCCACAAGCGCCTTGACTCGGTTCTCCTTGAGGTCCTCCTCGAGGCGCTCCCGTTCCGCCGTGTCGGTCTGCCCGGTGTAGACGGCCGCTTTCACACCCGCGTCGCGTAGACGTTCGCTCACCTCCCCGGCTGCTGAGACCGTCAGGCAGTACACGATTCCCGAACCGGGAGCGTCGCGAAGATATGCGGTCAGCCATGCCAGGCGCGACGCGGCATCGGGCAGGCGGCGCACGCCCAGGTGAAGGGAGTCCCGCTCCAAGGACCCTCTCATGACGAGGACCTGTGCGTCCGGGGGCTCCGATGCGTTACCGGCGAGCTGCTCGGCGACGTCGGCCGTGACACGGGCGTTGGCCGTCGCCGTGGTGGCCAGGACCGGCGTGCGCGGGGGCAGATCCGCCAGCAGGGTGCGGATCCGCCGATAGTCGGGACGGAAATCATGGCCCCAGTCCGATATGCAGTGCGCTTCATCGATGACCACCAGGCCGGCGTCGGCGGCCAGGTGGGGGAGGACCTCGTCCCGGAAGGCCGGGTTGTTGAGCCGTTCGGGGGACACCAGTAGGACGTCGACGGCGCCGTCGCGAACGCGGGTCTCGATCTCCGGCCACTGCGCGGCGTTGGCGGAGTTCATGGTGACGGCATTGATGCCGGCGCGGTGGGCGGCTGAGACCTGGTCGCGCATGAGGGCCAGCAGCGGGGAGATGATGACCGTCGGTCCGGATGCGGGGGAGGCCGTACGGTCGAGGATGGAGCCGGGTGCAGGTGCAGATCCGGGCGGCTGGGCGGGCGGTGCCCATGCGCCCTCCGCAGCGCCTTCAGCGCTGTGCGCCCCGTTGCCTGAGTCGGACCGCCCAGGGCCCCAGCCCTCGCGCAGCAGGACGGTCGCCACGAAGTAGACGGCAGACTTCCCCCAACCGGTGCGCTGGACCACCAGGGCTCGACGGCGCTGGACCACCAGAGCGCGGATGGCCCGCCACTGGTCCTCTCGCAGGTGGGCATCGCTGCGCCCGACGAGCTCGCGCAGGACCGCCTCGGCGCGCTCGCGGAGCGGAGAAGCGGAGGACATCTCGAGGGGGTCGTCGATTTCGTCGATGCCGTTGATGTCATCAGGGGGAGTGTCGGCGGCGGGCGGGCTCATGCGACCACGCTAACCCGGGCCTGTGACGCTTTCAGCGCGCCGATAAGAAGTGGCCCATTTCATACAGGTACCGTGCGGAGGTGGTTGACTTTATTTGGAAGGCACCTGTAGTTTCGGGGTGTCAGAAATCAACAGGTGCCTGTCTATTGGGTGCCTCTGGACGCCAGGAGATTCTCATGAACACCACACGTACAGGACTTCACGAGCGGCTACGCCGCCTTCATCGGCTCATGCGTCGTCGTCACGTCGACACCCATGCCCATGCCGGCCCCTTGGCCGATACCACTCGCGGACGCGGCCGGGTGCTCGCCGCCCTGAAGATGCAGAGCCCCATCCCCACTCGCGAGCTCGCCTACCTCCTCGACATCCGCCAGCAGTCCCTCAACGAGCTGCTCAAGAAGCTCCAGGCCGACGGGCTCATCGAGCGCGCCCCTTCCGAGACCGACCGGCGCATCATGATGGTTGCCCTGACCGAGGCCGGCCGAGCCGTCGAGATCGGTCGGGAGGACGCCGACTACCTCGACGCCTTGACCGACGAGGAGGTCGAGACCCTGGTCGGGCTCCTCGATAAGCTCATCGATGCGCTGGAGACCGAGCTCGGGGTCGACGGCGACGACGACCTGTTCGACTGGATGGCCGAGGCTCGCCGCCGCATGGGTGACGAGCCCTTCGAAGCCATGATGCGCATGCGCGAGCAGGGCTTCGGGCCGGGCCCCTTCGGCGGAGGCCGCGGGCGGGGCGGCCGCGGTGAGCACAGTGGTCGCGGCGGCCGCAGTGGTCGCAGTGGGCACGGCGGCCCCGGCGGACATGACAGACGCGGCGGTCGTCGCGGGCCGTGGTCCGATGACTTCGGCCCCGGCTTCCCCGGTGATGACGCCCCGGAGCCTGAGAGGCGACGATTTCGGCGCCATCGCGGCGGAGCCGCTCCGTCTGAGGGTGAGGCATTCCCGGGTCGCTCCCGCGGAGGCCGGAGGTGCTGAATCCGTCGCCCGCAGACTCATCGAGTCCTGGTTCAGTTGTGAACCAGGACTCGATGCTTGATCCCCCCCGGATCTCCCCGGATCAGATCCAGTCGTTCTTCCGCATGAGCGCATACACGGCGACCGCGGGAACGACCACCAGGATTACTGCGGATATCAGCCCGGAGTTCTCGCCGGCCCCCGGGTAGGGCACATTGATACCGAACCATCCGGTGACGAGCGTGGGCACGGAGATGACCGCCGCCCAGCCGGCCAGCTTCTTCATCACATTGTTGAGCCGCTGGTCTTGCAGCGACAGGTGGGTCTCGAAGACGCTGGTGATCATGTCGCGCAGCGACTCCGTCCACTCCGTCGCCCGCAGGACGTGATCGTTGAGGTCGGCGTAGAACGGATCCAGCTCGCTCAGCGAGTCCTCGCGATGTCGCCACAGCACGTTGACGACCTCCCTCATCGGTCGGACCGCGTGACGCAGGGTGACGAGTTTGGTGCGTACGTCATAGGCGGTGCGCTGGAACTCCGTGGAGCGCGAATCCGGTGAGAACAACTCGTCCTCCAGGGCCTCGATGGCGTCGTCGAGCTCCTGCACAGTAGTGAGGTAACCGTCCACGACGAGATCCAGTACTGCGTGCACGATGGCGGGGGAGCCCAGTCGCAGGAACTCCCGGTTGGAATTGATGCGCCGCGTGAGCGTGGAGGTGTCGATGCGGTCGGAGGCCCGGATCGTCACGAGCCCTCCGGGGAAGGAGAATCCCGCGATCTTGCTCAGCTGATCCTCCTCATCCCCCTCGGTGGAGGCGAAGCCGGGCAGTGTCGCATAGGTGATGAAGAAGATGTATCCCTCGTGCTGAGCTGCTTTGGCGCGCTCGTGCGGTGCGACCGCATCCTCCACTGCGTTGGGGTCGAGGTCCAGCTCGGAGGCCAGGAGCTCCAGCTCGTCGCGCGTAGGGCTCACCAGATCGGCCCACACGAGTAGCTCCGGCGAGGCGATGGCCGCGCTCAGGCCCTCCAGCTCCGCGGGGGCCTCGTCAGTGGGGCGGCCATCGCGCCAGGCCAGGGCTCGGAAGGTCATGGGCCAATCCTGCCACTCCTGCTGCTGTACGGTTCGTCGCCGCATCGGGGCGGCCGACTGTCGACGCGCCTTGGCCTGACAATCCTCTAGAGCAAGACCTTCACTGGTGGACGCACATCATTTCAGGACCGATCTCGAGCCGGAAGTGAACCGATCTCGAGGCGGAATACGACCGATCTCGGCGATGGGGGCGGTGTCCGTCCAGGGATCGTTCGCGCCGGGGCTCGCGCACTCGCGGAATCGTAGGCTTGCCTCCATGGATCTCCTCATGATCGCCGTGCTGGGCGTGCTGGGTATCGCGGCCGCATCGCAGTTGAGCCATCGCATCGGCGTCGCCCCGGCCCTCATCCTGCTGGCCGCCGGTATCGGCGTCGGCTTCCTGCCCTTCGTCCCGGCCGTCGAGTTGGAGCCCGGGGTGGTCCTCGAGGGCATCCTGCCGCCGCTGCTGTTCTCCACCGCAGTGAGCATCTCCACCATCAACTTCCGCCGGGAGATCGCCTCGGTCGCCATCCTGGCCGTTCTCCTCGTAGCGCTGTCCGCCGGGGCCATCGGATTCGCCCTGACCCTTCTGGTGCCCGGCCTGTCCTTGGCCTGGGCCGTGGCCATGGGCGCCATCCTGAGCCCCACCGACGCCGTGGCCATCTCCATCGCCCGGCGCCTTGGAGTCTCACAGCGCATCATCACCGTCCTGGAGGGGGAAGGGCTCCTCAATGACGCCACCGCTCTGGTGGTCCTCTCCTCCGCCGTCACCGCGGCCACCTCGGGCAACGTGAGCGTGGGCGGGGTCCTGGGCGGATTCGCCCTGGCCGTCCTCGTGGCTCTCGGGGTTGGCGTGGTTGTGGGCGAGACCAGCCTGCATGTGCGCTCGCGCATCACCGACCCCACGGTGGACACGGTGGTCTCCTTCACCGTTCCCTTCCTCGCCGCCATCCCCGCCGAGCACATGCATGGCTCGGGCCTGGTGGCGGCCGTCGTCGCCGGGCTCATCACCGGGCACCGGGGCCCGCGCATGCTCCCGCCCGCTCACCGAGTGGCGGCCCGCACCAACTGGCACACCGTGGAGCTCACCCTGGAAGGCCTCATCTTCCTGGTGATGGGCCTGGAGTTCTTCGGCATCGTGGAGGAAGTCGACTCCGCCGACCTCGGCCTGTGGCGCGCCGTGGAGGTGGCAGTCATTTCCGGATTCCTCACCGTCGTCATCCGCGCCATCGTCGTGGCCCCCATGCTGACGTTCCTGCGGCGCCGCACCGCCCGCCGGACCAGGCTCTGGGAGGAGAACCAGGAGGCCATCCACCAGTTCCAGGACCGCTGCTCGGCCATTATGCGCGGCAAGGCCGAGATGCCCCACGTTCCGTGGGACCGGCGGCGCTTCTCCAGAGTCCAGGGCAAGCTCAAGCGCGAGCCCAGTCGGGAGCGCATGGTCCGCCGCGCGCGCATGCTCTCCACCCGCGTGCGCCGCCGGGGCGCCGACCTGGAGTACTTCGCGGCCGAGCCCCTGCGCGCCCGCGAGGGCGTCATCATCGTGTGGGCGGGCATGCGCGGCGCCGTCACCCTGGCCGCCGCCCAGACCCTGCCCACCACCGCCCCTCACCGGCCGTTCCTCCTGCTGGTCGCCATGCTGGTGGCCGCCGGGTCCCTGACCATCCAGGGGCTCACCCTGTCTGCTCTGGTGCGCCTGGCCAAGCCGGCCATGGCGGGGCGGGCCGACGACGAGGAGAAGGCCGCCGTCATCTCCCTCCTCGTCGACGCCGCCAAGGATGTTGTGGTGAGCATGGAAGGCCACGATGGCGCCCAGTCCGCGGAGCCCCACCCAGTCGATGCCCCAGTGCCCGCCGACTCCGGCCAGTCGGCGCTGCAGGCGCCCGTTGATGGTCTGGAACAGGATCGGGCCGGCGGAGTCCGGTCGGGCGAGAGCCGGGAGACGGAGAACTCGGAGGGGGCGGAGAACGCGGCCGTCTCCAGGTTCCTGCGGCGCCAGGGCACTGATCTGGTGCTTTCGACAACACGGGTCGCCAGAGCCTGGACCGACCCCACCTGGCGTCATGAGGACCTCGCCATGCTGCGGGACAAGACCCTGGACATCATCCGTGCCCAGCGCGAGGCGCTCCTGGACGCCGGTGACGACGGACTTTACTCGGCCGCCTCCCTGGAGTACGCCCTGGGCCGCCTGGACATGCAGGAGATCATGCTGACCTCCGATCCTCACTGAACCGCAGAGCCGCGCCCGCAGTTTCGGCCTCGGAACAGGGCTGGATCGGCAAACGTGTCCAAAACGGAGGAGATTAACTTGGGGCGCCGGAGCAAGCGGATCCGAATCCCCAGGCCGGAGAACGGTTTCCTCCGGACATCGAGCCTGAGGGCCCGCTGATCTCCTCCGTTTTGGACACGTCTTCCCGGTGAAAGCGCTGCATGAGCATCTCCGGCCGCTCCGCCTCGTAGACTTGCGGGCGTGAGTATCTCGCTACCCCTGCGCCCCGGCCTTGAGGGCGAGACGCCCTACGGAGCACCTGAACTCGACGTGCCTGTACGGCTCAACGTCAACGAGAACCCCTACCCGCCCTCGCCCGCGGTCATCGAGTCCATCGCCACTGCTGTGGCCCAGGCCGCCACCGGCCTGAACCGCTACCCCGAGCGCGACTTCCCGGACCTGCGCGCCGCCCTGGCCGACTACCTGGCCGCCGAGTCCGGTGTGCGGCTGGACCCCACGCGGATCTGGGCCGCCAACGGCTCCAACGAGGTCATGCTCCACATCCTCCAGGCCTTCGGCGGCCCGGGGCGCACCTGCCTGACCTTCACCCCCACGTACTCCATGTACCCCGAGTACGCCCGGGACACCCTCACCGAGTACGCCACCCGTCCCCGCCGCGCGGACTTCACGATCGATGCCGAGGGGGCCGCAGCCGCGATCAAGGAGCTGCACCCGGCCGTCGTCATCCTGGCCAGCCCCAACAACCCTACGGGCACCGCGCTGCCCCTGGCCGACATCCAGTCCATCCTCGACGCCGCCCGCGGCAACGGCCCGATTATCCCTGTGGGAACGGGCAGCGGTGGCGACGGTCGGCCCGGCCGGGCCGACTGCGTCGTGGTCATCGACGAGGCCTACGCCGAGTTCCGCCGTCCCGGCGTACCCAGCGCGCTGGAGCTGCTCGCGGATGGTACCAACCCCCACCTGGCCGTGACCCGAACCATGTCCAAGGCCTTCGGCGCCGCCGGGCTGCGCCTGGGCTACCTGGCCGCGTCCCGCGAGCTTGTCGACGCCCTGCGCGTGGTGCGCCTGCCCTACCACCTCTCGGCCATCACCCAGGCCGCCGCCCTGGCCGCTCTGTCCCACCGCGAGGAGCTCATGGCGCAGGTCGCCGGCCTGCGCGAGGAGCGCGATGTCCTGGTGGACTGGCTGCGCGCCCAGGGGCTCACCGCGTACGACTCCGACGCCAACTTCGTCCTCTTCGGCCCCTTCGCCGACCGCGACGCTATCTGGGAGCAGCTGGTGGCGGCGGGAGTCCTCATCCGGGTGGTCGGCCCCGAGGGCTACCTGCGCGCCAGCATCGGCACGCCTCAGGAGATGGACCGCCTGCGCGCCGAACTGCTGCGCGCCATGCGATTCGGGTGATGAGCGCCAGGCCGACGGCGCCCAACCGGTGCCCGCCCCGGTGGCTCAGCAGCGGGTCTTACGAGCGGCTATCGGCCTCCGGCTCATGCCCCGAACCGTTCGGCAGCCTTCGACGTGCCTCCGGCGGCCCCGGTCCCCGGTAGGCTCGGTACCGGCAGCGCTTGGAGCGCGCCGACCGGCCGCTGCCCGTATGGCCCAGCAGGCGCACTCCAACGCCCCGATCGGCCCGTGGGCCGGCCGGATCATCACCCCACCCGTCTCCAGGAAGCCGACATGAGCCGCACCGCGCGCATCGAGCGCACCACGAGCGAATCCAGCGTCGTCGTCGAGATCGATCTCGACGGCGCCGGCGCCACGGACATCTCCACCACCGTGCCCTTCTACGACCACATGCTCACCGCTCTGGGCAAGCACTCGCTGATCGACCTGACGGTGCGCGCTACCGGCGACACCCACATCGACGTCCACCACACCGTGGAGGACACCGCCATCTGCATCGGCGAGGCCCTGCGCATCGCCCTGGGGGACAAGCGCGGCATCCGCCGTTTCGGCGAGGCCACCGTCCCCCTGGACGAGGCCCTGGCGCAGGCGGTCGTGGACGTCTCCGGGCGCCCCTACCTGGTCCACACCGGGGAGTCCGAGGCCTTCGCCCACCATCTCATCGGCGGACACTTCACCGGATCCATGGTCCGCCACGTCCTGGAGGCCATCGCCTACCATGCGGGCATCTGCCTGCACGTGCGCGTCATCTCCGGGCGCGACCCCCACCACATCGCCGAGGCCGAGTTCAAGGCCCTCGCCCGGGCACTGCGCACTGCCGTCGAATCCGACCCGCGCGTTGACGGAATCCCCTCGACCAAGGGAGCACTGTGATGCACGACTCCAATACCACTCCCGGACACGAACCCGACGATCGTGATCGGCCCGAAGCTGATCACGACTCTGCCGATGGCATCGGCACCGATGCGGCCGGTACCGGCGGGGCTGCGCCCCAGCACGACATTGATGCCGAGTTCGCCGCGATGATGGAGGGCCTGGCACTGCCGAGCGAGATGCAGGCGGACTTGGAGTCCATGGATTCACTGGATTCACTGGACTCGCTGGAATCCCTGGAGTCGCTCGACGAGCCCGGGCCGTCGGTCGTCTCCGTGGATGACGTGCCCCATAACACCTACACGGCTCCGAAAGAGCCGCTGACTGGTGGCGGGCAGTCGGATCAGCGGATCGATCGGGACGGCCCGGACTCGGATCAGGGCGCTGATGCTGAGTCCCCTGCGTCTTCTGCGTCTTCTGCGTCCTCTGCAACATCCTCTTCAACTGCATCGGACGCCGGACCGGCAGAGTCCGCGTCGTCCGAATCTCCGCGGGCGGTGAAGGTCGCCGTCGTGCTCACGCCCCTGGCGAGCGCTGACGCACTGGCCGCCATGTGCGCCATGAGCGACCTGGAATGCACCGTCGTACCCGCGCGCTCCGGGGCCTTCGCGGTCAAGGAGTTCGTGTCCGCCCACGCCGAGTGGGATGTCTCCGAGTTGCTCGGAGGAGCGGACACCGAGCCCGCCGAAGCGGCTGATCTCGCCTCGGCCCTCTCGCGTCTCAGCCGTGCGGGCGTCGTGCTGCTGACAGCGGATCTGGCCACTGACGTCGGCATCGAGTCCGGCCTGTCCGGCACCATCACCGCCCGCCGGTATGTGGATGGCAAGGCCGGCGAGGACGCCGCTGCGGGACTGCTGCTGGCCTCGGTGGACCAGGAGGTCGAAGATGTCCTGCTGGGCATCGCTAGCGCTGATGGCATCGAAGGTGCGCTGAAGTCCTCCGAGGTCAAGACCTCCAGGGCCATGCGATGGCTCGCGCGCGGGCTGCGCCGCCCTCGCGGTGGCAAGAGCTGAATTCCTCTCAGGCTGCTTCTGCCATTTCTCGTTCCTGCCATGTCCATCATCGTCTGTCATGTCTGTCGTCGTCTGTGATAACCGGTGCGGGAGCGCTATCGCCGGATCAGGGGACTCGCTTGAATCGACTTGCGAGACAAGCGCGGCGCGAGGGCCGTTCCCCGGTATTGTGAGCGCATGAACCAGCCCAGCGTCGTCGTCCTGTCCTACGGCAGCGGCAACGTCCATTCCGCTGTGCGCGCCCTGGAACGGGTGGGAGCCGCCGTCGAGCTGACCGCCGACCGGGCCGCTGTCGAGGCCGCCGACGGGCTCGTGGTTCCCGGTGTCGGGGCTTTCGGCGCCGTCATGGACCAGTTGCGGGCCGTCGACGCTCCGCGACTCATTGAACGCCGGTTGGCCGGGGGCAGGCCCGTGCTCGGCATCTGCGTGGGCATGCAGGTGATGTTCGAGTCCTCCACCGAGCACGCTGCGGGGCGGAGCGATGACGTTCTCCCCGCGGGGCTCGCCCAATGGCCCGGGACCGTGGCACGGCTGCAGGCCGATGTGGTTCCCCATATGGGATGGAGTGAGGTCCGCCCGCCGCATGACACCGTGCTCCTGGACGGCGTAGCCGACCAGCGCTTCTACTTCGTCCATTCCTATGCCGCCAAGACCGACCCGGCAGCACTGCTGGAACCCGGACGCACGCGGCTTCCAGCAACCACCTGGGCCACCCATGGTGAGGATTTCGTGGCCGCCATCGAGAACGGCCCCCTGTCCGCGACTCAGTTCCATCCCGAGAAATCCGGCGATGCCGGAGCCCAACTGCTCCGCAACTGGCTGTCCATCCTGTAACCGCCCTGTCACCACACTCTGCAACCAGGCGCCCAGCAGCACCGCGGCTGCGGCCATCGCACCACCGAAGGGACCCACTATGCTCACTCTCCTGCCGGCCATCGATGTCTCCGACGGCAAGGCCGTCCGCCTGCTCAAAGGAGAGGCTGGTAGCGAGAGCGACTACGGCAGCCCCGTTGACGCCGCCCGCGACTGGGTCGAGGCCGGCGCCGAGTGGATCCACCTCGTGGACCTCGATGCCGCCTTCGGCCGTGGGTCCAACGCTCCGCTGCTGGCCCGCATCGTGGGCGAGGTCGGCATCAAGGTCGAACTGTCCGGAGGAATCCGCGACGACGCCTCGTTGCGGCGCGCTCTGAACGTCGGGGCCGCTCGGGTCAACCTGGGCACCGCCGCCCTGGAGAACCCCGAATGGACCGAGCGCGTCATCGCCGAGTACGGCGAAAGGATCGCCGTGGGCCTCGACGTGCGCGGCACTACTCTGGCGGCCCGCGGATGGACCAAGGAGGGCGGCGACCTGTGGGAGACGCTGGCGCGCCTCGACGCCGCCGGTTGCGCCCGCTATGTCGTCACCGACGTCACCAAGGACGGCACTCTGACCGGCCCCAACACCGAGCTCCTGCGCCAGGTCTGCGCCCGTACGAGTGCCCCCGTGGTCGCCTCCGGAGGCATTGCTCAGCTCGATGACCTGCGTGCGCTGGTCCGGCTCGTGCCCGAGGGCATTGAGGGCGCGATCGTGGGCAAGGCGCTGTACAACGGCAACTTCACGCTTCCGGAGGCGCTCGCGGTGGCCAGCGGTGAAGAGGGGGATCGCATGCCCCGCTGATCGCGGATCGCCTCAGCCCTGACGGCGCTTCCAGTGCTTGACCACGGCTCGCAGCGCCGTGGCGAAGACGATCCCGGTGGTGATCAGGTAGGGGCCGTAGTGCTGGCGGGTGATCGGTCCCAACGGCTTCGCCAGGGCCGATACGACGGCGGTGGATCCGGCCATTCGGGCGGCGCGCTCCCCGGCGGCGTGGGCCAGTACCGAGGGCAGGGGCAGGTCGCGGCGCCCCGACTCGGCGGCGAAGAGCTTGACCGGGATGCCGGTGAGCGCTTGCTTCCAGTAGCCGACCGGCCCCCGGCTCAGGTAGCGGGAGGCGGCCGCCTCCATGGACGGCGTCGTCCAGGGCGCCGGCGGGCGGTGACCGGCGCGGGTGAGCAGGTGGGTCACGGCCACGCCGGTGACCGATCCGGCCACTACGAATGCGGATCGGCGCCACATGCGTTCAGGGTGGGTCAGTCCCAGCCAGACTTGGCTCATCTCCGCCATGATCGGGAAGGAGATCGCCTCGGCCAGTCCCCAGGCGAACATGACGGCGTCACCCCGGTGCCCTTCCATGGCCGTGCGCAGCACGGTGTGGATGTCGGAGACGGGGTAGGGCCTGCGGGGTCGCTTGAGCATGTCCATGATCTGTGCGCGGGCCTGCTCGCTGACGGATTCCACATCGTCGCAAGGAGCGATCGGACGACCTACTCGCACCTCCACCGGGGAATAGCTTGGCAGGCCTCTCTTCTTGGGCATCATCTCCCGGGTGCCCACGAGAGCCACTGGTAGGACCGGGATGCCGAAGTCCCGGGCCAGGCGGGCGGCACCCGAGTGGAAGCGTCCGATCCGACCGTCCCGGCTGCGGGTGCCCTCGGGGAAGATGAGGACGCTCATGGACTCGGCCACCCGGTGCGCCAGTGCTCCGCGCAGCTCCTCGTATGCACCCTCGCCGTCGCGCCGCACCGGATAGGCGCCCAGCAGGCCTCGTGCCACGGCGCGCCGTGAGCGCCGGGTGAACCAGTAGTCCTGAGCGGCCACGGTCACCACCCGCATGAGGGTGGGGGAGGCGCTCATCATGGCGATCGTGTCCGCGTGCGAGCCGTGGTTGGCGACGACGACGTAGGGGCCGTCGGCCTCGAACTCGCCCTCGACGTGAACGCCCCCGAACGGAGCGATGACCGCGGACCAGAACCTCTGGCGCAGCACCGCCCGCCAGGTCACCTTCTGGGGGGTGCGCACGATCGAGCGCAGTCGTCGCCCGGCGGAGGCGATGTCGGCCGACCCGGGCAGTGGCGGCAGCGATGGCAGCG